>WNFU01002254.1_pt1 | contig 39171 bp, 36 predicted proteins | sample 5400121 | NCBI WGS metagenome assembly WNFU01 (sample SAMN13153360, study PRJNA577476) | soil metagenome | isolation source: 100 cm soil or saprolite under grassland replicate 1 | place: USA:California | collected 2016-06-15
CGTTACGACGGCAACGACGGCGAGATCGTCGTGATGGACGCCAACGGCCAGAACCAGGTCCCTCTGACCGACAACTCGGTGGACGACCAACAGCCGATCTTCTCCCGCGACGGGCAGCGGATCGTGTTCTCGCGCTTCGACGGCGCCGACTACGAGCTCTTCGCCATGGACGCCGACGGACAGAACCAGGTCCCCCTGACCGACAGCTCCGCGGACGACGTCACGCCGGACGTCTCCCCCGACGGGCTGCGGATCGTGTTCACCCGCATCTTCGGCTTCAACGGCGCCGAGATCTTCGCAATGGACGCCGACGGACAGAACCCGACGCCACTTACCGCCAACTCGGTGAACGACGCCGACCCGGTCTTCTCTCCCGACGGACAGCAGATCCTGTTCGTTCGCACCTCTGCCATGGACAACTACGAGCTCTTCACGATGGATCCCAGCGGGCAGGACCAGGCGCCCTTCCCCTACTCCCCGGTATACGACGACAGTCCTTCGTGGCAGCCCCTCAACCCGCCGGCGCTCGACCTCTCCGGTCCGGCGAAGCAGAAGTCGGTCAAGACGATCCCGGTGACGGTCGTCTCGCAGAACGAGGACGCGACGGTGACGATCGGCGGCACGGTGAGCGCGCCGAAGCCCAAGAAGCGCGCGGCGGCGAGCAAGTCGAAGGCGTTCGACCTCCCGCCCCGGACCGTCGAGCTTCAGCCCGGACAGCCCGTGGTCGTGGAGCTCGCGGTGCCGAAGAAGGCGCGCAAGCTTCTCAAGAAAGCATTCGCGGCGGGCAAGAAGGGCAAAGCGGCGATCACGGCGACCGCTACCGACGACCTCGGGGCATCGAGCGAGGACAGCCACGCCGTCAAGCTGAAGAAGAAGCCGAAGAAGAAGTAAGCGCGCGCGGCGCCGCCTGCCGCCCGCAACTAGGCTTCCGCGCGGTGGACCTCCAGCTCTCAGACGAGCAGCGACTGATCCAGGAGACGGCGCGCGACTTCACGGACCGCGAGATCGTGCCGCGGGCGCGCGACAACGACCGCGCGGCGCGCTTTGACCGCCGGCTGGCGGGCAAGCTCGGGGAGATGGGCTACCTCGGGGCGCCCGTGGCCGAGGAGTACGGGGGACGCAGCCTCGACTACTTGACCTACGGGCTGATCGTCGAGGAGGTCGGCCGCGGCGACAGCTCGATGCGGACCGTGGTCTCGGTACAGACGTCGCTGGTCTGCGGCTCGATCGAACGCTGGGGCTCCGAGGAGCAGAAGCGCGAGTGGCTGCCGCGGCTGTGCTCGGGCGAAGCCCTGGGGTGCTTCGCGCTCACCGAGCCCGACACGGGGTCGGACGCCGCGTCGCTGCGCACGCGCGCCACGCGCAGCGACGTCGGCTGGAGGATCTCGGGCCAGAAGATGTGGATCTCGATGGGCAACGTCGCCGACGTGGCGCTCGTCTTCGCGCAGACCGACCCCGACAAGGCCCACCGCGGGCTGGCCTGCTTTCTCGTTCCAACGTCAAATGACGGCTACGCGCCGCAGGAGATCCACGGCAAGCTCGGGTTGCGAGCCTCCGACACCGCCGCCATATCGCTCGATGACGTCGAGGTCTCCGATGAGGCGATGCTGGGCGAGATCGGCGACGGCTTCAAGGTAGCGATGAGCGCCCTCGACTCGGGCCGCTACAGCGTCGCCGCGGGCTGCGTGGGGATCTGCGAGGGCTGCGTCCAGGCGTCGGTCGGCTACGCGACGGAGCGCCACCAGTTCGGTGTCCCGATCGCGCGCTTCCAGCTCGTCCAGGAGCTGATCGCCGACATGATCGTGCGCCGCGACGCCGCCCGGATGCTCGTGCGCCGCGCCGGGATCCTCAAGGACGCCGGCGAGCCGAACACCGTCGAGACGTCGATCGCGAAGCTGTACGCGACCGAGTCGGCCGTCGAGTGCGCGAACGCGGCGATCCAGGTCCACGGCGGCTCGGGGTACGTCGACGACCACCCCGTCGAGCGCTACCTGCGCGACGCCCGCGTCACGACCCTGTACGAGGGCACCTCGCAGATCCACAAGCTGATCATCGGGCGCGACGCCACCGGGATCAACGCCATGACCCCCTACGAGCCGGCGGGATGAGCGTCGTCGAGACCTCGGTCGACGGCCATGTCGCCCTGTGCCGGATCAACCGCCCCGAGGCCCGCAACGCGCTGTCGCCCGAGGTCATGGAGGAGCTCGCGTCCGCCGTCGAGGGCTTCGACGCCGATCAGGAGGTCCGCTGCATCGTGATCGCGGGCTCCGATGAGGTGTTCGCCTCGGGCGCCGACATCGCGGCGCTGCGCGAGCGGACCTTTCAGGACTCGCTCGTCCATCCGGCGGCTGGGTTCTGGAAGCGGCTCGCGTCCTGCCGCACCCCCCTGGTCGCCGCGGTGTCGGGCTGGGCGCTCGGCGGCGGCTGCGAGCTGGCGCTGGTCTGCGACCTGATCGTCGCCTCGGAGACCGCCGAGTTCGGCCAGCCGGAGATAACGCTCGGGATCATTCCGGGCGGCGGCGGAACGCAGCGGCTGGCGCGGGTCCTCGGCAAGCAGCGAGCGATGGAGCTCGTGCTGACGGGACGCCGGATCGAGGCGGGCGAGGCCGAGCTGCTCGGCATCGTCAACGTCGTCGTCCGCAAGAAGCAGTGGCTCGAGCAGGCGCTGGAGCTCGCTCAGCGGATCGCCGCCCGGCCGCCGATAGCGACGCGTCTCGCCAAGCAGGCGGTGCTCGCCGCCGAGGAGACGCCGATGTCGGCAGGACTCGAGATGGAGCGGCGGCTCTACGAGCTCGCGATGGCGACCGACGACCGCATCGAGGGAATGGACGCCTTCCTCGAGAAGCGCAGGCCGAAGTTCAGGGGGACGTGAGTCCGGGAGGGTGGCTATGCCCAACGTCTTCGAGCCGGAGTTCGACGAGGGTCAGGAGGGCGGGCCGAGGCGGGCGCGCCTCGGCTGGCAGGCGGTGGCCGAGCGGCTCGGGATCAGTCTCTACGAACTGCCTCCCGAGGATCGGCGCACCGCCTACCACTACCAGCACGGGAACGAAGAGATGCTGGTGGTGCTGTCGGGCTCGCCGCACCTCCGGACCCCGGATGGGTGGCACCAGATCGAGCCGGGCCAGGTGGTGGCATTTCCGCGGGGCCCACACGGGGCACACAAGCTGGAGAACCGCACCGCCGAGCCCGTCCGCTACCTGATGTTCAGCGAGATGAACGCCCCGGATGTGATGGTCTACCCCGATTCCGAGAAGGTGGGGGTGATCAGCCGCCCGCCCGGGTCGCGGGGGGATGAGGATGAGCTTGCGGCGTGGTTTCGGCTCCGCGACCAGGTGGACTACTGGGAGGGGGAGCCGGGGTGACGAACGTGTTCGACCCCGAGTTCGACAGCGACCAGGACCGCGAGGGCTTCACCTACCGGCGCGCCCGCATCGGCTGGCAGGCCGGGACCGAGCGCCTCGGCGCCAGCCTCTACGAGGTCCCGCCCGGACAGGCGACCTTCCCCTATCACTGGCACAGCGCCAACGAGGAGATGCTCGTCGTGCTCTCGGGCCGGCCCAGCCTGCGCTCGCCTGATGGCTGGCGCGAGCTCGACGAGGGCGAGGTGGTCGCCTTTCGCACCGGCGAGGACGGCGCCCACCAGATCGTCAACCGAAGCGACGTGCCCGTCCGCCTCCTCGTCGTCAGCGAGATGAACGCGCCCGAGCTCAGCGGATATCCCGACACGGGCAAGCTCGGCATCATGGGTCGCCCGCCGGGCGCCCGCGACGACCCCGACGAGGTCTTCGGCTTCTTTCATGCCGAGGACGAGGTCGATTACTGGGATCGCGAGCCCCCGCCCGACCCGGGCGATGGCGGAAGCTGAGCTGAGAGTCGAGCGCGTCGGCGTCGCCGGCGCCGGGACGATGGGCGCGGGGATCGCCCAGGTCGCGTGCCTGGGAGGCTTCGAGACTCGCCTCCACGATGCGAGCGCCGAGGCTCTGCGGGTCGGCGAGCAACGCCTGCGCGGCGCGCTCGCGAAGGGCGCGGAGCGTGGCCTGTGGAGCGACGCCGACGCGGCGGCCGCGGGCGAGCGGATACGCATCTGCGAGCGGCTCGAGGACCTCGAGGGCTGCGAGCTGGTGATCGAGGCGGCCCCCGAGGACCTCGAGCTCAAGCGCGAGCTGTTCGGACGCCTGGCAGAGGTCTGCGGCCCCGAGGCGCTGCTCGCCACCAACACCTCGTCGCTCTCGGTCACCGCGGTCGCCGCCGGGGTCCCCCACCCCGAGCGGGTCTGCGGCATGCACTTCTTCAATCCGCCGGCGCTGATGAAGCTCGTCGAGGTGGTGCCCGGCGACGCCACCGCCGAGGACGCCGTCTCGGCGCTGCGCAGGGTCGCCGAGCGCATGGGCCGCACGCCGGTCCGGGCCGCCGACGAGATCGGCTTCATCGCCAATCGCATCGCCCGCCCGTTCGGGCTCGAGGGCCTGCGCCTGCTCGGCGACCGGATCGCCGGCCACGAGCAGATCGACCGCATCTGCCGGATCGGCGGCGGCTTTCGCATGGGCCCGTTCGAGCTCATGGACCTCGTCGGGGTCGACGTCGGCTTCGAGGTCTCGAAGTCGTTCTGGGAACAGAGCTTCCACGAGCCGCGCTGGCAACCACACCCGATCCAGGCGAAGATGGTCGCGGCCGGACGGCTGGGACGAAAGGCGGAGCGCGGCTATTACCGATACGGCGACGGCCGCCACAGACCCGAGGATCCCGAGCCCCCCGGGGCCGACCCCGATGTCTGGGAGCTGCCCGAGGGCGAACCGATCGAGCGTCGCGGTACCCGTGCGATCCCGCTGACCGGCGGAAGCCTCGCCTCGCTCGCGCCCGGTGAGGACGCCGTCGGTTACCACGCGCTCGGATCGCTCTCGCGGGCGCCGCTCGTCGAGCTGACGCGTGGGCCGGCGACCTCGGACGGCTGTGCCGCCGCCGCCGAGGAGCTCTTTGCCGCGCACGGCAAGCACGTCGAGTGGGTCGGGGACGCGCCGGGGCTTGTGCTGGGCCGGATCGTCTGCCAGATCGTCAACGAGGCGGCGTTTGCGCTACAGCGCGGGATCGGGACGGCCGAGGACATCGACACCGCGATGCGGCTCGGCTTCAACTACCCGCGCGGCCCGCTGGAGTGGGGCGAGGCGATCGGCTTCGATCGCGTGCTCGCCGTCCTCGACGCGCTGCGCGCCGAGCTCGGCGAGGAGCGCTACCGCGCGGCGCCCCTGCTGCGTGGCATGGCCGCCGGTCGCGGCTGATCGGCTGCGGGCTGGACTTTCGGGCCATGCGGAGGCACAATCGCCGCAGCGGCTCCGCGCCGACGCGAGGCCCTTGGCGCACGACCCCGTGTACGACGTGCTCTACATAGACGAGGCCAGGCACTGCACGCTGCTGGCCGGCGGGCTCAGCCGCCAGGATGCGTTCGAGAGGGCGCGTGCCGAGGCTCGAGAGCGGCACTCGCCGCGCCTCTTCCTCCGCGGCTCGGACTCGTTTCCGCGCAGCCAGGCGGTTGTGATCATCCGCTCGGGGCCGACGCGTTCGAGCGAGAGTCCGGGTGTGGCCGCGGACGGCGAACCACCGAGCTAGCCCTCCGGCACATCCGGGCCTGGCGGATCAGTGGCCGGCGCCGCGGGGCTCCACGACTCGCTCACAGCCGCGCACCCTGTCCCTGCGATCGACCTTTGCGCGATCGCCCCTCCCGGGTCCGCACCTGACCCGGTCGCGTTCCCCGTCCCGGGCGGCCAGCCGATCCGCGCCGGGCCCGCCGTCGAGACTGTCACGGCCGTCGCCGCCATCGAGCCGGTCATCGCCGTCCTCACCCGACAGGCAGTCGTCGCCGGAAAGACCCTCGAGGTCGTCGTCGCCGGCCCCGCCGACGATCCGATCGCCGAACGCGGTGCCGGTGAGCGAGTCGCCCGCATCGGTCCCGTCGAACGGGGTGTCGCAACTCGGCTTGGGCGGCAGGTCCATGTTGGTGTAGAGGAAGGACTTCGTCGCACCGAGGATGAAGTCGCGCTGCTCGGTGTAGGGAACGCAGTGCCCGGCCCCCTCGAAGGGGTGAAGCTCCGTGGGCACACCGACGGCCTGGAAGGCGTGGTAGTTGGACTCGGCCCACGCGTAGGGAACTGTCGTGTCGGCGGTCCCGTGGAAGAAGATCGTCGGCGCGTCGTCTGCGGAGATCGTCTCGTTGGTGGGCAGGCCGCCGCAATAGGAGACGGTCGAGCGGATCCAGGACGGGAACCCGGGATTTCCGCTGTCGCCGGCGTTCTGCGAGTCGGTCCCGACCAGCAGGGACGTCACAGCGCCGGCCGAGAATCCGGACATCGCGATTCGACCGACGTCGATCCGGTAAGCGGTCGCGTTGGCGCGCAGCCAGCGCACGGCGGCCTGGGCGTCGTGCTGGGCGGCGCGCGCCGCGGTGACGCACTCCGAGCTCGGGTCGGGCTGGCCCCCGCACCCCGCCCCGGCGAGGAGCCGGTAGTTGATCGACGCGGTGGCGTAGCCGAGGCGGGCGAACGTCGTCGCCACGTCGACGACGCTCGAGTCGCTCTTGGAGCCCACGGCGAACCCTCCCCCGTGGACGACGATCAGGGCGGGGCGCCGAAGCTCTGTGTCACCGGCCGGCTGGTAGAGGTCGAGGCGCAGCTCGACCGGATTTCCCTGGTTGTCCGGCGCGCTGCCGTAGGCGATGTCCCTCTGAACGTCGACCGAGGAGAAGACCTCGTCGAGGTAGCGCGTGGGGCCGGGGGCCTGCGCGCTGGCGCCCGCCGGCAGGCAGGCGGCGATCAGCAGCGCCGCAACCCCGACCCCCCGGCGCATGGAGATCAGCCGGGCCGCTCCAGCGTCCCGCAGTTGATCTCGCCGTAGCTGAAGGTCGGCGCGACGGGCCACTGGCGGCGCCAGCTCGCCATCTCCGACGACGGGAAGACGTTGAGGTACCGCGGATCGCGGCGGTTGGGATCGGCGAGCGCCTTCTCCTTGATCATCGAGTCGTACTGGTCGATCGAGTCCTCGAGCGTGTTGGAGTTGAGCACCACCTCGCGCCCGAAGAACTCGGCGAACTTCCGCACCCCCGGGATCTTCGAGTGGCGCGGATGCCAGTTGTCGGCGCAGACCCCGTTCTCGGACGAAACCCAGACGCCGTCCGGCGTGTTCACGCACAGCGAGTGGTTGCCATCGGTGTGTCCCGGGGTCCAGACCAGAGCCACGCCCTTGCCGAGCTCGACGTCGCCCTCGATCAGGATGACGTTCTCGGTCGGGATGTCCTTGATCCCGTCGCCGACGTACCAGGCCCACTGCATGGGGTGCAGCGAAGCGAAGGTGTCCCACTCCTTGCGCTGCGCGATCAGCTTCGCGTTCGGGAACAGCGGCGGTCGCGGCGCGGCCTCGTCCTCTATCGGCTCGGTCGTCCCGAGCACGAAGCGCACGTCCTGGACGTGGAGATGGTCGAAGCTGACGAAGTCGACGTCCTCGAGGCGCAGGCCGGTCTTCAGCAGCGCCTCGTCGGGGTGGTTCCAGATCTTCGCCAAGACCTTGTATGAGAGGAACTCGCCCAGCCTCTCGATCTGCTGCTCGTAGAACGGCGCCTCGGCCGGGCCCTCAGGGACCGTCGGCTCGTAGGCGAGCGTACGCAAGCGGCCATCGAAGTCCTCGAACTGGACGACTTGGAGGCGGTTGATGATGTTGATGTACGGATTGGCGCCGTGCGCCGCGCCACCGAAGGCGAACTTGAGCGGATAGCCGGCCGACGCGAGGTCGATCGTGCGCATGCCACGGATGCGGTTGTCCTCGGTCGCGAAGCGGGCCCGGAACTCGGCCGCCGCCTCGCGGATCGCCGCCGGCCGGTCGCCGCGCGGCCAGGTCGCGTTTGCGTCGTCGAACTCGTGGAAGGGCTTGAGCCCTACCTTCTCGGGACTCTCGATGACGGCCATTGGGGCTCCTCTCGCTGCTGGCTGGTGTGGAGGGACTGTAGCTGGGTAAGGATGGCGTCGGTCTCGGCGGCCGGTCCGGGCCGTTCCTACTGCGCTGTCCTGCTTTTTCCTCGCCATGCGAGGTCTATGCAGGACAGCGGCGGCACCTCAACTCCTGCGGCGGACCTTCTCGCAGCCGCGCACCCGGTCGCGGGGGCCCACGACGGCCTTGTCCTTGCCCGGACCGCAATGGACGACGTCGCGGCCCCTCCCCCGTGACTTGAGAATGTCTCGGCCCGGACCCCCGTTCAGCCGATCGCGACCCGCGCCGCCGGATAGCTTGTCGTCGCCCTGGTTGCCCTTGAGCCGGTCAGCGCCGCCCTTGCCTCTGACGCAGTCGTCACCGCCCAGCGCCCGGACGCGATCTTTGCCAGCGCGGGCATTGATCGTCTCGCCGCTGTCGCTCCCCTTCAGGTGATCGGCCTTGCGCGTACCGGTGAGATAGAGCTCGCAGGGCCCGCTGCCACCCACCTGCGCCTCGCGCAGCGGCAACGTCACCGTCGAAGCATCGCCGGCCTGGAGCACGCCTCCCACCGACCCTGGATAGGCCTTGTAAAAGGTGCTGTCGCCCGCCGTCACCCAGACGAGCACCCGATGGCCCGCCGGGATCAGCGAGCTGAGCGCGTCGGTCGTAACGGTGAAGCTCCCCGGGACGCCGGGCGTCGCGCCGCGGATGCCGCGCACTCCGCGGCTCAGCAGCGTCAGCGAGCCGTCGGGCGCCATGTCGAGGATCTTCACCACGAGCTGGGTGTCGGGGCTGAGCGGCGTCCAGGCGAGCCGCGCGACGGCGTTGCCGCTCAGCTCCTGGTCTGACGCGAACGGCTCGGTTGCGAAGCCCGCGACGACGCCCGGCGAGCTGACCGAGTCCGGCGACAGCGCCGCGGCGGGGGAGGTGCCGAGCGGCGTCGCCGAGAGCGCGGCGTTGACGACGGGATCGCCTCCTGGGTCGGGCGATGCCGGCGCGAGGCTCAGCGGCCCCGCGGCGGCGGGGCCCTGCTCGACGGCGTGGCCGTCGGCGCCCAGGCGGTAGCCCACGTCGGCGATGCCGGGCGGAGGCCACTGGGTGGCGGTCTGCTCGAGCCACGCGTCGCGCGGCCAGCGGTAGCTGTCCGCGGGCACGGCAAGCGTCGGGTCACGGGTCCAGTAGGTGACGGCCGGGATATGCAGCGGCCTGCCGCGCATGACGTGGTCGAGGAAGGCGAGCTGGACCTCGAACTGGTCCTCGGTTACCGACGGATGCTGGCTGGGAGCGCCGTGGCCGCCCATCGAGAGGTAGAGGCGCTTCGGCGACGCCGGGGCGGCGTTGTACATCGAGATCGCCATGTCGCCGGTGAACAGGCCGTCGTCCAGGGCCTGCGCCCACAGGAACGGCGCCGTGTAGCGGTCCGTGAAGCAGCCGACGGAGCGCGCCGCGAGGTCCTGCTTCATCGTGCTCGTCGGCGTGTCGTGCCCGCTGGCGTCGCAGACCTCGCCGCCGTAGAGCCCGGGCTCGTCGGCGGCCGCGGTCGCGATCCAGCGGCCGACCGCCGGGGCGATGCGGGCCTGGGTGTCGCCGTTGAACGTGTACGTCCCGATGAGGCCGACCCCGAACGACAGCTTGACGACGTCGTTGACCACCAGCGCCTCGAAGACGCGGTCGGGGGTGTTGCCGGGAAGCACGGCGCGGATCCCGATCCCGTAGGGATTGAGGGCCGGGTCGGCGGCGCCGATCTCGCCCATGTTGGTGTTCAGCCCGCCCTGCGAGTAGCCGGCCAGCGCGACCCTGTTGGAGTCGAGGCGAAAGTCCGGGTGCGGCGGCCCGAGGCCGCCGATGCCCAGCGCCCAGGCGGTAACGTCGAAGAGGTCGCGGATCTCCTTCGGCCCCGCGACCGACAGCTGGCCCGTCGAACCGCCGTGGCCGCGCTGCGAGTAGGCGATCGCGGCGTAGCCGTGCTCGGCGAGCGCCGCGGCGTGACCGGCGTCGAACTCGTTGTCCTTGTTCGAGCCGCCGCCGTGGAGCACCTGGACCAGCGGCCAGCCGGCCGCCGGGGGCTTGCCGTCGGGTAGGTAGACGTCCGTCTCGATCGTCACCTGGGCGCCGAACTCGTCGGGCGCCGTCACCCCGACCGTGTAGGTGCTCTTCGTGAACGCCGCCGCAGGCGCGGGAACGAGGGCCGCGAGGAGTGCCGCGGCCATCAGGCTCAAGAGCCCCGCGCGCAGCGCGGGGGCCCGGCTACTCGTGGCCCTTTCCGCCACCGTGGACGTGCTCGCAGCCATGGACCTTGTCGCGGGGGTCGACCACGGCGGTGTCCTCGCCCTTGCCGCAGCGCACCTTGTCGCGACCGCCGCCCCTGGCCTTGATGGTGTCCTCGCCGTCGCCACCGCTCAGCGTGTCCTCGCCGGTCCCGCCCGAGACCTTGTCCTCGCCGTCGTTGCCCTTGACGCGGTCCTCGCCGGAGTTGCCCTTGACGCAGTCGTCGCCGCCGTTGCCGCGGATGCGGTCGTCGCCGCGCCGACCCTTGATCGTGTCGCCCGATTCGGTGCCCTCGAGATGGTCGTCCTTCTTGGTTCCCTGAGCCTGGGTCGCGCACGGGCCGGCGGCGGATCCAGCGCCGGGCGGATTCTCGGGTCCGCCCCCGATCGAGCCACCCTCGCGCACCGGTACCAGCAGGGTGACGCCGTCGAGCGTCGTCGAGGACGGCACGGTCGAGAACTGGACGTACGGGTGGTCGTCCTGGGCGATCTCGATCCGGATCCGGTGACCGGCGGCAAATCGCCACCCGTTGCCGTGCAGCTCGTATGTGAGCTGTCCGGTCGCGGCCTCGGCGGAGCTGACGCGCCGCGTTCCGCGATCCACCAGCACGGCGTCGCCGTTCGGGAAGACGTCGTAGAGCCGGGCGTTGAGCTGCAGTCCGCCCTGGTTGGCGTCCCCGGCGAACGTGAACCCGATCAGGACCCTCGTCGAGCCGATCATCGTCTGGTCGGAGGGAATGGGATCGCTGAGGTAGGAGGCCACCCCCTGCCCGGCCGGCGTCGTCTCGACCACGCAACCATTGCCGTTGTTGAGCTGGTTCTGAACGGGATCCGCGTCCAGCGCGTGGGAGTTCGGCTCCGCGTCCGAGATCGTGCTCGATGCGCCCGGCATGTTCACCTCGAGCGTGTTCGGGGCCAGCTGCTCGAAGGTCGGCGCGTTGAACGTCGGCCCCGGCTCGTCTTCGGGAATCCCGAGGTCGGGGGAGTTCTGCGGGCAGACCTCGAGCGTCGCGGTGACGTCGAACGCCGGCTGGGGCTCGCTCGCGTTGGCGCTCGGGTCCGCGTAGTGATCGATGAAGCGGTTGAGCCGGGTCGTGATTCCGGTCCGCTGCAGGGTCGCCGGGTCGGAGTTGAAGTCCGACGGGCTGGCGCCGCCGTTCGGATAGTCGGAGACCGTGCAGACGTGGTGGTCGGCGCCGCACAGATCACCCCACTCCTTTGCCTTGTTGCGGGTGAAGTGCTGATAGTCGCCGTGGTAGATCTGAATCGGGTACCCGGGCACCGTCGCCAGCAGCCGATTCGCCATGCGCCGGTCCTCGTATGCCGGGAACAGCGGGTCGGTGAACGTCGCCGCGTTGAAGATCGGGACCCGGTAGCTCGGATCGGAGGCGATGTTGGCGAAGAAGTCGTTCTGGTAGTAGGCGGAGCGGTCGCGCATGAACTCCGGGAGGATCGTGTTGATCGTGTTCGCGCACGCCGGGTCGTTCTCGGCCGGGTAGGCGCCGTTGAGGCATACGAATGCCTCGTGGAGAGGCGCGGGGAAGGTCGTGTGGTTGCCGCTCGGCAGATTGCCCGTCGCATAGAGGCCGGCGACGATCGAGGTCTTCGGCGTCCCGACCGGGGTCCGGGGCACCGGGCAGTCGGTGCCGTCGAGCTGCTTGGGCCCGTCGTCGCAGCCGTTGATGGCCGGAAGCTGGAGCGGGGACTCGGAGTGAGTCCCGGTCGGCACGAGGGTGTAGGCGAGGTCGGTCCAGCCGTACTTCGGCGCCGCGGCCGCGAGCTGCATCGGGGTGCCCGACGCACCCGTCTCGGCGTTGCAGGTCCACTTCGGGTCGGTGGCGGCGAGCCACGAGAAGCCGCCGCCGTAGGAGCCGCCCGTGACCACCACGCCGTCGGGGTCGATCGTCACCGGATCGGGTCCGGGCACCACGTCCTCGAATGACGATGCGTTGGCGAGCACCTGACATGCGAGGTGCTGGTAGTCGTTGATCTCGAAGCGGCGCGAGTCGAGTTGCGTCTCCCCGGTCGAGCCGCGCTCCTGGCTGTCGACGAAGCCGCGTGCCGTGTACGTGATCACGACGTAGCCGCGCGAGGCGAACCAGGCGTTGTTGTAGTGCCAGCGCTCGGCGAACGCGTCCAAGTCGGCGGGGTCGGGGTCGTCGAAGCTCGTCGCCTCCCAGCCCGTCCTGTTGCCTCCGCAGCAGCCGTGCATCATCACTATCAGCGGGTAGCCGCCCGCCGGCGGCGCGGTGGTCGGGAGGGTGACGTCGACGTCGAGCGAGATGTCGCCGGTGCCCGGATTGGCGCCCGGCATCGACGCCGCGTCGCCGGCCTTCGCCGGCAGCCCCGTGTAGCCGTCCCCCCCGTACTTCGCCGGGACGGTGACAGCCGAGTCGTTGGTCAGGTTCGGGATCAGCCCGCCGGGCCCGGGCGCGGGAGAGTTGTCCGGCTTGCCGTCGTCGCAGAACACGTAGCTCGACCCCGGGTGGGGGGTCAGCGTGTCGCAGGCGGGATCGTCGTGAAGCGTCGGCGCGATCGTCGCGCCCGCCGGAGGAGCCCATGCCAGCGCAGCAACGGCGAGGATCCCCGGTATCAGCTTGCGGCTCACGACCCCTCTAGGCCAACTGTAGACCCAAGCCGGCGCCCGGATGTCAGTTGTGGTCGTCTAGGCCTTGACGGCTTCGGCGGAATCCGATCCGGACTCCTGCGCCACGCCCGCCCTGCCGGCCCAGTGCGCCTCCGGCGACGGCGGCGTGTCGCGCAGGTACCACTCGGCGTCGAGCGCACCCATGGAGCCGCTGCCCGCCGCGGTCACCGCCTGGCGGTAGGTGTGGTCGACGAGGTCGCCGACGGCGAACACGCCGGCGAGCCTGGTGCGGGTGGATCCGTCCCGGGTCAGCACGTAGCCGTTCTCGTCGGTGTCGAGCTGCTCGGCGACGAGCTCCGATCGCGGGGTATGGCCGATCGCCACGAACGCCCCGCCGGCCTCGATCTCCTCGACCTCGTCGCTGTCGGCGTTTCGCAGCCGTACGCGCTCGAGCTTGCCGTCCTGGCCGGCGATGAACTCCTCGACGACGAACGGGGTCTTGATCTCGATGTTGTCCTGCTCGCGGGCACGGTCCTGCATGATCTTCGAGGCGCGAAACTCGGGCCGGCGGTGGACGATCGACAGCTTGTGCGCGAATTTCGAGACGAAGATCGATTCCTCCATCGCCGAGTCGCCGCCGCCGATCACGATCACGTCCTCGCCCTTGAAGAAGGCGCCGTCGCAGACCCCGCAGGTCGAGACGCCGTGGCCGCCGAGCTCCAGCTCCCCCGGGACCCCGAGGCGCTTCGGCTCGGCGCCCATCGCCAGGATCACGGTCTTGGCGACGTACTCGTCGTCGTTGACCCAGACGTGATGGAGGCCGCCGTCACTGAGCTCGATCTTCGTCGCGTCGTCGCTGACGAAGCGGGCGCCGAAGCGCTCCGCCTGCTCGCGGAACTTCACCATCAGGTCCGGCCCCATGATCCCCTGGGGGAATCCCGGGTAGTTCTCGACGTCGGTGGTGTTCTGGAGCTGGCCGCCCCACTGGAACCCCTCGATGACGAGCGGCTCGAGGTTGGCTCGCGCGGCGTAGGTGGCGGCCGTGTACCCCGCGCACGCGCCGCCCACGATGATCACGTTCTCGATCCTGGTGTCGGTCACTGCTGCCACGGTACCTCTCATCTCGTTCCTCTGTCGGTCGTCATAGCGCTCCCTGTGAGCGCCCAAGAGAATAATACTTCATTTTCTGAAGTATTGGGCCCGATGGAGCCTATGCGGTCGCCTCAGCCGTTCGCGACGCCGCCCTGCCGCCCTCGCGCTCCCACCTCGCCACCGTGCGTCGCAACTGGAGGAAGGCGATGAACCCCGGCAGCACGGGGAGCCAGAACGCGAACAGCCTGTAGACCAGCACGGCGGCGAACACGCTGGCGCCCGGAAGCCCGAACAGCACGTAGGCGCCGATCATTCCCGCGTCCACGGTGCCGACCCCGCCCGGCGCCCCCGGGATCAGGTTGGCGACCATGCCGACGAAGTAGCCCTGGACGATGACCCCGAGCGTGACGTGGACGTCGAACGCCTTGAAGCTCGCCCACAGCGCCGCGATGTTGGCGGCCCAGAAGCCGATCGAGCCGGCGAGGGCGAGGGCGCCGCGCTTGGGCTCGCGGATGAACGCGATCGCGGTGCGGGTGCCGCGCGCCAGCGTGTCGGGCACGGTGATCAGGCGGCGCGCGAGGCGGCCGAACCGGTAGCCCTCGCTCCAGCGCTCCATGCGGCGCTCGACGTCGGTGGGAATCAGCGCGATCAGCAGTCCGATCACGATCAGCGACCCGCCGATCGCCGCGGGGACGATGGTCAGCCCGGGCGGCGCCGCGCCCGCCAGCACCCCGGTGCGCAACAGCACACCGCAGACCACCAGGCAGACGAGGTAGATCGAGTACAGCAGGACGAGGAAGGCGACCATCCGGCAGGCGGCCTGACGGCGCTCCATCCCGGCCTTGCGAAGCGCCCAGTAGGTCACGACGATCCCGCCCGCGCCGCCACCCGAGAACAGCCGGCTGGCGGCGAAGCTCGCCATCGAGATCTCATACGCCTCGCGCCAGTCGAGCGACAGGACGTTCTCCCCCACCACTCCCCGGAAGAGGGCGATGTAGGAGGCCGAGATCAGGACGGTGAAGCCGAACGCGACGGCGATCCACAGCGGGTCGCCGTCGTCGACCTTTGCGATCGCGTCCTCGAGTCCGACGAGCTTCGGCAGCAGGATGTAGATGCCCGCGACGAGCAGCAGGACGATGACGATCGTCTGGATGATCCGGCGGCGGTCGAGGAGCGTGGGCTCGCCCTCGTCTCCGTTCTGGTCGGCGCCCCCGGAGGCATCGTCGATCGACCCCTGGATCGCACCCCTGTCGCGCGTCTCCAGCTTTGCCGATCCAGCCATCTCCCCCTCCTATCCTCGCAAAACGGGTGGCTGGCCCTCGATCGCGCGCTCTACCCGGCCGCGAGCTGCTCCAAGCGCTGCACGCCGCGGCTCAGCAGCCCGGCCACCGGTGCGAGGCGCGGCTCCGCGTAGCGGATCGCGGCGACGAGCGCGGCACCCGCGACGAGGTCGATCACGTAGTGCTCACCGAGGTAGACGAGCGCGAAGCCGAGGCACGTCGCGTAGCCCCACCCGGCGGCGCCCTCCACCGCGCCGGTCTCGGCGAGCAGGATCGCGGCCAGGACCGAGGTCGCGAAGTGAAGCGAGGGCATCGCCGCCCATGGGTTGCCGCCCAGCGTCTCGTACATGAACGGCCACGCCCGACCCCAGAAGGGCTCGCCGACCTCGACCATGATCCGCCTCACCCCGCTGGGGCCGTTGCCCTCTTCCGCCGCCCACCACGGCGGCGCGGTCGGCACCAGGGCATAGGCGGCGCACCCGAGGTCGTACGCCGCGGCGAGCTGTCGCGCGGCGCGCGGGAAGCTGTCGTTGTGGCGCACCAGGATCCAGGCCAGCGCCAGGTGCGGCTCCACGAACCACGCCCAGTGGACGATCGTCAAGGCGCGGTCGAGCGCGGTCGGCCCGTCCGGCGAGACGAGCGCGCGTTGCAGGCGCAGGGTCGGGAGCTCTCCCCCGCCGAGCACCCTGTCGGCGCGCATCGGGTAGCGCACTCGCAGTCGGCGCCGCAGGCGCTCGGGGTCGTCGAAGGGCAGCTCGTGGATGATCACGAAGGCCCACATCTGGAGCGCGAACAGCGCAGCGTCACGCCCCTTCCTGCGCGGGCGCAGGATCGCGAGCGCGACCGGGGCGGCGACGACCGAGGCGACCGTGACCGGGGCGGGGACACGCAGCCGTCGCCGGGCCAGCGGCACGACGAATCCGGCCGCCAGAGAGGCCACGGCGGCGCCGCGCACCACGGTGCCGAGCGGCGAGCGGCGGCGGCGTCGGCGGCAACCCAAAGCCGGGCGAGTATATGGTCGGCCCCGTGGCTGACAGGCGCCGCTTCGAGGAGCGCACAGCCGCGGTCACCGGGGCCGGGGGGTTCATCGGCGGGGCGATCTGCCGCGGCCTCGCCGCGGAGGGCGCGACGGTCACCGGCGTCGAGATCGACCCCGCGACCGCCGAGCGCGTGCGGGAGACGGGCGCCGGGTTCGCGCCCGCCGACGTCACCGACCGCGGGGCGCTCGACCGTGCCCTGGAGGGCGCCGAGCTCGTCGTCCACGCCGCGGCCTACGTGCGCGACTGGGGCACGATGGAGGAGTTCGTACGCGTCAACGTCGGCGGGACCCTGAATACCCTCGATGCGGCCGAGGCCGCCGGAGCCGCGCGCGTGGTCCACATCAGCTCGGTGGTCGTCTACGGCTACCACCACCCCGGCGAGCAGGACGAGGGCGCCTTCCACCGCACCTACGGGATCCCCTACATCGACACCAAGAGCGCCGCCGACCATCTGGCGCTGCGCCGCGGCGCGGTCGTGATCCGGCCGGGCGACGTCTACGGCCCGGGATCGGTCCCATGGACGCTGCGCCCCCTCGAGCTGGCGAGGTCAGGCCAGCTCGCGGTCCCCGGGAGCGGCGACGGGACCATGCTGCCGCTCTACATCGACGATCTCGTCGAGGCGGTGAAGCTCGGCCTGCTCGAGGGCGAGCCCGGTCGCGCTTATACCGTGTGGGATGGCGTCCCGGTGACCTTCGGCGACTACTTCGACCGGTTTGCCGCCCTCACCGGCTCCCGCCCCGCGCGCCGCGTTCCACGCCCGCTGCTGACCGCGCTCGCGAAGGGCATGGAGCTGGTCGCGGCCGCACGGGGGCGGCCGCCCGAGTTCACCACGCGCGCCGCAACCTTCATCGACCGCCGCGGCACCGCCTCGAACAAGCGCGCCCGCGAGGAGCTCGGCTGGGAGCCCCGGGTGAGCCTCGACGAAGGGATGGAGCGAACGGAGAAATGGCTCGGTGAGGAGGGGCTGCTTTAGGCGTCGCTTGCAGCTTTGTGGCCCCTGTAGGGCCCAAATGCTGCAGTCGTCAGGCCGGTGCAGCGGCGGGCTCGCCGGCGCGCACGCCCGGCCCGTCGAGTCCCTGGGGGTCGATCGGGCCGGGCATCAGGCGCTCGGGGCCGGGGATCTCGATCCCGATCGCCTTCATGCGGCGCTTGAGCGCCATGTACGCGTAGCCGTAGACCTGCGAGGAGTGGTACGCGTAGGAGGTGAACTCCCTGGGGCTCTCGGCCTCCACGGGGGTAAAGACCTCGGCCGCGCGGGGCAGCAGCCGCTCGAGCGTCGCGAGGATCATCGAGCGCAGCTCCGGCCGCTCCTCGCAGGCGTCTCGCAGGAACCGCACCCCGAATGCGATGTGGCGGTGCTCGTCCCGCTCGACGAGCGAGAAGCCCTTCTGGAAGCCGGGGTAGAGATCGTGATCGGACATGTACTGGAGGATCGTCCGCTGTCCGGTCATCGCCAGCACCCCCTCGGTGACCATGTGGTAGATGACGATGCCCTCGACGAACAGCTCGAAGTCGTCGGGGCGTGCCTTGATGCGGTTCGCGACGTCGCGCAGCGCGTCGTCGAACAGGAAGCGCCACGCGCTGAGCAGGGTCTCCTCCATCTCGTGCAGCCGGCCGCGCAGGTCGTCCGACGACAGCGCCATGACCTCGGCGGCGAAGCGATCGAAGAACACCGCGTGTCGCGCCTCGTCGACGAGCTGGGTCGCGAGGAACGCCTCGACCTCGCCGCTCGGGGCGGCGAGCAGGAATGGGGCCAGGTCGGCGGTGACGCGCTCCTCGCCGACGTAGAAGCTGCCCAGGGTCCACGCCATGTGGCTCTGGCCCTCCGCCGGCGTGACCAGCCAGTGCTCCCGATCGATTGAGAAGTCGAGCTCGTGGGCGCGCCAGTTGCTGCGCTCCCACAGCGCGTAGAGCTCCTCGTAGGTGAGCAGGTCGCCGGAGGTGCGGCGGCGCTCGGCGCGGTGCGCCGGATCCCCCATACCGTGACCCGCATCGGCGGTCGAAACGGCGGCGCCGTTGGTCCGCCCGCCCCACGAGCCCGCGCGACGCATCTGGATCTCACGCTGGCGCGACTCGCGCTCGAGCTCGGGGCCGTCGAGTCCGGCGGCGCGGTCGATCCAGCGACCGAGCAGGGTGACCGGCGGGATCGGCCCCTCGACGGTGACCAGGCGCTCCTGCATCGCGCTCGAGGGCGTGAGATCGCCGGCGAGGACGCGGCGCCACGTCTCGATCGACATGCGCACCGTCGCGTCGGGGTTGCCATTCGACTCGGGATCGACGCGCACCGAGCCGTCGTCGACGCTGATCACCCAGCGGCCCCCACTCTCACCGTCGAGCTCGTAGGCGACGCTGAAGCTGTGGCCGCGCGTCCACCTGGGGTCGATCGCGTGCTGTAGCGCACGGTAGGCAAGCGCGGGATCAACCGGGATGCCGTGCCCGGCCGCCTCGCGCATCCCGCCGGCGCCGAGCAGGCGGCGCCGCGGTATGTCGCGGCGCTCCGAGCGCGGCAGGGCCTTACGACCGTCGAGCAGCGAGCGCGCCATCGCGACGACGAGCCCCGGGTCATGCGTGATCAGCCTGCGAGCCGCCGCCGTCGCGCTCGCCCCGCTGCCGTTGGAGACCTCGCCGTTTGCCGCCATGCTGCTCCTCTCGTAACCAGCTGTCCGGATTGTCGCCGGCGAGTCGGATTCTCCCAGAAAACTGGCCAGCCGGCCAAACGGTCGCGGCGCGCGAACGAGCCACGAGGGCCGCGATTAGAATGCTCGCGCCGTGCGCGCCCGCCCCCGCCTCGTCATCGTCCCGATCCTCGTCGCCGCGGCAGGCCTGGCAGTGCTCGCTCCATCGGCCGGCGCGGTCCCGCTGGCCCCCGAGGCGCCCCACTCGCCGAACGCGGACGACCTCAGGGAGGCCTACTCGGGGATGCTGATCGTCGCCGTGATGATCGCGGTGGCGATCAACGCCGCCCTGATCGCCGCGGCGGTGCGATTTCGCGCCGGTCGGGGACGGACCGCGGCGCGGGTCCGCGGCGGACGCAGGCTTCAGTCCAGGGTCGCAACGCTGCTCGCCGGAATCGCGCTCGCCGTCTTCGTCTTCGGCGTGATCTTCACGGTGAGGGCGCGCGACGTCGCTCCCTCGGGTCCCGAGGGCCTCGAGGCGAGCTCGCTGCGCACCGCCCAGCTCGGGGTCGAGCCGCCGGCCGGTGATCAGGAGCCGCTCGAGATCCTCGTCTCCGGGCAGCAGTGGCTGTGGCGCTACGAATACCCGGACGGGACGTTCAGCTACTACGAGATGGTCGTCCCGGTCGACACCACCGTGCTGCTGCACATCGACTCGACCGACGTCGTGCATCGCTGGTGGATCCCGGCGCTCGGCGGCAAGTTCGACGCTGTGCCCGGCCGCCTCAACGAGACGTGGTTCCGGGCCGACGAGGAGGGCGTCTACGAGGGCCAGTCGGCCGCGTTCTCGGGTCCGGGCTACCCGACGATGCGGGCCAGGGTCCGAGTCGTGAGCGTGCCGGAGTACCAGGCCTGGCTCGACGATCAGGCAAGCGCCATCCAGAAGGCGCAGGAAGCGGTGCAGGCTGGCCCTCCGGACGCCGGGGGCGCGGCCGAGGACACCGGAGGCGGCGCATGAGCGCCCCGCCGCCCGGCAGCGTCGCGCCGGCCCGCCCCGAGATCATCACCGAGGGGATCCCGCGGCGCCGCCCGGCATGGATCGAGATGGCGACGAGCGCCGACCACAAGACGGTCGGGCTGATGTACGTCGCCGCGGCGCTGTCGTTCTGCGTCCTCGCCGTGGTCGAGCTGATGCTGATGCGCGCCCAGCTGATCGTGCCGGAGAACAACTTGATCGATCCCTACATCTTCGACCGGCTGCTGTCCGCCTATGGGGCTACCGCCGTGATCCTCTTCGGGATCCCGTTCGCGCTCGGCCTGATCAGCTACGTCGTCCCGCTCCAGATCGGGGCCCGCAGCGTGGCATTCCCCCGGCTCGGCGCGCTGTCGTTCTGGCTCTATCTCGCCGGCGGGATCACGATCTACGCGAGCTTCCTCTACAACCCGCCGGACGCCGGCATCAACCCGCTGCCACCGCTCTCCGACGAGATCTTCTCGCCGACGTCCGCGGTAGACGTGTGGATCGGGGGCGTCGGGCTCGCGATCCTGGGCTTCGTGCTGATGGCGATCAACATGGTGGTCACGCTGCACAACCACCGCGCCCCGGGGATGGCGTGGAGGCGGCTGCCCCTGTTCTCGTGGTCGGCGACCGTCAGCTCCTACGTGCTGCTTTTCACCGGGGCGGTGATGCTCGCCGCGCTGACGATGCTGCTGATCGATCGCAACTACGGCGGCGTCTTCTTCGACGCCGGCGAGGGCGGCTCGCCGATCCTCTGGCAGCACCTGAGCTGGCTGTTCTTCACCGGGGCGTACCTGGTGATGCTGCTGCCGTGGTTCGGCGCGATCTCCGAGATCCTGCCGGTGTTCTCGCGCAAGCCGTCGTTCGCGCACCGCACCGTCGCCGCGGCGTTCGTGGCGATCGGCGCCCTCGGCGTGCTGGCCTGGATGCAGAACATGTTCACGGCGCCGATCCCGCTCGGCTGGGAGATCATCGCGATGGCCGCGGCGCTCGCACTCGTCGTCCCGATCGGGCTGCTGTTCATCAACTGGATCGCGACGCTGTGGGGCGGGACGCTGCACTTCCGCGCGCCGCTGCTGTTCGCGCTCGGGGCCATCAGCACGACGGCGATCGGGCTCGCCGGCGAGCTGGCGCACTCCGTGATCCCGGTCGCCTGGCAGAGCGCCGACACGGTGATCGCGACGATGGACACCCATTACGCGCTGATCGGAGGGTCGCTGTTCGGAGGCTTCGCGGCGCTGTACTACTGGTTCCCGAAGCTGACCGGCCGCCTGATGGGCGAGGGGCTGGCGAGCATCTCGTTCTGGACGCTGCTGGTCGGGGTGCACCTGACGCTCGCGCCGATGTTCTTCGCAGGACTGGAGGGCCAGCCCGTCGACCTCTACAAGTACTACGACGGAGAGGGGCTCTACGGCTACAACCTCGTCTCCTCGATCGGGTCGCTGGTGCTCGCCGCCGGGATCCTCACGACGCTGGTCAACGCCGCGTACAGCGCCAGCAACGGTGTCCGCGCCGGCCACGATCCGTGGGGCGCCGACACGCTCGAGTGGTTCGCGCTGTCACCGCCCCCGCCGCACAACTTCGACGCGATCCCCGACGTGCGCAGCACCGAGCCGCTGCGCGACATCCGCGAGGCGGTGCGCCAGCGCACCGAGAGCTGGGAGCCTCCGCCGGCGCTCGAGCGGCCGGCGCCCGCCGAGCAGCCCTCCGAGACCGCTCCGGCCGAGCCGGGAGCCACGGAGGAACGCGGCGGCGGCTCTGTAGCCTGAGGCCGATGGCAAGCTTCGCCGATCGCGGCGGGCCGGAGGAGCTGGCTCGCTTTCGCAAGCTCACGCTGGTCACGATCGTCGCCACCTTCGCCCTGGTGGTGATCGGCGGCGTCGTGCGAGTCAGCGAATCCGGGCTCGGCTGCGGCGCGGCGGGAAGCGGCACCCACGGATGGCCGCTGTGCGGCGGGCGCGTGCTTCCGTTCCTCGACCTCAACGCCGTCGTCGAGTTCAGCCATCGCGTCGCCGCGACGCTCGTCGCGGCGCTGATCGTGTTGATGGTGTGGCGCGCGGTACGGCAGCTGCGCGAGCAGCGCTGGATCGTGCGCGGGTCGATCGCCGCCCTGGTGCTGGTGCTCGCCCAGGCCGGCCTCGGCGGCCTGACCGTGGAGCACGGGCTCGCCGAGGCTCTCGTCGCCGCCCACCTCGGGCTCGCGATGCTGCTGCTGGGGCTGCTGATCGCGATCCGGCGCGCGGCCGGCGCCGGCGATCCCGTCCCCGCCGCCGCGAGCGGCGCCCTGCGCCCGCTCACCGTCATCGCCGCGGCGCTCGTCTTCGCGACGATCGTCGCCGGCGGTTACATGGCCGGCACCGAGCGGGTCGGGGCCGAGAGCGCCGCCGTCGACGGCGGGGCGCACCTGGCCTGCGGAACCGAGTTCCCGAGCTGCCTCGGCGAGGCCTTCCCGTTCGGGAAGGGCCGGATGGTCGACGTCCACCTCACCCATCGGGCGCTGATGTACCTGGCCGCGATCGCCGTCCTCGCGATGGTCGCCGTGGCGACGCGGCGCGGCGTGCGCTCGCCCGCCTTCCCGCTCGCCGCGGCCATCCTGCTGCTCCAGATCCTGCTCGGGGCGCTCAACGTGTGGCTCGGCGAGCACGCGGAGCTCGTCGTCGCCCACCTCAGCGTCGGGACCCTGCTCTGGGTCACCGTCGCCTACGCGGCGGTCGAGCTCTTCCCGGTCCCTGCGGGTGAGCGCGCGCGCGTGCCCGATCCCCGGCCCCAGGCCTCGACCAGCACGGCATGAGCTTCGAGAGCGCAACCGGGGCCGCGGGCCACATCCACGCCGAGGCCGAGCTGGCGGCGGGCCCCACGAGCGGGCGTGCCGTCGGGCTGCCGGTCCCGCTCGCAGCGCCGCGGCGCCGCGTTCGCCACGCCGCCCTGCTGCGCGACTACCTGGCGTTGACCAAGCCGCGGATCATCTCGCTGCTGCTGCTGACGACGTTGGCGGCGATGTTCGTCGCCGACCCGGCCGGGCCGCCCCTCGACACGATCCTGTGGACGATGCTCGGTGGCTATCTCGCCGCGGGCGGCGCGGGGGCGATCAACCACTACCTCGACCGGGAGCGCGACGCGAGGATGGCGCGCACGCGTCGCCGCCCGCTGCCGAGCGGCCGCATCCCGCCCGCTCACGGGCTCGCGTTCGGCATCGCGCTCGGCGCGCTCGCGGTCGTCCAGCTCGCCATGACCGTCAACCCGCTCGCCGCCGGCCTGTCGCTGGCCGGCCTGCTCGGCTACGCGTTGGTCTATACCGCGTGGCTCAAGCCGCTGACGCCGCAGAACATCGTCATCGGCGGCGCCGCGGGAGCCGTCCCGCCGCTGGTCGGCTGGGCGGCCGCGACCGGCGGGCTCGAGCTCGACGCGCTGTGGCTGTTCGCGATCGTCTTCCTCTGGACGCCGCCGCACTTCTGGGCCCTGGCGCTGCTGATCAAGGACGACTACGCGCGCACCGGGGTGCCGATGCTGCCCGTCGTCAGCGGCGAGGCCGCGACGCGACGCCGGATCCTCGCCTACTCGCTCGTCCTCGTCGCGGCGACGCTGCTCCCATTCGCCGTGGGGCTGTTCGATCTCGCCTACGCGGCCGCCGCGCTCGCGCTCGGCGCCGGCTTCGTCACTCTGGCGGCCCGCCTGCTCGGCAGCCCCTCGCGCAGCGCTGCGCTGCGCCTCTATCTGGCCTCGCTCGCCTACCTGGCGCTGCTGTTCTGCGCGATGGCGCTGGACAGGGTTCTGGGAGCCTGATAGAAGGGCGCTCGTGGACCGCCGCACCGCATACCGCGACATCAGGTCCGGCCTGCTCGCCGCCTCGCTGGCGATCTTCGTCTTCGGGATGACCTTCGTGCTCGCGATCCTCTACATCGCCTGATGACACCCGTCGAGCAGCCCCCGCAGCCGACCGAGCTGATCTACCCGCCGGAACCCTCGTGGCTGCCGGCGCTGACCGGTGCCGGCCTCGCGCTGATCCTCGTCGGGCTGTTCATCGGCTGGGTGGTGATCGTGGCGGGGGCAGTGCTGTTCTTGCCCTCGCTGCTGAGCTGGATCGGCCGCACCCGCGAGTCGATTGCGCGCCTGCCGCGCCGCCAGCGCCCGGTCACGGCGGTGCTGCCCGCGGTCCCGCCACGGCGTCGCGCCACCGAGTAGCGCGCCGGCGTCCGGTTTCGCGCGGCCGAAAGCGGGACCGCTAGCTCGGCGGCGGGGTCATCCCGGAGGTGGCGCCCTCCGTGGTCCAGACCCGCATGATGTCGCGCATCGACAGGACGCCCACCGCCTCGCCGCCCGCGACGACCACCAGGTGACGGATGTGGCGCTTCGACATCTCGGCCGCGGCGCGCTCGAGGCTCCACTCCGGCGCCGCCGTGATCACGGTCTGGCTCATGTGATCGCCGACCAGCTCGGTGTCGGGGTCCTCCCCGCGGCCGAGCGAGTTGAGGATGTCGCGCTCGCTGATGATCCGCGGGCCGGGCGCTTCCTCGTCGATCACGACCGCCGCCCCCACCCCGCGCTCGGTCATCTTCGTCGCCGCGTCGCGCAGGTTGTGCCCGGGGCCGAGCGTCAGCACCACGCCCGACATGCCCTCGCGAACCTCCATCGAACTCCTGTGCCTCTACCTCTTGCTCATCGGGATTGGCCCGTGCCGAGCCCTTCCTTTGCGGCTCGTGCCGATTGCCGCAACCCTAGCCGAAACCTGCGCGAGGAGACGGGTGATTGACCGTCGAGATCACCGGGAAGGCGCCGCCGGGCGGATAGGATTCCACCGCCTTGCGCGCCCCCGTCCCGAAGAGTCGCCGCCTGGCGCTGCTGCCGGCCGCCGCGCTGCTGCTCGTTCTGCCGGGCTGCGACCTGCAGGAGAACGCCGACACCCAGAACGGGCGCCAGCTCTTCATCGAGACCTGCGGCACCTGCCACGCGCTGACCGAGGCGGGCACCCAGGCCGAGATCGGCCCCAATCTCGACTCCGCGTTTCTCCAGGCCCGCAAGGACGGCATGGACCAGGACACGATCGAGGGGGTCGTCGAGGGCCAGATCGAGAACCCGCGCGTGACCAATCCCGACAACCCCTCCTACATGCCGGCCGGCCTGCTCGAGGGCGAGGACGCGACAGACGTCGCCGCCTACGTCGCGAGCGTCGCCGGCGTGCCTGGCGTCGAGCCGCCGATCCCGCCCGGCGCCCCGCCCGGGGCCCAGGTCTTCCTCGCCCAGGGCTGCTCGAGCTGTCACACGCTCGCGGCGGCGGGGGCGACCGGCGCCGTCGGCCCCAACCTCGACGAGACGCTGCCCGGCCAGGACCCCAAGCAGATCGAGGAGTCGATCGTCGATCCCTCAGCGCAGCTCGCCCAGGGCTTCGGCGGCGGGATCATGCCCCAGACCTACGGCCAGGACCTCACCCCCCAGGAGCTCCAGGACCTCGTCGACTTCCTCAGCGGCTCGGCGGGCAAGCAGCCCAAGTAGCCGGGAGCTCAGGCCCGGGCGGTCGCTTCGGCCTCGAGGTCCACGACCACGTGGGTGATCGGCAGGTCGATCTCCTCGCGCGCCCTCGCGACGACGCCGCGCTCGAGCCAGCGCGAGCGCTCCGGCGGGTGGGTCGAGATGATCACCTCGTCGGCCGGGAACGTCCGCAGCGCGTCCTCGATCGCGACGTTGGGATCGGAGTCTCCGACGTCCCCCCGCGCCTCGAACCCGGCGTCCTCGATCGTGCGGACCGACTCCTCGCGCCGCTGGTCGGCGTCGGCGAGTGCGTCGTCGACGTCGGACACCCAGTGCTTGACCTGCGAGGTGATCGCCGGCGTGACGACGAGGATCTCACTGCGCTGTCCCTTGCAGCGATTGCGAATCTCGTCCAGCAGCGCCCCGCCGCCGACGGTCTCGTTCGCGACCACGAGGACCCGATGTACTTCGCCGTCGCCGCGCGCGATCTCCGTCTTGCGCGGCAGGGTGCCGCGCGAGCCGCGCCACACCAGCCCGATGCCGAGGCCGATCAGGGCCGCGCCGAGCACGGCCCCGAAGCGCGGCTCGGTGAGCAGGCTGAGGGCGATGACCGCCCCGCATGCACCGCCGATGACCATGAACCACCTGAACGCATCGGCCTCTGATCGCAGCGGGTTGTGCACCAAGGCCTCCTTTCGGGCGTTACGGCAAACCTAGCGCCGAACTCTCCAATTGCAAGTGAGTCGCGCGAGGTCCTAGGGATGAGGCGATGAGGCGGTGGAAGTTCGAAGGGCGGCGAAAACCAAGCAGGTCAAGGACGCAGCCCGATCGGCGAAGCGAGCGCACTTGAAACGTGCGTGAGCGAGACGATCGGGCGAGGACGCAGAGATGCGCCGGTTTGCAGCCGCCCCGCTAAAGGATGTAAACCGTCGTGAAGACGATGATCCACATGACATCAACGAAGTGCCAGTAAATCCCCGGCACCTCGACGCCGAGATGGTCCTTGGCCTCGGGGCCGAAGTGGCCGCGCCAGGCGCGGATGTTGGCGAACGAGAGCAGGATCAATCCCACCGTCACGTGGGCGCCGTGCATTGCCGCGCCGGACGGACTCCAGGGCCCAGTGGACGGTGAAGCTCGACGAGACGAGGATGAAGGTGTTGACCGCCGCGACCGAGACCGGCAGCTCGAATCCCTCCGGCGGCCACGGCTGACCCTCGTTGGCGACGACGCGGAGGAAGAAGTAGGCGGCGAAGAACGCGCCGAACAGCATCACCTCGGAGACGATGAAAAGCAGGATCCCCAGCGTCTGGCGGTCGATCCGCGAGCTCTGATGGGCCTCCGGGGGGCCGTGATGGTGGTGGTCGACGGCGACCGAGGCGCTCTCCATCAGCCCTCCTGCCCGCCCGTGGCGCCGGGCGAGTCGCCCGCCGCGACACCCGCCGCGGCGGGTTCCCCGGCCGGCTCGTCACCCTCGTCGCGGCCCGCCTCGAGATGCTCGATCGGCTTGTCGGTCCTTGCCTCCACCTTGTCGATCAACCCCTCCTGAAGCCACTTCGACTTCTCGCCCGCGAACGTCGAGATCAGGATCTCGTCGATCCGGTAGTGCTCGATCGCGTTCTCGACCGCGGCGTATGGCTCCGGACTCATCGGCTGACCCGTGGCGTCGATCTCGTTTCGGTAGAGCTCGGCGAGCGTGCGGGCAAGGCGCTCGCAGACCTCGGCCCGCGAGATCTGGCCCGAGCGCGGCGAGATGATCGTGTAGCGGTGCGGGCGCTCGGCCGCCTTGGTCTTGAGGCGGGAGATCAGATCGCCGCTTGCCACCGTCTGGGTCGCGACGACGAGGGTGTGGGTGACGTCCCAGCGGATCGCGTCGTCCTCGACCCGGACCGGGACGTGGGTGACCGGCGCCTCGAAGCGCTCGCGGGCCCACTCGATCAGATCGCGCCGCAGGAAGCCGAAACGGCTGTCGGGAAGGCACGAGATGAGGATCTCGCCAGGTTCGAATGCACGCACGGCGTCGTCGAGCGCCAGCGGGGGATCGGGGTCCATCACCGCGCCCTCGGCCTCGATACCGAACTCCGCCAGGACCGCCTGGGTGACCTCGACGCGGCTCTGGGCAGCCTCGCGAATCTCGTCCTGGTCGACGATCTGCCCGACGACGGGCTGGTTCTGGGGCGCGGCGAGCGCGACCTCGGTCGCGCCGGCGTCGACGCGGGAGCGCAGCTCGGTGAGCAGCTTGCGGCCGCCCGCGACCTCGTTGAGGAACGCCAGGACCGTCCCACCGCCCGCCGGCTCGGCCTGGCCGCTTGCGCCGGGCTCGGTCACGTCCTGGTTCCCGCGATCGTGGGCTCGGGCTCGCGAACCTCCGCCCCCTCGCCGGGCATGATCGCGTGCCTTGCGCCGGGGACGCCGAACTCGTAGGGCCCGCCGACGACCCGCGGAACCTCAGGGAAGTTGAAGATCGGCGGCGGTGAGGAGACCTGCCACTCGATCGTCTTGGCGCGCCACGGGTTGGCGGGCGCGCGCGGGCCGAACCGCCACGAGACGATCATGTTGTAGAGGAAGACGAGCTGGGCGGCGCCGAGCAGGAAGGCGAAGCAGGAGATCACCAGGTTCCAGTCCCCGAACTGGGCCGAGTAGTCGGCGACCCGGCGCGGCATCCCCTCCATCCCGATCCAGTGCATCGGGACGAAGGCGCCCATCATCCCCACGGAGGTCAGCCAGAAGTGCACCCGGCCGAGCTTTTCGTCGTACATCCGCCCGGTCATCTTCGGGAACCAGTGGTAGATCCCGGCGAAGATCGTGAACACCGAGCCGCCGAACAGCACGAAGTGGATGTGGGCGACGACGAAGTACGTGTCGGAGACGTGGATGTCGAGCGGGACCATGCCCAGCATCACGCCGCTGATTCCGCCCATCACGAAGGTGACGATGAACCCGAGAGCGAACAGCATCGCCGTGCTGTAGAGGTGCAGCACGCTGCCGAACAGGGTCCCCAGCCACGAGAAGATCTTGATCCCGGTCGGCACCGCGATCAGCAGCGTCGTGATCATCATCGGGATCCGCAGCCAGCTGAACATGCCCGACACGAACATGTGGTGCGCCCACACCGTGTAGCTGAGGATCACGATCCCGATCAGCGCCAGCGCCATCAGCCGGTAGCCGAAGATCGGCTTGCGCGAATGGGTCGAGATGACCTCGGAGATGATCCCGAACCCGGGCAGCATCATGATGTAGACGGCGGGGTGCGAGTAGAACCAGAAGATGTGCTGGTAGGCGACCACGTCGCCGCCGGCGTCGGACTGGAAGAAGTTGGTGCCCAGGGCGCGGTCGAAGAGGACCATGAACTGCACCCCGGCGATGAACGGCGTCGCGGCGACGACGAGCAGCGAGGTGGACAGGTTCGCCCAGACGAGCAGCGGCAGGCGCCAGAAGTTCATCCCCGGCGCCCGCATGGTGATGATCGTGACCAGGAAGTTCAGCGCCGTGGCCACCGATGACGCGCCGGCGAACTGCACTCCCAGGTTGAAGAACGACTGGCCCAGCGGCGCCCCGGTGGACAGCGGTGCGTAGCCGGTCCAGCCGGCGTCGAACGCCCCGCCCGGGACGAAGAAGCTCGTCAGGAACAGGATCCCGGCCATCGGCAGCATCCAGAAGCTGAGCCCGTTCAGCCGCGGGAACGCCATGTCGGGCGCCCCGATCATCAGCGGCAGGACGTAGTTCGCGATCCCGGCGAAGATCGGGATCACGAACACGAAGATCATCAGCGCCGCGTGGGTGGAGAACAGCCCGTTGAAGGTGCTCGGGTCCACCACCTGGGTGCCGGGCTGAGCGAGCTCGGCGCGCATCACCATCGCGATCGCGCCGCCCACGAAGAAGAAGAAGAAGCTCGTGACGATGTACTGGATCCCGATCACCTTGTGATCGGTGTTGAACTTGAAGTAGTCGTGCCAGCTGCGGGCGCCGTGCTGGGAATGGTCTTCGGGAACGGTGGGAGCGCCGGCGGCCCAGCGGAACCAGTAATCGAAGCAACCGAGGCCGATCAGGAATCCGAACGGGGCGCTGATCCCGGGGACGACCACGTGCGGGTAGCCCGTCGCCTCGGTCTGGAAGATCGGCAGACCCGAGATCGCGCGCAGCGCGACGACGAGCCCGAAGCCGAGCGCGCCGCCGACCAGCGCGCCGAGCAGGGCGCGGGGCATGCCGGGTTTCTTCAAGGCCGCTGCCAACTCAGATCCTCGCACCGGGTCCCGCCGGGGCCACCGGCGAGGCCGATTCTATTGGCAGCGCCGCGCTCACTTGCCCCCCTGGACGCTGCTCATCAGGTAGTCGACGAGCGTGTCGAGCTGCTTGTCGCTGAGAGAGTCACCGAACTCCTGGGGCATGATGCTGGCGCCGAACCCCGGTGAGATCTGGGCATTTGGGTCAATGATCGACTGGTGGATCTCGGCGGCGCTGCGCTTCGGCAGCACCTCGTCGAGGTTCGGGCCGATGTCCGCGGTCGAGCCCGCCGCGGCCAGGGTGTGGCAGCCGCTGCAGCCCTGCTCGGTGAAGATCGACTCGCCCTGCTGGGCCTCCTGGCTGGGCTCCTCGACGGCCCCGCCGCCCGGCTGCTTGCCGCCCTGTGCCTTCGCTTGCTTGGCGAGCCAGGCGTCGAAGTCGTCCTGGGACTCCACGACGACGGGGGCGCGCATCGTCGAGTGCCCGATTCCGCACAGCTCGGTGCAGATCAGCGAGTAGCTCCCCTCGCGGTCCGGCGTCGCGACGACGTGGGTGGTCAGCCCGGGCACGAGGTCCTTCTTGACCCGCCACTCGGGGACCCAGAAAGAGTGGATTACGTCCAGCGCCTGCATCGAGAACTCGACCTGGCGGTCGACCGGCACGTGGAGCTCGGTCGAGGTCACGTCGGCGTCCGGGTACTCGAACTTCCACGCGAACTGCTGCGCCGTGACGTCGACCTGGAGGCGGTCGGGCTGGCGGGCCTCGATGTCGTCGAGGATCACCCAGCTATAGGCGGCGCCGAACAGGACGATCACGGTCGGGATCACGGTCCAGGCGATCTCGAGCCTGGTGTTGCCGTGGATCGGCTCGCCGTCGGACTCGTCGCCCGGCTTGGCGCGATAGCGCCAGATGCTGTAGCCGAGCATCACGAGGACGATCGAGTAGACGAACGCCGACAGAACGATCATCACGTCGAGCAGCCGGTCGATGTCGTCCGCCTCCTCGGATCCCGCGGTGCCGTTCCAGTCGATCTGGACCATCACGACCGAGATCACGACCGTGAGCACGAGCATCGCGGCGAAGAGCCGTGCAAGCGTGGCGCGAGTCATGAAGCGCGGGCATTCTATTCGCAGCGCCCGCGCTCAGGAACGGGGGCCGCCGCCGCGGCCCGGCGGCCTACCTGCAGGGAGCGAACGCGGCGCCGTCGAGCGAGCACTTGAACGTCGAGCCGGCCCGCCGATTCACGCCGGCAACCTTACCTCAGGTCTCCGGCACCGGCGGCAGCTCGTCGATGCGTCCTGTCGAGGCGGCGAGAACCCCGCGGGCGACGCCTAGCCAGCTCCACAGCTCCCCGGCGCGTGACGACAGCGCCGCCCCCGCCTCGCGTCTGGACTCGGGGTCGAGCGCCAGCCAGCGGTTGAGGCGGTCGGCGATCGCGGGAACGGCGGCGTCGCCCAGCGGGAAGCTGAGCAGGTCGCGCTGGTCCGGCGGAAGCACCTCGGCGAGCGCCCGCGACACCTCGCGCATCCCCGAGTGGTCGGCGCTGACGGGCAGCACCCCCGCGGCGGCGGCCTCGGCGGCGACCATCCCGAACGCCTCCGGGAACGTGCTCGGGAAGACGAGCGCGTCGACCGCCGGGACGAGCCGGCCGACCTCCCCGTGCTCGAGTCGCCCGCACAGCGCGACGCTGCCGGCCGCCTCGCGAGCCGCATCGGCATAGGAGCCCGGCGCCGCGGCGAGGAACGCCTCGAGCATCCGCAGCGTCCCGGCCTCCCCCCCGCCCTCGAGCCCCCGGCCGCGCGCGGCGATCTCGCGCACGGCCGCGAGATCGCCGCGGCCGAACGCCTCGAGCAGGCGCTCGATTGCCTCGCGGTACTCCCCGAAGCCGACCAGCAGCAGGCGTGCATCCGGATGCTCGGAAACGACGAGCGGCCACGCCGCGACGAGCAGGTCGACGCCCTTGGAGACGATCAGCTTGCCCACGAACACGACGCGCGGGCCGCTCGCCGCGGCGAGATGCTCGACCGCTGCCGCGGAGTCGGGGCCGTGGCGACCAAGGCCGGTCCCGCCCGCCGTCGCGAGCTGGGTGGCGAGCGCGCGCAGCCGCGCTTCGGCCTCGCCGCGGGGAAGAGGCGCGAACAGCTCGGTGTCGACGCCCGGCGGACCGAGCCGGGTGCGCCCCGGCAGCGTCGGGTCGCCGACCGTCTCCCAGAGGCTCTCGGCGGTATGGCGTGAGCCCACGAGGACCCCCGCCGCGGCGGCCATCCCCTCGCGGGCGTGCGGAAGGAACCGCGGGTGGGGCCGCACCGTGTAGGAGAGCGCGCTGCCGTGGACCTTCGCCGCGAATCGCAGGCCGGCGCGGGCCAGGATCGCCGGCCCCATCACCAGGTGGTTGGCTAGCGCGGCGTCAACGCCTCCGGAGCCGGCGACCTCTCGAACGGCCGCGACGTTGGCGTCGATGTAGCGCGCGAGCTCTTCGTCGCTCAGCTCCGGAAACGTCTTGACCTCGAATCCCTCGTAGCGGTCCGGAACGTAAACCGGAAGCAGGCCGCCGATGTCCGGCACGTGGACCGTCACCATGCCACGGTCGCCGCGCTCCAGGTCAGGCTGCATGACCTTCCCCTGGCCGCCGCGGAACCCGACGAACCTGTCCACCCAATCCAGCTCGTCCGCGTCCCAGTCCTGGCACAGCAGATCAACGTCGTGGCCGAGCCGCGACAGCGCCGGCGCGAGGCTCGCGTTGTAGACGTTGCTGCCGGTCCCGCGAAGCAGGTATCCGTGGAAGATCAGCACGCGCATCGGGGCAGTATCGTGTCGCGCGCCGATGACGAATGTCCGACAGCGCTACCGCGTGCGGGCTCCGGCCTCCGGCCGCGAGGCGATCGTCGAGGCCGAGCGCGGCGGCGTCTACGTCGACGCCGAGACCGGCGAGGAGATGCAACCCGTCACCCACGTGCTGCCGCTCGCGCCCTCGCCCTCGGCGCTGTTGCGCACCCCTGAGAACCTCAGGCTGTGCCGGCGCTGCGAGCAGCTGATCGGACTCGACGTCAGCGACTGCCCGTACTGCGGCCTGCGCCAGCCGGCTCTCGACGGCGACTCGTGAGCCGCGCCGCCGCTCGCGTCCCGCCTCGGCTGGCCGCGGCGGCGGTCACCGCGCTGCTCGCGATCGGGGCCGCCGCGGGGTGCGGTGGCGATGATGAGCCGGCTACGACGTCGAGCTCGACCGCGAGCGGCCCCATCGGGGCCGACAAGCAGCCCGACCAGGCCTCTCAACCGAAGCCCGCAGCCGGCGACGCCGGGCAGCAACAGCAGCCGACCACAGAGAGTGGCGGCGTCGAGGCGCCGTCGAGCGAGGAGACGGCGCCCGAGAGCGCGCCTGAGTCCGGTGAGGACAGCGCCCAGCACGACGTCCCGCCGCCGCCCGGGAGCCCGGCCGAGCAGTTCGAGCACGAGTGCGAGCAGCACCCTGTGATCTGTGAATAGGACTCGGTCCGGCTAGCTCGGGACGTAGTACGCCGTGTAGAGGATCCGCGCCCCGCGGTAGGTGCACCCGTAGACGCGCTGCGAGCCGACCTTCTCCTGCGGATTGCCCTTCTTGATGTCGTCGGCGTCCTCGCAGGCGCCCTTCTCACGGCTGGCGCGCCACACGTTGCTCGACGACAGGTCGACGGCGAAGTCCGGAATCCAGGTCGGGACCGTGATCGCGACGATGTCGCCCTTGGCGATCGAGAGCGGCTGGTCGAGCGTGAAACGGGGCTTCGACCCGAGCTCATCGGTCAGTTCGACCACCGGGCTCTGCGCCTTGAGCTCGAACTCTCCACCGTCCTTCGGCTTGAGCACGGCGATCCGGGCCGCGGGCACCGTGCCCAGGTCCTCCTCCTTGTAGAACTTGCCAAAGAACTCGCGCTGCGAGGACTTGGGCTTGGAGAGGTTGACCTGCCAGGCGACGAGGTCGCCGGCCTCCGTCGCCGTTGTCAGCGCCTTCTTGTCGCCGGCGCGGATCTGGAAGCCGGTCACGCTGCCGACCGCCTGGCACGGATCCTTGGGGCAGCTCGGCTTCGGCGTGTCCTTGGTCTTGCCGATCGACTCGGTGTCCTCGCCCTGGGCCCCGGCGACGGCGGAAAGGCCAAGCGCAGCAGCAAGCGCGGCGAGCGCGCCCAGCACGAAGGCGGCGCGGCGACGGGATGTGGTCGCGATCTCGGTCACGGGTGTGAAAACCAGCAAACACGCCCGCATCGGCAGGGTTGCGGGCGGGGAAAAGGGGCGCATAGCTTAGGGTTCCGAGTCGGATGGAGGCCTCAGACCCCTTCGAGAGCTACATCAGGGTGGGCCTGGAACGCCTCGGCTTCGAGCTCGACGACACCGACGTCGCCGTGATCCAGGCGACCGACTCGATCTACGGACAGCAGATCGACGCATTGATGCAGGCCGACCTCGCCCATGTCGCCCGGGAGGCCGCCATGGATCTCTCGCGACCACCGGAGCCCGAGTGAGCCTGCTGGACCGACCGCTGCGCGAGCAGGGGGGCGCGATCGCGTCCGGCGACGCCGATGCCGGCGAGCTGCTCGAGGAGACGCTCGAGCGCATCGAATCGCGCAACCCCGAGCTCAACGCGATCGTCGAGGTCTTTCCGGAGCGCTCGCGCGAGATGCTCGACGACGCCCCGCCCGGCCCACTGCACGGCGTTCCGGTCGCGATCAAGGACGAGTGGCCGCTTCCCTGGCGCGCGGAGCGCTTCGGCGCCGCGGAGATGCTCGGCGATCCCCCCGAGCCCGGCGAGTCGGGTCCCTACAGGGCGCTGCGCGACGCGGGCGCCGTGATCGTCGGCGTCGGGAACATGCACGAGCTCGGCGCGGGAAGCACAGGTCACATCTCGGTCTACGGACCCGCCCACAACCCGTGGGACACCACCCGCTGCCCCGGCGGCTCGTCGAGCGGCCCCGGCTCCGCGGTGGGCGCAAGGCTCGTCGGCGGCGCCGTTGGCGCGGACGGCATCGGCTCGATCCGCTACCCCGCCGCCTACTGCGGGATCACCGGACTCAAGCCCACCTTCGGCCGCTCGGCCATGGAGGGCCACCCCATCCCCGCAACCACGACGGTCGTCTCGGGGCCGCTGTGCGCCGACGCCGCGGACTGCCGGCTGCTCGGCGCGGCGCTGTTCGGAGAGGACCTGCAGGCAGGCGACGCCGGCGGGCTGCGAATCGGGGTCGTCCGGGCCCCCGTGTCCGAGGACTGCCGGCCCGATGTCCTCGAAGCGTGCCAGCGGGCGCTCGAGGCGCTGCGCGCCGAGACCGCAGGCGAGATCGTCGAGGTCGCGATCCACGGGCTCGAGCACGCCCACGTCGCCTCGATCCTGGTCGGGACCACCGAGGAGCTGGACGAGCTCTCGCCCGCCAGGGTCGCGTCCCTGGGCGACGGCCTCAGCCCGATCGCCCGCGCGCTGCTGAAGTACCGCTTCCTGCTCTCGGGCGCCGCGCTCGCGCGGGCCCACCGCGTCCGCACCCTGATGCGGCGCTCGCTCGCCGACGTCTTCGAGCGGGTGGATGTTGTCGCGTGGCCGACGGTCCCCGCGCCCGCGCCGCCGCTGGAAAACCCCACGGTCGAGCTTCCCTCCGGCCCCCATGCGGCCGATTGGGCGAACTCGCGCGCCGGCGGGATCGTCAACCTGACCGGCGTCCCCGCGATCAGCATGCCCGTGGGGCTGAGCAGCGAGGGCCTGCCGATCGGGCTCCAGCTGCTTGCCGCGTGGGGACGCGACGAGCTGCTGCTCGATGCGGCCGAGGCGCTCGAGCGAGCCACCGGACGCGAACATGTCGAGGCGCGCCCGGCAATCGCCGCGGTCGCCGCGTAAACGGGCCACCGCACCGAGCGTGAGATCGGTCACTCGCACGATGCGGACGCGCGAGCGCCCGCACAGCGCTCCATAGAATCCTTCGGATGCCCGCGATCGAGACCCGCGACCTGCAACGCAGCTTCGACGATATCGTCGCGGTGGCGGGCGTCGACCTCGAGGTCTCCAGGGGCGAGATCTATGCGTTCCTGGGGCCCAACGGCGCCGGCAAGACGACCACGGTAAGGATGCTGACCACGCTGCTGCGGCCCAGCGGGGGATCGGCGCGAGTCGCGGGGCACGACGTCGTCGAGGACTCCGCCGCGGTGCGGCGCGCGATCGGCGTCGCGCTTCAGGAGGCGGCGCTCGATCCGCTGATGACCGGGCGCGAGCTGATCCAGCTTCAGTCGACCCTGCACGGCCTGGCGCGCGACGAGGCCAAGCGGCGCGGCGCGGCGCTGCTGCGCCGTGTCGGGCTCGAGCAGGCAGCCGATCGGCGCGTCGGCACGTATTCCGGCGGCATGCGGCGCCGGCTCGACCTCGCGTCCGCCCTCGTCCACGAGCCGAGCGTCCTCTTCCTCGACGAGCCGACGACCGGTCTCGACCCGGTCAGCCGCAAGGCGATCTGGGAGGAGGTCGAGAAGCTCAACCGTGAGGGAACGACGGTCTTTCTGACCACCCAGTACCTCGAGGAGGCCGACAAGCTGGCGAACCGCGTCGGGATAATCGACAACGGCGAGATCGTCGCCGAGGGAACCCCCGCGGTCCTCAAGGCCGAGGTGGGGCACCCCCATCTCGAGGTCGTGGTCGCGGACGGGACCGCCGAGCGTGCCGAGGAGGTCCTGGCGCGGTTCGGGAAGCCGCTGCCCGCGAAGGACGGCGCGGCGCTGGTCGAGCTCGAGCGCGGCGCGGCCGGGGTCGCGCCTGTCGTCCGGGCGCTCGACGACGCCGGGCTTCTGGTCGAGCGGCTCGATCTCGTCGAGCCGACGCTCGACGATGTCTTCGTCGAGAAGACCGGCTATCACCTCGAGGGCGCCGAGGACGCCGAGGCTGCCGAGGCGGCGATCGAGGAGCAGCCTTGAGCGAGCGGCTCGTCGCCGACCTGCGCGTCGTCGGGGCTCTCGGGGCGCGGGCGATCAAGCAGACTTTCAGGCGTCCCCAGCTCATGGCGCCGATCCTCGTCTTCCCGACGCTGCTGCTCGCGATCCAGGTCGGAGGCGCGGGGCGCGCCACCGACCTGCCGCAGTTTCCCGAGGTCCACGGGTTTCTCGATTTCATGCTCGCCGGGGCGATGATCCAGGCGACGCTGCTGGCCGGCAACAGCGGCGGGATCGCGCTCGCGCTCGACATCGAGATGGGCTTTACCGACCGTCTGCTCGCCGCCCCGATCCCGCGCTTCGCGATCGTCCTCGGCAGGCTCGCCGGCAGCGCCGCCCTCGGCGCCCTGACGGCGGTGTGGTTCATCGCGATCGGGCTGCTCTTCGGAGCCCGGATCGAGGAGGGCGTCCCGGGGGCGCTGGTGATGATCGCGATCGTCACGCTCTCCGCGGTCGCGTTCGGCGGCATCGGCGCCGCGATCGCGCTGCGCAGCGGCAAGGCCTCCGTGGTCCAGGGCCTGTTCCCGCTCGTCTTCGTGATCCTCTTCCTCTCCACGGCCTTCTTTCCCGAAGCGCTGCTGCTCGAGCCGGCGAAGTCGATCGCCGAGTGGAACCCGCTCAGCTTCATCGTCGAGGGGGTGCGCGACCCCGTGATCTCGGCGCTTTCGGCGAAGTCGTTCGCCGAGAGCATGGCCGCGCTCTGCTTCGTCGCGGTGGTGGCGCTCGGGCTGAGCGCGGCGGCGCTGCGGGCGCGGCTGAGGACGGGCGGATGAGCTTCGCCGCACAGCTCGAGACCGTGGGCGCGTTGATGCGGCGCGGCCTCAACGAGATCCTGCGCGTCCCCGGGGCGGCGATCCCCGGCATCCTCGCGCCGACGATCTTCTTCCTCGGCTTGACGGCGGTGTTCGGCAACCTCACCCTGCTGCCGGGCTTCACCACCGAGAGCTACCAGAGCTTCCTGATCCCGATCAGCCTCATGCAGGCGGCCGGCTTCACGGGCGCCGCGACCGGCGTGAATCTGGCGCGCGACATCGAGCAGGGATGGTTCGACCGCCTGCTCGCATCCCCGGCGTCCCGCTTCTCGCTGCTCGCCGGGCTGGTGCTGTCGGCGAGCTTCCGGGTCTTGATCCCGGCCACCTTCCTGCTGATCGTCGCGTTCGCGCTCGGCGCCCACTTCCCGGGGCTCGACGGCCTCGCGATCGCGGTGCTGATCGTGATGGGGATGGCGGTCGTGGCGTCGGCGTGGGGCGTCTCGCTCGCGCTGCGCTTCAAGACCCAGTCCGCGGCGCCGCTGATGCAGGCCGGGATGCTTACGCTGATCCTGACGACGACGGCCTACGCGCCGCTCGATCTGCTGACCGGCTGGCTCCAGGAGGTCGCGCGCTACAACCCCGTAACGCAGGTCGTCGAGGCGGCCCGCCAGGGATTCATCGGCGGTGTGACGTGGGACGACACATGGCCCGGGCTGCTGGTGCTCGTCGGGCTCGCCGCGCTGTTGAGCGCCGTCGCCCTGCGCGGCATGCGGCGCGTCACGTATTGAGCGACGAGGCGCGGGCGCTCGACGCGCTCGCGGCCGAGGTCCTGCACCGCAACTGGACGCTCGGCGAGCGCGACGGAGCCCCCTACGCGTACACGCGTCCCAGCCCGGTTCGCTACCCGTGGCAGTGGTACTGGGACTCGTGCTTCGCGGCGATCGCGTGGCGCCACTTCGACCCGGCGCGATCGCGGGCCGAGCTCGAGTCGCTGCTGCGCGCCCAGCGCCCCGACGGCTTCATCGGCCACACGATCTTCTGGCATCGGCCGGTGTCGGGCTGGCGACGGCTGTTCTACAACGTCCGCGACCGCGGCGCCCACACCACGGAAACGATCCAGCCGCCGCTGCTCGCGTGGGCATGGCGCATAGCGGTCGGCGACCCCGTCGCCGAGCCGCGGATCGCGGGGCATGCCGACTGGCTCGCTTCCCACCGCGATCTCGAGGGCGACGGGCTGCTGTGGATCGTCCAGCCCGACGAGTCGGGTCTTGACTCGTCGCCCAAGTTCGATCCCGTGTGGGGGCGTCGCGCTCACGGCCGTTTCGGCTTTCCGTCGCTCGTCCGCCACAACCGCTCCCTGGACTGGGACGCCCGGGCCGTCCTCGCGGCCGGCGGCCCCGTGCTGTGCGAGGTCGTCGTCAACGTGCTGTGGTGCATGTCGCTGCTCGCGCTCGGGCGTCCCTCCATCACCCCGGCGATCGTCGAGCGCCTGTTCGACGAGCGCACCGGGCTGTTCCTCGACCAGGCACGCCCGTCGGGACTGCGTCCGGCGGTCGAGACGTGGGCGGCACTCGCGCCGCTGGCGCTGCCCGACCTTCCCGAGGCGATCGGCCGCCGCCTTGTCGAGCAGCATCTGCTCGACCCCGAGCGCTTCTGGCTCGAGTTCCCGCCGCCGTCCGTCGCCGCGGCCGAGCCGTCGTTCGAGCCCGGCGCAGGGCGCGGTCTCGTGCGGCGCTACTGGCGCGGGCCAACCTGGGTCAACACCGCGTGGCTGCTGTGGCTGGGGCTGGTACGCCTGGGCTACGGCGAACCCGCGCAGGAGCTGGCGGCGCGCGTCCGCGGCATGGTCGAGCGCGAGGGCCTGCGCGAGTACTACCACCCTCGCACGGGTGCCGGGCTCGGCGCGCGCGACTTCACGTGGACGAGCCTCGCGGTCGAGATGAGCGATCCGCG
>WNFU01002383.1_pt1 | contig 39166 bp, 43 predicted proteins | sample 5400121 | NCBI WGS metagenome assembly WNFU01 (sample SAMN13153360, study PRJNA577476) | soil metagenome | isolation source: 100 cm soil or saprolite under grassland replicate 1 | place: USA:California | collected 2016-06-15
CGGACCGGTCGTGAGCCAGTCGGAGCGGAGCACCGACACCACCGCTTCGATGTCGGCCTCGTCCACGCAGTGCCGCCCGTACGGCAGCATCGAGTCACGGACGGGCCGGCCTCCCTCGATCGCGAGCGAGGTCTGGGCCGTCATCCCAGGGGTCCGAGCAGCTCGGTCAACGCTTCGGGCGTGAGCTGCTGGGGGTTCGTGTCGCTCGCGTAGCGAAAGCCGGGGCGGAGCGGGCGGCTACCCGTCCAGCGCGTCGACGCCCGTTCCGGGCCGACCGGCAGGATCACGAACTTATCGTCGAGCTCGAGTGTGTAGCGCGCCTCGTCCTCGGACACGAGGATCTCGTGCGTCTTCTCGCCTGGCCGGCTACCGATCACGTCGACCTCGCAGTCAGGCGCGAGGGTTCGCGACAGCTCGAGGATCGTCATGGACGGGAGCTTCGGCACGAAGATCTCACCCCCGTGCATCTCCTCGATGCACCCAACCACGAAGCGCACGCCCTTTTCGAGGGTGATCCAGAAACGGGTCATGGCGGGATCCGTGATCGTGATGCGTCCGTTGCGGCGCTGCTCGAGGAAGACGGGGATCACGCTGCCGCGGCTGGCGACGACGTTGCCATAGCGGGCGCACGCGAACCGCGTCTCCCGGGAGCCTGCGTACTGGTTGCCGTCGACGAACAGCTTCTCCGCGCAGAGCTTCGTCGCCCCGTAGAGATTGATCGGGTTTACGGCTTTGTCGGTGCTGAGCGCCATCACCCGCTTGACGCCGCAGTCGATCGCGGCGTCGATGACATTCTTCGCGCCCATCACGTTCGTGAGAATCGCTTCGAACGGGTTGTACTCACAGGCGGGCACCTGCTTCAAGGCCGCCGCGTGTACGACGACATCGACACCGTAGAACGCCCGGTACAGCCGCTCGCGATCCCGCACGTCACCGAGGAAATAGCGGACCGGCGAATCACCGGTGTCCGGGAATTGCTGCCGCATCTCGTGCTGCTTCAGCTCGTCGCGGCTGAAGACGATGAGCTTCTTGGGCCGGAGCTCCCGGAGCACGACCTCCACGAATGTGCGGCCGAACGACCCGGTGCCTCCGGTGACCAGAACGCTGAGCTCGTGCCAGTTCACGGCGCGGCACCCGGCGTCCGCTGCGTCCGGTACCACTCGACGGTGCGGCGCAGGCCGTCCTCGAAGCTCGTCCGCGCCCGGAAGCCGAACCAGCGCTCGGCCCGGCTCGTGTCGACACACCGGCGCGGCTGCCCGTTGGGCTGCGTCGTGTCCCACACGATTTCGCCCTTGAAGCCGGTGAGCTTCGCCACGACGCGGACGAGATCCCTGATGCTGATCTCCACGCCGGAGCCGAGGTTCACGGGCTCGGCACCGTCGTAACGCTCGGCGGCAAGCACGATCGCCTCCGCCGCGTCCTCCACATAGAGGAATTCGCGGGTAGGCGTGCCGTCGCCCCAGCATACGATCTTCGGCTCTCCCCGCTCTGTCGCCTCGACGCACTTCCCGATGAGAGCCGGAATCACGTGCGAGTTCTCGCGGTCGACGTGATCGCCCGGCCCGTAGAGATTGACCGGCATCACGTGCGTCGCGTTGAAGCCGTACTGCTGCCGGTACGCCTGCGCCTGCACAAGCAGCATCTTCTTGGCGAGACCGTATGGCGCGTTCGTCTCCTCGGGGTAGCCGTTCCAGAGGTCGTCCTCGGCGAATGGGACCGGTGTGAGCTTCGGATACGCACAGATCGTGCTGACACCCACGAACTTCGAGACGCCGGCGCGCCAGGACTCGTGAAGAAGCTGCGTGCCCATGAGCAGATTGTCGTAGAAGAATTCGGCGGGATGGGAGCGATTCGCGCCGATCCCGCCAACGCGCGCCGCGAGGTGGATCACCATGTCCGGCCGGGCGTCGCGGAGCACACGCTCGATGTCCTCGCTCCGCCGCAGATCGTAGTCTCGGCTCCGAGGGACGAACGGGCTCCGGCAGCCCCGCCCCTTGAGCGCATCGACGACGCGCGAGCCGAGGAAGCCGGCGCCCCCGGTCACCAGCACGCGGCGCTCATCCCAACGGGGATGATCCTTCTCCATGCTCGTCCCGCTCACTTGACGTCCTCCGCGGCGACCACCGACGCCGTGAGTTGCCGGAGCGTGAGGACCTTTTCCCGCGGCACGTTCAGGCGCGCCAGCTCCGCGACGTGCTGCTCGGGGCGATCGAAAGCCGCCAGGATGAGGCCGTCGAAATCCTCGCCGACGAGCTCCGCGATCGGTCGCACTGGGAAGCCGAGGAAATGGCCGTTCGGCTCCCGAGAGAAGACGCCGACGGGCTCGAGTCCGAACTCTTTGAGTGTCAGGTAGGCGAGCTCGGCGGGCTCCCCCGTGCCGTAGAGGACGATGCGCTTCACGCCCGTCCTGACAAGCTGGCTCAACGACTCACGAAGGGTCTGTCGGGAGCGTTGGTATAGATGAATCGAGTAGGCCAGGTGGTCGTACGTGAGCCGGCTCTTCTCGGCGATCCCCTTCGGCGTGAGGAGGTACCGGAGGCGCTTGCCCGCCGCGGGCTTCTTCGGAAACTCGACGATCTTGATGGACCCCTTCCGGGCCAGGCGCTTGAGCAGCAGGTTGGTCAAGCCGAGCGCCACACCAAGACGCTGGGCGAGCGCCCGCTGGCTCAGGGGGCGGCCCTCGCTGATGGCGGTGAGAATCTCGAGGTCGCGCTCGGCGTGGCGTTCCACGGTCACACGGCCGGTCGCCGGTCGTTGTTCATCATTTGAACGTTCATTACCTGAACATGCCGCACCTCAGCGTGTCAAGGAAAACTATGAGGGCCGACTAAAACGCTCACGAAGTCAGTGGGTTGCTCCTATAATCGCCCTCGTGCCTTCGGGTGGGAGCGGGTACGCGATCGAGGACCGGGGAAGCGAGCGCGTCCTCAGAGTCCAGGGGCGAGAGCACCACACCTACTATAGCGAGCGCCTCATCCGGATGCTGATCGAGCGAAAAGGCATCGAGCGCGCCCCTCTCTACTTTCCCTTCAAGGAAACGCGCGGCCGTCACTTCCTCGAGCGCCTCTTCGCCTATCTGGCGGCGCGTGGATCCGCCTCGCTCGCCGTGCTCGAGGTGGGATGCTCCTTCGGTCACATCACGGAATACCTGAACGATCAGCCCCGCGTGGCCGTGATCGACACCTTCGACGTCGACCGGGAGTTCGTGGAAATGACGCGTGCCAAGGTCGAAGATTTCGGTCTCGCCAAGGTGCGGCAGGTCCTCGACCTGACCGATGAGGAGACCACGCGGCTTCCGTTCGCCGATCACTCGTTCGACCTCGTCCTGGCGGTGGGCGTCGTGGAGCATCTCGCTCCGGACGGCCGCCACCGCTACGTCGACGAGTGGTACCGCGTCCTCGCCCCCGGTGGTCACCTCGTGATCCTGGATACCCCGAACCGTGCCTTCCCCCTGGAGACGCACTCCGCTGGCCTCCCCGGGATCCAGTGGTTGCCTCCGCGGATCGCCTTCGCCTACGCGCGTCTGGTGCGACCACGCTTCAGAGGCGTTCGGTTCAAGGACTTCGACCGGCAGGGGGCCTGGCGCAACGCTTCCCTGAGCGAGTGCTTCCCCTCCGTCGGGAGGAGCGCTTTCGTGGATGCGACGGAGGAGGCGGGCTACGGCTGGCGGTTCTTCCGCGACACTGCGCGGTCGCGCACCCGAAGGGCCTTGCTGCCGTTGTTCGCAGTCGCCTGCCGCTCGCTCGAGATGCTCGGCCGGCCGCCTTCGCTGGCGCTACCGTACTTCAACCTCGTGCTGAGGAAGCGCGAGCCGGCCGACCTCACTCGCCGATGACTTGGATGCTAATCTCCCGCCTCCGCGGCCCATCGAGCTCCGCGAAGATGATCGATTGGAACCGGCCGAGGGTGAGTTCGGCGTTGTTGATCCCGACGGCGATGGACCGCCCGATCAGCGCCGCGCGGAGGTGCGAGTGCGCGTTGCCGCGCTCGCAGTCCGACACGCGCGGATCATCGTGGCGGTAACCGCCCCGCTCGGGGACGAGCCGCTCGATGAGGTGCTTCAGGTCGTCGATCAGCGCGCTCTGGAACTCGTTGATGAACAGGGCGCAGGTCGTGTGCAAGGTGTTGATCAGCGCGATGCCCGCCGAGATGGGGAACTGCTGAATCGCATCGCGCACGAGCTTGGTGACATCCGAGACCTCGGTGCGCTCTTCGGTCGACAGCGTGAGCGAGGTGCTGTACACCTTCATGATCGTGCTTTCTCCGAAGCGTACCGCTTGGATTGGCCGGTACACCGCCCTCTGGTTGCGCCTAGACTGACCGTTACGATACCGACATATTTCTGGAAAAGTCAATCTCTTTAGGTCTCACTGCGGAGCGATCGGACAATTTAGTCCATAGTTTCCCGTCGTTGGCATCGGCGCTCCGCCTCACGCCGTCTTGGGGTCCAAAAGGTCGCGCAGCCCGTCGCCCAGTAGATTGAGCCCAAGCACGGTCAGGGCGATCGCGCCGCCGGGGAACACGGCGAACCACGGGTTCAGGGACAGAAAGTTCTGCGCCTCCCGGAGCATGAGTCCCCAGGAGGGGTGCGGCGGCTGGGTCCCGAGTCCGAGATACGCCAGGCCCGCCTCGGCGAGGATGGCGATTGGAAAGCTGGTGGTGGCCTGGACGATCAGCGGTGGCAGGATGTTCGGCAGGATGTGCCGCGCGATGAGGCGGCGATCACCCGCGCCCAGCGCCTTGGCCGCGACGACGAACTCGCGCTCCCGGAACGCGAGGAACCCCGCGCGCGTCAGGCGGGCGAAGGCCGGGACGAACGCGATGCCGATGGCGACCATGCTGATCGCGATTCCCGGGGCGAACACGGCTGCGAAGAGTAGCGCGGAGAGAATCGCGGGGAAGCCCTGGATCGCGTCGACCAGCCGCATGAACACCTCGTCGACCCATCCCCCCACGTAGCCACTGAGAATTCCGATCAGCATCCCCACGGCGGCACCGATCCCGACCGCGATCACGCCGACCGCAATCGAGGTGAGGGTGCCCGTCATCACGCGCGAGAGCACGTCGCGCCCGTACTGATCGGTCCCGAACGGGTGCGGCCCGGATGGTCCCTGCAGGCGACCGATGATCGACATCGCGAGCGGGTCCTGCGGCGTGTAGACGAGGCTCAGCGCCGCGGTGGCGATCAACAGCGCCGTGATCGCGGTGCCGAGCGCGAACGTCACATGCCGCAGCGGACGGCGCCCGGTCATGACTGCCCACGGCTCCCGACGACACCGAGTCGCAAGCCGCCCGAGGCCCGAGCGCGGAGCCGAACGGAGCGGCTAGTCATAGCGGATGCGTGGATCGAGCACCACGTAGAGCAGATCGACCGCGAAGTTGATGAGCACGATCGACGACGCGACGAAGAGCGTCACACCCTGCACGACCGGCAGGTCACGAGCGGTGATCGCGCCGAGCGCCAGGCGTCCCAGGCCCGGAAGGGCGAACACCGACTCGAGGATGATGGCGCCCGCCATCAACTGGCCGAGCTGGACCCCGGCCACGGTCACGATCGGGATCAGGGCGTTGCGGAGGGTGTGCTTGCCGATCACCGAGAGCTCGCTCACGCCCTTGGCGCGTGCGGTGCGCACGTAGTCCTCGCGCAGCACGTCGAGCACCGAGGAGCGAGTAGCTCGCACGAGGACAGCGGCCTGGAAGAACCCGAGCGCGACCGCCGGGAGCAGGAGCGACCGCACGCCCGGCCAGAGCCCGGCCGACCAGCCGGCGAATCCGCCGGACTGCACCCAGCCCAGGTGGACGGAGAACAACAAGATCAGGAGCAGCCCGGCCCAGAAGCCCGGAATCGCGACACCAATCTGCGAGACGGCCATGGCGAGATAGTCGCCGGTCCGCCGGTGGCGCCGGGCCGCGTAGAGGCCGACGGGCAGCGCCGTGGCGGCCATGAGCAGCGCCGCCATCAGTGTGAGCGGAAGCGTCACCGGCAACCGGCTCGCGATGAGCCGGCCCACCGGCAGGTCGTACTGGAGGGACACGCCCAGGTCCCCCTGCAGCGCATTGGTGAGCCATTCGACATACTGGAGGGGGATCGGGCGGTTCAGCCCCAGCGCCTCGCGCAGCCGCGCCGCCGCCTCGGGGCTCCCCTCCGGACCGATGATCACCAGCGCGGGATCGCCGGGCAGCACGCGAACGACGACGAACACGAGGCCCGAGACGAAGAAGAGGGTCGCGACGAACGCCACGGCCCTCCTCGCGATGTACCGCCGCACGCCCTTACGCGAGCGGCCGGGCTACTTCGCCCACGCGACCTCTGAGAGATCGAACGCCGGCAGCGGCAGGTCCTTCCAGATGCCCTGCACACCCTTCTTGGTCACGGCCAGGCGCGGATGGATGTAGAGCCACACGACGGGCGCGTCCTCCACGAGCTTCTTCTGCATCCTGACGTACAGCTCGCGGCGCGCCTTGTCGTCGACGGTGATCTCGGACTCCGCGAAGAGCTTCTGGAAGTCCGCGTTGTCGTAGCGGAAGTAGTACTTCGGGTTGGCGTAGTTGGCGATGTCCCAGGCCTCGGCGTGCCCGATGATGGTGAGGTCGTACTCCGCGTCCTTCCACACCCGCGACAGCCACTGGCCCCACTCGACCTGCTCGATCTTGATCCGGACGCCGATCTTCTGGAGCTGGGCGGCGAGGACCTCGCCGGTGCGCACCGTGTAGTAGTACTGCGGCGCGACGCGCAGGACCGCCTCGAATCCGTTCGGGTAGCCCGCCTCGGCGAGCAGCTTCTTCGCCTTCCCGGGGTCGTACGGCATGGCGCCGGACATGTCCACGAAGTAGGGGTTGAGCGGATCGACGTTGGTCCCGAGCACGCTGCCGAGGCCGAACATCGCGCCCTTCACCACCTCGGGCTTGTTGATGCCATGGGTGATCGCCCGGCGCACCCGTACGTCGCTGTACGGCTTGCGTGAGTTGTTCATCGACATGACGACGTCATTCGTCGTCTCACCGATGATCACCTGGAACCGCGGGTCCTTCTGGAGCTCCGGGACGTGCTCGGGGCCGAGACCGAACATCGCGGCGTCGATATCGCCCGCCTTGAGCGCGGCCAGCGCCGCGTTCGGGTCGGGGATGAAGCGGTACGTCACCCGGTCGAGCTTCGGCAGCCCCTTCACGTGATAGTCCGGATTCTTCACGAGCACGATGCGGTCGCCGCGCACCCACTCCGCGAGCTTGTAGGGCCCGGTGCCGATCGGCTCGCTCTTCAGGGTGTCGACGGCCTCGCGCGGGTACATGACAGAGCCCTGGCGCGCCATGTTGAGGAGGAAATTGGCGGTGGTGCCTTTCAGCGTGACGGTGATCGTGTAATCGTCCTTGACGATGATGTCGCTGATCGCCGCGTAGTATCCCGGGTAGGGGTGCTTGGTCTCGGGGTTCATCGCGCGATCGATGACGAACTTCACGTCGGCGGCCCGGAGCTCGCGCCCGTTGTGGAAGCGGACGCCGCGCTTGAGAAAGAACGTGTAATTTCTATTGTCCGAGGTGTGCCAGCGCTCCGCCAGCCACGGCACGATCTTGCCGTGGCGATCCACCTTCACCAGGCTCTCCTGCACGTTGTAGAAGACGACCATCGCCGTCGCGGAGGCCGGCGTCGCCGTGAGATCCAGGCCCGGCGGCTCCGTCGCGCTCTGCACGACGAGGTTCTGCGCGGGCGCCGCGGCGAGGGGCGCGACCAGGCAGAGGGCCAGCGCGGCCAGCAGCGCTCCGAAGTGGCGCATCGGGCGATCCTCCTAGCTCTTGGACGACGACTTGAAGTACTCGACCGTCCGGCCGAACCCCTCGTCGAAGTCCACGAGCGGCGCATAGCCCAGCAGCCGCTTCGCCTTCGAGACGTCCGCGAGCGTGTGCGCGACGTCGCCGGCGCGCGGTGGGGTGTGTCGCCGCTCGAGGCGGCGCCCCAGGATCGCCTCGAGCTTCCCGATGATCTCGATGAGGCTCACGCGACTTCCGCAGCCGACATTGAATACCTCGCCCCGAGCCCCGGGCGCCTTCGCCGCCAATATATTCGCCTCGACCACGTTGTCGATATAGGTGAAGTCGCGGGACTGGGTGCCATCGCCGTGAACCTCGAGCGACCGGCCGCGGAGTCCCCACAGGATGAACCGGGGAATCACCGCCGCGTACTCCGACTTCGGGTCCTGACGCGGGCCGAACACGTTGAAGTAGCGGAGCCCGACCGTCTCGACGCCGTAGAGACGGGTCCAGATGGCCGCATACTGCTCGCCCGCCGCTTTGGACGCCGCGTACGGCGAGACCGGCGCCGGCGGCTGGTCTTCGCGCTTCGGGAGATCCGGGCGGTCGCCGTAGACCGACGACGACGACGCATAGACCACGCGCGGAACCCGGCAGCGTCGGGCGGCCTCCAGCACGTTGAGCGTGCCGTTGACGTTGTTCGCGTTCGCACCCAGCGGGTCCTTCACCGAACGCGGCACCGACCGCATCGCCGCCTGGTGGAAGATTACGCGGGCGCCGCGCGCGGCGCGGAGGACCACGGACAGCGTGCGGATGTCCCCGCGGAGCACCTCGAGGTGGCGCCGGAATCGCGGCGCGAACCCGAGGTTGGCCCGCGCGCCCGTCGAGAAGTTGTCGAGGACGCGCACGCGCGCGCCGTCCGCGAGGAGCCGCTCGACAAGGTGCGAGCCGATGAAGCCGGCGCCGCCCGTCACGAGCGCGAGGTCGCTCACGCGGCGATTGTATCATCGCCGACTCGAGCGACCCGTCCGGCGCGTGCTTGACACCCCGGAAACCACCACGGTAGGGTGGGCCGACGCTCCGATGACTTTCCCCGATCGGCGCGGAACACGCCTTCGGAAGCCGGGCATGGCGCCTCGATGACGACCGGGCGCCGTTCGGGCACGCTCTCGGTGATCGTTCCCGTCCTCAACGAAGAAGGCAACATTCCCGAGCTGGTCCGCCGGCTCAAGGCGGCGCTCGACGGCGGCCTGCCCTTCGACATCATCTTCGTCGACGACGGGAGCACCGATCGGACGCCGCAGATCCTGCGCGCGTTGCACGCCGAGGACCCCCGGATCAAGGCGATCCACTTGTCACGGACGTTCGGCCATCAGGCATCGATCTCGGCCGGGCTCCAGGCGGCCACCGGCGACGCCGTCGTCGTGATGGACGGCGACCTGCAGGACGCGCCCGAAGTGGTGCCGCAGTTCGTCACCCGCTGGCTCGACGGCGACGACGTCGTGTACGCGATCCGACAAACGCGGCAGGCTTCGTGGCGCAAGCGCACCGCGTACCACCTCTTCTACCGTCTCCTCGCGCGGATCAGCGCGATCGATCTCCCCTTGGACAGCGGCGACTTCTCGTTGATGGACCGCCGTGTCGTCGACGTGCTGAACATGATGCCCGAGCGCACGCGCTTCGTCCGCGGCATGCGCGGCTGGGTGGGATTTCGTCAGAGCGGCGTGCCGTGCGCCCGGGCCGACCGGTTCGCCGGCACGACGAAGCACACGTACGGGACGCTCGTGCGCCTCGCCCTGGACGGCTTCTTCGCCTTTTCCTACAAACCGCTCCAGCTCGCGTCGGCGTTCGGCTCCGCCGTGTCGGTCGCGGCCTTCCTGATCGCCCTCGCGCTCGTGTTTCTGAAGATCGTCCACGGCTTCCCCCTTCACGGCTGGACGTCGCTCATTGTCGCGGTGTTGTTCCTCGGCGGAGTACAGCTGATCTGTCTGGGCATCCTCGGCGAGTACGTCGGCCGCATCTACGACGAGGTCCGCGCGCGTCCGCCGTTCGTCATCGCCGCTGTCGTCGGCGACACTCGGCTTCCCTCTCCCGCCGGCACCCTCCCTCGCGGATGACGTTTCGCGGAGTCTTTCCGTCTCCGTTTACAGTCTCGATCCGAGCCCGTATAGTAAGCCTCCGCTGTTCGGTCCACGATCGCTCAATCGCGAGGGAGGTGCCGGAAGACCGGTTGACGTCTACGCGGCGTCGGTCGATCATCGCCATCGGCGGCGCGATGAACCCACCGACTCCACTCTCGACGGATCCGTCGACCTCTGAGCCCGAGGAGAACACCGATGGCGTCCTCAGCGTTCGTCACCAGCGACTTCAAGATCTTCGACGTGAACGGGTTCAAGCCCCGCATGAGCGAGATTCGCGCCCGTGTCCGGCCGAAGCTGGACGCTTTCGGCGGCAGCCTGGCGCCGTCGGTCAGCCGCTCGGTCGGCGGCGCGGTCTTCGCCCACGTCGCCAGGCACGCCCGACGGACGGTGAACCCGCCCGACGACACGTGGGTCGCCTTCGGGCCCGACGCGCGCGGCTACAAGAAGCACGGCCACTTCAAGATCGCCGTCTCGCGGAGCGGTGTACGCTTTCTCTTCGAGATCGGCCCCGAGCACGCCGACAAGCGGCACTGGGCCTCGGCGTGGAAGAAGAACGCGCCCAAGGTCGGACCGGTCCTGCGAAGGGCAAAGCACCTCGCGTGGTTCAAGAACGAGCACGACGACGACCCCGCGGCTCCCCTCGCCGACCTCACGCCGGAAAAGCTCGGCGAGCTGGCCGACGAGCTGATCCGGACCCGCGACGGCCAGTTCGTCGTCGGGCGCGTCGTGCCGGCCGACGAAGCCGCACGCTGGACGGAGGCGCAGTACCGCTCCGCGGCCCTCGAGACGTTCCGCGCCCTGGCGCCTCTCTACCGTCTTGGGTAGCCGTGTGTCGGAGCCGCCATTGTTCGAGCGTGGACTCAACCCGCGCTACGATCATCGCCTCGATGCCGACCGATACCGGCGGAGAAATCGTAAAGAGCGGCGCCCGCTCCCCCTTTCGAGAGCGGGCTTTGCCCGCGCCCCGATCACCTGCTCGACGCCAAGTAACACCGGTGGGGGGAATCAGGGGGAGCGGCGACCGCTCCCCCCGATGTTCAACTAGGTGACGCGCGCCGTCATCTTCGACATGGACGGCGTGCTGCTGGACTCGGGCGCGCATCACCGCGAGGCCTGGCGCGCGCTCCTCGACGAGCTCGGCGTCTCCCCCGCGCAGCCCGAGTACTGGCGCCTCACGATCGGCCGCGGCGCCTCGCCGCGCGTAAGCACGACCACTATCGGAGGCTCGCGCGGGCGGGACCGCCGCCGGTTCGCGGCGTCGTCGCCTTCGTCGACGAGCTCGCCGCCCGGAACGTGCCCCGCGCCGTCGCGACCTCGGCCTCGCGTTACGACACGGACCGGCTGCTCGGCCGGACCGGCCTGCGTGATCGATTCGATGTGGTCGTCACCGCCGAAGACGTGCGCCGGGGCAAGCCCGATCCCGAGGTCTATCTGCTCGCGGCGCGCGGCCTCGGGCTCCCGCCCGCGCACTGCCTCGTGTTCGAGGACGCCGTTGTCGGGGTGCAGGCTGCCCGGAGCGCCGGGATGCGGGTCATCGGCGTGAGCACCGCCCACAGCGAGACCGAGCTCCGGGTGGCCGGTGCCGAGCGCGCCGTCGAGCACTTCGAGGGGGTCACATGGCCAGCGTGAGCAGGCCCGAGTTCTGGACCGATCTCTACGCGCGTGGGGGTGACGGGTGGGAGCTGCGCCAGCCCGCGCCGGCGCTCGTCGAGTTCGTCGAGCGCACACCGCCAGCGCCAGGACGCATCGCGGTGCCGGGCTGCGGGCGCGGCCATGACGTGCGGTATCTCGCTCGACACGGCCACGCAGCGGTCGGCTTCGATTTCTCGCCCGCGGCGATCGCCGAGGCGCGTGCGCTGGCGGATGCCGACGGTGTTCCGGCCGAGTTCGTCGAACGCGACATCTTCACGCTCGGCCGCGACCATGAACGCGCGTTCGACGGCGTCTGGGAGTACACGTGCTTCTGTGCTATCGATCCCACGCGCCGCGCCGAGTACGTCCGCGCCATGGGCACGATTCTCAAGTCAGGCGGCTGGCTCCTCGCGTGCTTCTTCCCCATGCGTCGCCGCGCCGCCGGCCCGCCGTTTCCAGTCTCCGAGCGCGAGGTGCGGCGGCTCTTCGCGCGGGGATTTCGATTCGAGCGTGCCTACCGGCCACGCTCGGTGCGGCTCCGGCAGGGCCAGGAGTGGACCGTCCTCTTCCGCAAGACCAATGCGCCCGGTTGAGCGGCGGACGGGCCGGCGCGTGCTAGCGTACGGCCGACCCTGGCAGGAACGCGATGCCTGACAAAGAGCCATCCCGACAAGCGCGGGAGCTGGCCTCGCAAGTCGAGCGGGATGGCGGCCGCGTCCTGGCGCTCTACCAGGAGCCCGTCGGCCAGCACTGGCAGATCTTCTGTCTCCTGCCCCGCGCCAGGTGCGAGGCGAGCCCGTACCAGCGCGACCTCTCGCCCACCCATGTCAAGCGCCTCACCGAGTCGATCAAGCGGCTCGACCGCTTCGTCGATCCGATCGTCGTGATCTCGCCCCGGCCGGGGATCTACTGGACGCCGAACGGCAACCATCGGCGCACCGTCCTCGACAAGCTCAAAGCGGACTTCATCCCGGCCATCCTCGTTGTCGAGCCCGAGATGGTCTTCGAGGTTCTCCCCCTCAACGTCGAGAAGGCGCACAACCTCAAGGAGAAGTCGCTCGAAGTCATCCGCATGTACCGTGCGCTCGCCAAGGAGGAGCCGGAGACCACCGAGGAGCGTTGGACGTTCCAGTTCGAGTCCGCGCACTTCATCACGCTCGGCCTTCTCTACGAGGAGAACAAGCGGTTCGCCGGCGGGGCGTTCGCACCGATCCTCCGGCGGGTCGACAAGTTTCTCAAGCACGCGCTCCCGAAGGGCCTGGAGACGCGGACGGAGCGCGCCGACCTGGTCCGGGAGGCCGACGCGGCGCTCGGCGCCGTCGTCACGAAGATCAAGAAGCGCGGGATCAACCACCCTTACGTGAAGAACTACCTCCTCGCACGAACCACGCCGCTCACGCGGGCGCGCAAGACGCTTCCGTCGTTCGAGCAGACCTTCAAGAAGCTGCGCCTGAACCTCGAAGAGTTCGACGTGGGCAAGGTCCGCTACGACGACATCCAGCGTTCCTCGATCATGGGCGCCCCCGCGGGGGAATAACCGTGCCGGGGCCGCTCGCCGATCGCGTCGCCGTCGTCACCGGCGGTACCGGGGCGCTGGGGCAGGCAGTGACGCTGCGGTTCCTCTCCGACGGCGCGGCCGTCGCCGTGCCGTACGCCGTTCGGGGGGAACGCGATCAGCTCTACCAGCGGGTCGCCGCCGCCGACCGCCACCGTCTGGTCATGGAACCCGTCGACGTGACCGACCTCGAGGCGATGACCCCTTTCGCGGCCAGCGTCGTCGCCGCCCGCCGGAAGATCGACATCCTCGTGGCCGGGGTCGGCGGCTTCGCCGGCGGATCGCTCATCGAGACGGACGTCGACACCTGGAAGCGCATGCTCGACCTGAACCTGACAAGCGCGTTCAGCGTCGCGAAAGCGGTGATCCCCCGCATGGTGGAAGCCCGGTACGGCCGCGTCGTCATCATCGCGTCGCGCGCGGTGGTACCCCCCGCGGGGGGCTTCATCGCCTACACCGTCGCTAAAGCCGGAGTGATCGCTTTCACTCAGGCGCTCGCCCAGGAGACGCGCGAGGACGGGGTGACGGTGAACGCCGTGCTGCCGAGCACCATGGACACGCCGGCGAATCGCGCAGCGATGCCGAATAGCGACCGCAAGGGTTGGGTCCCCGTAGAGGCGGTCTCGCGATCTGAGGCGAGCCCCGCACGGGCCCTCCGGAAACCCGACCGCCTGGCCCTGCTCCACCATCCCCCTGTAAACGATCGGCCCCGCCCTACGTCCAATCAATCATTGGTTTGATCGGTCAAGTCCGACACCGGAGGGGGACCGATGAAACCTCTGACGATCGTGGCGGCGGGAGCGGTGGTAGTGGCCCTGAGCTGTGGCGCTGCGGGCGCCCAGAACGGCCGGGAGATCAGACAGGACCGGAAGGACGTGCGTCAGGACCGGCGCGAGCTTCGACGCGACGTGCACAGTAAGGGGAAGCTTGCGGCCGGGGAGTTGGGAGTGACAAGGTGAAGGGCGAGGGGACGACAGCAGAGTGGAGCCATCGGACGAGGCGCTCTGCGAGCGCGTGGCCAAGCGGGACGAGGCGGCGTTCGACCTCCTCGTGGCTCGCTACCAGGAGCGGGCGTACCGCCTCGCCTGGTCCATGCTCCGCAACGCCGAGGACGCGCGCGACCTCTCGCAGGAGGCGTTCATCCGCCTCTACGAGGCGGCCGGGAGCTTCGGCGGGCGGTCGAAGTTCTCGACCTGGTTCTACCGTATCCTCGTCAACCTCTGCCTGGACCACAAGCGCAAGCATCGCTGGTGGAAGCTCTGGGCGCGCGACGAAGGCGACGACGGGACCGATCCGATCCTCGAGCGGCAGCCGGCGCTGGTCATCGACCCCGTGGACAAGCTCAGCCGGGAGCGGACCATGAAGGAACTGGGCGCGGCGGTGGACCGGCTCGCGCCGCGCCAGCGGGCCGCCGTGCTACTCAAGGTCCAGGAGGACCTGGCGACCTACGAGATCGCCCAGGTGCTCAAGTGTTCCGAGGCGACCGTGCGCGTCCATCTGCACCGCGCGTTGACGACCCTCAAGAAGACGGTGGAGAAGCGCTGACATGGCGAAGCATCCCGATACCGACCTGGTGCCGTATCTCCGCGGGGAGCTTCCCCCGGCCGACCGCGAGCGCGTCGCACGGCATCTCGAGGAGTGCCCGGACTGCCGGCAGGACACCGAGCAGCTCCGAGATCTGCTCGGCCAGCTCTCTCGCTCGATCGGAGAGCCGCCGGGGGTGAATTGGGCCCACTATCGCGCCGAGCTACACGGGAAGCTCGAGGCGCGACGAGGGCAGCGCGTGTGGTGGTGGCGTCCCGCGCCGCTTGTGCTGTCGGCGAGCGTCGCCGGCGCGCTCCTCCTTCTCGTCGCGGTGTGGAGCGGGCGTGAGACGTTGACGGGCGCGGATCCCTTCACGCTCGAGGAAGCGTCCATCGGTCGCCAGCTCGGTCTCCTGCAGGAGTACCAGGTGGTCGAGCGGCTCGATCTCCTCGAAGACCTCGACCTCATCCGTGACCTCGACGGGCTCGCCTCCGGGCTCCAGAGCTAGCGGTGCACCGCACCCCGGTATGGCTGGTGGTGGGGCTGCTCGGCGCCATCGGGTTCGTGACGGCGCGCGCGGGCCGCGCGGCCGACGGGGCCGGTCAGCCGCCTGACGCCCAGATGCTGCTCGACCTCGACCTCCTCAAGGAGACCGACCTCGCCCGCGACTGTGGCCTCCTCACGCGCATGCCGATCCTCGAGCGGATGCGCCTCCTCGAGGCGCTGCCGGCGCTCCAGACGCAGCCGCCAACGGCACCGGCGCCCAACGCGGCAAAGGATCGATGATGTCCCGGCTCCTGCCGACGATTCTGCTGCTGATCGCTATCCTCGTGGTCGGGGTCCTCGAGGTCGCATGGGGCCAGACGGCGCCGATCCAGGGGCTGGAGACGCTCACGCCGGAGGAGCGGGCCATTGCCGAGCGGAACCTCGAGCGATGGCAGAAGCTCACGCCCGACGAGCGGGCGCGCGCGCTCGAGAACTACCGCCGCTGGAAGTCCATGACTCCGGAGGAGCGGGAGGCGGCGCGCCAGAACTACAGGCGCTTCCGCCAGCTCGCGCCCGAGCAGAAGGCGCGGATCCTCCAGGACTTCCAGCGCTGGAACGACCTGCCCGAGGAGCGCCGACAGGAACTGCAGAAGTCGTACGACCGCTTCCAGCGGCTGCCGCCCGAGCGGCGCGAGCGCCTCCAGCAGCGGTTCGGTCAGTGGGAGTCGATGTCACCCGAGGAGCGTGAGCGCGTCCTGCGCAACCAGGAACGCTGGCGGCAGATGAGCCCTGACGAGCGCGACCGCATCCGTGAGCGCTGGCGCCAGATGCCTCCCGAGGAGCGCGAGCGGCTGCGCCAGCAGCGTCAGCAGCGTCGCGGCCAGCCTTGAGCGAGCGGCCGGGAGTGGGGCGGTGAGGTCTCGGGTGCTCATGCTGCTCGCGCTCGGCGCGCTGGCGGGATGCAGCGCGGCAGCGGCCGCCGGAGCCGGCCCTGCCCAGCCGCAAGTGGCTGACTCGTCCGCGGCGAGCGCGGCGCCGCCCGCCGTCGATCGCCAGATCCTCCACGCTCTCAACCGCCTCACCTACGGGGCGCGGCCCGGCGACGTCGAGCGAGTGCGAGCGATCGGGCTCTCGGCCTGGATCGACCGCCAGCTTCGCCCCCGGACGATCGACGACGCCGCCACCGAGCGGGCGCTCGCCGAGCTGACGACGCTTCGAATGCCCATCGCCGAGCTGCTACGGGAGTTTCCCCGGCCCGATCCGAAGATGCGCGAGAAGATCGCGAGGGGCGAGATGACGCGCCAGGAGATGCAGGAGCGCTATCCGATGGAGAAGCGGCCGTTCCGGATCGCGGCCGAGCTCCAGGCCGCGAAGGTCATCCGCGCGGTGATGAGCGAGCGCCAGCTCGAGGAAGTCATGGTCGATTTCTGGTTCAATCACTTCAACGTCTTCGCCGGGAAGGGCGACGTTCGTTGGTACGTGTCGGCTTACGAGCGCGACGCGATCCGGCCCCACGCGCTGGGGACGTTCCCCGACCTGGTGCGCGCCACCGCGCGCCATCCCGCGATGCTCTTCTATCTCGACAACTGGCTCAGCGCCCGGCCCGATTTCATCGTGCCGGCGGGGCCGAATCGCGGCCGGAACGCCGGGCTCAACGAGAACTACGCGCGCGAGCTGATGGAGCTACATACGCTCGGTGTGGACGGCGGGTACACGCAGAGGGACGTGACGGAAGTCGCGCGCGCGTTCACCGGCTGGACGATCGACCGTCCGCAAATCACCGGGCGCTTCGTCTTCCGGCCCCTGATGCACGACGGGGGCGAGAAGGGCGTCGTCGGCCACCGCATCCCGGCGGGCGGTGGGCAGGGCGATGGTGAGCGCGTGATCGAGATTCTCACGCGCCATCCGTCGACCGCGCGCTTCGTCGCCACCAAGCTCGTCCGGCGCTTCGTGTCGGACACGCCACCCCCCGCGCTCATCGCTCGGGTCGCCGCGACCTACACGGGCACAGGGGGCAACATCCCCGCGATGCTCCGGGTGATCTTCGAGTCACGCGAGTTCTCCGGCGAGGACGCCTATCGGGCCAAGATCAAGAAGCCGTTCGAGTTCGTGGCGAGCGCGGTGCGGGCGCTCGGCGGCAGCACCGACGCCGAGGGAGGCTCGGCGCTCGCCCGGGCGAGCGCCGAGATCGGGGAGCCGCTCTATCTGGCCCAGCCGCCGACGGGCTACGCCGATCGAGCAGACGTGTGGGTCAATGCCGGCGCGCTGCTGGCCCGCATGAACTTCGCCCTCGCGCTCACCTCGGGCCGTTACCCGCACGTGACCGTGGAGCTCCCCGCGCTGGTCGCGGGCATCGATCCGCGCTCACCCGCGGCGGTGCTCGACCACCTCCTCGCCGCGATCGTCGCCAACCAGGCCGGACCGGAGACGCGCGCCGTACTGGCCGCGCAGCTGACCGATCCCCAGATCACGCGGCTGTCGACGGACGACCGGGGGCCGGCGAGCACCGACGTCGCCAAGCTCGCGGCGCTCGTGATCGGCTCGCCCGAGTTCCAACGGCGCTGAGGTGTGCGGGGGCCCGCGGACCATAAATCAGGAGAGCACGCGGTGACCACGCGACGGACGTTCCTGAAAGCCGGCGGATGCGCCCTGGTCGCCTACGCGGCGGCGCCGCGATTCCTCCTGCGGACGGCCCGCGCAGCGCAGGCGAACGGCCATGTGCTGGTGGCCGTGTTCCAGCGCGGCGCCGTGGACGGGCTCAGCATGGTGATGCCCCACGGCGAGGCCGGCTACGCCGCCGGGCGTCCCTCGATCGGGCTCCAGCCGCCGAAGCGGGACGAGGCCGACCGCGCGATCGATCTCGACGGCTTTTTCGCCTTCCACCCCGCGCTCGCTCCGCTCGTGCCGCTCTGGGAGAACCGGGCCTTGGCGGTGATCCACGCGTGCGGCTCTCCGGACACGACGCGCTCCCATTTCGACGCCCAGGACTACATGGAAACCGGGACGCCGGGAGTCAAGAGCACACCTGACGGCTGGCTGGCGCGCGCGGTCAAGACGCGGCCGGCGAACCAGACGCCGTTCCGTGCGGTCGCGATGGGCCCGGCGCTCCCGCGGACGCTCCAGGGTGACGTCGGCGCAATCTCGATGCGGTCCATCGAGCGCTTCGATGTCCGCGCCGGCTCCGATGGGAGCGTGCGGCGGGGCTTCGAGTCGCTCTACGAGCAAGGAGTCCGTGACCTCCTCCACGGGACGGGGCGCGAGACCTTCGAGGCGGCGAAGATGCTCCGGAGCGCCAACGCCGCGCACATCCCGCCGGCGAACGGCGCCGACTATCCACGCGGCCAGCTCGGCGAGGCGCTGCGCCAGATCGCCCAGCTCATCAAGGCGAGCGTCGGCCTCGAGGTCGCGTTCGCCGACATGCAGGGCTGGGACACCCACGTCGGCCAGGGCGCCGAGCGCGGGCAGCTCGCGCTCCGCTTCCGCGAGTTCGGGGGCGCGCTCGCGGCCTTCGCTCAGGACCTCGGTAGCAAGATGGCGGACGTCGTCGTGATCACGATGTCGGAGTTCGGCCGGACGGTCGCGGAGAACGGCAACCGGGGGACCGACCACGGTCACGCGACGGCGATGCTCGTTCTCGGCGGCGGTGTGCGCGGCGGCCGCGTGTACGGGCGCTGGCCCGGGCTCGCCCGCCACCAGCTCTTCGAGGGCCGTGACCTCGCCGTGACGACGGACTTCCGCACCCTTTTCTCCGAGGTCGCGACGGGCCATCTCGGCGCGCCGGCCGCGCCGCTTTTCCCGGGCTTCAGGGCCACGCAGCCGTCGCTCGGGCTCTTCGCATAGTCTCGCCCCCGACGGGGGCCGTTCGTGCGGCTGCGACGTAATTGCGCCCGTCGCACGCCCTGTGGTACCGTCCGCGCGCATGGGCGAGAACGTCATGCTGGCTCGCGACAGCGCGATCGCGACCGTCACGCTGAACCGTCCCGACCGCCGTAACTCGCTGAGCGACGCGATGCTGACCGACCTGGCCACGGCGTTCGCGGAGCTGCGGGACGACGCCGCGACGCGCGTGGTCATCGTCACGGGCGCGCCGCCGGTGTTCTCGTCGGGAGCCGACGCCGGCCTCAAGTCCGCCATGTCGGCCGAGGAGCGACGAGCGGCGTTCGGCCAGCGAAAAAGCCAGTTCCGCCGGCTCTTCGAGCGCGCCAACACGATGCTCGAGAACCTCGAGCAGGTGACGATCGCCATGATCAACGGCCACGCGGTGGGCGGCGGGTGGGGTCTCACGCTCGCTTGTGACTTCCGCTGGGCCGCCGCCGAGGCGCAGCTCTGGATTCCGGAAGTCGACCTCGGCGTGCCCCTCGGCGTCGCGTCGACGACCCGGTTCGTGCGCCTCGTCGGTCCCGCCCGCGCGAAGGAGATCATCATGGAGTGCCGGCGGTACTCGGCCGCCGAGGCTCAGGCGTGGGGCCTTGTGCACCGCGTCGTTCCCGGCGCGGCGCTCGCCAAAGAGGTGCGCGCCTACGCCGCGTCTATGGCCGCGAAGCCGTTCAAGCCGCTGGCGGAGGTCAAGGCCCGGATCAACGCCGTCGCCCGCACCGGCATCCCGGAGGTCAACGCGATGACGGAGGGATTCCTCGACCGTGGCTGATCGGGCGATGATGCTCGACGGGATCCGGGTCCTCGACCTGTCGCGCGTGATCGCGGGTCCGTACTGCGCCACCCTGATGGCCGACCTCGGCGCTGACGTGGTGAAGGTCGAGCGCCCCGGCCGCGGCGATGATCTGCGCGCGTGGCGCGGCAACGGGATGAGCGCCACGTTCGCCGCGATCAACCGGAACAAGCGCGGCATCGCCGTGGACCTCCAGCAGCCCGAGGGCTCGAAGCTCGTTTTCGAGCTGGCCCGCCGGGCCGACGTCGTCGTCGAGAACTTCCTGCCCGGCGTCGCCGATAAGCTCGGGCTCGGCTACACCGCCGTGCGTGCCGTGAACCCGGCGGCCGTCTATGTCTCGGTGACGGGCTTCGGTCAGACCGGGCCGCACGCCCGGCGGGCGGGGTACAACACCATCGCCCAGGGCATGAGCGGCATCATGGCCCTCACGGGCATGCCCGGGCACCCGCCCACGAAGGTCGGCGGCTCCGTCGCCGACGTCGCCGCGGCGTTCCTCGCCTTCGGCGTCGCGAACGCCGCGCTTGCCCATCGACTCCGCACGGGGCAGGGCCAGCACCTCGACGTGAGCCTTCTGGCCTCCACGCTCGCGCTGCTGCCCGATCCCGTCGCCCATTATTTCGACTCGGGCAAGCGGCCGCCCCGTGTGGGCAACCGAAACCTGTATCTCACCCCTGCCGAGGCGTTCCGCACCAAGGACGGCTGGGTCCAGGTCGTCATCATGAACCCCGACCAGTACACGCGCTTCAGCCGGGCTCTGGGCGACGAGTCGCTGGCGACCGATCCGAAGTTCGCGACCAACGACAGCCGCATCGCCAATCACAACGAGCTGCGGGCGCGAATCGAGCGGGCGCTGGCGCGGGACACGACCGCCGAGTGGGTCACACGGTTCGAGGCCGCGCAGGTGGCCGCTGGGCCGATCTACGAGTTCGACGAAGTGTTCGAGGACCCTCAAGTGAAGCACCTCGGCCTGGTCGCCGTGGTCGAGCAGCCCGGCTACGGGCCGGCGCACATGCTCGACTTCCCGGTCAGGGCCTCGGCAACGCCGGGCACGATCCGGCGCCCGGCGCCGCTGCTCGGCGAGCACACGGCCGAGGTCCTCGCCGAGCTTGGCTTGCCCAAGGGCGAGATCGAGCGTCTCGCGGCCACCGGCGTCGTCGCCCTGGCGTGACGACGGCAGACGCATGACACGCGCCCGGCTATTCCGTGCGCTCGCCGTCGTCTTCGTGGCGTCGGCGTGCGCCGGGCTCCCGCTGGGTCGCGAGTTCCCCTCGCCCGACACCGCCCAGATCACGGTCAACGTCACGGACAAGGCCGGCCTGCTATCGGTCTTCTTCGGCGAGCCCTACCAGATCGGGCTCGACAGCGGGGATCAGACGTGGCGGTGGTTCTATGCCCGGACGAGCACCTCCGGCACGACGACCAAGGACTTCACCGTGCGCTTCAATGCGAACGGCACGGTCAAGTCGTACTCGTTCACGTCGAATCTCCCCGAAGACATGAAGAAGCTCCGGTAAACACCGTAGAAAGAAGGAGACAGCCGTGCCGACCAAAATCGTTCTCTCCCCGAAGCTCCCCTCGGCGCTCGTCGACGTCGCCCGCGCGCTCTTGCCGGCCGAGTTCGAGCTGCACGTCGCCGAGCAGGGCACGCCCGAGTTCCCTGCGGCCATGAAAGACGCCGAGTACTTCGTGGGGTTCGCGCGCGAGAGCTTCGGCGCTGAGTTCTACCGCGGGGCGCCCAAGCTCAAGCTGATCCAGCTGATCAGCGCCGGCTACGACCGTCTCGACATCGGGGCGGCGCGTCAGGCCCGGGTGCCGGTCGCCAACAACGGCGGCTCGAATTCGGTCGCGGTGGCCGAGCACACCTTGATGCTCATCCTGGCCGTCTTCAAGAAGCTCGCCTGGCATCACCACAACGTCATCACCGGCAAGTGGCGCGTCGGGGACTTCTCCCAGACGCGGATGTATGAGCTGGCCGGCAAGACGCTCGGGATCGTCGGCCTCGGAACCATCGGCAAGAAGGTCGCGAAACGCGCTCAGGCCTTCGACATGCACGTCCAGTATTACGACATCGTCCGGCTCACTGAACACGCCGAGGACGCCCTCGGCGTCCACTTCGTGCTCTTCCCCGAGCTCCTCCGCACCTCGGACGTCGTCACCCTGCACGTGCCGCTCACCGACGCGACGCGCGGCATGATGGGCGCTCGCGAGTTCGCGACGATGAAGCGGAGCGCAATCCTGATCAACACCTGCCGGGGGCCCGTCGTCGACGAAGCGGCCCTGCAGGTCGCGCTGGCCTCGGGGCAGATCGCCGCGGCCGGCCTCGACGTCATGGTCGAGGAGCCGCCGGCGGCGAACCACCCACTCTTCGCCCTCGAGAACATCACGATCACACCGCACACGGCAGGGCCGACGTGGGAGAACTGGGCGAAGGCGTTCCGCAACGCGTTCGACAACGTCCAGAGGGTGGCGGCTGGACGGAAGCCGCTCTGGGTCATCCCCGAGCTGCAGGACCTGTTCTAGCCGATCACGGAGCGACGGCACGACGGGCGGCCCGGATTCCGGAATGTTCTCGAGGCCGACGAGATCTATGCGCCGGTAAAAGAGGCCTGGCACCCATCGATCCAGGGTCCGCACCAGGCCGCCATCTGACTGGATATTCCCTCAGATTGGCCGCCGGGATCCAACCGGGTTGACGCGCCAAGACGTTGACGCGCCAGGACATTGACACTGCAGTAAAATCGGGCATAATCCCTTCGCTTTTCGGCGCTCGTACCTCTCCCGCTCGCAGTCGGGTCCGCAGCCGATGGTGAGGAGACGAATCATTGAAGATCAGGCCGTGAGGGGCAGGACGCTATGAAGAAGTTCATCGTCAAGCGGCTCGGGTTGGCGCTCGTCACGCTCTTCCTCCTGTCGCTGACAATCTTCCTCTCGATGCGGGTCACCGGCGATCCCGCCGTGCTCCTCGCGGAGCCCGGCGCCAGCGCGGCGGATCTCGACGCGATTCGACAGCAGTTCGGCCTCGACCGGCCCCTCTGGACCCAGTACGTGAGCTTCATCGCGCACCTAGTCCGCGGGGACTTCGGTCAATCGTTCTACTACCGCACCGACGTCTTCGAGCTCTATCTCTCGCGCCTGCCGGCCTCGCTGCTGCTGGCCTGTGCGGCGATGTCGTTCTCGCTGATCATCGGCATTCCGACCGGAATCATCGCCGCGGTGCGCGTCAACCAGTGGTGGGACAGCGCGGGGAAGATCTTCGCGTTGCTCGGGCTCTCGATGCCATCGTTCTGGGTCGGGCTGATCATGATCCTCTTCTTCTCCGTCTACCTCGGCTGGCTTCCGTCGTCTGGATCCGGGACAGTACTCCATCTGGTGATGCCGTCCATCGCGCTCGGGTGGGTCTTCGCGGCCGCCCACATGCGGCTCATGCGCTCGTCGATGCTCGACGTGCTCGGCTCCGAGTATGTGAAGCTCGCGCGGCTGAAGGGGCTGCCGGAGGCGCTCGTCATCTCCAAGCACGCCCTCAAGAACGCGCTGATCCCGGTGCTCACGCTGGCCGGGATCAACCTCGTGATCATGGTCAACGTGGCGATCGTCGTGGAGACCGTCTTCGCCTGGCCGGGCGTCGGCCGCCTGCTCTTCGAGGGCATCGCCTTCCGCGATTTCCCGGTCGTGCAGGCGACGGTTCTGCTCGGCGGCGTGATGATCATCGTCGTCAATCTCGTGGTGGACATCCTATACGCCGTCATCGACCCGAGGATCAGATATGAGAGCTAGGAGAGCATATGAACGGTAGCGCAGCGAATAGCCCGTCCGCTTCCGCGATCCTGACCCTTCCCCGGCGTTTGGCCGCCTTCCGCACCGAAGGATTCCCGCTCATCCCGATCTCGATCCTCCTGACCGTGATGCTGGTGGCGCTCTTCGCGAATGCGCTCGCCCCTCACAATCCGGAGGTCGGAGTGCTGGGCGACCGCTTCCGGCCGCCGGCGTGGCAGGCGAACGGCACCCTCGATCACCTGCTCGGGACCGACCACCTCGGACGCGACGTGCTCTCGCGGCTGATCTTCGGCGCCCGGATCTCCGTGATCGTGGGGCTCATGGTCATCATCGTGGCCGGGGTCATCGGCACGGGCTTCGGGATCATCTCCGGCTATCTCGGCCGCTGGGTGGATCAGGTCATCATGCGCATCACCGACGCTTGGCTGGCCCTGCCGGTGCTCACCTTCGCGATCTTCCTGGCCGCCATCGTGGGGCCCAGCGTGTCCAACATCATCGTCATCCTCGCCGCCGTCTACTGGACGCGCTACGCGCGCATCATTCGTGGGGAAGTGCTGTCCGTCAGGGAGCGGGACTTCGTGCGCCTGGCCGTCGTCGCGGGCTGCTCGAAGTGGACGATCATGCGCCGCCACATCCTGCCCAACGTGATCAACTCCGCCATCGTGCTGGCCACCCTGCAGCTCGGCCAGGCGATCATCGCCGAGGCGACGCTCTCCTTCCTCGGCGTCGGCGTGCCGCCGCCCCAGCCGGCGTGGGGGCTGATGCTGGCCGACGGCAAGAAGGGCCTGATGGCGGGCTACTGGTGGCTGACCGTGCTGCCGGGCTCCTGCATCATGCTGATGGTCCTCTCGGCGAACCTCCTGGGCGACTGGCTCCGCGTCAAGTTCGATCCACAGCTCCGCCAGCTGTGAGCAACGGCCCGCTCCTCGACATCCGGCGCCTGTCCACACACTATGTGAGCGCCCGCGGCACCCGCGTGACGCGCGCGGTGGACGACGTTTCGCTGGTGCTCGACCAGGGCCAGACGCTCGGCATCGTGGGCGAGTCGGGCTCGGGGAAGACGACGCTGGCGCTCACGTTGCTACGATTGCTCCCGCCCGCCGCCCGCATCGTCTCGGGCGAGATCCTCTTCGAGGGCGCTGATCTGCTCAAGAAGTCCGACGGCGAGATGCGACGGATCCGCGGCAAGCGCATCGCGATGATCCTGCAGGACCCGATGGCGTCGCTGAACCCGCTCTTCACCGTCGGCGACCAGGTGGCGGAGCCGATCCGCGTCCACGAGCATGCGAGCCGCGGCAACGCGTGGGGCCGGGCGCTAGAGCTGCTGAAGGCCGTCCGCATCGCGGCGCCCGAGACGCGCGTGCGCGAGTACCCCCACCAGCTCTCCGGTGGCATGCGCCAGCGCATCGTCGGAGCGATCGCGATCTCGTGCGAGCCGCGGGTGCTCATCGCCGACGAGCCCACGACGAGCCTCGACCTCACGATCCAGGCGCAGTACCTGAAGCTCCTGCGCGATCTCCAGCGCTCCCACAACCTGGCGCTGATCTTCATCACCCACAACCTCGGCATCGTCGCCAAGATGTGCGACCAGGTGGCGGTGATGTACGCTGGCCGGCTGGTCGAGGCCGGCCCGGTCAAGCAGATCTATAACGCGCCGGCACACCCGTACACGCAGGCGCTCCTCGAGTCCATCCCCCGGGTCGGCGACAACCGGAAGCGGCTGACCGCCATCGACGGCCAGCCGCCGGACCCGTCCGCGCCGCCCCCGGGCTGCGCGTTCCACCCGCGCTGCCCCAAGATCATGGACCGCTGCCGCTCCGAGGTGCCGCCCGAGTTCGGCGTCGCGGACGCGCAGACGAGCCGGTGCTGGCTGTCGGACCCCAAGACCAGGTGATCGACTAGGATGGCCGGGCCGGTCCTCGAAGCCAAGAACCTCGTCAAGCACTTCCCCGTGAAGCGCGGGATCTTCTCGCGCCAGGTCGCCGTGGTCCGCGCGGTGGACGACATCTCCTTCTCCATCGATCCGGGCAAGACCCTTGGGCTTGTCGGCGAGTCGGGGTGTGGCAAGACCACGACGGCGAAGATGGTGCTGCTCCTCGAACAGCCGACGGGCGGGATCATGCGCTTCGAGGGGCAGGACCTCCAGGGGCTCGACGGCGGGAACCTGCGCGCCTATCGCCGCTCCGTGCAGGCGGTCTTCCAGGATCCGTACGCATCGCTGAATCCCCGCATGCGCGTCGGCTCGATCATCATCGAGCCGCTCGTCACCAACGAGTCGCTCCCGTCGGCGGAAGCGCGCAAGCGCATTCTGCGCCTGCTCGACCTGGTCGGGCTGCCGGAGCGCTCGGCCGACCTGTTCCCCCACGAGTTCTCGGGCGGCCAGCGCCAGCGCATCGCGATCGCGCGAGCCCTCTCCCTCTCGCCCAAGGTCGTGGTGCTCGACGAGCCGGTCTCGGCGCTCGACGTGTCCATCCGCGCCCAGATCCTCAATCTCTTGAGGGATCTCCAGGCCCAGCTCGGCGTGTCGTACCTCTTCATCGCCCACGACCTCGCCGCGGTGGCCCACATGAGCCACACGATTGCGGTGATGTACCTGGGCAAGATCGTGGAGGTCGGTGACGCCGACGTCGTGTCGAAGGCGCCCAAGCACCCCTACACCCAGGCGCTCTTCTCGGCGGCGCTGCCGTCGCACCCGGACGAGCGACGCGACGACGAGATCATCCTGACCGGCGAGGTGCCGAGTCCGCTGAACCCGCCAGGCGGCTGTCGATTCCATCCACGCTGCCCCTACGCGCTCCCGCGTTGCTCCAGCGAGGAGCCGAAGCTGCTCCCGGAGTCCGGTCGCCTGGTCGCCTGCCACCTCTACCCGAAGTAGGAGTCGGTTGGACTTCGTCTCGATCCACGCGCAGTCGAAGCCCGACACCGTCGTCTACATCGAGGATGACCGCCGCTGGACCTGGCGCGAGCTTCTCGACCGGCGCAACCGTCTCGCCAACTCGCTCGTCAAGGCCGGCGTGGGCCGAGGCGAGAACATGATCGTCTACGCTCCCAATTCACTCGAGTATCTGCTGGCGTCGAGCGCCACCCGCGCCGCCAACGCGGTGCCCGTACCGATGAACCACCGCCTGGTCGCCGAGGAGGCCCTCTACATCCTCGACCACTCCGACGCCGTGGCCGCGTTCGTGGGCGGTCCCTTCGTGGCGATGGCGGACGCGATCCGGCGGCACGCCGCGAAGGTGCGGCTCTGGGTCCTCATGGGCGGGGAGCGTCGGCCCTGGGCGACCAGCCTCGACGAGCTCCTCGAGAAGGGAAGCGCCGAGCCGCCGGCCGTCGACCCGACGCAGGGGCTCGGCGGCTCCATGATCTACACGGGCGGGACCACCGGAAGGCCCAAGGGCGCGAGCCGCGCGGCCTCCGATCCCCAGATCACGCTGGCCTACATGCAGGGGCTCGGCATGATCCACGACGACCACGTGCACCTGGTGGCGGGGCCCCTCTATCATTCGGCGCCGGGCTCCTTCGCCCTGTTCACGGTCGTTCTCGGCGGCGGCGTCGTGGTCATGCGCAAGTTCGACCCCGAGCACGCTCTCCATCTCATCCAGAAGCACCGGGTCACCAGCACGTTCATGGCACCCACCCTGATCAAGCGCATCGTCGACCTGCCGGAATCCGTCCGAGCGCGCTACGACGTCGCCTCGATGCGCGCTCTCGTCGTGGCGGCGGCCCCGTGCCCCATGCGCGTCAAGGAGGAGGCGCTGCGCTACTTCGGTGCCTGCCTCTACGAGTTCTATGGCTCCACGGAGCTCGGGATCAACACCATCCTGCGCCCCGAGGACGTGCTGAGAAAGCCTGGCTCGTGCGGCCGGGCGGCGCCCGGCGTCGAGATCGCGCTGCTCGACGACGACGGCGAACCGGTCCCCGTCGGCCAGCCGGGCGAGCTCTACGTCCGCCGCTTCGGCGGCATGTTCGACGCCTACTACAAGAACCCGGAGGCGACGCGGCAGACGCGGCGGGGCGAGTGGTACTCCGTCGGCGACGTGGCCACGGTGGACGAGGACGGCTTCTACACGCTCTGCGACCGCAAGCGCGACATGATCATCTCGGGCGGCGTCAACATCTACCCCGCCGAGATCGAGGACGCCCTCCACCGGCATCCCGCCGTCGAGGACGTGGCCGTGTTCGGCGTGCCCGACGACGACTGGGGCGAGCGCGTCCACGCGGCGGTGCAGCTGCGCCCAGCGGGGGCACTCACGGCGGACGAGCTTTGCGCCTTCGCGCGGCTGCATCTGGCCGACTACAAGGTGCCGCGCGAGGTCTCCTTTCCCACGGAGTTCCCTCGCGACACGGCCGGCAAGCTCATCAAGCGGCTCCTGCGCGACCCTTACTGGACGGGGCGCGAGCGGAAGATCTGAGCGCCTCGGCGTTTCACGAGGTCTTCAGCTGGAGGACGTTGAAGGCGGGGACCGGCCTCGAGAAGCCTTTCAGCGTGAGGCCGCCCAGCTCCTCCACCTCGACCAGCACCTCGACCGCCCCGAGCACGCGCTGCGCGATGAGGATCTGACGCGGCTTGGCCTCGCCGCAGAGCCGCGCGGCCATGTTGGTCACGGTGCCGATGGCACCGTAGTCCATGCGGCCCTCGAAACCGATCGCGCCGATCGTCGCATAGCCCTGGGCGATGCCGACGCCGAAGTCGAGATCGTACCCCCGCCGGCGCCACTTCACGAGCAGCTCGTCCACCCGCTCGCGCATCGCCACCGCCATCCGGACGGCGCGCTCCGGCGCGTCCGGCACCGGTACGGGGTCGTTGAAGAAGATCATCATCCCGTCGCCGGTGAAGCGCTCGAGGGTCCCTTCGTGCTCCAGGATGAGCCGCCCCATCGCGGCGTGGTACTCGCGCAGCACGCCCATGACCTCTTCCGGCTCGGACGTCTCGGCGAAGGCCGTGAAGCCGCGCAGGTCGAGGAAGACCACGGTGACCTCGCGCCGGTGGCTCTTCAGCGGATCGTCGGTGTCCCCGCTGACGATCAGCTCGGCGAGCTGGGGCGAGAAGAAGCGCTTGAGCCGCTCGAGCCGGTTCAGCTGGGCGAGCTGCTGCTCCACTCGCTGCTCGAGAGTCCGGTTCCACTCGGCGAGCTCGTCGTGAAGCAGCTTGATCCGCAGCAGCGACTTCACGCGCGCCAGCAACTCGGGTTGGTTGATGGGCTTGGTCAGGAAGTCGTCGGCGCCGGCCTCGATGCCCTTGACGCGCTCCTGCGCGGGATCGAGCGCCGTCACCATGATGATCGGGAGCATCGCCGTCGCCGGGTTCTCGCGGATCTTCCGGCACGCGTCGTAGCCGCTCATCCCGGGCATCATGACGTCGAGCAGCACGAGCCCGGGCTGCTCTTTGTCGACCTTCGTGAGCGCCTCGGCACCGTTCGCGGCCGTGACGACCGTGTACCCCTTCACCGTCAGGAGGTCGGCGAGCAGCTTCACGTTGACGGGCATGTCGTCGACCACGAGGATCTTCTCGGGCATGGGAACGCGCTACCCTGCGGCCCGGCGGTCGAGCGTCTCGCGCACCGCGTCCATGAATTCCCGCACCTTGATCGGCTTGGTCTGGTAGCCGTCGAAGCCCGCGGCCATGATTTTCTTGCGGTCCTGGGTCATGGCCGACGCGGTCACAGCGATCACCGGAATTGCGCGCGTCGACGAATCGGCGCGGAGTTGGCCGAGCGCGGTGATGCCGTCGATCCCGGGAAGCTGGATGTCCATGAGGATGAGCGCGGGGCCGCGCTCCTTCGCGAGCCGCACGCCATCCTCGCCGGTGCCCGCCTCGATCGTCTGGTAACCCTTGTACTGGAGCACGTCTCGCACCAGCTTGAGGTTCTTCTCGTTGTCCTCGACGATCAGGATCAGCTCGTTTGCCATGGCTTCACCGGTAATGTGAAGGTGAACGTCGCTCCCTGGCCCAGCTGGCTCTTGACCCAGATCTTGCCACCGTGGAGCTCGACGAACCGTCGCGAGAGCGTCAGCCCAAGGCCCGTGCCCTCGTGCTTCTTGGCGTAGTCAGTCCCGACCTGGCGGAATTCCTCGAAGACCGCCTCGTGATCTTCGGGCGCGATCCCGACGCCCGTGTCCGTCACTGCAACCTCGGCGAAGCCATCGGAAAGCCCGGCCTGAACGCCCACATGGCCCCCTTCGGGCGTGAACTTGATCGCGTTGGACAGGAGATTCAGGAGCACCTGCTTGACCTTGCGCTCGTCGCCCTTGATCTCGCCGAGCCGAGGGTCGATCTCGATCGCGAGCGTGATCGCCCGCCGCGCGGCGCGCTCGCGCACCAGCGTGATCGCGTTGTCGATGGCCTGAGGGAGGTGGAAGTCGACCACCTCCAGCTCCATGCGCCCGGCCTCGATCTTCGCGAGGTCGAGGATGTCGTTGATCAGCGACAGCAGATGGCGGCCGGAGCTCAGGATGTCTTGCAGATACTCGTCTTGCTTGTCATTGATCTCGCCGAACATCCTTTCGAGCAGGACCTCGGAGAACCCGATGACCGCGTTGAGCGGCGTGCGGAGCTCGTGCGACATGCTGGCGAGGAACTCGGACTTGTGGCGGTTGGCGACCTCGAGCTGGCGGCTCTTCTCCTCGATCTCCTGAAAGAGGTGCGCGTTCTGGAGCGCCAGCGCGGACTGCGTGGCGAACGTTCTGAGGAGCTCGACCACTTCGGTCGGGAACTCGCCGGGCAGCTTTCGAGTCAGCGAAAGACTCCCGATGATCTCGTCTTCGCGCATGAGCGGCACGGAGAGAAGCGCGCGATAGCCGGCCCTGATCAGCACATCGCGCAGACGGCTCTGATAGGCTCCGGGCACCGCGATGTCCGGGATCTGAATCGGCTCGCGCGTTTGCACGGCGCGCCCCATGACCCCTTCACCCTTCCGGAGCGGCATCGCGCGGGACGCCTCGACGAAGCTGGCGTCGTAATTGTGAGCCGCCCGCAAACGAAACTCCTCGGTATCTCCGTCGTACTCGTAGATCGTGCACCCGTCAGCCCCCGCGAGCTGGCTCGCTCGGGACACGATCGTCTGGAGCACGGTCTCGACGTCGAGCGTGGAGCTGACCGCGCGGCCGACCTCGCCGAGCGCCCGTAGCTCGTCGACCGACCGGGCCAGCTCGCGCGTCCGCGTTTGCAATTCCTGGAACAGGCGGACGTTCTCGATCGCGATCACGGCCTGATCGGCGAAGGTCTTGAGGAGCTCGATCTGCTTGTGCGTGAACGGCTGCACTTCGACCCGACGGATCAGGATGGCTCCGATTGGCACGCCCTCGCGCATGAGAGGCGTGATCAGGGAGGTGCGGGCGTCACGACTGATTCTAGGGAATTCCGTTTCCGGCAGGGAAAGGAGGTCCTCGATGTGGACAGTGCGTCGTTCGATGACGGACCGTCCGGTGGGGTAGTCGCGATCGAGAGGGATCACGTCCGGCGCGCCTATCGGAATCGACCCGAACCGCGCGACCAATCGCAGCGTGTCGCCCTCGACTCGGCGGATGCTCGCATCGGTCGCGCCACAGACCCGAGCGGCGTTCTCCGCCACCGCGTCCATCACCGGCTGCAGGTCGGTCGGCGAGCTCGAGATGACGCGCAGGATCTCGGCGGTCGCCGTCTGCTGCTCGAGCGATTCCGTCAACTCGCGCGTCCGCGCCTCGACCTTGCGCTCGAGCCCCGCGTATGACTCCTTGAGCTGGGCGGCCATGCTGTTGAACTGGTCGGCCAGCGCCTCCACCTCGTCGCCCGTTCGGACGTCGATCCGCTGGTCCAGCTCGCCCGCGCCGATCCGGGCGGCACCGGCCTGGAGCGCCTGGATGGGCGTGACCATCCGCCGTGCCAGGAGGAGACTGGCGGCGACCGCCAGCAACACGCCCAGAGCGAGGAGGCCGAGCGTGCGCTGGATCGAGGCATAGAGCGTCTCGAGCGCCTCCCCCAGCGGCTGCTCGACGAAGACCGACCACCGCAACGGAGCGATCGTGGCGTACGCGGTCATCACGCTCTGGCCCTTGAGATCACGCGCGATCGTGACCTGCTCCCGCGGCTCGCCCGGGGCCAGCCGCCCGCCGGCCAGGGCGGCCTTGACCTGGTCGAGCCCGGCGAAAGTCGTCTTCTGGAGCACGAGGCTGATGTCCGGGTGCGCGATGAGGACGCCCTGGCCGTCGAGGACGAAGGCGTGGCCGGCCTTGCCGATCTTGATCTGGGAGACGACGTCCCAGATGAATTTCAGGTTCACCTCGGCCACGGTGACGCCCGCGCCCTGGCCGCTCCCGGCCATGGCGATCTTCATGTAGGGCTCGGACTCCTTCCGGAAGGTCACCGGCCCGTGATAGATCTTGCCGGCCTTGGCCTGGACGAACTGCGGCTCGCGCGAGAAATCGGTCTGACTGCCGGCGACGTCCATCGCGAGGCGCGAGACGCGCAGCTGCTCCCGCCCTTCCGCGTCGAGGTGACTGATCTCAGTGATCGCCAGGACCTGCCGCAGGAGCCTCAAATAGTCGACGCGGCGCTGGTACATGGCGGCGGACGGAGCGCCGAGCTGCGGCTGGGTCGTCCAGCCGATCTGCCGCTCGATCTCCTTGATGAACCCTTCGATTCGTGACGCCACGCCGAGCGCCTTCTCGCGCTGGAGGGTGACGAGCGCTTCCCGGTTTTCCCGGTAGGAGAAATAGATCTCGGTGAGCCCGGACATGAGGAGGGCCCCGCTCACGAGACCCGCAAAGACGATCACATACTTCCGGAAAAGGCGACCGCCGGGCGTCATCGAGCCCCCTCCACGCTCAGCCCGACAATATCATCAGTAGCCGGCCCACCGACTTTTCCAGGCAACGTTTGATCTCGTCGCGGCACGCCCGGAAGACGTCCTCGCCTTGAGTGGCGGGATCGTCGATGTCGCCGTCCTCGCCGGCGAATTCCCGGAGCGTGAACACGGACCGATCGTGAGCCTCGGCGAACGCGCCGAGCATCTGCTTCTGGAGCGCGGTCATCGTCAGGATCAGATCCGCCTCGGCGAGGAGGTGGCGGTGGCGCTTGAGGTCGGTCGAGGCGAAGTCTTCCTCGGCCAGGTGGATGCCCTCCTCTCGCAACGCCAGGCGCGCGTCGAGCGAGGCGAGCATGCCGTCCCGCGCGTAGTTGGCGATCCCTCCCGATCTGACGCGGATGGCGCCGTCGACGCCGCGCCCCGCCAACATCCGCTCCAGGAGCACGTGGGCCATCACGCTCCGAGCGGTGTTGGCGTGGCACACCATGAGGACGGTCTTCACGGCTCCTCGTACCGGGACTTCCAGAAGCGCCGACCCGCACCGAGGTCTCGCCACTCGTCCGCGGGGCGCTCGTCGAGCTTCTGTCCGAATTCGATACTCGGTGGCTGCTTGAGGTTGGCGCCGAGCGTCTCGGGGAAGATCTTCACGAGCTCCTCGGGATCCCAGCGACGATCGGCCCTGATGTGCCGTACGGCGTGCGGTTGAGCGAGCAGCGTGTAGCCGTAGCCCCGGGCGTGGAAGACCTGGCCGTTCACGTTCGCGGCCGCGTCGCTCGCCAGGTAGACGACGATGGGCGCGACGTTGTCGGGATCGCGGTCGGTCCCCGCCGCCAGCTCGCTCGGCCACTTGCCCGTCGACTCGAAGACCTGCCGTCCGCGCGGGGTGGAGTCGATCATGCGCGTGGCGCCGCTCGGCATGATCGCGTTCACCGTCACGCCGTACTTCGCCATCGCGTTCGCGGTGGACCAGGTGAGGCCGATGATGCCGGCCTTCGCCGCCGCGTAGTTGGGCTGCCCGGGCGCCCCGAGGGCGGACACCGACGACATGCTGATGATGCGGCCGCCTTTCTGTTCGCGCATCGAGACGGAGGCGGCGCGCACCACGTTGAACATGCCATCGAGGTGCACGGCTAGCACCGCGTCCCATTCGGCCTCGGTCATGTTGAAGATCATCCGGTCGCGCAAGATGCCGGCGACGTGCACCACGATGTCGATCCGGCCCCACGCGTCGATGGCCTGCTGGACCATCGCGGTGGCCTGGGCGACGTCCGCCACCGAGCCGTAGTTGGGCTGCGCCGTGCCGCCCGCCTTGACGATCTCGTTGACGACCGACTGGGCGGGAGTCGCCTCGACGCCTTCCCCGCTGAGCGAGGCGCCCAGGTCATTGACGACCACCTTGGCCCCCGCCGCGGCGAGCGCGATCGCGATCCCGCGGCCGATGCCTCGTCCGGCGCCTGTCACCAGTGCTGTCTTTCCGCTGAGCATTCCCATTGGTCACTCCGGTAACGGTCGATAGTAAGGGTTCCCTGCCTGGACCCACGCCCCGAGCATCTCGCGGAACTGCGGCCCCATCGGATCGATCCCGCGCATCGGCATCGTCCCGCGTCGGATCGTGAAGTCGTGGGGCGCCAGCTCGCCGGCTCTCACGAAATGGCGCCCCGCCGCCTCCGTCCGTCCCCTGGTGTAGAGCCATTCGCCCAGACCGAACTCGGCGCGCGCCTGCTGGTCCCCGTCCGTCGGCAACGACTGGAGCGCACGGGCGCGCGCCTCCGGCAGCGCTGGCGCCTCGCCGCGCACCCACGCACGGAGCGCCGCGAGATGCCTGGCCGCCTCGAGCCCGGTGATGTGCTTGAAGACGTCGGTGCCGAACGCGACGTCGTTCGGTCGGACGATCCGCCCGCGCTCGTCGATCCAGAGGATCGTCGGCACGTTCACGATGTTGTAGAGGTCGGCGAGCACGTGCACGGTGTCGATCAGTGACGGGTGCGCGGGCTTCGCCGCGTCGATCCAGGGACGCGCGTCCTCGGCGCTCCGGTCGAGCGCCACCGTGATGACGGTGAATCCGTACCCTCGCAGCTCCTCGTACACCGCCTGCCAGACCGGCAGGTCGAGGCGGCACCCTCACCACGAGCCATAGGCGACCAGGAGTACCTTCGTACCGCGGTGCCGGGAGAGCGCGTGCAACCGTCCGTCGAGGTCGGGGAGCGTGAAGTCCGGCGCTTCGAGCGAGGCGAGCACCTCCGCCCGCTCGCGGGCGCTCACGCCCAGGTAGGCGACCCGCTCGTCGCGGGCGACCGCTACCGGACGCCCCATGGCCTCCGCTCGCTTCGCGAGCTCGACGCCTTCTCGCTCGCCGACCTCGGCCACTCGCCCGCCGTCGATGATCGTGAACTTCGTCTCCGTCACGCCGTCTCCTCGCGGCCCATCGAGCGCGCCCATGGGGCCTCCTGGCTACCGCGTTCGTTGTAGCGGGTGCCGCGAGGCCGCCTCATCCGAGGGTGGCCTGAGAGAGGCACGACCCGGCTCCGCACGCTCGGTCTAACCCCACGGCGTCAGCGTCCCCGCGCGAGCCGAGGGTATCCCGAGACGGCCGGTCACTTCCAGGCCCAGGTCGGCTGCTCGAAATGGGCGACGCGTGTGGGCCGGCCGTGGACGACGACCTCGCGGATCTGGTAGAGCACGGCGGCGGTCGGCGCGTGGATGAGAGATGACAGCAGCGGGACCTGGATCACCGGCCGGTCGCTCTCGGGAATGGTGATCAGGCGCGGGACGTCGGGCTTGTCGAGCTCGGCGAGCGGCACCTGGTATACGTGGGCCACCTCGGCCGGATTCGGCGCCAGCTCGACCTTCTCTCCCGCCCACACGACGACGGGCGTGATGATGAATCCGGAGCGCGTGCCGTAGTCGTCGAGGATCCCCAGCACCGACCCGGCGTCGAGCACGAGGCCGACTTCCTCTCGGAGCTCGCGCAGCGCCGCGCCCTCGGCGCTCTCGCCCACGTCGATCCGGCCGCCCGGCAGCGCCCACTGGCGGGCGTGGACGCGCAGCGTCGCCGTACGCCGGGTCAGGAGAAAGCACGCGCGTCCTTCGTCGTCGGCGAGCAGCACCACCGCCACCGCGGCCAGGCGGCGGCCGTCAGGGGCGATCGGCTGGCGCTCGAATCCGGCGAGGTTCTCCTGAACCCGCGCCTTCAGCCCGTCGTCGAATCGGCCCGCGTCGAGATCGGCCACGCGCTAGCGGATGTTCATCCGAGCCCCCAGCTCCGCACACGCGAGGGGACGATCCGGAACATGACACGGCTCGCCGGCATGGTCTTGCCGTTCCAGAGTCGCTCGAGGCGCCGGTACTTCTCGTGGAAGCGCTCGACGAGCGCGCGCCGCTGCGATGTGTCCGACAAGAACTCGGCGCGCCCCTGCACCGTCACCCCGCACACATCGCCGCCGCCGCCCACGGCCTCGGCGACCACGCACACGCGCGGGTCACGGCGCAGGTTCCGGACCTTCTGAGTGGCGTCGACACTGATCATGGTCAGCGCCGCGGGGTCGTGCAGAAACCACATCGGCAGCGCGAGAGGCGCGCCGTCGGCCTGAACGGTCGCCAGCACGACGACGTCCCTGGTGGCCAGGAAACTCTGGATCCGAGCCTCGTCGAGGCGCATTCAGTACGCGGGCAGCTTGCCGGCCTTCACGCCGGTCTTCCGGATCACCGCGACCTCTTCGGCCGCTTTGGCCGCCAGGAACCGGCTGTCGCTCGCGATCGTGACGAATTGGTAGCCCGCCGCGATCATCTTCTGCGCGTAGGCGGCGGTCGCATTGTGGATCCCCGCGGCGATCCCGTGCCGCTTGCACGCCTCGACGATTGTCTGCTGCGCCTCCACCACCGGTGGGTCGGTCTGGTCCAGGCGCGGTTTGCAGCCGAGCGTGAGCGAGAGATCCGACGGGCCGACGTAGACCGCGTCGATGCCGGGCACGCGCAGGATCTCGTCGATGTTCTTCACCGCCTCGGCAGTCTCGATCATGGGCATCACGATCAGGTGCTCGTTGGCGTGGTCACCGTAGTCGGTGCCCGCGTAGATCGACGCGCGCACGGGGCCCCAGCTCCGGTAACCCCGCGGGGCGTACTTGCAGGCGCCCACGAGTGCCTCGGCCTGGGCCCGGGTGTTGATCATCGGGCAGATGACGCCGTAGACGCCCGCATCGAGGATCTTCATGAGGAGCGCCGGATCGTTCCACGGCACGCGGGCCAGCGGGATGACCGGCGTCGTGGAGACGGCCTGGAGCATCGTCACCGCGGTCTGGTAATCCACGACACCGTGCTGCATGTCGACGGTGAGCGAGTCGAACCCCTGGTGGGCCATGACCTCGGCGGCAAACGAGCTCGGAATCGACAGCCACCCGTTGACGACCGCCTCGCCTCGCGCCCAGATCTTCTTCACCGTGTTCTCTCTCACGACGCTCTCCTGTCCGTTTGGAGAAGGGGGCTCCGCCTGCACGGCAAGCGTACAGGCTCCGCCGCCCTCTCGACTCCCCCGGCTCTCACGCGAGCTCCGGACGGCACACGACCCGGAAGTTACACCACTTGCAGATCCTCAGGTCCTCGGTCTTCTCGAAGTCCGCAATCGCCCCGACATTGGCGGCGGGATCCACGAGGTACGCCTTCATCGAGCGGATCGAAAGGCGGAGCTGCTCCTTGATGGCCGCGAGCCGCTCGTCGCTCCAGTGGAGCTGCGTCACCTCCGGCTCGCGCAGGTTCGCCTCGAAGAGGTCGACCTTGGCGGGGGGCACGCCGAGCACCTCGGCGGCGTAGAGCGCGTAGCAGCCGAGCTGGAACGCGGCGCCTTCCGGCGTCGCGCCCCCCGTCTTCCAGTCCACGAGCGCGAGCCGGCCGTCGTCCGTCCAGAACCCGAAGTCAGGCGCCATCCACACCGGTGTGCCCTCGAAGTCGAAGACCTTGGACCAGTGCTCGATCGACCAGTGCTCGGGTGCACTCCTGCGAATCGTCGCCAGGAGCGGGAGGCGAAAAAAGTTGCGCAGACAGACCGCGACGTTGCGGGAGAGTGCCTGCCACACCTCGGGCTTCAGCTCGATCGTGTATTCGTGCTCGAAGAGCGCCACCGTCTTTGGACTCTCTCGATAGCGTCCGGCTTTCGAGGAGCGCCACTCGCCGCGCATCCGCTCGACGACGTCGGCGATGAACGGCTCGACCGGGAGGTCTCGACCTCCGGCGAAGGCGTGGAAGACCATCTCGATGGCGTCGTGGACGACTCGTCCCGCCCACTGCTGCCTGGACGCGAGCTGCTTGAGGATGTAGAGCCGCCGGATGTCCTCGGGGGCTCCGGCGTCCCATCCGCCCCACGAGCCGTAGTAATGGTAGAAGTAGCGGCGCCGACAGTCCTGAAAGGTGTGGTCACGACTGCGCGACCAGGAAAACTCGTTGGCGATTTCGCCCATCCGCGGACATTGTCGCACGGCTTGACGCCCTTCGGGCGCGCTGCTAGCGTGGCGCACATGGCTAGACCATCATTCACGGTCGAGTGCCCGTGCTGCAAGGCCAAGCTCACGCTGGACGCGGAGCTTCAGGCCGTCATCTCGCACGAGGCGCCGCCGCCTACGCGATCGGTCGACGATCTCGGCGCCGCCTTCGATAAGCTCCGCACGAAGTCCGCCGAGCGCGAGGAGCGCTTCAAGGAGCAGCTCCGCGCCGAAGGCGAGAAAGGCAAGCTCCTCGACCGCAAGTTCCAGGAGGGTCTGAAGAAGGCCAAGGACGACCCCGCCCCGCCGAAGCGACCGTTCGACTACGAGTAGCATGGGCGGCGAGCTGCTGGGCGACCTCCTGCGGCAGGTCAGCCGGAGCTTCTACCTCTCGCTCGCGGTCCTTCCCCGTCCCCTCCGCGAGCCAATCGGCCTTGCATACCTGCTCGCGCGCGCGGCGGACACCGTCGCGGACACGCGGCTCATCAAGTGCGAGGAGCGTCTCGGCCATCTCGAGACCCTGCGGCGGGCGTGCGCCGGCGAGGCGGTCGACGTCGGGGCGCTGGCGCGGGCGTGCGCGCCTCAGCAAGCGCCCGCCGAGCGTGTGTTGCTCGAGCGCGTGGGCGAGGCGCTGGACCGCATCGAGGCGCTGGCGCCGGCCGACCGGCACGAGGTGCGCGCAGTGCTGGCAACGCTGACGTCGGGAATGATCTTCGACCTCACGCGCTTCCCGGGCGAGGACTCGAAGGGCCTCGCGGCCATCGAAACGCTCGAGGAGCTGGATCACTACACGTACCTGGTGGCCGGCTGCGTCGGGCCGTTCTGGACGGTGCTGCACGTGGCGCATCGGCGGCGCCTCGGCGACTGGGCGCTGCGCGAGATGAGCGAGCAGGGCGTGAGCTTCGGCAAGGCGCTACAGCTCACCAACGTCCTGCGCGACGTGCCCGGCGATCTCGCCCAGGGCCGATGCTACCTGCCGGCGCGCGAGCTGGCGGCTCTGGGTCTCGGGCCCCGCGACCTGCTCGAGCCCGCCGGCGCCGCTCGCGCGCTGCCGCTCTACCGCCGCCTGCTCGGCCTGGCGCTCGAGCACTACAACGTCGCGTGGGACTACACGCTCGCGATCCCGCGCCTCGAGTGGCGGATGCGCCTAGCGTGCGCCTGGCCACTCCTGATCGGGCTCGCGACCCTCGCCGACCTCGCCGCACACCCGAATCCGCCCATCGTGACGGCGCCGATCAAGATCCCACGCGGCGCGGTGCGCGCGCTGCTTGCGCGATCGACTCTCACGGTATGGTCCAATCGCGCGCTCGCCGCCCACGCCGCGCGCCTGCGCGCGCGTATCGCGGTCTAATTTCCCTCTTGCGCTCGCAAGGGCTCGACGGCAG
>WNFU01001024.1_pt1 | contig 39133 bp, 36 predicted proteins | sample 5400121 | NCBI WGS metagenome assembly WNFU01 (sample SAMN13153360, study PRJNA577476) | soil metagenome | isolation source: 100 cm soil or saprolite under grassland replicate 1 | place: USA:California | collected 2016-06-15
TGGAAGCCGACATCCGATCCTGGATCACCACCTGGAACGACAACCCACGGCCCTTCGTGTGGACGAAGACCGCAGAAGAGATCATCGAATCTCTCGGACGATTTATTCAACGAATCTCAGGCGCATCACACTAGCCCCGGCCCGGCCCGGTTGACCAGCCGCCGCGACAACCTCCCATACCCGACCAGGATTCAGACCCAACCAGAAAGGGCCCTCGGTGCCCCTCATCCGCGCCTCCACCGTCGCCGATGCCAACCTGGTGCCGACCGCGGCCCCGGCCATGGCGCTGGCAGCATTGCGGCTTCCGGCGCCAAGGACGGCCGCGACACGCTGTTCACCCTGGATGATCGACATCGACGGCGAGCGCGCACACCCCGCGATGGTCGACAACGATCTCCTCGGCGGGTGCACCTCGTTCGGCGTCGACCGGGCGTTGACCGCCCAACTCGCCGCCGCGGTGCCCGACGTGGGCGAGATGGCCAGAGCCGGCCGGGCGTTCCTGCGCCATGCCGTGCGGTACCTGGTCGCCTCCGGCATCCAGCAGTTCCTCGACATCGGATGCGGCCTGGCCACGCCCGGCTGTGTCCACCACCTCGCCCTTCGGTCGGCGCCCAGCGCACGCGTCGTATGTGTCGACATCGACCCCATCGTCGTGGTGCACAACGAGCGGGCTCTGGCCGGCAACCCCCACGCCGCGGTGCTCCACGCCGACGCGCGCCAACCCGACATGATCCTCAACCACCCCACAGTCAACGCGGTGCTCGACTTCGGCGACCCGGTCGCGGTGATGCTGCTGTCCACCCTGGACCTCGTCCGCGACGACGAGGACCCCCACGGCATCGTGGCACGTCTGCGCGACACACTCAGGCCGGGCAGCTACCTGGCCATCAGCCATCTCACCGCCGACAGCCGACCGGGTGACATCGCCGCCCTGGCCGCTGTGGCCCGGGCGGCCGGCATCGAGACGACCGCCCGCACCCGCAGCCAGATCGAGAACCTGTTCACCGGATTCGACCTTGTCGAACCCGGCCTGGTGTGGGCGACGCAATGGCACCCCGACAACAAAGAAAACAACAACAAAGACAACCACACAGACGAGCCGCCCCAGCGATGCTGCGTGCTCGCCGGAATAGGCCGCAAGCCGCCCACGAGGCGGCCGAGCAGCCAACGGTCGACGGCCGCTGACGCACCCAGGCCAGCAACCCCGGTCGTTGCCCCGCCGATCCACCAATCCACCCCGTGCCAGGCCGCCACCCACAACCCCGTCACCGGCTGGCAACCCCCGAACGCCCCGACCCGGCCGGGTTGCACGCGCCACAACCGTGAACCCGCCGGCCCTGACCCCAGAGGACACATCGCCGTGCCCGACAACACACCAACCGATACGCCGTACGCCACCGCGATGAGGCCCCTGCCCGTCGCCGCCGCCTCACACGGCGCAGCCGCCCCGGCGCCTGGCGGCCCGTCGTCGACACGCGGTGTTCATCTGCCACACCCGGCCCTCGACTCGTGGCTTGCCAACGCTCAGTCCAGTAGGAGGCACGGATGCTGAATGGGGCGGCACGCCGATGAGTCTGTGTTACACGTGCTGCACGAGCGGATCGACGACTTGGGTGTCATCACGTGGTGCGGCTGCCAGGGCTGGGGCTACGCCGGCCCCGACCCGACGCGGGCACGTGAGCTGTGGCAGATCCACTATCAGCAGCGACCGGGCCGGCACCGGGCGGTGGAACCGTGACGCATAGGAGAGCGGCCGTGTCCGTCGCCTGTGAGGTCGGTGTATCCACCCGCCCAGCTCCTACGCGGGCCCCCGGCAGTGCCCGGCTGGGCGGGACAGCAGACGACGACCCTTACGCGATCGGTGAACAAGGCGGCCCTGTGACCGGCGACCTGTGGCTTAGCCGCGTCGAGCTCGGCCTGCGTTCCTCCGACGCCCGCGCCGTGCTCGGTGACGCCTACGCTAGGCACCGTCTTGTCCTCAAGGCGTTTCCCGGGCTCACCCGACAGCAGGCCCGCGTGTTGCACCACTACACCCCGCCGTGGGCGGGGCGGCCGCCCCGGCTACTCGTGCAGTCCATGACGATGCCGGACTGGTCGTTCCTGCGCGCCGAGGACGACCGGTCCACCGTCCAGGTCACCAACGTCGGCCACCTCTGGGATCAGGTCGCCGCCGGAGCGCGGTACCGCTTCCGACTCACCGCATCCCCCACGCGGGCAGTCCGTGGTAACCGCGGCACCCGGACCCGCGGCACCCGCACCCCGATAACCGACCCGACGCAGCAGATCAACTGGCTTGCCAGACTCCTGGACGGCGCCGCCAACCTCACGAATGTCGACGTCACTGTCCCGGCCACAACCACCGGCCGTCGAGGCGGTCGAATCGTCGAACACACCTCGGTTACCTTCACCGGCGTCCTCACCGTCACCGACGCCGGCCGGTTACGTCAACAAGCCATCGCCGGCATCGGCCCCGACAAGGCCTACGGCAACGGTCTGCTCGCCATCGCGAACGAGCAGCACCGCTAGCCCATGACGATGTCCGCGACGGCCCTCCCCGCGCGGGTATGCACCAACCACGCGGCAGGGGGCCAAACAAACGGCAGTGGGATCGCGCGGCGCGGGAATCAACCGCTATGATTTCTCGGCACCGCCTTCCGGCGCGACCGCCCCGCCTACGCGGGATGAATCGGATCTAGTCAGCCGCGCCTCGTCACTGCGGTTGCCCGCCCCGCCCACGCGGGAATGAACCAGCGTCCAGGGGTCGCATCACCCTACAGCGTCGCCAACCCCGCCCACGCGGGATGAACCCGAAGCGCCAGCCGGTCCGGCTCCATTGTCTGGTGCTACCGTCTGGCACGCGACCGGAACGCCACACCCGATGCCCCAGGGATGCACCAGAGCCGAGCCGAACTCGGCGGGAAGCCCTGAACGCCCAAGGGACCCGCCCGGTTGAGAACGGGGGCCGTCGAGTCCGCGACCGACAGCCCCACACCCCCAACGAGAAAGAGACAACTGCGATGGCCAAACAGCACGGGAAAGTCACCATGTCCGCGACCGACAAGTCCCGCACGACCCACACGATGACCTCGGACGGCTCCGGTACCGGACGGACCACGGTCAGCGGTGACGGGTCGGTCGTTCAGACCGATGATGACCAGGTGATCCGGGAGCGGCCCGGACGATAGCTCGCCGGCCGCACGGGGCCGCCGAGTCCGCGAACAGTGGCACCCGTGCGGCTGTACCTGCCATGGATTGATCCATGACCCGTACCGCGACGAGACAAACCCACGGAGGAACCGGGTGGGCAACTACCGCAAGGGACAGACGATCAAAGTCGAGGCCACGTCCATCCAGCGCAGCAACGGCGCGGCGTGGAAGGGCGAGGAGGGCGAGATCCTCGGGGAGACCGGCGACGGCTACAAGATCCGCTTCAAGAGCGGGTTCGTGGCCGAGACGGTCAAGGAGCACGAGATCAAGCAAGCGTAGATCGGTGAGGGCGGACCGGCCCGCGCCCCGGGGTGATCGCCGAACGTCTGGCGCACATCCATGGACCCCGGGCCATTGCCGGCCCCCTGCCCTAAGCCTCAACTGATCATCACCGTCAATGTTTGGGAGGACCAACGGAGTGTGCACCGTGAACCACAACCTCTTCGCCCGACCGGGCTACCTGATCGACGTGGCCTGCGAAAGCATCGCGGCGAAGGTGCTGTTCACGCGGATGCTCAACCACCACGCCGAGGTCGCCCTGACCGGCGAGCAGATCACCGGTCTGATCGACCTCAACGCCGGGTACCAGAAGGAACTGGTCGCGCTGCGGATCGAGTTCGCGCAGGTGAGCGAGCAACTGGAGCACAAGGGCGGCCGGCTCGACCATGACGCCCTGACCAGCCGCAAGACCCTGCTCGATCGCCACGTGGAGCTGTTCCGCGCCGAGGAGGAACTGTTCTTCGACTACGGCGCCCGCGGCCACGGCCTGCTCACCGACGAGCAGATCAGCGCGGTCGACCGGCTCTACCACGCCGAGAAGGACGCCGCCCTTGACGACCTGGCTGCGTCGCTGAACAGCGCCGTCGGGCCGGCGTACCAGTTCACCACCGCCACACAGCAGTAGCAGGGGCAGACGTAGGGAGGTCTGGAGATGGGCGATCGAGACGCCGCCGACACGGCCAGGGCGTGGTTGACTCGCGACCGCGACGTGGGCCGGGACGTGGACGAACGGGCCAGGCTCGATCGCCTTCTCCACCAGATCCGCGACCGGGTTCTGGCCGGGGCGCAGCTGTGCCCCAGCCAGGATGTCCTCGACCTGGGGGCCGGTACAGGTCTGCTCGCCAGCGCGGCGCTGACCCAGGTCGCCCCGGGCGGCATGGTGATCGCGCTCGACCGGTCCAGGGCGGCTCTGGCCGAGATCAGCGTTGCGCGGCGGTCGAGTCTGTACCGGCTTGTCGGCGACGCCCAGCAGATACCGCTGGCCGGCCGCACCGTCGACGCGGTGCTCACCCGCTCGGTGCTGATCTACCTGGACGACCTTCCCACGGCGCTGCGCGAGATCGCCCGCGTCTTGCGGCCAGGTGGCCGGTTGTCGGTGTTCGAGCCGATCAACGGCCGGCGCCAGCACGATGGGGACTTAGCAGACATGACCGCCCAGGAGCTTGCCGCGATCGACGCGCTCCGCGCCCAGTCCAGCATCGCCGCCCCGGCGATGATGGCCTTCGGCGAGAACCGGCTCATCGCCGCCGTGACCGCGGCGGGGCTTACCGTAGCGAGCCTGCACGTCGATCAGGTCACCGACCGGTTGGGCGACCATGCCGCGGTAGACGCCTACCTGCATCGCCGGCCCCACCCGGGCGCACCGACCCCGGTGGAACTGCTAACGGCCAACCTCGGGCCGGCAGCCGCCGCCCGGTACACGGCGGCATGGCACCACGCCCTGGACCAGGCCGCCCCTCGCGGGGGCATCACCTTCTCCACCCCCGTGCTGTACCTCACCGCCGTCCTCCCACGATCAACGCTGCCCGCTGCCCGCTGCCCGCTGCCGGAGCCGGCTGACGCCGATGCCCGGTCGATTGCCCAGCTGCCGTGCCCGCGCCTGCCCCCTGCTGGAGGCGGTCACCTGTGGGCGCGGGCGCCGGCTGAAATGTCCGAACCGTTGAACGAGTGTTGGGAGCGCGATGACAGCCGGGAACGGCGAGACGCATCCATCGTGGTGCGTACGGTCTTTCTGTACGGCCAACCGTGGACGTTCGGGCGTCCACCGCAGCCACCCGGTAATCGCGAGCATGGAGCCGCTGCTGGTGACGGCGGCGTTGTACGCCAAGGCGTACGAGCCGAGTGTGGTTCTGATCGAGGTCCGCAAGAACCACGTCCCGGTCAGGGTGGTGCCGGCCCGCGTCGCGCACGAGCTTGGCCAGGCGATGGCCAGCATCGGCACGGCGGCCGAGGGCATCGACCGGGTGCTTACCCGGCTCGCCACGGTCGGGGGCCAGCCGTGAGCCAGACCCACGTATGTCTGTACTGCCATGTGCGGCTGACGCTGGTCGAGGCCCAGACGCGGACTGATGGATCCGGTGGGCGGCTCGCGGTCCGCCGGTGCGCGGGCGGTGCCTGGCATGCCGTGGCAGCCGATCCCGGATTGGAGCTGGCGCGGTGATGGCGGTACGTGATCCTGCTGCTGAGCCGTCGGACTACATCCGCAGCGTCGGCCGCGGGTTCCAGATCGTGGAGGCGGTCGGACACGCCGGCCCGAACGGGCTGAACATCAAGCAGATCGCGCGGCGGTGCGGGATCAGCGCGGCCACCGTGTACCACCTGGTCCGGACGCTGACGTACCACGGCTATCTGTGGCGGCGCGAGGGTGGGACCTATGTTGTCGGACCCGAGGTCGCCGGCCGTTACCGGGAGCTGGTCACGGCCTACCGGGGACTGCTGAGGTCGGGTCGGTGCTGATGCGGGCGGCGCGGCGGACCGGGTACAGCCATCTGCTGGCCCGGTTCGTGGCCGATCGGGTGACGATCACGGCGGTGTGCCAGGGCGTGCGCTCACCACTGGTCGAGGAGTTCATGCCGGGCTTGTGTCCGCGCACACCATCGCGTGGGGTAAGGGCGCGTCCCAAAATAACGTTTACACTTGAGGTGTTGTGCGCGTTGCGGGTTGTATCGTGTAGTTCCATTCGCCATGGAATGTGTGGTGTTTGATACGCAGGGCGGCCAACTCCTGGTCGGTGACCTTGACACCTTGGGGATACCTGTTCGGGTCAAGTTCGGCGTGCACAGTGAGCCCTTCGCGGGTGGCGGTGGCCCCAATGAGGTTGACCGCGACCTCGTGACTGGTCAGCGGCTGGCCCCTCCAACTCGTCGAGATCTGACTGAATAGCCGATGCTCTACCTTATTCCATTTGCTCGTCCCCGGCGGAAAATGGCAGACCGTGATCGCCAGGCCAGTCTCGTGGGCCAAGGCACCCAACTCCTTCTTCCACAGCCTGGCCCGGTAGCTGTTGGACCCACCGGCGTCGGCCATGACCAACAGCCGCCGGGCCCTCGGGTAGGCCAACACCCCATCGCCGTACCACCACGCGCGCATCGCCGCGACCGCGAACGTGGCGGTGTCGTGGTCGACGCCGACCTCAACCCAGCCACGGTTGCGGCCGACGTCATACACCCCGTACGGGATGGCCCTGCCCACCGCCTCATCCGGGAACTCGTAGGCGTTGACCCGCACCGGCTCGCCCACCGGACGCCAGGTACGTCCCGGGTTCTTGTAGTCGCCGATCAATTCTTTCCGCTTCGCGTCGACGCTGATCACCGGCTCGTGGCGGCGCCGGTAGGCGCTCACCTTGGCGTTGATGTAGCGGAACTGGGCGTCCCGGTCGGGGTGCTGGGCACCCTCGCGCACCTTGGCGTTACCTTGCAGGCTGTAGCGCAGCTGGTGCAGCAGCTCACCCACCCGCATCCGCGACACCGGATGCCCGGCGGCGTTCAACGCCTCGGCCAAGTTCCGCGTCGACCTTGTCGTCCAGCGCAGCTGCGACTGCGGATCACCGCGACTGACCGGATCGATCAACGCCTCCAACGCGGCGACCAGCCCAGGATCGGTCTGCACCACCCGCTTGCGCCCGCCCCCAGCAGCCCTGGCCCGACCGGCGTCCAGCGCCGGTTCGTCCAGCTCGGCCAGTCCCTTGTACACCGTCGGCCGGGACAGCCCCGACGCTCGCGCCGCCACCGACACCCCACCCCGGCCCAACGCCGCGGCCTCCGCCGCCACCGTCAACCGCCGCTGCCGCTCGTTGAGATGAGGCAACAACCGCGCGAACTTCTCCGCCAGCGCTGACTCGACACCCGTAACCGGCATACCTCAACTCAACCACGCAACCTTTGTAAAGGTTATTTCGAGACGAACCCTCACGGGTTGTCCCCATGCTTTCCGACTACGCGCAACAGCTCGCCGGAGTGCTGTAGGAACTTCCGCGCCGATCCCGAACCTTCACGCCAGGAAAGGCAACCACAGCAGTGACACGTATCGACATCGCTCTATTAAATTACGAGTCGGGCGGTGCCCAGCCATCCGGCGGCTACGACTTCCGGCCGCTGCAACGCGCCTTCGCCCAAGCGGAACTGACCCCGGCGCTGATCCTGTTCTGCGAGGCAAAGAACTACCGCGACCGGGCGGGCGAGGCGAAGTACGCGGCGGCCGAGGCACTATCCGACGAGATGGGGGTGCCCTACGCAGTCGAGTTGGGGTCGATGGCACGCGGACCCCTGCCCCCGGCCATCTTCTACAACCCGAATGTGCTGATCCTGCGACGCTGGTGGAACCAGGACGACCCGGGGGTCTACGACGACCAACGCAACGTCGCCCGGTTCGCCATCCGCGACAGTGGCCCGGTCGGCGAGGCACGTAAGGAGTTCCTGGCGTTCGTGCACCACTTCGAGCCGCTGTCCGGCGATATCCGGCTGGAAGAGGCACGGCGGGTCAGCCGCTGCGGCAACGCCCAACCCTTGCCCGTCGTTGGGGGCGGCGACCTCAACGCCACCGCGTCAGGAAAGCACCTGCCGCAACGCGATTGGATGGCCGCCACGTTCAGCCACCGCTCCCACAAGGGCATGGTGGGACGTGACGGGAAGTGGGGGCCGGACACCCGCGCGATCGACTACCTGATCGGCACCTGGGACGAGGACACACAGCAACGCCGAGAGGGATGCGGCTTCCACGGCGTGGCCGAGATGGCATGGCAGCTGGACCCGAGTCGCCCGATCCTGCCCACCGTCAACGAGAACGTGGACGCAGGCGGCGGGCTGCTCATCGACTGGATCCTGGTCAACGAGGCGATGAAGAAGCACGTCATCCCGGACAGCTACAAGGTCCACATCCCCGACGAGCGGTACCCACCCCCCTCCGACCACCGGCTCGTCACGGCAACCGTCGAGTTGTAAGCCATGACCAGCAAACGCACGCCGCGCACCGTTGCTGCGGCCGATAGCGACCAGCGAGGCGGCACCTTCTGCTCGGGCTCTGGGCGTTTTCCGCGTTCAACACGTCGCTGCGGCACACCTGCGTCGGCATAGAGGAAGACCATGGGCGGGACCTGGTGGCCGGTCAGGACCTGGAGCCGTTGACGGCTGAGGAAGCGGCCCGCCAGGCGGCCGTCACCATCCCGATGCTGATCGCCTCGGGCTGCGCGTTCCTTGACCCGATGGGTTACCGCCGGCCAGCTTCGGCCGGACCCGGTGATCCTGGCCGGTACCGGAGAAAGGATCAACAATGACCATGTACACCCTGGCGTGGGGGCACAACGCCGAGGACCCGAGCGGGCAGAACACCATCCGAGTCAGCACCGCAGACGAGCTCGACGCCGCACTCGACACCCTCGCCGCGGGCGGACCGTACCTGGTCGACGTGTACCAGGGCACCTGGACCAAGGGGGCACCGGCCCCGCCGGGGGGGTTCCAACTGGTCTGGGGACATCCGCAGCGGGCGGCGCTGACCTGGCTGGGCCAGGACGCGGCCATCGCGGCCGACCCCTCGCTGCCTGAGTGGCCGGAACCGATCGGGCATGACCAGGACGCCGCGGACCCACGCCGGACCCGACTGACCCCCGCCCAGGCCCGGCAGGCACTGCACGAGTACCTGCACACCGGCCAGCGCCCCACGTCGATCGCCTGGGCCGAGTGAACGCCGGGCTCCACGAGGCCACCATGCGCGGTGAGGGGAACACGGTTGCCTGCGACCGTTGCCGCGGTCATGAGCTGGAACCTGCGGGACTGCGGCACCTCGCCGCGGGCTCGCGCGCGTCACCAGGCGCCGCTGCCCTGGCATTTGCCCGACCGCGACGGGGTGAACCGCACCTGGACCGGTCGCCGGCCCGGTTCGAGCGGGTCGACCAGCTGCGGCTGGGCCGCTACGACAGCGTCTGCGCCTGGCCAACGCGCGGCGAACTGGTGGCGCCGCGGCGGGCGATCGACGCGGTCCTCGCCGCGCCCTACCTGGTGCTCGTCCTCGGCCGCACACCGCTACCTCGGCGCGGGCCGCCTGGGCACGCGCCCGCGAGTGCCTGGACGACCGGTACCGCCGCCACCCCGTCGACCTGCTGATCGCCCACGCCGACCGGCCCCGACAGCGCCGACACCTACGGGCGGGCCTGGTGCCGCCGCCGCGAGGTGGCACGCCGACCCGGCCCGATCGACCCGGCCGACGGCGGCAGCCTCGCGCTGGTCCTTGCCCGGCCCCAACGCCGCCGACCAGACCGCCCACGCCCACGCCGCCAGCATCCCGCTGTGGCTACCCCGAACCGCCTCGCCGCCCTTTCTGAAGGAGATCGCGATGTCCCGGCGCGTGAGCGTGCCCGCCGAACTGCGCCCGTGGTCGGTGCCGTGGCCGGAGTACGACCCGGTCGACGTCACCCCGCCCGAAACTGCGCGCCGACGGCAGGCTGGCCGACAGCGTCCGCGCCGGCTGGGCAGAACCGGCCACCGACCCGACTCACTTGGACCTGCGACCCCGCCAGGCCGCCGCGCTGCTGCCCTACACCGTGGTCGACGGGCGGCCCCGCAACCCGACCGGTCGCACCGGCCGCACCGGCCGGAACCTGGGGCGGTGGGGCGAGAACGCCGCGGCAGACCCGATCGTCGTCACCGGCGCCGCGACCGGCCGGCGGGTGCTGCTGATCCGGCGCGAGGACTGCGGCCAGTGGGCCATTCCGGGCGGGATGGTCGAGCCCGGCGAGACGGCCCCCGCCGCGCTGGTCCGCGAGCTGCGGGAGGAGGCCGGCGTCGACCTGACCGAGGTGACCCCGATCGTGTTGTGGCGTGGCTATGTCGACGACCCGTGCGCCACCGACGAGGCGTGGGTGTGCTCCACCGCGGCGCTGTTCCGGGTACCGGCCGCGCTGCACGCCCACGCCGGCGACGACGCCCTGGAAGTCCGGTGGTGGCCGTTCGACAGCCTCGACATGCTGCGCCGGGGCCTGCGCTGCGCCGGCGACCAGCTATACGAGCCGCACGCTGCGCTGCTGTCGATCGCGCACCGGCGGCTGCTCAACGACACCTGGCAGCCAGCCGACTCGGCCGACCAGATCCGCCATGGCTGAGCGCACCCAGTACCAGCCCGGCCGGTGGCTGCCTGAAGGCATGGTGTACGTCGGCCGTGACCGGCACGGCGTCGGCCGCTTCGGCACCCCGTTCGTCGTCGGCCGGCCTGCATCCGTTCCAACCCGAGCTCGGCCTGCCACGGATCCGGACGGCTCTGGCATCCCCCCGCAGGTCGCGGTGACGGTGCCCCGCACGGGCGACTTCCGGTCACGGGCCGGCCGTGGGGAAATGGGTAAGGGTGCCGTGCATCCATCGGCGGCTGACGTGGCTGGGACGGCACCGCTCGGCGTGCTACCGCCAGCCCCGACGCCACCACCGGTGTCAAGGGCGCCTACGTGTCGGTCACCGCGAACCTGCGGCCAGCAACGACCACCACCACCAGCGGCAATCGCTCAACCACGTCGTCCGTCGCGTCGACGCTACGACCATGTTGCTGCACAACGTCACACGCTGGGACTATCCCAACGATCACGCGCGCGGCCTCGACGAGTCCACCCTAATCGAAGAGATCGGGTACGAGGTTGGTGGCATCGCGCACCACGAGGTACACGACGAGGCCGTCGGCGAGATCCAACGAACCAGCTACCGCGACGTGACGCTCGACAGCAGCTGGGAACCGATACCCGTCTTCGGCGACTGGACCTCGATTGTCCCCTTACAACCGCGACCGGCCTCTCACCCCAGCGTCCGCCGACGCCACCGCACCAGACATCCCTACCGACGACCAGCCTCGGCGGTAGCCGGACCGGGTCGACGAACGAGCCACCCGACAGGCCGTCGAAATCCCGGGGCAAGAGGATCGCCCACGCCGCAAACAACCGATATGATTCTCGGGCACCGCCTCCGGCGCGTCCGGCCCGCCCATGCGGGAGGATCGGTCCAACCAGTCGCGCCTCATCACTGCGGTCTTCCGCCCCGCCTGCGCGGGATGAACCGCGCCCCCGGGGTTTCACTACTCTACCGGCGCCGCGTACCCCGCCGATGCGGGACGAACCTGAAGCCCCGGGCCGATCCTGCTTCTTGGCCTAGCCCCGCCCATGCGGGGATGAACGAGCGTGGGTACAGGCCCTGTGCTCGCCCACGGATCAATCCTTCCACCCGGCACACGCGCGGCGTCCGGGGGGAATGGACCCAAGGATGGTCGCGGCCGTGTGGGGCAACTGGGCGTGCCTTGGGATGGAGCGTGCATGGACTCGATAAGACTGATGTCAATCTCCGCGTTGAGCGCCACCACGTTCGCGGTGAAGCTTCTGACCGATGGTCGGGAGACACACGATCTCGTCATGGAGGTGCAGACAACCGACGACCGATCGGTGTCCAGTGTTCGGCCGCCGGACACGCTGAGGGCCCTCATGGGTCCCGACCTGCGCAGCCTCCGGCCGATTTTCGATGCCGTCCTGGCCTTCTGGCGTGCAACTGCCTGCCACACGGGCGAACCAGCCCAGGCCAGGCCTGGACAGGGCTTCCTCGGCCGGGGTGACGTCGAGGCTGGCGATCCACCCGCCGAAAGGCAAATGCTTTGACGACTCGTGTCAACGAGCCTCGCAGGAAGTCCGGACCAGGATGCGTCCCGCCGCTGATCTGTCATGGGCGCTGTTCGGCGACCAGGAGCGGGGTGATGCGCCGCGATCTCGTGCGACGGCCGGCGGTTGGCATGGATCGCCCCCGGCGATGGCGTACTCAACGTGTGAGCGTGCAGTGACAGCATCCGCCGCGGCTGCCTACTTCCGCCACGAGCACGCCGACCAGCCGCTGATCCTTCATACCGCCCAGGATGTGGACCGGCTGGTCGACGCGCTGCTGGCCGAGCCTTTCGCCAACAGTGTCGCCGCGATGTACGCGCTGGCCCGGCCGCGGCTTCCGGCGGGGGTGCCTGACCACGAGTTTCTCGTCGCGGTCAACGCGGCCGACGATGTCGGCGGCGTTCGCTACATGGGCGATGGCGGCACCTGGTACAGCAAGGGCACGCCGAGCCGGCACGACGAGGTCTTCTACTACTACACCGGAAGCGATCGCGACTTCCCGCACGATTCGGAAGCCCGATCGAGCTGGTCCGCCAGGCCGCGAAACAGTTCCTGGCCACCGGCGGCGCCCGGCCCACGTGCATCCCGTGGCAGGCCGGCACATGACCCTCCGACCGTTACGACACCGGCGATCGGCGAGTTCGCACCGGCCGGCCAACCACCCGACGGGCCTCAGCGGGCGGGCTTCCGCCGTGCTGCTGCCCGCCCTGGCATGCCTCGCGGGAAGGAGCACTAATGTCTGGTGCGCCGAACCTGGACCAGCTTCTGTTCGACCTGGTCTGGCCTGGGTGGCGGGCTGCGCCACCGGCTGACGGCCTGGTCGTGTTCGTGCCGGGGCAACGCACGGCCACGGCGTGGGCCGACATGGTGCTGGCGCACGAGCAGGACGGGTTCGTGGTGTGGGCGGCCACCGGAGCACAGCCGCACCCGAGCATCGCGCTCATGTCCGGGCGGACAGGTGTCCAGGCGGCCAGCCTCGCGCCGGCCGGGGAGGATCCACGGCGGGTCCATGTCGCGTTGCGGCTCGCCCGCCGGCTCGCCACCGACGCGGTCTTTCACGGCGAGCCTGACCGGGTGTACCTGACCAGTCCTGGCATGCCCGACACCTGGGGTGACCTGGTGCGTGTTCCACACCTGGTCACGATTCGTGGTGAGCGCGGCGCGTTGGTCGACACGGTGGTGTGGGAGCTGATGGCCAGCCACTACGCCGTACGGCGGCTGGGCGTCGCTTTGCCTGATCCGGCCCTGGTCGAGGCGCACCTGCCGGACCTGCTCGCCCTGCGGACCGCGACCCGGACGCGGCAGCTTCCGGCGGGCCTGTCCCGGCCGCTGGCCGCGCTGCTGACCGGCCGGCCCTCGCCGCTGTCGATCGAGTTGGTGTACCGGCATCTCTACGTGTTCCTCGACCAGTTCGCCGGCCGCCTGGGCGGCGCGGCATGAGCTCACCGACTCGCGGCCGGGCGCACCTCGCCCCGCTGGACGCACCCGCGGCGCCCGGCCCACTCGGCCGACGACACCAGCCACCGGCCGGTCCACCACGCCACGCGGGGGCCGCTGCGATGGCCGGGGTCCGCTTCGTGGATCGCCGGTCGGGCCAAAGTCACGACCAGGGTTGCGGCCAATCGGAGCCTTCCTCGCAAAGGGTCTGGCCGGGGCACGCTGCCCCCGTGGGAACTGGTTTCTCGGGCATGCTCCCGGCCAGCCACGACGACAGTCCACATGCGAAATCCGACGCCGTGGCGTGCGGCTGGACGAAACCCCGCGCGGATGCAAGCCCACGCCAAGGCGAACGGCGAACTGCCCGCATCGCCGCCCCGAGCCTGCGCTTTGACGGGTGCGGCTTAACCCGAGCCCACATGCCCGACGAGGACCAGGAGCCCACCGCCGCGGACGTCGCCCGTCGGTCATGGCAGCGCAGACGCCTCGCGACCACATCACTTGGAGGAGCCGTGACCACGTTCGTGCCGTTGCTGACGAGGGAGCAGATCGAGGCGTTGCCCGAGCGGGCGCGTGAGGTGGTGGAGTACCGCAAGTCCGGGCTGTCGCTCAACCATGTGCAGGGCTGCCCGCTGGACTGTGCCTACTGCATCCGCCACACCTACGGTGTGTGGGACATGCGCCAACCCCGCGCCCTGACCGACGACGCGTCGTCGGTGCGGGCGCTGGTCGAGCACCCGTATTTCCAGCCGGATGTGACCCCGGTCCAGGTGTTCAACCGGGCAACGGATCCGATGCTGCCTCGGGTGAAGGACCATCTGTTCGCGGTGCTGGCCGACCTGGATGCTCAGGGGCTGCGCAATCATGTGCTGGTCATTACCCGCTGCCGGATGAGTGCGCAGGACTGCCAGCGGCTCAACGAACTGGTCAACGTGAAGGTGACGCTGTTGTTCACCTTCTCGGGCATCGACGACGCGCGCATCGAGCCGTACCCCAGCGAGGTTGCCGCCAACTCGCTGCGGCTGGCCTTCGCGCACGCGGGGCGCTACCGCACGATCCTGTACTGGCGGCCGCTGGTACCCGGGCTCAACGACACCCCTGGGCACCTGACCCGCGCGGTCGAGCTGAGCAAGGCGGCGCACGCGACGGTGTTCACCGGCCTGTTCTACCGGGGCGAGATCGCCGCCTACTACCGGACCAACGGCCTACCGGAACCGTACGAGGACACCGCCCGGCGCAAGATCGTCCCAGAGACCCTGGAACAGCGAGTGCTGGACGCGTTCGCCACCGGAGGGGGTGGGCCGCTGTTCCGCAAGACGAGCTGTGCGGTGTCCTACGCCCACGAGCTGCCCGACTACAACGGACACTACGGCATCCGGGAGCTGTGTGACATCTGCCCGCTGTCGCAACTGGATCGGTGCGCGGCGGCGCACACGGTGCCGGACGAGGCGGCGGTGCGTCGCGTCGCCGCCCGCGTGCCCGACACGCCAGACTTCAACATTGTCGCCATCAGCGAACGGGCGGTGGTCGTGGAGGGCCTGGACGAGCAGCCCCGCTACCACCTGCAGCATTCGCTCGGCTTCCAGATCCACGACGCGCGGCACCCGCATGGGCACCGGCGTCATGGCCGGGCCGAGATCGGCTGGGAAGCCACCAGTAGCAAATAGGAAGAAGGACAGAATGATGCACGAGGACCTGCCGTGGACCAGTGCCCGGCTTGTCGTGGCCGACGTGGAAGGCAACGGCCACCACCCCCCGAGCCTGGTGGAGGTAGCACTGGTCCCGATCGTCGCCGGCCGCGTCGGTGAACCGGCGAGCTGGCTGGTCCGCCCACACCAGGCGATCAGCTGGCAGGCCACCCGGGTCCACGGCATCACCAACCAGCAGGTCAACGACCTGCCCGGCATCGACGCTGTCGCCGACGACATCCGCGCGCACCTGCACGACGCCGTGGTGGTCGCGCACAACGCCCCCATCGACCTCGACGTGCTGACCCGGGAACTACCCGGCTGGCAACCGACGGCAGTGATCGACACCCTCAAGGTGGCCCGTGCGCGGCTACCCGGGCAGGCAAGCTACCGGCTCGGCGCCCTGGTTGACGCGTTCGACCTCGGCCGGGACCTCCCAGCCGGGCTACGTCCACACCGGGCCGCCTACGACGCGCTGGTTACCGCCCGGCTGTTCGTCCACCTCGCCACCGACCCCGACGGCGGCCCGCTGCCGCTGGCCGACCTCACCGGCACTCCCGCCGCCGCGCCGCAGCCCGACCAACTGTTCTGACCCACTGTCTCGGCCCACCGCATGAGGGGACAACCATGACCACCCGCGCTGATGGACTGTTGGTCAGCATCGACGGACCCGGCGGCGTCGGGAAAACCACCACCATCGGGCACCTGGCCGCGACCCTGACACGCGCTGGCCTGCCGGTACACCGCACCGCTCAACCATCGGCAAGCCCGATCGGTGCGCTGGCCCGCGATCTGGTGCCCACCGCCTGCGGCGCGACGCTGGCCTGTCTGTTCGCCGCCGACCGTTACCACCACCTCGACACCGAGATCCGCCCCCGCCGCGACAGCGGCCACATCGTGCTGTGTGACCGGTATCTGGCCTCCGGTCTGGTCGTGCAACGCGCCGACGGCCTCGACCTGGCCTTCCTGGCCGGCCTCAACGCCCACGCCGACCCGCCCGACCTGGCCGTCATCCTGACCGCCGACCCCGAGGTCATCGCCCGACGAGTCGCGGGGCGTGGCGCCCACAACCGCTACCAGGGCGGCCCCGCCCCGGCCGCCGCCGAGATCGCCTACTACCGCGAGGCGGCCGCGCATCTCGAACACGTCGGCTCGACTGTGTTGCAGATCGATACCACCCATACCGCGCACGATCGAGTTGTGGCGAGAATTGCCGCCACCATCGCCACCATCCGTTGTGCCGCGCCCGCCACGCACGGTCAGGCGGCCTGATGACCGGCACACCACCACCCGCGCACGCCTCCGGCCAGTACCTCATCGGCGGCGACCTGCCCGTGTATCGGCTCGGCTACGGCACCATGCAACTGACCGGCCCCGGCCACTGGCACCACCCCGCCGACCCCGACGCCGCCAAGCAACTGCTCCGCCGCGCGGTCGAGCTGGGCATCAACCACCTCGACACCGCCGACGCCTACGGACCGGAAGCCGTCGAACACCTCATCCGCAAGGCCCTGCACCCCTACCCACCCGGCCTGGTCATCGCCACCAAGGGCGGGCTGACCCGACCCGGCCCCAACCGGTGGGAACCGGTCGGGCGACCCGCCTACCTGCGGCAGTGCATCGAGATGAGCCTGCGCCGGCTCGCCGTGGAGCGCATCGACCTGTACTACCTGCACCGCGTCGACCCGCTCACCCCGCTGGCCGAGCAGGTCGGCGTGCTCGCCGACGCGCAGCAGGCTGGCAAGATCCGCCACATCGGCCTATCCAAGGTAACCGTCGCGCAGATCGAGGAGGCCGCCCGCGTCGCGCCGATTGCGGCCGTCCAGAACAGCTACAACCTCAACGAAGGCGACGATGACGTCCTGGCCTATTGCGAGCACCACGGCATCGCGTTCCTTCCCTACAAGCCGCTGGCGGCAGGCGCCCTCGCACAGTCTGAGCAGCGGCATGACGGGAAGCTGACCCCCGCGCAGGCGGCCATCGCCTACCTACTGGACAAGTCCCCGAACATGCTCCCCATCCCCGGCACGAGCAACCTCGCACACCTGGAAGACAACACCAACACAGCCTCGCTTGCCCGCGGCCAGCAACACCCGAGGGTCGTGGCGCGACTGCCATGAAGCCGGTTGTCCACTGCATGCAAACCATGAAGGGAAAGGCACGTGATTGACGTGACCGCCGAATCCGACCGCGCCGCCGAGCTGCGAGGACGACTCACCGACGAACTCGTGGCGGACGGCACGATCGTTTCGAAAGAGGTGGAGGCCGCCTTCCAGGTGGTGCCCCGGCATCGGTTCGCTCCGGGCGCGACGCTGGACGAGGCGTATGCGCGGGACAGCGTACGCACCAAGCGTAATGATCACGGCATCACGATCAGCGCCGTGTCCGATCCCGGTATCCAGGCGATGATGCTGGAGCAGGCCCGGCTGCGGCCGGGCATGCGGTGCCTGGAGATCGGCTCCGGTGGCTACAACGCGGCGCTGATGTCGGAGATCGTCGGCGGCGACGGTGAGGTCACCACCATCGACATCGACCCGGATGTGGTCAACGCCGCGTACGCCTACCTGACGCAGACCGGCTACACGCAGGTAAACGTCGTCCTCGGCGACGGCGAGCAGGGATGCGCCAAGCACGCACCCTACGACCGGATCATCGTCACGGTGGGCGCCTGGGACATCCCCCCGGCGTGGGCGCAGCAACTTGCCGCCGGCGGCACCCTCACGGTACCGCTGCGGATGCGCGGCCTGACCCGCTCGATCACCTTCGCGCGGCCCGATGGCCACCTGGTTGCCCAGTCGGCGAAGGTCTGCGGCTTCGTCAAGATGCAGGGCGCCGGAGCGCACGACGAGCGCCTGCTGCTGCTGCGCGGCAAGGAGATCGGCCTGCGGTTCGACGACGGCTGGCCCGCCAACCCAGACCTGCTGACCGGCGCGCTGGACACGGCGCGAGCCGAGGCGTGGTCCGGGGTGACGACCGGGCGGATGGAACCGTTCGACACGCTGCAACTGTGGTTTGCCACCGCGTTCGACGGGTTCTGCCTGCTGTCGGTGGACCCGAACCTGGACACCGGGCTGGTGTCTCCACAGAACCGGATGGCCTGCCCGGCCGTCATGGACGCCGGCAGCTTCGCCTACCTCACCCTACGCAGGCTGAATGAGACCACGTTCGAGTTCGGCGCGCACGCCTTCGGCCCGGACGCCGCCGCGCTCGCCGCGGCCATGGCTGAGCAGGTTCGGGTCTGGGACCGCGACCACCGCCGTGGACCCGGCCCGCGCATCGCGGCCTACCCAGCCGACACGCCCGTCGATGAGTTGCCCGACGGGCTGGTCATCCCCAAGCGGCATGTCCGCATCACGATCTCCTGGCCTCCGGCAGGCCAGGGTGTCCCCACCCATCCCTCTTCGAAGGAGTGATCCCGATGGCACCCAGCACAAGCGGCGCTGTCCTCGACCGCACCGACCCGGCCCCGCTCGACCCCGACGCGGATTTCACGTTGGACGTGCGGGTGGTCGAGGGCCTCACCCCGGTCCCGGCGCTGCTGCGCAGCACCAGCGACGGCTGTGGCTCCACCTGCGCCGGCCCCTGCGTGTCCTTCACCGACGACCCGTACGAGCCGGCCACCTGACCAGGCGGTGAAGGCGGTGCCGGACCGCTTTGCGTCCGGCACCGCCCGGCACCGGCTCACCGACCAGCTCCGCACCCCCGGGAAGGGTGAACCTCGATGCCAGCGGCACCAGACACAGCGGCCTACCGGCACGCCGGTGCGCTGCTGGTACGCGCCACCACCCACCCGGACAGCTTGCCGCTGCCGGAACCGCCGGACCCGTCCAGCCCTACTGATGACGCCCCGGCGCAAGGGCTGGCCTGGTTGGCACGCGTGTGGCAGCACGACGAGGTTCGCCAGGTCGTGGAGGCCGCCAGCCCGGTCCTGTTCCAGCAGACCTGTGCAGCGCTGGCTGGACGGCCGGACGCCCGCCGCACGCACCGCCTGGTGCGCTCGCTGGTGTTGTACCTGCTGCGCTGGCGCGGCAGGGCCACTCCGTTCGGTCTGTTCGCCGGCGTGGCACCCGCCCGGATCGGTGGGCTCGCGGTCGCCCGGTGGGCAGACAACCACAGGGCCGTCGCCCGCGCCGACGCGCTGTGGCTGGGCGCCGTGATCGGCCATCTCGAACAGCATCCAAGCCTGCTGGAGCGGCTGCCCGTGGTGGCCAACCACGCCGCGGTCGTGCGTGGCGAGTGGCTCGTCGTGCCGGGCCAGCCGCCCGAGAGCCGCCCCGGCGTCTTCGCCCCGCTGGAGGTCGCCGTGCGCCACGCCGGACCGGTGCGCGCCGCGATGGCCGCCGCCGACGAGCCGATCAAGTTCGCCGACCTGGCCAAGCGGCTCACCGTCGAGTACCCAGGCGCGGCGGCGGAGCAGATCACCGCGATGCTCGCCGGCCTCGTTACCCGCCACGCGCTGCTGACCAGCCTCCGGGCTCCGATGACCGTCCCCGACGCGTTGGGACATCTGCAGGCGCAACTGGAGGCGGTGGACGCCGACGACCTACCGGAGGTCGCTGATGTGGTGGGCGAGCTGCGCACTATTCACGCCGGGCTGGTACGCCACAACGACACCCACGCCGCAGACGCCGCCACGCTCCGATCGAGCGTCGCTGACCGCATGCGTAACCTGTGCGATCTCGCGGCGCAGCCGCTTCTGCTCGACGTGAGCCTGGACTGCGACCTCACGCTCCCTGATGCCGTGATCCGGGAGGCCGAGACCGCCGCCAGCGCGCTGCTGCGCCTGACGCCGCACCCCTTCGGCTATCCGCACTGGAAGGACTTCCACACCCGGTTCCGGCGCCGCTACGGCCCCGGCGCCGTGGTCGCGGTCCGCGACCTGGTGGCCGACAGCGGACTCGGGCTTCCCGCCGGATACCTGGGCTCACCGACCCGGCCCGCCCCGCGGACCCTGACGGCCCGCGACGAAACGCTAGTCGCCCTGGTCCAGCAGGCCACGATCGAGGACCGCGACGAGATCGTGCTCACCGAGCGGCTAATCCAGGCGCTCGCGGTCGACGAGGACGCCGCCCTCGTTGCGCCGCCCCGAGTCGAGCTGGCGTTCCAGGTCCACGCCGCCTCGCTCGACGACCTGAACTGCGGCAGGTTCCGTCTCGTCGTCAAAGGCGTGCCACGCCCCGCCAGCAGCATGGCCGGGCGGTTCACCGACCTGCTCCCGGCGGACGAGCGTACGCGATGGGCCAACACCTACAGCTCAGACGCGACTGAGGGCCCCGACACCCTGGCCGTGCAGCTCTCCTTCCCGTCCCGCCAGCGCCGTGACGAGAACGTCATCCGTACCCCGCAACTGCTGCCGCACGTCGTGTCCCTGGCCGAGCACCGTGACCCGGGCGACCACCTGATCGACCTGGACGACCTGGCCGTCTACGCGGACGCCCGGCACATGCACCTGATCCAACTGTCGACCGGCAAACGGGTCGAGGCGCGGGTGCTGCACGCGTTGGAAGGCGGCCTGCACACCCCACCGTTGGCCCGGTTCCTCGCCGAGGTCAGCTCCGCGCGTCGCGCCGCCTACACCGCGTTCGACTGGGGAGCGGCGGCCCGCATGCCGTTCCTGCCCCGCTTGCGCTATGGCCGTACGGTGCTCTGTCCGGCCCGCTGGCTGCTGCGCGCCGCCGACCTGCCCCCGGCCAGCGCGGCGTTGGCCGGCTGGGAAGAGGCCTTCACCGTATGGCGGCAGCGGTGGCGCGTCCCGGCGGCCGTCGCGCTATGCGAGGCCGATCTGCGGCTGCCGCTGGACCTGGACCGCCGGGCGCACCGCGCGCTGCTGCGCACCCGCCTCGACCGCGCCCGCCAGGTCGAACTGCGTAAAGCCCCAACCGGCGCCGACCTGGGCTGGCTCGGACGTGCCCACGAAATCCTCATCCCCCTGCGGGCGACTGGCGGGCGATCCCAGAGTTCTGCACGGCGCCGGCTGGTGGGCGGGCAGGCCCGCGTCGTGGCCCGCGACGCGGCAGAGCTGCCGGGCCGGTCCGCCTGGCTGCACGCCAGGATTCACGGGCACCCCGAGAGGCACAACGAGATCCTGACCGAGTACGGGCGGTCGTCGTTCGACGGCTGGGACGATGCCCGGTCGTGGTGGTTTACCCGCCACCGCGATCAGGCCCGGCCCGATTCACACCAGCACCTCGATGTGTACGTGCGCCTTGCGGCGGGCGACCGGTACGGCCCGGCCGCCGGCCGCGTCGCCGACTGGGCCGCCGACCTCCGCGGGCGCGGTCTGCTGTCGGACCTGCAACTCGCCAGCTATCAACCGCAGACCGGGCGGTACGGCCACGGCCCGGCGATGGCCGCCGCCGAAGACGTGTTCGCCGCCGATTCCACCGCCGCATTGGCCGAAATCGAGTACGCAACCCGGACCGGCGCGTCGCTGGACGCGGTGACCGCAGCCAGCCTGGTCGACCTCGCCGCCTCGTACACCGGCACACCCCGCGGGGGGCTGCGATGGCTGATCGACCACCTGCCCCACGAGCATGGCGTCCTGGACCGGGCGGTGCGTGACGAAGCCCTCCGGCTGGCTGACCCACGCCACGACCGGGCGACGCTGTGCGCCCAGCCCGGCGGCGAGCATGTCGGTGCGACCTGGCAGCGGCGCCGTGTCGCACTCGCCGCCTATCACAAGCAGCTCGCCGCGCAGCGCGACCCGCAGCCGGTGCTGCGGTCCCTGCTGCACCTGCACCACGTGCGGGCCATCGGCGTCGACCCGGACCGCGAGCGGATCACGCACCGCCTCGTCCGCGCGGTCGCGCTCCGCTGGATCGCACAGCACGGCGGGGACAGGCCATGACCGCCACGACCCGCGCAATGCAGGCAGCGGCCGTCGCGGCGGCAGCGGAGCAGGCCGCCTGGCATCTGGCCCGGCCCGAGCCCGTGCCCGGCGACCAGCGGTGGCGCGCCCAGTCCCTGTTCACCGGAGCCGCCGGTATCGCGCTGCTGCACATCGAACGCGCCCACACCGGCCTGGCGAGCTGGCAGACCGCACACGCCTGGATCACCGCAGCGGCCAGCGCCGAGATCAGCGCCGCCGCCGACAGCGGGCTGCACTTCGGCGCCACGGCACTGTCCTTCACGCTGCACGCCGCCCACGCCGACGGCACCGCCCGGTACGCCACCGCGCTCGCCAGCCTCGACCGGCACGTGGCCGCGCTCACGCACCGCCGCGTCGACGCCGCGCAGGCCCGCATCGACCGCGGCGACCCGCCCGCGTTCGCCGAGTACGACCTGCTGCACGGCCTGACCGGCATCGGCGCGCACCTGCTGCACAACACCCCCAGCAGCGACGCCCTCGGCCGCATCCTGGGCTACCTGGTCCGCCTTACCGCGCCGCTGCGTATAGACGGCGACACCCTGCCCGGCTGGTGGGTCGGCCACGACCCCCAGCGCACCCACTCGGCAGGCTTCCCCGGCGGGCACGCGAACCTGGGCATCGCGCACGGCATCACCGGACCGCTCGCCCTACTCGCCCACGCCCTGCGGCGGGGCATCGTCGTGGACGGCCACCACGAGGCCATCGCCGCCATCTGCGCCTGGCTGGACACCTGGCGCAACGACACCGGCGCCGCGCCGGCCTGGCCGCGATGGATCACCCGAGAGCAGCTACGCACCGGCAGGCCGAGCCGACCCGGCCCGCTTCGGCCGAGCTGGTGCTACGGAACCCCCGGCATCGCCCGCGCCCAACAATGGCCGCACTCGCCACCAACGACACCGCCCGCCAGGACATCGCCGAGCACGCCCTCGCCCGCTGTGTCGCCGACCCGGCCCAGCTCGCCCGCCTCACCGACACCAGCCTCTGCCACGGCTGGGCCGGGCTATACCAGACCGCCTGGCACGCCGCCCGTGACGCCCGCACACCGGCCATCGGCGACGCCCTGCCACACCTCACACACCTGCTTATCCGGCACGGCCACCCGGGACACGGCGACGGCACAGGGCTCCTCGAAGGCGATGCGGGCCTCGCCCTAGCCCTGCACACCGCCGCCCATCCCGCCACCGCACCGATCTCCGGCTGGGACACCTGCCTACTGATCAACTAAGTCGATCTCCAACGGAGAAAGGGGACGGGCCGCATGCGCGACCGCATCGCAGCACACCAGGTGGCGACCGGCGTCCTGGCGGTCCTGGCCGGCACCCCACTGCACCAGGCCGCCGTCGACATCGGACTGCAACCCGCCGACCTCGCCGACGCGATCGAGGTATATCGGGCGGCCGGCACCGCCGCGCTGCACGCGCAAACCTCCACGCGCGACTGGTACCAGGTCCGCATCCAGTTCCCCGACTGGAACACCGCCGAACGCATCGCGGCCACCCACCTCGGTCCCCAACTCCAGCAGGCACAGAACACCGGAGTGCTCACCGGATGGTGGTTCATCCGCAAAGCCCCCTGCTGGCGACTGCGCTGCCGACCCGGCCCCACCACCACCCGCGCCGACGTTCGAGCCGCCATGACCAGCATCCTTCACGACCTGGCCGCAGCAGACCTGATCGACGGCTGGTGGGAGAGCATCTACGAACCGGAAACCCTCGCGTTCGGCGGGCCGCCCGGCATGCACTTCGCCCACGACCTGTTCCACGCCGACAGCGCCGTCATCCTCGACCTCCTGCGCCGGCACCAAGGCGCGCCGACCACGGATGCTGTCGGCCGGCGAGAACTGTCCATCCTGTTGTGCACGGCCCTGTTCCGCGGCGCAGGGCAGGAATGGCACGAGCAGGGCGACATCTGGCACCGCGTCACCGCGATGCGACCCCTTCCCCTCGACATACCCGTCCACCGAATCGGCGACATGACCGCCACTCTCTACGGGCTCATCACGGCTGACACCACCCCGAACGGCCCCCTGTTCGGTGGGCCGCTGGCGTTCGCCGCCGCCTGGGCCGCGGCCTTCGCCGCCGCCGGCCAGGCACTCGGCACAGCCGCTCGCGACGGCGCACTCGATCGCGGCCTGCGCGACACTCTCGCCCACCACGTGATCTTCCACTGGAACCGGCTCGGGCTGCCCGCCCGCACGCAAAGCGTCCTCGCGCGGGCGACCCGCGACACCCTGATGAACCCACCCGCCAGCCAGCCGCTTCCGTCGCGGAGCGCTGATGTGGCCCGCACCTGACAACCCCGACGTCCTCAACCGGATGCGAACAGCCCTCCGCACGGCCCGTGCCGCTCTCGACGTTCAACCGGACCAGGACGGCCACGAGGTATGGGGCTGGCGCGGCCGAACCCTCAGCCAGCCGGTCATCGGTCCATACGGCCCGGCCTGGCTGCGGGTCGCCTGCGCCCCCGCCAGCCAGGCCGACACAACCTTCTGGGACAGCTCTCTCGCAGCCGAGAAGGCGATACCGCGGGCGGTGCCGCGCCCCCGGCTGCGCCGCCACCACGACTGGAACGACGAGCCGTGGAAGTACCGCGCGGAGCTGTACGACAGGGTCGCCGCGCGCCCTGCCGCCACGTCATCCAGCCTGCACACCGCACCCGACCTGCCCGCAACCTGGTGGGCCGCAGTGTGTAGCGCGCTCCACCACGTCGCCACGGTCGCGACCGACCGCTACACCATCGAGCAGGAATACCTCGACCAGGCCATGCCACGGTTCCTGGGCACACCCATCACCACCACCGCACCAACCTGGACCACAGCCCACGGCGACTTCCACTTCGCCAACCTCTGCGCACCCACCCTCCACATCCTGGACTGGGAAGGGTGGGGACTCGCCCCGACCGGCTACGACGCCGCAACGCTGTACATCTACAGCCTGCTCGTTCCAACCACCGCCACCCGAATCCGCCGCGAACTCGCGCACATCCTCGACACCCCCACCGGCCACTTCGCCGAACTCGCCGTCATCACAGAAGTCCTCCACAGCACCACCCGCGGCGACCACCGCGACCTGGCCCAACCGGTGCGCAACCGCGCCACGCTCCTCCTCGGTCGCCCAGTGCCACTTCCGGCAGGGCCGGGCACGGCCGGCACGGCGGCCTTCATCAGCACCCCGGATCACAACGTCGAGGCCGGCCTGCCGTAGGAAAACCCTGGCCACCGACGAAGCGACCGTCACTTGCACGCGTGCCAGGCCAGCCAGAGCCCCAGCGGCGGGGAGTTGCCCCGCCCCAGCCGGGCCAGCGACACCACCCCGGGCAGCAGCAGTCGAACTGAGGTCGCCGTAGACAGGGGTTCCGCCCCGCCCCATTCGAGGCTGAGCTGGCCTTCTACGAGGCGGTCGCCTCGAAACGAGTCTGCCGTCACCGAGACGGCAAAGATGCACTCGCCAGCATCGCACGGGACCTTGATCGCGACGATCCGCCGCTGCATCAGTATGGACTGGGCGGTACGCGACGAATATCCGGGCCAATCCTATGCAAGATCATCAGATGGCTGCTGGCCAGGGCATACCTGCCCGCCCGACGCTGAAGCCAAGGCGATCGAACTGGAAGACCGGACGCTCAACGCTGCGTAGTCGGAGCCGAGATAGCGAAGCGTGTCGTCTCCTCACCGCCGATGGGCGCCGGTGAATCTCGTTGCACAGCCTGACGTCGATGAGTAGCTTGGTCGCAACTTACGGTGGTGGCCTGAGTCTGGGGGCAGGCATTGCGGATCTTGTCCTTCAAGCCCGGTCATGACGGTACCGCCGCGCTTGTCCGGGACGGCATGTTGGAGTTCTCGATCGAGGCGGAGAAGGACTCGTTTCCCCGGTACGCGGACATGACACCCAATGTCGTGCTGGACGCCCTCGACCTGGTCGACGACGTTCCGGACGTGCTCTGCCTCAGCGGGTGGGTCAAGGGATTCCATTCGGCGGACCGGCCGCTGGGTGCCGGGTACTACGGTTGGGGCAGCGAGCACACCCAGGTGGGCGAGCGCCGCGTGTTCGGCAAGCACGTGCGGACCTTCTCGTCGACGCACGAACGCTCGCACCTGTTGTCCGCGTACGGGATGTCGCCGTTTCCGCAGGGCGAGCCGTGCTATGCGCTGGTGTGGGAGGGCAACATCGGCTCCTTCTACGAGATCACGCCGGATGTCGCGGTGATCCGCCTGGCCGACGTGATGGAGGACCCGGGCAACAAGTACCAGTACATCTTCGCGCTCGCGGATCCGACGACCACGGCGGCGCACGGCGGGTTCAGGTTCTCCAACGCCGGCAAGCTGATGGCGTTGGCGGGGTACGCGGACGGCTCGCCGATCACGCCAGCGGAGCGGGACCTCATTGACTGGGTGCTGTCTCGTCGTTCGATCCTGCTGACGAGTCCGAAGAGCGAGCTTGCCTCATCGCCGCTCTACAACGTGGGCGTCACGTCGCAGGCGTTCGCCAACCTCGCCGCGCACCACTCGGCGGCGATCTTCGATACCTTCCACACGGTGGCCAAGGCTGCGCTGACCAAGGGGTACCCGCTGCTGATCGCCGGTGGCTGCGGGCTCAACTGCGACTGGAACAGCCGCTGGCGCGAATGCGGGTTGTTCGCCGACGTGTTCGTGCCGCCGTGCCCGAACGACACCGGCTCGGCGATCGGTACCGCCATCGACGCTCAGTGGAACTTCGAGGGCAACGCGAAGGTCTCCTGGAGCGTGTACAGCGGACCGGACTTCGTTGAGGACATGCCGGTGCCGGGCTCGTTCGTGCGACATCCGCTGGATGTGACGCGGGTGGCCGATCTGCTCGCCCGGGGTTCGGTGATCGCGTGGGCGCGTGGGCGCGCAGAGATCGGCCCGCGGGCGCTGGGCAACCGTTCGCTGCTGGCGGCGCCATTCGACCCCGAGACCCGGGATCGCCTCAATGTGATCAAGCAGCGGGAGGCGTACCGTCCGATCGCGCCGGTATGCCGGCAGGAGGACGTGGCCACCTACTTCGACTGGGCTGGGCCGAGCCCGCACATGCTGTTCTTTCAGCGGGTACGCGATGGCCGGCTGGGCGCGGTCACCCACATCGACGGTACCGCCCGGGTCCAGACGGTCGCGGCGCCCGAGAACCCGACTCTGCATGACCTTCTGGGCGCGTTCGCCGCGCGCACGGGTGTGGGGGTGCTGTGCAACACGTCGCTGAACTTCGCGGGGCGCGGCTTCATCAACCGCACCAGCGACCTGGTCGAGCACGTGTGTGATCGCGGCATCGACGCTTTCGTGCTCGGCGAGCACCTGTACGTGCGGCCCGATGCGGGAGGCGATTGATGGCCGTCACCGGGTGCGGCGCCACGATGCAATGCGCTGGTGTCGGGGTGTTGGGATCGCATCGCGATGCAGGCACCGCAGGTGGGCCGGCTGCCGTCGACGTGGTGGAGCTGATCTGGCGGGTAGGGTCGTCGCGACAATGGAGGCGGACAGCGTGGCCGATCGGGTGGACCAGGCCGAACGGCAGTTGGGCGAGGTGCTGCGGCTGTTGCGCCTGGAGGCGCGCATGTCGCAGCGGGATCTCGCGCTGCGGGTCGGGTTTCACGAGAACGCGGTCTCCAGTTTTGAGCGCGGGGAACGCGCGCCCAGTGCCCAGTACCTGACCGGGTTCATCAACGTGTTGGGCCTGCCGTCGGATATCGCCGACGGGATCTGGCGGCTGTATCGCCAGGAGCCGCAGGCGACGAGGATGCCCTCGCCTCATGGGGGTGGCCAGGGACCACCGTGCCCTTACCGCGGCCTGTCCGCGTTTCGCGAGGCCGACGCCCGGTTCTTTCACGGCCGTGAGGCGGCGGTCGCCCGCATCACCGGGAAGCTCGACGCCAGCCCGCTGGTCGCAGTCGTGGGCGCCTCGGGTAGCGGCAAATCCTCGGTGGTGTTCGCCGGAGTCGTTCCCCGGCTGCGCCGATCGGCGGACTGGGACGTGGTGTCCCTGCGGCCCGGCCCGGACCCGTTCGCCGCGTTCGCCAACGCGCTGAGCCCGCCGGATATGGGTCAGCACGCCGATGCGGCGGCCGCGGTGCCCACAACGGCCGAAGTGTCCACAACGGCCGAGGCGTCTGTCACGGCGGCGCTGGATGCCCGTACGCGTCGCTGCGGCGCGGCGACGCTTGTGGTGATCGACCAGTTTGAGGAGCTGTTCACCCATGGCGCCGCTGCGGCGCTGGTCGACGGCTTCCTTACCCTGCTGGTGCAGATGACCGCGACGCGCCGTCGGGTGCCGGTGAAGGTGGTGCTGACCTTTCGGGGTGACTTCTACGGCCAGGTGATCGCCCGCCGCGACTTCTCCGACCTGTTGCAGGACAACGTGGTCCACCTGCCGCCGATGAGCCGTGCCGAGCTGCGCCAGGCGATCGTCGAGCCGGCCCGCCTGGTCGGTCTGGCGTTGGACAACGGCCTGGTCGATCGGATCCTCGACGATGCGGGTACCGAGCCGGGCAACCTGCCGCTGCTGGAGTTCGCGTTGACCTGGCTGTGGGACATGCGGCGGGGCATGTCGTTGACGCACGAGGCGTACCGGCAGATCGCAGGCCTTGCCGGCGCGATCACCGCCCGCGCCGAGGAGGTCTACGTCGGCCTGTCGCCCGAGCAGCAGTACGCGGCGCGGCAGATCCTGGTACGGCTGGTCCAAGTCGCCCGCCCGGAGGAGGACGGCAACGACGCCCGCCGCCGTACTCCCATCGCGGAGCTGGCTGCGCTGCCGCGGGTGGACGCGGTGATCGCCGCGCTGGCCGACGCCCGCCTGGTCGTCACCGACGCTGATAACACCCTCGGCCCCACGGTCGAGCTGTCCCACGAGGCGATCATCCGGTCCTGGGAGCGGCTTCGGGTCTGGCTGGTTGAGGACCGGCAGTTCCTGCTGTGGCAGCAGCGGGCACGTCAATGGGTCGCCGAGTGGCGCCACGCCGCAGGTCACCCGGATACCCTGCTACGCGGCAGCCTCCTGGATGAGGCACAACGCTGGCTGGCGGTCAAGGGACGCGATGGCGTCGCGTCGGACCTGCTTGACTACGCCGAGGCGAGCATCCGCGAACACGAGGCCGAGACCCGCCGCCAGGCACTGAACCGCATCGACCAACTCCTCAGCGTCGTGCCGCGGGAGGTACCGGAGGTCGCCGCCACCTTCGCCGAGGAGAGCGAGGACGTGCACGTCGTGCTGCGCGGCCGGCTGGGCGACGTGCCGGCAGGGCAACGGTGGCGGGTGCGCGTCGCGCTGCTCGGCACCGACCCGGCCCAGGCCGAGCACCTGATCCACGAGGTCGGCCAGCTCTGGCCGGACGAGCTGATCGCGGTCCGCGACGCGGTGCGCCCCTTCCGCGCCAGGCTGCTGACCCGCCTATGGACCATGGCCACGGCAGACGCGGCCAGTGCCCGGGAGCAGATGTTCAGCGCTGTCCTGCTGGCCGACTTCGCCCCCGACGACGAACGGTGGCCGGCCTTCGCGACGGGCGTGGCCGCCCGGTTGGTCAACCAGAATCAGCTTCACTTGCGCGTCTTCGTCGACGGGCTGCGGCCGGTACGCGAATGGTTGTTGCAGCCGCTGCTGGACATCTTCGCCGACACCACCGAGCTGCGCGCCGCCTCGCAGGCCACCACGGCCGCGATTCTGCTCGATCTTGCCGCCGACCAACCCGAACTGCTCGCCCGGATGGTGGTCCACGCCAGGTCCCAGAACTTCGGGCAGGTCCTCGACGCGTTGCAGGACGTGCTGACACCGATGGCGATTGAGGTCCTGCACACCGCCGCGCACACCGCCCCGGCCGAGGAGCAGACCGAAACGCAGCGGGTCTGGACCGGCCGCCGCCGGGCTACCGCCTTGTGCGCCCTCCTACGCCTGGGCGCCCGGCCCAACCTGGACGACCTGTGCGCTCCGACACCCGACCCCGAGCTGCTGACCCAGTTCACCGTCCACGCGCAGCGGCTGCTCGTACCTGCCACCGACCTCACTGGCCTGCTCGCCACCGTCACCGGCAGCCGGGCCAAATACACCCTGCTGCTCGCCCTGGGCCAGTACCCGCCGCCCGACCCGGCGGCATCACTGGCTCCTGCCATACCGGCGTTGGTCGCCGACCTGCAGGGCGACAACGACCCGGGCGTGCGCACCGCCGCGGTGTGGCTGCTGCGCCGGTGGGAGGCCAGCGGCCAGCCGCCACCCACAGCGCCGTACGACCCCACCGGGCGGCGCGGGTGGTTCACCGTCGACACCGGCCAGGAATCCACGACGTTCGTCGTGCTACGCCCGGGTCACGTTCTCCTGGGCTCGCCCGATGACGAGGCAGACCGCAGCGACTACGAATCGCCCCGGCAGCCCACCACCCTGACCCGGTCGTACGCGTTGTGCGAGCGTGAGGTCACTCGCGCCGAGTTTGAACGGTTCATGGCCGCCACCAACACCCACGGGCTGCCCAACATCGACGAGTGGAGCCCCTTGGGTGTCGAACCCGTCGTCGCCCCCACTTGGTTCGAGGCCACGGCGTACGCCGACTGGCTCAGCACGCAAGTGATCGGTGCGGGCGCGTCGCCGCAGGACCAGCAGGACACGCAGCGGTCGCGGTTGCGGCTACCCACGGAGGCCGAATGGGAGTACGCCTGCCGCGCCGGCACCACAACCGCATACAGCTTCGGCAGCGACCGCGACCTGCTTGGCCAGTTCGGCTGGTACGCCGACAACTCCGGCCTCAAGACCCACGAGGCCGGCCTGCTGCGCCCCAACCCGGCCGGACTGTTCAACATCCACGGACAGTGCTGGGAATGGTGCCAAGACTGGTACGGACCCTACAGCGACCAGCCCCGCGTCGACCCGACCGGACCAGACGACGGCGACCGCAAGGTACTGCGCGGCGGCTGCTGGAACCTCGGCCCCCGCTACGCCCGCTCGGCATGCCGCAACGCCCACATCCCGTCCAACCGCAACTACTACATCACCTTCCGGCTCGCCATCACCATCCCCGAGATCGATCCACACTGGACACCAGACCAGCCCAACCCCCTGCCGTGGACCGGATGATGAGACGCCGACACATCAAACCCCACGGCAAGGGCGTCGACCCGAGCGGCCAGCGGCCCGGTGCACGTCGAGGAGCAGCGTGGCCGGCGGCCCGCGTCGGACTGGCGATCATGCTTGCCGGCCTGACGGTACTCACCGCCGGGCACGTCCACCAGCACGGCTGGTCCTGGACCGGCCTCATCGACGATCTCTACGCCAACGTCGGCTCGGAACTGGTAGGCATGGCCTTCGTGATCCTGCTCATCGACCGGTTCGCGGCCCGCCGAGAAGACGAGCGGCGCCGCCGCCAACTCCTCCGCGAGCTTGCCAGCACCGACCGGGGACTGACCGCCCGCGCGGTGATCGAACTTGACGCGCAAGGCTGGCTCTACGATGGCACCCTGGTCGGCGCCCAGCTCAGCGGCGCCAACCTCGCCGGCGCCCGCCTGGAACGGGCCAACCTTCAGACCACGATCCTCGCCGGTGCTGACCTGACCCACGCCAACCTCTCCGGCGCCCTCATGGCCGGCGCCAACCTCGCCGACGCCGTACTGGAACGAGCCAACCTGGAAATGGCCGACCTGGGCGGGGCGATCCTGCCCCAGGCGCGGCTCGTACGCGCCGACGCCGCCCTGGCCACACTGACTACCGCCAACCTCGAAGGCGCGAACCTGCAAGACGCCGATCTCACCGGCGCTGACCTACACGCCGCCGATCTACGCGGCGCCGACCTCACCGGCTGCCGCCTCGGCCGGACAAACCTTGACCGCGTACGCTGGAACAGCGCGACCCGTTGGCCCGCAGGGTTTTCGCCCCCGCCCGGCCGCGATGACGGCGACATAATTGATCACATTGGTGCATGACCGGCCTGTTTGGCCGGTCGGTTCGATGGAGGGGTACGCCGATGCAGTTCCTGCTCATCGCCCACGACGGCGACGACGACCAGGCACTGGACCGGCGGACGCGAGCCCGGGACGCGCACATCGCGCTCGGCGACGACATGGTGGCCAGCGGGCAGATGCTCTACGGCGGTGCCATCCTCGACGACGCCGGAAACATGACCGGATCCGTCCTTGTCCTGGACTTCCCCGACCGCGCCGAACTGGACGCATGGCTGAAGATCGAACCCTACGTGACTGGCGACGTGTGGCGCAGCATCCAGGTGCAGCCGTTCCGCGTCGGACCGTCCTTCGTCGGGCTACACCACTGACGCGTTCATGACCGCGCGGTGACGAGGTAGCGGCCACGCGCCGCCGTGACGCCCGGCGCGATCATCGCAGCGGCCCACCGGCCATAGTCCGCGGCACGTGACCCGTACGCGGTGACCGTCGCCTGCCAGCCCATGGCCGCGAACAGGCTCTCCGGGTCGTCGCTCCCGGACTTCCACGGATGCCCGCTCGCCGCCATCTTGGTCCGCCACGCCTCCATGCCCGGACCGTCCAGCGACGTCTGTGTCACGTAGTCGGCCAGGAGATGACTGCCCGGTCCCGACAAGCTCGTGATCTCCTTGAGGAGCCGGTCGCGCTCATCGGCGGACAAGAAATACAGCAACCCCTCCACCAGCCACAACGCCGGCTCCACGGGTGCAAAGCCAGCGTCAAGAAGCGGTGTCGTCCAATCTTCCAGCAGATCGACCCCGACCGGTCGCAGATCACACCGGGCGTCGGCGCCTGCGTCGCTGACCAGCGCGTACTTGAGCTCCAGCAGTGCCGGGCGATCCAGCTCGAAGACGACTGTCGCGGCAGGCCAGCCCAGCCGGTACGCCCGCGTATCCATCCCCGCCGCCACGAACACGAACTGCCGCACGCCCGCACCGACAGCACAGCCGATCGCCTCGTCGAAGAACCGTGTACGCACCGCGAGCGCCGGGTCCTCGACCCCCTGCTGCACCTCGCCCTCGAACCCCCACATGATCTGCGGACCCTGCTCGGTCGCAAGAAGCTGCGCCAACGGCTCCTCAAACAGCCGATCCTCCCGGGCATGCTCCCGGGCCCGCATCGACGCCGTCCACAACGCCGTCCGTGCCAGCGGATCCAGGTCAGCTCCCATCCACTCAATGTAGCGACCGCGGACACGGCTCACCCGGCAGACGGGGCCGGGGTCTGCTGGTTCCAACGGCTTCGGCAGTGCGGTCGGTGGACGGACAACCGGCGACATCAATTCGCCGCACCATGGGCTTTCTGGCCGCGACGGGAAGCGGCCACCCCTTGGGCTTCGAAGATCAAGTATTTCGACCAACACCGCCGCCGTAGTGCGACACCTCGTCGGGCACGCTCGCGTCGGTTGGCCGCCACCGGGAGCGAGAGACGGCTTGCGGCCACGCCGGGGCCTCCGGCTCGCTGTCCCCACGACGAGCCGGCCATCGCTCATTCTGGAGGCGTGATCCCGAACGAGTTGCTGCCCCGCTGGCGGGACCTTCCCGCCCTGGCCTGGCTGGCCAGGCAGCGGCTGAGTGGGGCGATTGACTCGCTACCGGTGCTCGGCCCGGTCGCCCGCTGGAGCGGTTGGCTGCTGACGCTGGTGGATCTGGTCGGCATGCGTGCCGATCATGCGGTCGGCTCATACCGTCACCGTGCGGTCGTGACCGTGCAGCAGCGCTGGCCCTTCCGCCTGCGCTGGCGCTACTGGGCGGCCGGGCTCGTCGCGGTGGTCCCGATGGCGCTGGCTTATCTTGCAGTGCCGCTGGTGTTCACCGTGGTGGGCGTCATCGTCGCGCGCATCGGGGCACCGCCGGTCGGGTCGGCGCTGGTGTTCCTAGGGTGGCCGGCATGCGGCGCTACGTTCCTTCTCGGTGTTGCCAGCGTCGCCTCCGGGCTGCGTTCCCTTGCCTCCGGTGACCGTCGGGTTGCCCGAGCGTGGGCGGGCAGGACCGGCACCCGGCTGGTGGAGGGCGCGTTACTCGCCGCCGACGTAACCGACCGGCGGGCGGCCACGATTCTGGTCCGACGGCTGCTCGGCCACGTCGACGGGCACCACATCGCCGTCATCGCCGCAGCGCGTAACGACGCGGTGGCAAGATGTACAAGGCACTCGGATTCAGGACCCTGTCCGACGTTGGCGGCCGAATAATGCTGCGCTTACCACGATCCACCACGGCCTGCGCGCGGGACCTTCGGGAGTGAGGGAGGGCTCCGGCTGGACGCGGCTCGGCAGGCGGCAAACGCGGCGATAAGGGGCGAGTTCGACCGGTGCGACGGCTCGTCGTACGAGCGTTCTTCGGCCTTGACGTCGGCGATCGCTTCCGGGATGGAGCGATCCTGCCCCGCCCGGAGCGGTGATGGCCGGCACCCACGGGGGAAGGCGTCGGCCATCTCCGCAATGAGATCCCAGCGGGGCTGTGGCGTCAATACCCCAGCCGCTGGATTGTCGGCGGCTGTGCCAGGACCTGTCTTTCATCTGTGACAGGACGATCCGCCTCGCCCCCAACCGGGCGCGTTCCCCGCTACGCCGGTGTCCCGGCCAGTGCCTGACCATGGTGCGCGGTTTGGCGCAGCCGCCGTCAGCGTTTGATTGCGACGCCGCCGTACATGGTGACCTGCTCGTCACGCACGAGAGCATCCTCTGGCCCCGGCCGCCACCGGTGCACCAGCGTCACCCCCGGCTCGACGAGGTCAAGGCCGGTGAACAGGGCCTCGACGGCGGCGCGGTCGCGGGCCTTGGTCGGGATGCCGCTGGCGTTGTAGGAGGCGATTCCGCTCGGCGCGTCCACCGGGGAGCTGTCGGCGGTGACGGTGGAGAGGGCCAGGGCACTGCCCGGCATCAGGGGCGCGAGGAGGGTGCTGATGACATGGCGTACCTGATCGTCGTCGACGACGTGCTGCAGGACGGCGATCAAGGTCACCGCGACCGGCCGACCGAAATCCAGCGTCTTCGCCGCTTGGGCGGCTGCCAGGATCGCTTCCGGTTCGCGCAGATCGGCGTCGATGTACTCGGTGATACCCTCGGGCGACCCGGTCAACAGCGCCCGGGCGTGCACCAGCACGATCGGGTCGTTGTCGACGTACACCACCCGCGCCGTCGGGTCCACCGCCTGGACGACGTCGTGCAGGTTGGGCTCGACCGGCAGCCCGGTGCCGATGTCCAGGAACTGGCGGATGCCGCGTTCGCTGGCCAGGTAGTGGGCTACCCGGGCCATGAACCGGCGGTTGGCGCGCATCGACACCGGCAGGTTGGGCATCTTGGCGACGATCTCCGCGGCGGCCTCCCGGTCGGCCTGGAAGGCATCCTTACCGCCGAGCAGGTGGTGGTAGATCCGGGCCGAGTGGGGCCTGTCCAGCCGCAGATCGACCGGGCTGCCGGCGTCCATGACGCACCTCCGGGGATGTGGTTGTAGGAGGAGTCTATGGACGGGCACGGAGTTGGCCAATCCGTTCCCGGCCGCCACGCGCCGTGCATGGTGGAAGGTGCTGCATCTGATGGCGTCCGACAGCCGGCCACGTGTACCGGGACGTGGCGGCGGTCGAGCCACCCACCGCCGACGGCGGCGTCCGGCGGACCTGCCATCGTGGCCTGAACGAGCACACGCGGCAGCCGACTTGGCGCAGGCGGCTGCGGTGGTTGGGACACCTCGCGTGGTCTACTGCCGACTCGCTATCGCGTTCCCCACCGCGGTTCATGGGCCGTCCGGGGATGGCTGCGCCGCGCGCCAGGCATCCCATACCTCCGGGCGTAGCCGGCCCCGGTCGGGCACGGTGATGCCGTGGTCGCGGGCCCAGGCACGGACCTCGGCGGTGGACGGCCGCGGGGCGTCTGGGGCGTCGTCGAGGCCGCTGACGACCGCTCCGATGCGCGCCACGGCGGCGGGTTCGCTGGTCGCCCAGGCGTGGGCGGCGGCCAGGTAGCGGTAGGTCCACTCCTCGGCCAGGGCACGGCTCTCACCGAACACGACGGGCACACCGGGCCAGCGGACCTGCAGTTCGGCCAGCCCGTCGGCGACAGTGGCGGGGCGGACCCGGTCGAGGGTGAAGACCTGCGAGTACCGGTCCTCCACGACCACCGCGGCGCGGGGCAGGGCGGCCAGGTCGGCCAGGGCGTAGCGCAGCGTGCCGGTGGTCAGGCTGGTGACCAGGTCGGCAAGGGACTTGCGTTCCACCGCCGCGACCAGTCGGCCGTCGACGACCAGGCCGTAGTCGCCGCAGGGCAGCGCCCGCCGTACGGTGCGCACCTGCTGGGTGGTGAACCGGTACGGGTACTGCTCGTGGGAGTCGACCACGACCGTCAGTTCGGCGATGCCGGCCGCGCGGGCGGTCGGCACGCGTACGTTGGGGCGGGCCTGCTTGCGGGTGCGGGGGGATTGCCAGAACACGACGTCGCGGCCCCGGGCGGTGGTGAACACCAGTTGGGACCGGTTTTCCCGGGCCCGGTCCAGGACGAGGTCGATGGCCGCGCCGCGGCGGGTGCACGAGCGTAGCGGCACCTGCTCGATGATCTCCGGCTGCTGCGGCCACTCGTGCACCGGCACCAGGTGGCAGTACAGCGCCGTGGTCCGCGGCCAGGTGCCGGAGGTGCGGAACACCATGCCGCCGGCCAGCGGAACATGCAGCAGATAGGGCAGCCGGGAGTCGGTGTCCGGGTTACGGGCGATACGCAGGTGCACGTCCTCTAGTGTTGCCGCCACCCCGATCGACAGGGCATCACGGCACGCCCTGGGCGGGTACGGGGATTTCCCGGCCGCCGTGATCACCGGTGCTGGGCCGGTAGCGGCGCGGCCAACGGCCACCGGACAGTCGCGCCGTCTTCCCCGGCGGCCGTGGGCCGGCGTCAACACCTCGCGGGAATCGGGGAGGTGCGCCTGGTCCCGCCTGGCTACAGTTGTGGCGCGGGGGCGGTGGCATGTGCCAGTCATTCGGTCCTCGCGCGACTGTCGCGGACTGCGCCATCAAGGGGCATGGATCAGACCGGGAGACGAGGATGAGTGACCGACACGGCAAGGACAATGCGCAGGTAGCCGAGGCCACGATGCCCACGTGCCCACCGTGGTGCGTGGATTGTTGGGACCTTTCCGACGACCTCCCCGGGTCCCGCTTCCACCACGGCGCACCAACGCCGCCTATCCCCGCATTGGTGGACATCGCGGGCACCGACAACTACGTCAGGGTGAGCACCAGCTTCTGCGACGTGTTGCCGGCGCTGCGCCGGCCGCACTTCTCCGATGACACCGCCCGTGTCGGGTTGTGCCTGGGTGAACGTGACACAACGGCTTCGCTGCTGCCGGCCGACGCCCGGCGACTCGCAATGGAGATCTTGCAGCAGGTCGACGCCATCGAACGGACCCCCGACACCCGCCAGCAGCGCCCGCCGTCCTGACCGCGCTGCGTTACTCACGGCGGCGGCGAGGCCGGGCCGCCACCGGGAACGCTGTCCCGCCATGTGTGCGTCGCCGGGCGCTTGCGTTGTGCAGACGACGAGCAGGCTGGCCGTCGGGCGCCGCGCCGAACGGGGTTGGCCCCATGTTCATGGTGCCGCTGAGCACCAACCGTCAGATGCTCGATCCGTGTCTTCACCGTCAACGCCGGTCCAGGGCTTCTACATCGTCATCCACCCCGCCGCCCAATACGGTGAGATCCTGGTGCCGCTCGGTGGGCGACCGAAGCGATTCACCCATCTGCCGCACTCGATCGACCCGTACCCGCACGCGACATCATTCAATGATGTGTCGTATGGACGACAACGACCTGATCAGTCATCCCGACGACGGCGGCGGGTGTACTGCGAGCTGACCGCCTAGCGGCGGCCCGCGCTGCCCCTTTTGTCCTCACCGTCATCGAAGGCACCCGTGGTGGTGGGGCGAGACCCGTGAGGGCATGGTGTCCCCCCACAAAGCCTCGACGTAGCGGGCACAATCTACGCAAGGGCGCAGGCGGCGCGAATCCCCGCCGCTGCCCGCCGGGATGGATGCCATGTCGATCAGTCCGTTGCAATCCCCGCCGTTCGACGTGGTTCGCTGCGACGACCCCCGGCTGCGGCTGAGATGCCCCGCGGTAGCCGATCTCGGTGGCGCCCGGACCGTCGCGGAGGCGGCGACGACCGGCACGCCGGCCATCCGCGATGCGGTCCGCGAAGCCGAGACGCAACTGCGGGCGTGGGCGGCGCAGACGGCCACCGCGACACTTGATCGGCTGGCTGGCGAACTGCTCGACGCCTGGCACGCACTGCGAACGATCAAAGCCAGGCGCTGGTATCACTTCCCGTCAGGCAGCGTCCAGCCGTCGCTACGACCGGATGCGCGCGAGGCCGTCGCCGACCGGTTGGGCCTGCACGGCCAGCCGCCGACATCGGTGCAGGCCGCCATGCGGGGCAGGAGAATCTCGCGCGAACGTGTACACCAGCTCACCCACCAGGTCGAGGCCGTGGCCGGGGGTGTGGCTGTGGGCGCCAACCCTGGACGAGGCGCTGCGGCTGGGCGTAGCGGCCGCCAGTCCCCGAGGAGTACACCGACGTGCTCCAAGCCCGCGCACTGATCCGTTCGAGGCCGGCGACGAGCCAACTGGATGCCGCGGCTTCGGTCGGCGGGCACGAAAAAAGGGCCCCTGTTTGCGGGGCGGCTGGTCGGCGCAATGAAACACGGGTCATTGACCCAGTGGGGCGCCCCGGTCGCGCATGAAGATTTCCGGGTTGACCGCTCCGCTGCTGCTGCGGTCGTTGTTGACGTGCACTTCGAAGTGCAGGTGCGGTCCGGAGGAGTTGCCGGAGGTGCCGACCAGGCCGATGGGTTCGCCGGCCGCGAGGGTTTGCCCGACGGTGACGGTGGGGTGGGTCTTCATGTGGCAGTAGCGGGTGATGATGCCGCCGCCGTGCTGGATTTCGAGGTACCAGCCGCATCCCTTGATGGCAGGGGAACCGTCGCGGTCGCGGCGCGTGTCAAGATTTTTGAGGCTGGTTGGTCAGAGATTCTTTGTGGCCTGTGGTTCGTCCTGGTCGGGTGGCTGGTTGATCCACGCGGCCTTGGGTAGAGCGGCTGGTTCGGGGTGCTTGCGGACGAACCGTTCGG
>WNFU01002044.1_pt1 | contig 39116 bp, 40 predicted proteins | sample 5400121 | NCBI WGS metagenome assembly WNFU01 (sample SAMN13153360, study PRJNA577476) | soil metagenome | isolation source: 100 cm soil or saprolite under grassland replicate 1 | place: USA:California | collected 2016-06-15
CGTCCTGGGCATCGGCGGCCCCTCCGGTGATCACGTAGGCGGTCCTGGCGGCAAGGTCCTGGTATGTCCGTACGAGCTGTTCGTATGCGGTCACGTCGCCATTTCTCGCCCGTTCGACGAGCTCCTCTTCCTCCAGTGGTCGGCCCCCCATGGAGAGATTTCACTCCATGTACGGCCTCGGGTCGTGGAGGGTTCCCGGACTGTCGACGGCAAGGCCGACGCCGTTCGGGCGGGGAATCTCGCCCTGCTACTCCCGCGAACCCAACGGTGGGGTGGTGGTGCCCCCTTCTGCCGGCTCAGGTTCGCCGGACGGCGGCAAGGGGCTGACGGCGAACCGAACCAGCACGACGACGGCGATGGTCACGGCCAGCACGCTCGTCCACTGGCTCCCGGTGAGACCGAAGAACCGGTTCTCGACTCGCAAGAAGTCCGTGATGATGCGCCCGGAGCCGTACCAGGCCACGTACGTGAGGAACAGCACTCCCGGCCGGCGCAGCGTGCGATTCAGAAAGACGAGGAACAGCACCAGTGCCATGGCGATGAACAGGTCGTACAGCGCCGTCTGGTGCACACCAACGCCGCGGTCGAGGACCGTGCCGTCCGCCCCGACAAGCGTGGCGCCCTTGGCGGTGATGGTCTGGGTCTTTCCCCCCGAGAGAAGGGTGCTGCACAGGCCACGCACGCAGTCATACCCCGACAGGCTCCCACCGTGATAGCGGAAAGCCAGCGCCCACGAGGTGGGCTTGCCCAGGTGGTCGCCGATGATGAGGTCTCCGATCCGCCCGATGACCACCCCGAGGGGAATCGGGATGGCCGCCGCGTCGAGCGCCGGAAGGGCCGGAATCCGCTTCCTGCGCAACAGTGGGAGGCAGGCCACGATGGCCCCCACCACTCCTCCGAGCTGACTCAACCCGCCCCGATAGACGGCCAGGACATTCCCGAGGCTGTGGAACTCGGATAGGTGCGTGATGACGTAGGCGAGGCGCGATCCGATGATCGTCCCGATCAGGGCCCAGAACACCAGGGAGTTCGAGGTCTCCTCGGAGATACCGCGTCGGGGAGCTTCCCGGTTCACGAAGATGTACGCGCCGGCGAGGAAGCCGGCCGCGATCCCCAAGCCGTGCGGAGACAGGGCGAACCGCGAGCCGAAGTGAAAGCGATCGATGACCTTCCACCCGACGGAGGCCATGAGAGTAAGGGTCGACATCAGCCGGTAACTGTACCGGGCACGGCTACCGAAGGGAGGCGCCTCAGTATCCGGGGCGACACAAGAGCGGTCCACAGGTCCGCCACCCCCCTGCCCAGCAGCAGTCCTCCTGCCACGTCGGCCGGATAGTGCACGCCCAGATAGATCCTGGAGAGTCCTACTGCGCCGGCCACTCCGACGGCGGCAGCCTTGACCGCGCGCGACCCATCCAGGTCCCGAGCGGCCACCGTGACGAAGGCGAGCAGGACGGCGGGATGGCTGCTCGGCCACGTGGTTCCGGCCGGCTCGGTGATCAGGAGCCGAACGTCCTCGAGGGAGAGATAGGGACGGGGACGTTGCCACAACTTCTTGAGCACCTGCCCGAGGAGCCACATCGTGGTGGCGGCTCCCAGGGCGTCCAGCGCCTCCTTCTTCCGACGAGCCCCGGCCAACGCGACGGCTGCGCCGACGGAAGCCCACAGGGATCCGAGCTCGGTCACGCCCTGGAAGAAGCCGTCGGTCAGCCGCCCGCTGCCCCGGTTGACCGCTCGATACATCCTCCGGTCCAGAACCTGGCCACGCCCGCCCGCGGACAGAGCCGAAACCGCCAGCGCTCCGAGGCCGGCTACGGCGGGGAACCACCGGCGCTTCGACATCGGTCTTCGGCCTTCGCCAGTGAGGTGATCCTCGCGATGTGCTCGATCGTCGTTGCTTCCGCGCACGGGCGACAGCCTATAGGCTTGATCGGGCCGGACCTGCCGCTACGAGCTGCCCGGACCCGGCAGCACGCGACGGGTCGATTTCCTCCGAGGAGGGCCGATGCACCGCGAACCCGACGTTCCACCAGAAAGACGGGAGGGGATCCCTGGACCCGGCCAGACCGACGCTGATCGCAAGGCCGACCAGGAACATCTCCACGAGCTCCAGCGGGCCCGCCAGGCTCGGGTGGCCAAGGTGCTGGTGGCCCTGGCCATCGTGGTCATCCTGATCATCTTCATCGTCTCGAACTCGCAGCCAGTCGAAGTGGACTTCGTCTTCGTTACCCGCCACCCCCGCCTGATCTGGGTGATGTTCGCGTGCACGGTGCTCGGGGGTCTCCTCGGCTACCTGATCGGGAGGCCCGGCAAGCAGGTCAGGCTGCACCGCAGGCGGGAACAACAGGGCAAGACGTAGGCGGGAGCGACTGCCCCCGGTGACCGCCACCATCCGGGAAGCGCGCCCCGAGGACTTCGAAGCTGTGACTGCCCTGCTCGAAGAGCTCGGCCGGCCCAGATCGTTGGGCACGCCAGACGAACCCGCGATACGAGATCGCTTCGACGAGTGGCTGGGTCACCCGGACCGGTTCATCTTCGTGGCCGAGGATGACAAGGTCGTGATCGGGATGATCGACATGGCGCTGATCGGACGTCCGAACTTCGTCCAGCCCCATGCCTGGGTCCCCGACCTCGTCGTGACCGAGAACGCTCGGAGCGGAGGAGTTGGGGCAGCCCTGCTGGCCAAGGCCGAAGACGTGGCCAGAGACCTGGGAGCCTTCTCGCTCTCTCTGGAATCTGCGCACTGGCGGACCCGGGCCCATGACTTCTACCTCCGCCAGGGCATGACGGACGGGGCCAGGCACTTCATCAAGGTCTTCGCGGACATCCCCTAGCCGCCGCAGCCTGCCGGGGACGAGCCCGTCAGCGGCTCGAGTTCTCCGCCTGGCGCTTCTGCGCCCTGATACCCCTCCTGAGCAGGGTCGTCGCTCCCAGCATCTGAATGGCTCGCGCGGCCAGTTCCCCGATGGTGCCTCCCTTGAATCGGAACGCCACGCGGTGACGAAGCCGCGTCCTCCCCCGATCGAGGGGTTCCAGCCACGTCTCCACGACCCCATCGACCAGGCCGCGGAGCTCGATCTTGGAGTAACGTTCGGGTTCGATCTCCAGGACTCGGGCCGAGGCGTGGGCCCTGGCTCCCAGGAATCTGACCCCGGTCGTGTACTCGGTCCCGCGTTCGAGTCCTGCCTTCGGCACTCCCTTGACCTCGTAGATGTGGCGGTCCCAGACGGGGAGGTTCCAGGGGTTGGCCACGACGTCCCAAACGGTCTTCGGTGGGGCGTCGATCACCTCCGAGACCTCGACCACGGTCACGTCATGGCCCCGAGACAGAGGCGCTCGACCATCCCTCCCACCATACGACCCGGCGGGGACGAAGCCGAACGAGCGCCTGGTCGAACTCCGATGACGGGGCGGTTTGCGCCCCCCCCTGCAAGAGCATCCCCGCCATCTCCGCTGCTCGCCACGAGGCGAGCCGATCCACGGTGAGGGAAGCGGGCCCGTCGATGCGAGTGGGCCCTGAGGTTCCACTGGTTCCACCCGCGGCCAGGTTGAGAAAGGCCCATGGCAGGCTCGCCTGGTACGTTCCCTCTCCATGCACCCGTCGCCATCGCACCGGAACGACCGTCGACGCCCCATGGGCAAGAGCCAACGCCCCATCCCCCTTGCTCCCGACGACCGATCTCACCGACCGTGGGACCCGGAGGTCCAGAGCCCGGCGACCCTTGACCCGCCCGGAGGACCTTCGGGTCTCGGTGACCTCCGCTTCCGTGTCCCACTCACCCCACACTGCGGCCACGGTCCCTTCGGCCAGGTCGAGGAGCGCCCCGGCCTTCACCTCGACACCGACGAATACCCTCCCCGGCGGCGTCCACGCCAGTGGGACCCTGCGAGCGTTCACGGCGTAGCCGGCGAAGAAGCGAGCGTTCTTCAGGCTGAACCGAGTGGCCGCGCGGACCAGCCGCGGGCCGGCCACGGCGGCGGAAGGCCAGGACAGGGGGTCGAGCGCGTCGTAGGTGCGAGCGCGGCCGCGAAACGTCACGGCCTGGCCGCCTGCCCGGATCATCCCGGCCACATCTCGACCTCGGCGCAGGGCTCGCGCCTTGACGGACGTCCGCGAAGTGGTGAGCCACAGTCGACCGCCGTCCAGCGCGTACACCACGGGAGTGAGATGAGGACCCCAAGTCGTGCGGACGGCCAGATAGCACAGCGTCCCCCGCTCAAGGGCCTCGCGGGCGGCCCGGGGCAGCCGAGCCGTCACGACCGGCGGGATTCCCTGGAAGGCCACGGGATAGCCGCGCGCCGCTCGGCCCCACCGGGAGGACCTACGAGCATGAGCCCGGTCCACACGGTGTGGCACAGCAGGCTCGCCAAGACTCCATGGGTCCAGAGTGCCAGCCCTCCCCACACGGCTCCCGACACCAGCGCTCCGAACAGGATTGGCAGGCTCTCGCTGGCCGCGTTCACCGCGACGTAGACGAGCCACGTGAGAGTCGCAGCGGCGACCCACCCGGTCGTCGCAGCCAGCCGCCACTGGAACAGGCCTCGCCAGAACAGCTCCTCGCCAGGCGCCACCACCAGGGCCGCCAGGCCGAAGGCCACGGCCAAAGGGAGGTCCTTGCGCTGGTCGTAGATCTCCTCGACGTGCCGGTCGAAGAACGACCAGCTTCTGACGAAGAGAACGAACGCCACGGTGGCCAGGTACAGCACGACGCCGACCGCCACCCCGGCCGCAACCGCCCAGCCCCATGCAAATTTCGGCGAGAGAGACAGCCGTCCCGTGGCCAGTGAAGCCAGGCCCACGGCCCCGGTCATGGTTCCCATGGCCGTCCAGACTCTGACCCGGCCGGCCACGACCACTCGCCACGCGACGACGACACCGGCGGCGCCGGCGGCCATGAGGGCGAAGATCAGCACGGATGATCCGAGCCCTCGAGGCGGGTCAGCTTCATGGAAGGAATCTCACCTTGGCAGCCAACTCGGCGGTGAACGCCGTGATCACGGCGAGGTAGAAGAAGCCGGTCGCCGACTGAACGGCGGTGGGGCGCGTCCCCCGCAGGGTGATCCGGATGAACACGGCGATCAGACCGGTACACGCCACCATCCCGATGGCGATCCATGTGGCGCTGCCGGCCACGGTGAGGAGAGGGTTCAGGGTGCTGGCGGCCCGTCCCGGTCGGCTTGGCGCGCCGATCCCGCCTACGATCACCGCTGCGGTCTCCAGGACGACCGACGCGATCAGCAGCCATGCCATCCGGTTGATGGGTCCGCGGGTCAGCCTCCGATCGGTCAGGTACCAGTGACCCAGCAAGAGCCCGTCCAGCACCGCACCGGTGAACACCGCTCCTGCCAGGAGCTGGAAGAACGACAACGTGAGCGACTCGTCGGTGGTCCGGGCGAAGGCGAACAACGCGACCACGGCCAGGGGCACGGTTAGGGTGCCCAATACCCTGCCGGCCGCATACAGGCGAAGGCGGACCAGCACGATCCAGAGAAACGTCGCTCCGGCCAGAACCAAGGCGAGCGTCACCGCGATGCGCCCCTTGGAAGCAGTCGTTGCGTCGTACGCGCCGACGGCGGCCCCCGCGGAGGACAGTGCCAGGAAGAGCACGATGCCTCCGGTCAGGTAGAAGAATCCTCTCCGTACCTCGCTCCACAGCGGAGTGAGGAACAGGATCCCGGCTCCGCCCGCAGCGGTCTCGGCGAGCACGAGGGCCATGATCCCGGCGGGCCCTTTCACCCGAAGGCTCCCCGTTCACGTTCGTGCGTCACACCGCATAGCGTATCCAGGGTGAACCGGGGCGGCGGCGAGAACCCCACCTTGTCCGTTGGGCTGTCTGCGACGATGGAAGAGGCGGTGACGGACGCTGGCTTCGGTTTCGATTCACCGTGTCCGACGGGACAGGAGAAGTCGACAGCGGGACGCACGTGCCTGTCCTGGTCGATCGGCAGAGATTCGAAGCTCGCGCCAAGGCCAGAGGCGGAGCCCGCGACTAACCCAGGTAGGAAGCTCGCTTCATCAACGTGGGGTCGAGCATCACGTTGATGCAGGCGGGTACCCCTGAGTCGAACGCTTCCCTTAAGGCTGGACGGATGTCTTCGGGCTTCGTGACCCTCGCTCCGAACCCCCCCAGCCCCTCGACCATCCGGTGATACGGAGCCTCCGGGTCGAGATCTGAGGCCGGCGCGTTTCCGGACCCGTACAACATCTCCTGAGCCACCTTGATCTGCCCCCAGGCCCCGTCGTTCCCGATGATCCCCACGAACGGGAGCTGCTGACGGATGGCACTCTCGTACTCCATGGCGTTCAGCCCGAACGACCCGTCGCCGTAGATCACCAGAACCTGTTTGTCAGGCTTGGCCAGCCTGGCTGCCATTGCGAACGAGGGTCCAACGCCGAGGCAGCCGAACGGTCCCGGATCCAACCAGTGCCCGGGATATCGAGCCTGGACGATCGAGGCACTTATCCCCACCACGTCCCCCCCGTCGCCGACCACGACCGCGTCAGGGTCCAGAAAGTCCCGGATCTCCCTGGCGAATCGCTGCGGATGGATCGGCACGGCGTCGGACTCCATGGCCGGGCGGGCTTCGTCGTTCCGTCGTTGCTCCTCGCCTCTGACTTCGTCCGTCCACTCCGGCTCCTCGACGCTACCCACGCCCGCGTTCACCAGCTGCTCGATCACTCGTCCCGGATCCCCCACGATCCCCACCTGGACTGGCCGGTTCCGCCCGATGTGCAGCCCGTCCACGTCCACCTGGATCACCTTCACCCCAAGGGCGAACCCTCGCCGACCGAACCCGAGCCGGAAGTCCCAGTCCACACCGAAGGCCAGGATGACATCCGCCTTCTCCAGGGCATGTTTCCTGGCCGCCGAGAAGAAGTAGGGGTCGTCGGGCGGCAGGCACCCTCGACCGAGCGAGTTCAGGAAGACAGGGACCTTGAGCACGTGGGCCAGCTCCGCCAGCGCGTCGTGGGCGCCCGACCAGCGGATGCCCGCCCCGGCGAAGACGATGGGCCGCTCGGCCTCGTGGAGCAGCCGAACCGCTTTCTTGACCAGGTCGGGGTCACCGAGAGGCCGGGCGTCGGTCCGATAGTGGGCCGGCAGGGCCACGTCGGCCGGGACGGTGTTTAGCTGCACGTCCAATGGGAAGTCGAGGAACACCGGGCCCTTGCGGCCGCTCAGGGCCTGGCGGAACCCAGTCGCCACCAGATCGGCGGCCCTCCGCACGTCGTAGCAGGTCCGGGCCCACTTCGTGATCGACGAGAGCAGCGTCACCTGGTCCATCTCCTGGAGGGATCCCATCTCGAATTCGACGATGGGGTTCTTCCCGGACAGCACCATGACCGGCGAGTTCGCATACCAGGCGTTGGCGATCCCGGTAACCGCGTCCGTCACCCCGGGGCCGGCCGTGACGGCGGCCACCCCCGGCTGGAGCGTGACCCTGGCCCATCCGTCGGCCGCGTGGGTTGCGGCCTGCTCGTGGCGGAAGTCGACGATGTGGATGCCCTCGGCCACACATCCGTCATAGATCGGCGCGATGTGGCCGCCCGAGAGCGTGAACAGGTGGGTCACGCCCTCCTGCCGGAGGGCCTGGGCGATCAGATGACCGCCATGCTTCGGCCGTTCCGCTGTTTTCAGGACCCGATAACCTTATCGAAACGATGCGTCTGTTTCGTCGCAAGCAACACGGGCCGTCCTCCGGGACGGCCGCCTCGCGACCGGAGAGGTCTTCGTCTGGCATGTCACCTCGCGGCGAGCCTCGCCCGATGCGGGACGAACACGACTGGCGCTCCTACGACCTGGTCGCGCGCGACTACGCTCAGACCCAGGCGCCGACGCTGGCCCTTCCGGCGGCTGACCTGGTCGATCTGGTGCAGATCGTGCTGGGTTCTCGCGTGCTCGACCTGGGGACGGGAACCGGAGCCTCGGCACGGGTCGCCGCGAAGAAAGCAGGGCCCGACGGCCTCGTTACGGGGGTGGATCCGTCCGTGGAGATGCTCCGGCTGGCCGCGACCGAAGCCGGTGGGCCGGTGTATGCGGCGGCCACAGCGATCGATCTCCCTTTCCCGGATGGGACCTTCAGCCACGTCGTGGCGAACTTCGTGATCATGCACTTCCCCAAGTACGACACGGCCCTGTTCGACGTCCTCAGGGTGCTGGCTCGGGGCGGACGCATGGGGGTGACGACGTGGGGGCCGTCGGACGACCGCGACGAGTTCCATGCGGCCTGGCGGGAGGTGGCAGAGGAATTCGCCGAGCCCGAGATCCTTTCGGATGCCAGAAAACGCGCCCTACCCTGGGAAGAGCTTTTCTCGGACAAGAACAAGCTGAAGGAAGTTCTGCACGATGCCGGCCTGCGCGATATCTGGGTGGAGAAGCGCGACTACCGATTCGAGATGTCGGCCGACGATTACCTCATCGGACGCGAGACCACGGCCCTCGGACGATTCATGCGCCAGATGCTCGGCGAGGAACTGTGGGAGATGTTTCGCCGGCGCACCCGGGACGTCTTTGCGGAGCGATTCCCCTCCAGGATCAACGACTTCCGCGAAGTTATCCTTGCGGTCGGCCACAAGCCGTAAGGGCTGGCTCCGGAACTCGTCGGCCGCGGTCTGGTCGCCGAAATGGTTCCAGAACTCCGTGACCGTTACCCGAGCTGCAGGACGCGAAACGCCTCCGCGTGCTGCACGCCGATCTTCCGTCCGTTCTCCTCAGCCTCGGCCGGGAGCCACTCCTCGAAGAGCCCGAACATGTCGCCCTGGACCTGGCTCCTGTGCTCGGCCAGCGCCTTCAGCTTGAGGTCGATGAAGCCCGTGACGTCCTGGTAGTGGTTCGGCTCGAGGGTCCATCCCATCCATACCTCGGGAACCTTCCATACCGAGAGACCCTCGGCGAGCTGCTCGGCGAAGAAGTGAGGGTTCCCAGCACCGGGAAAGACGGCGTCCAGGGTCACGGCGCCCGCAGTGCGGTGATCGGAGTGGTTGAAGTAACGATTGCCGAAGAACCACGCCGTGGGGTCACACGTGAGAACGATCGTGGGGCGGACGCGCCGGGCCGCTCGAGCGATCTCGGACTGCACCTCGAACGTGTTCTGGAGCTCCCCGTCATGGTTCGAAAGGACGGTGGCGCCGGCCAAGCCGAGGAGGCGCGCCGCGTCCTCAGTCTCTGCCAGTCTGGTCCGGGCGAGCTCCTCGCGGTGCTGCACGGGGTCCTCGGAACCTCGGTCGCCATTGGTCAGCACGAGCAGGTGAACCTCACGGCCCTCACTGGCCCACCTGCCCAATGTGCCGCCCGCCGAGATCTCGGCGTCGTCGGGGTGGGCAAAGACAGCCAGAACGGGCCCCTGGGTAGGCACGGATTCCGATGGTGATGGGCCCTGCGATCCCTCGGGCACGACGTCAGCCATGGCTTCGGGCTCCCGTTCCTACCCGCGTCGTGCGCTCGTGCGCTTGGAGCCCGAGGCAGGAGCGCCCGACGTTCGGGAAGAGGCCTTTCGAGGGGCACTCGCTTTGGCTTTGGGTGCGATCGTGCGAGGCGCCCTGCCCCGCCCCGATTGTCCTTCGATGTATCGAATCAGCGTCCTCGCCGGCGAACCGGTGGCTCCCCTGGGCCACAGGTCCCCCGACTGCTCGGCGAACGCCGTGCCGGCCACGTCGAGGTGGGCCCAGGGGACGTCGCCCACGAACTCCTTGAGGAACAGGGCCGCGGTGATGGCGCCCCCCCACCGGATGCCGACGTTCTTCACGTCGGCCACGGACGACTCGATGTGCCGGCGGTAATCGGTCCACAACGGCAGCTCCCAACCCTGCTCGCCCTCCTCCCGTCCCGCCGCAAGGAGCGCGTCGATGAGCTGCTGGTCGCTCCCGATCACCGCATAGATATCGTTGCCCAGCGCCACCATCGCCGCGCCGGTCAGTGTCGCCGAATCGATGATCACGCGGGGCTTCTTCTCGGCCAGGTAGGCCAAGGCGTCGGCCAGGATGAGACGACCCTCAGCATCGGTGTTCAGGACCTCCGAGGTCTTGCCGCCCCGGTGCCGCAACACGTCGCCCGGGCGGATGGCCGATCCTCCCGGCAGGTTCTCGGCCGACGGGATGGCCGCGATGACGTTGACCCTCGGCTGAAGCTCGGCCACCGCCCGCATGGTGGCCAGCGTGGCAGCGGCGCCGCCCATGTCCGCCTTCATCCACTCCATCCCAGCGGCGTCCTTGATGGAGAGCCCCCCTGAGTCGAAGGTGACGCCCTTGCCGGTGATACCGATGGGCGCGCGGTCCCCCCCGCCCTCGTAGGTGAGCTCGATCAACCGGGGCTCGTTGACGCTTCCTGCGCCGACCCCGAGGATGCCGCCGAACCCGCCCCTCTGAAGCTCCGCCTTCGTCCAGATCTTGCAGGTCAGGCCGGACCGCCTGGCCATCGTGCGAGCCTCGTCGGCGAGGTACGAGGGGGTGGCGTCGATGGCCGGAGTGTTCACCAGGTCGCGAGCCCAGTTCGCCGCCTCCGCGTAGACCTGGCCCCGGGTCAGCCCCCTCTGCGAGGCACTTCGCCTGCCGTTGGTCAGGGCCAGGATCTGTGCGAGCTTCGGCTTCTCCTGCGACGCCGAGTCGATCGGCCGCTCCTTGTACCGGTCGAAGCGGTATGCCCCGAGGGCTACGCCTTCGGCGAAAGCGTGCGCCGAGTCCTGGGGCGAATCGCCCACCTGGTGGACGGTCGAGGCAACCGTGTGGAACTTCGTAACGGAGCGAGCGACCTTCATCGCCGCCTTGCGAATGGCCTGGGTTCCCGCTTCTTTCCGTGTTCCCAGCCCGACCAGGACGACGGTCTTCGGCTCGATCTTCCCGAACGTGGGAATGGCGAAGGACTCTCCGACCTTGCCCTGGACGCCATGCTCGGCAAGCGTGGACATGAGGTCCGCTCCCAGCGCTCGCTGCACCGCGTCCACGCCCGGACCGGGCTCGCGACCTTGGAAGAATGGGATGATCAAGGCATCGGCGGCGACTTCTGTGGGCGAGGCAGAGGACAGCTCGAATGTGGGCAACGTGATTACACCTCCATTGATCGAGGGCGCAGCGCGCAAGTCTAGCGGAGCATCAGGACACCGCTTACCCGTGTAGCCATTCCCCGCGCGCGACTTTGTCGTAGACCGTCAGGCCCTCGTACGCTGTGCCGAACGTGGAGCAGCAAAACCTGAAGCGATTCGTTCACTTCTCCCCGGACGGCGTGCGCAGAGAGACCGTGTTCGAAACCGACCGCCTGTGGACGCAGGTCCTGTGTTTCGAGCGAAATCAGACCATCGGCCCGATCACCGATCCGGACTCCGACGGCATCTTCCTGGTCGTGGCCGGCGAGGCCGTTTTCCTGGTCGACGGAAAGCGAAAGCGGCTCGAGCAGTGGGGAACCGTGCTGGTCCCGGCGGGCGCAGAAGTCACAGTGACCAACGCCTCGGTCGACCCACTGGTCCTCTACCTGATGACCGCTCCACCGCCGACTGTCGATCCCGCGACCGGCTGATCACCCCTCCGTGACCTCTGGTGTGCGAATCCTTCCGGGCTTTCGACCCACAGACGACGACAGGATCGCGTGAATCACGAGTGCGGCCAGGAAGGCTGGAATGCTTGCGCCCCAGCGAGATCCGGCCAGCGGATAGGACAGGTGCAACCAGCGGTGGAAGAGCATGTTCATCGTTGTCTGCCAGCCCTCGAGTCCCGGTGGAACGGTCCAGCTCCACTGATAGATCAGGAACCCAATCACCCACGACGAGAACGCAGCCACGTTCACTTGGCGACGTCTTGGAACGACGTCGTCTCTCGCGTGCCGGTCGAACATGTCAGCGGTGAGCCGGCCGCGGCGGCCAAGAAGGATGTAGTCGGCGACGAACACGCCGAACAGGGGCACGAACACCGAGCCCAGGAGAAAAAGGAAGGACTCATAGGTCCCGACAGCCACGTGTGGGCGGAGGCCCAGCCATACAGCCAGGCAGGCTCCTCCCGCCGCGATGGCCAGGATTCCCACCCGCTGGTTGATCCGGCCTTCCAGGTTCTGGCTGGACACCGCCGCCGAGTAGATGTCGGCGAAGGCCTCGTCGGTCTCTCCGACCAGGAGGGTCAGAAGCACCACCCACCCTCCGGCGAGCCCGGCAATGGCGTTCGCCAGACCCCCCGGAGATATCGTCGACAGCCCCGTCCCCAGCACCACGAGTGCCCCCAACGCGTAGAACCAGACATTGCCGGTCATGTATCCCCAGTAGGTTCCCGCCGCGGATGACACTCCTCGTTTGGCGAATCTGTTGTAGTCGGCCACCAGCGGGAGCCAGGACACCGGCATGGCGATGACCAGGTCCACGGCGAGCCAGAAGGGCAACCCTCCGGTTCCCGGCTGGTGCCACACCGTAGCCAAGTCTGCCGTGGCGATGACCTTGATGGTGATCCACGCAGCAACCCCGGCCACCACCCATGCCCCGAATCGCTCGAGCCACTTGCGCACCACCAGGATCGGTCCGCCCAGAGCGAGGGTCGTGCAGACGACCGCCACTACGGCCAGCCAGAACCAGTACGAGACGTGCAGCATGCTGTTTGCCACCAGGCCCATCGCCCAGAACTCGAACCCGGTCCACCCGACCAGCTGCACGATGTTCAGCACCGAGGGAACGTAGGACCCGTGCACGCCGAGCACCGGTCGGAACAGGACCATCCCAGGTACCCCTTCGCGCGACCCGGCCAGTCCCACCAGGGCGAGCGGGATGCAGCCGATCGTCGACCCGACCACGATCGCCAGGAGCGCCCGAGGAAAGCCGAGCGACGGGACGAGCAGCGCCCCCGTCAACAGCACCAGAAGGCCGACGGACAGATCGCCCCACAGCACGGCGAAGTCCAGGCCCGACAGCCTGCGGTGCTCTGGGGGAACTGGGCTGATGCCCCAGGACGGCGCTTCGCTCTCGAGGGCTCGCTCGAGGCGTTCGGTGACGGTTGCCATTCCCCTCCCTTCGCCGGAATTGCCCGGATCAGGTTCCAAGGGTCGCCGGCTACTCAGCCGGCCTCTCAGCCCGGTGCGACCGAGCTCCCCTGCCTCCTTTGCGAGTCTACGTCCTCCGTTGGCGAACCTACGGCTCCACCGGATCGGCCACGTGGTACTTCCGGCGCACCAGCGCTGGGATGTGCGATCGGAATCCCACCGCAGCGTCGAACAGCCTGCCCATCCGATCGGGCTCCAGCCGCGGCAGCGCAACGAGCGCTCTCCGCCCCTGCACCTCGGTCTCCAGGAGGTCCGGCTGATTCAGGAGCCACCTCAGCATCCCCAGGTCGAAGAACTGATAGGCGAACTCCCTGTCGTCCGCGGTCACATGGAAACGGCGATTGAACTCATCCGAATTCAATTGAACGTCATGGAACCCCATGTAGTCCGAAGCGAGACCTGCCGCGCCGTTGCGTTCCGCGATCACCGATGGGACGCTGGCCCCGAGATCCAGAACCGCCACCGAGAACCGACGCCAGTCCTTGACCCGGTAGAACACCCACATCGTTCGGGTGGCGAAGTAATCGTAATCCATCGCCCGCACCGGGACGCCGTTCCATTCGCCCTGGAGGACATTGCGGACGCGCCCGCCGTCGCCTCTGCCGAACAACCGAAAGTCCTCGGACAGGGCCTCCTTGTTCCTGGCCCGGAACTCGAGCCCGCGATCCCGGGCGAACCGGGCAATCGCCAGCCGGCGCCTGTCTCGCCCCGCCCAACTGTGGAGCCACACGAGCGCGACGCCGCCCATCAGCAGGATGGGCCCTCCCTCGTCCCCACGGATGAAGGACACCACGACGCCGGCGGCGATGATCCCGAACCCGAGAAGGGCCACGGACCCGGCGGAGGACCCGGGGAGCCGGGACGCGATCCCAAGCAAGATCGCCGCCGCCAACAGCGAGGCCAGGAAGAGCAGGCTCATCGGTCGTCCTTGCTCACTCTGTGCAGGATCATCCGCCGAGTCAAACCCTTCAGCTCGACGGGCCCGATCTGCTCGAAGCGAAGCCCGTCACCCGAGGCCAGCTCGACGACGTCATCGCTCACCACGACCTCACCCGGCCCCGCCTGGGCGGCGATCCGGGCGGCCACGTTCACCGTGCGCCCGAAGTAGTCACCGTCACGGAAGATCACCGGCCCGGCGTTGACACCGATGTGGGCGGGTGGGAGGCCTGCGGCGGGAGTCCGATCGACCAGCTCGAGCGAGCACAGGACTGCCTGACGAGGATCGGGGAAGTGGAACATAACTCCGTCTCCCAGCCACTTGACCGGCTTCCCTCCGAACCGGGCGGAGCCGGACTGGACGATCTCGGCCAGGCGCCCCACCAGCTCGGCTGCCGTCTGATCCCCGCGCTCCTCCGTGAGACGCGTGTAGCCAACAAGATCCAGGAACACCATGGCCGGAGGGCGGGCCGGACGGGCGATGGCGAGGCCGACCTCTTCCAACATGCTCTCGACATGCTCGACGATGTGCTCGATCGACCCATGCTCCTGGTGACGTCGGTATATCCACAGCATCATTCGTTCGACCATCTGCCGGAGTTGAGGGGAGGCCTGAGAAGCCGACAGGAGCATGTCGTGCTCGGACATGCCGGAGCGGAGCAGCGGCACCTCGATGAAGTCGTGGAAGAACGAAGCCTCGGCGGCGCCGATCCGGCCCAGGTTCTCCCCATAGACACGGAGGGCCCGGCACAGCTGCGTGTCGGACACGCCGAGCCGCATGGCGAACTGTCCGATGGCGAACATCTCCGCGTCGTCCTCGCGGATCGGATCGCTGGGGTCCGGCCGTGGCAATCCGAGGGACTCGTGGACCTGCTGGACGAACTCCATCGTCCACCCCATCTCCTTGCCTGCCACCTCGTAAGTCTTCGGGCTGTAGCCGGCGGGGTTCGTGACGAGCTCCAGGAACGAGAACGACAGCCTTCCATCGGCGATGGCCTTCCCGACCGCGTCGAGGGGAACGCCGCCTCGCTCGAGCGACTCCGCAAGCTGGATCCGCTGGAGGCTCCCGAGGCGGTACGAACCATCGGGCTCGCTCGACACGATGCCCAGCTCAGCGAGCCGCCTGACCTGTTCGAGAGTTGTGCCGGCCCGGGCCGCCAGCTCGGTTTCCGAAAGCGCCTCCACATGAGGCATCGTATCCACATGGGCAACAGACCGCGGCGCCTTCATGCAACGCTACGTTCCCCGAGGACATCTCAGATCAGGAGGAATGGAGGAGGGCAATGACCTATGAACAGCTGATCGTGGACCGTGACGGTCCGGTGGTAACGGTTCGATTGAACAATGCCGCGAGGCTCAACGCGCTGTCGCCGACGATGACCGCCGAGCTCCTGGACGCATTGACGAAGCTGGGAAGCGACGAGGACGTTCGGGCCATCGTGATCACGGGGGAGGGCAGGGGCTTCTCGGCCGGAGCCGACCTGTCCGCGTTGCAGGAGCCTTACCTGAAGGGAGAGCGCCCCAGGCTGTCCTTCTTCCTCAAGGAGGGATACAACAGGCTCATCCCTCTTCTCGCCGAGACTCCCAAGCCCGTGGTTGCGGCGATCAACGGAGTGGTGGCAGGCGCCGGCAACTCGCTGGCGCTGGCCTGCGACTTCCGGATCGCCGCCGACCTGGCCTCCTTCACCATGGCCTTCGTGAAGATCGGGCTGATCCCCGACGCTGGGTCCTGCTACCTACTCCCCCGAACCGTGGGAATGGCCAGGGCCCTTGAGCTGGCCATGCTCTCCGAACGGATCGACGCAGCGACGGCGCTTTCGATGGGATTGGTCAACAAGGTGGTGCCAGCGGATGACCTGATGCAGGAAGCGCACGCGCTGGCCGCTCGCCTCGCCGATCTCCCCACGACCGCCATCGCCCTGACCAAGCGAACCTTCAACGAGGCGTCCCGAATGACATTGGCCGAGACCATGGACCGCGAGGCCGAGGTCCAGGACGAGGCCGCAGCCACGCACGACCACATCGAGGGGGTCCTGGCGTTCCTGGAGAAACGCCGGCCCAGCTTCACCGGCCGATAGCCGGCGGCCCCGCCCAACCTCGGAGGCCCTACCGCCTGAGCCGTGCATTCCTGGCCAGAGCCGAATTGACTAGTTAGTTCAGGCTAGGTAGGATCGGATGCCCTTCCCGCGCCATGCCCCTGCACCTCGAGGAGGTGGGACGTGCGAGTCAGGCCCTTCGTGGTCCTTCTGGGGTCCGTGGTCAGCGGACTCCTCCTGATCGGACCGACGGCGGCGTCGGCGGGATCGGGCATCCGGTTCCACGCGCCGGGAACCCTGCCGGGCAGTGAAGACGGGAACGAGCCCTCGCTGGCGATCTCGAACGACCGGGTCAGTGTATCGCACCACCGACGGCGGGAAGACCTGGGAGCGCCGGGCCATCCTCGCCGACAACCACCCGGGGGCGTCCGACCGCCCCTGGATCGACGTGTACCCCAAGCGCTCCAACAAGCCTTGGGACACGAACAGGACGACCGTGTATCTCGAGTACCACACCTTCACCCCTGACGATCTGGTCTATGTGACCAAGTCCGTCGATGGCGGAGCCACGTTCGGGCCGCCGATCCTCGCCACCATCGGGACCAATGCCCTCCCCGACTCGGGGTGCAACACGGTGCCTGGGGGCGTCACCGTGGACCAGAACACCGGGACCGTGTACGTGGTGTGGCTTTCCGGGAACGACGTCGTGTCGAACCTCGAGACGGGCTGCAACTACTCGCAGATCGGACCCTTCGACAAAGCATGGGTGTCGACGTCGACGGACGGCGGACTCACCTGGCGGGCTCACCTCGCGTGGCAGGGAACGTTCGACCCGGTCACGAAGATCGGCGACAACGCCGACAAGATCTTCGGCACGATGACGGTGGACACCTCCGGACAGGTCCACGTGGTCCTCGCGGTCCGGCACAACGATGACCCGGTCGGCTTCGTTGCCGACTGCGAGACGAACCCCCAGTGCCGCGAGGATCCGCAGACCACCGACCTGTTGCTGGCGACCTCGCCGGATCTCGGGGGCACCTGGACGGTTCCGGTGACCATCGCCAGGGGAGGCTCCAATTTCTTCCCGTGGGTGGCCGGCGGATCGGCCGGCCGGCTGGCTGTCGTCTACTACTCCTCCAACACACTGCGCCCGAACGACCCTTCGAGCGTCTGGAAGATCTCCTACTCGGCTGTCACCGACGCCGTAGCCAGGTTGGACGGGTTCGCCGCCAAGTATGTCCAGCCCCCACAGGTAGCCTCGGTGCTGCTCGATCCCAACCCCGTGCACCTGGGAGGGATCTGCACGTTCGGGATCTTCTGCGAGGCCGTCCCGAACGCGGACCGGAGCCTGGCCGATTCCATCGTGGTGGCGATCGACCCGGCCGGGGGAGCGAACGCGGCCTGGACGAACAATGCCTCCGGCAGCGGGCGGGTTGACTTCGCGTGCCAGGACGCGGGGCCGAGCCTCTTCGCCGGGATGAAGAACCTGCGCGGTTGTTACGGGGGCGCCCGGTAGCAGCCGCGCCATACAGGCGGGCGGTCGCCCGATCCGCCCGCGCCGAGGTCCCGGGCAGGCCCGCGCCCGGGGCCTCATCTTTCCCGGCGCATCAGGACACGTCCTGGTGCCTGGCTTGCCTTCCCGTATGCTCCCTCGGATGACCGCGCAGAAGCGTTGGACCTTGGTGGCCGCGGTGCTCGGGTCCGGGATCGTCTTCCTGGACTCCACCGTGGTGAACGTCGCCCTCCCGAAGATCGGGGAGCAGCTTCAGAGCGGCCTGCTGAGCAAGTTCGCCGCGGAGAACTTCGTCTACTACGGCTACCTGCTCTCGCTGTCGGCCCTGTTGATCCTGGCGGGAGCGCTGAACGACTTCTATGGACGGCGCCGGATGTTCGTCGTCGGGTTGATGGGGTTCGGCTTGACCTCGCTCCTGTGCGGGCTGGCCCCCAACATCCTGCTGCTGATCGTGTTCCGGGTGCTGCAGGGCGCCGCGGGGGCCCTGCTGGTTCCCGGCTCCCTGGCCATCATCACGGCGACCTTCGAAGGTGAAGAGCAGGGCCGAGCGTTCGGGCTCTGGGCGGGCGCCTCGGCCGCCACCACCATCCTCGGGCCGTTCGTGGGCGGATTGCTGGTGGACGGGGTCTCGTGGCGAGCAGTGTTCTTCATCAACGTGCCGCTCATAGCCTTCGCCGTGTGGGCCTGCCTCAAGCACGTGCAGGAGTCTCGGGACGAGGCGGCCACGGGCCAGTTCGACTGGCTGGGGGCCACGGTGGTGTTCCTGGCGGTGGGAGGCCTGAGCTTCGGGGCCATCATCGGACAGCAGGAGAACTGGAAAGGAGCTGCACCGTTCGCGGCGCTGGCCATCGGAGGCCTCGCCGCCATCGCCTTTCCCATCCTGATGGCGCGGTCCCGTCACCCGCTGGTGCCGCTCAGGTTGTTCCGGTCGCGGAACTTCACCGTGACCAACATCTCGACGCTGGTGATCTATGGAGCCCTGTACGTCACGTTCGCCTTCGTCATCATCTTTCTGCAGGGCACGATCGGCTATAACCCCACGGCGGCCGGGCTCATCGGTATCCCCGGCACGCTGTTCCTCGCGCTGTTCTCGACCCGATTCGGGCGGCTGGCCGCTCGCTACGGTCCGCGGGTATTCATGACCGTGGGTCCGGCCATCATGGCCCTGGGGCTCCTGTGGTTCGCACGCATCCCCGCCTCGACGGATTCGTGGATATTCGAGCTGCGGCACCCGTCCACCTGGGGGCCGCCTGCGAGCTACTACACCGACCTGCTGCCCGGGTTCGTCCTGTTCGGGATCGGCCTCATGATCATGGTGGCCCCGTTGACGACCGCCCTCATGACCTCCGTTCCGAAGGAGAACTCGGGCGTTGCCTCGGCGGTGAACAATGCCATCTCGCGGGTGGGACCGCAGCTGGCCGGGGCGCTCATCTTCGTGGCCATCGCCACGAGCTTCTACAACCACGTGGGGGCGAAGGTCGGTGTCCCGGGATCGGACGCCAACTTGCGCAAGCAGGTCGCGCCGTTGAACCCTGCAGAGCCCGGCGCGTCGCCGGAGCTGAAGCGGGCCAGCGAGGAGGCGTCGACCAACGCCTTCCATCTGGCCATGCTGATAGCGGCGGGGCTGCTCGTGGCCGGCGCCGCGGTGAACGCGGTTGGCATCCGCAACCCGGGGGGACCGAGGTGGATGCGCCAGCCGAAATACGCGGAATCCCCCACGGGGCAACGCCTGGTCGGCCATGCGGGGCACCTCGGACCGCCTCCTGAGACGGCCGGCGAGCACACGTGACCGATTTTCCCGGAGGTGACCTCCTTCACCTCCTGGACTGGAAACGCCGGGTCTTCGGCATCTATGCGGAGACTCGGGCCGCCGCCGATCCGGAGGCCGCCTGGAAGCGGTGGCTGGCGGTCCGAGACGAGCTGTTCGCCACCCACCCGCAGTCGCCGCTTCCGGCGACCAACCGACGGGGCTTCACCGGCCTTGCCTATTTCGCCTACGAGCCACGAGCTCGAGTCCTGGCAGAGGTGGTAGCCGCGAAGCCCGAGCGCTACGACATCGCCACCAGCGGTGAACAGGAAGGCTCGTACGGATTCACCAGGTTCGCCGTCGCCAGGTTCGAGCTCGCCGCGCAGCCGTTGGAGCTCGAGCTCTACTGGCTGGACGGCTACGGAGGAGGACTGTTCCTGTCCTTCCGCGACGGGACGAGCGGCTCCGAGACGTATGGAGCCGGCCGCTACCTCCTGGACACCGTGAAGGGCGCGGATCTGGGAGTGGAAGGGGAGCGACTGGTGCTGGACTTCAACTTCGCCTACAACCCATCGTGCGCGTACGACCCTCGGTGGGTCTGTCCGCTGGTCCCAGCGCCCAACCGCCTGGCCGTTCCCATCCGCGCGGGCGAGCGCTACGGATAAGAAGAGGGGGCCGGCTGGGGCCAGCCCCCTTCGAACTCGAAAGATCAGCCGCGGTCAGGCGCTCTTGGCCAGGTCGCTCACCTTCTTCAGGCCGTACTTGTCCGCCGTTGCCTTGGTCACCACGAAGACGTTCTGGTCGGAAGCTGGCGAGTAGTTGAGCACGTTCACGCCCTTTGCCGCCATGAGCCCCTTCAGGACCTGCAGGTTGTTGTTGGGATCTCCTGAGACCTTGGCCTTCGGATCGTTCTGGATCGACTCGCTGGCCAGATACTCAACCTTCATGTCGATCTGCCCGCTGAACAACGCCGGATCGGAGATCTTTCGGCTCTCGATGTTCTCCTGCGTCTTGACGGTATACCCCGCGTTCTCGAGCAGGATCTTGTACATCTCCGTCAGGATCAGCTGCTCGTTGAACACGGACGACACGCCGAGCGTCAGGGTCTTGCCTGCTCCTGTGTTCGTCTTGGCGCCCATCAGGTTGTTCTGCTGGATGAACGCCTGGGCGATGGACGCGGGGTCCTTCTTGTCGATGTCGTATTGACGGTTCAGACCCAGCAGGATCGGCGTGGTGAGCTTCGCCATCACCGAGTTCAAGATGGTATCGATTTCCGGGCTGTCGACGGCCTTGCGCACAAGGGGAACCAGGTTGTCGGCCGCCTCCAGTTGCTTGTCGTCCTCCAGCACCACGAAGTTCGGATCGTACACCGACGAGGAGAACAGCTCGCCGACCTGGATGGCCCCGCTCTTCAGCCCGGAAACGGTGAGCGGCCCTCCGAAGTCGAGCTTCTTGACCTGCTTGAAGACGATCCCGTACGTCTTCTTCAGGCCGATCTGGCAGAACGGATTCGTGGGACAATCCGGCGGGGCTCCGAACACGAACTGGCTGGCGATCGTGCCGCCGCCGCCCGCGCTCCCACCCGACCCGCCGCCGCATGCCGCGCCGAGTAGCGCGAGCGACAGCAGGGCCGCCCCGAGAGCGTACCTGCGGTAATGCCGCATGGGTAACCTCCCCTCTCTTCCTGGGGTGCCCACCCCCGAGACAAGGGCCTGGGGACCATACCAGCCCCCCTCCTGGCAACGCACCGGGCTAGACCAATAGTCCTGGCACCGCAGGTGGCCGTTACACTGGCTGGCTTCGCAGGCGCGCTCGGGTACTGGGGACCCGAGAAGCGGTCCGCGGAGCGAGCACCCGTTCGACCCGGCCCAGGGTCAGCTCGGTGAGGATGGCCAGGATCGCCACGAGGATCGAGCCGGCCACCAGCTTCGGATTGTCGCTCTGAGCGAAGCCGTCCACGATGTATCGCCCCAGGGTCCCCCCGCCGATCAGCGCCGAAAGCGTCGCCGTTGCCACGATCGTCACCGACGAAGTTCGGACCCCCGCCATGATTAGCCGCGTGGCCATCGGCACCTCCAGGCCCAACAAGACCTGACCCTCGCTCATGCCCATCCCCCGCGCGGCCTCGACGGTATCTGCATCGACGTTCTGCACGCCCACGTATGCATTGGTCAGGATCGGCGGTATGCCGAGCAACACCAGCGCAGCCACAGTGGGAACGAAGCCGAACGCAAAGCTGGGCGCCAGCTTCAGCACGATCACGTAGGCGATGCTCAGAATCCCGAAGGATGGGATGGATCGGCCGACGTTCGCCACGGAGACGGCCAGGAACTGGAACCGCCGGGTGTGGCCGATGTAGAGGCCGAGCGGGACGGCGACGGCAGCGGCGATGAGCACGGCCGCAGCAGAGATCTCCACATGCTCGAGCGTGCGGACTGGGATCCCATCGAAGCCGGACCAGTGCGAACCATCGACGAGCCACTTCAGCGCCAGGACGAAGGTGTGCACCCTGGCCCCCTCTAACGAGACCCAGTAGGCTGCGGCGGGACGAAGGGTCGAATCCGCACACGTGTCCACGGCGTGAGCGCGCGCTCGGTCCACAGGAGCAGCGCGTCGGCGGCGAGAGCAAAGAGCAGCGAGGCCAGCGCGCCGGTCAGGATCTCGGTCGGGTACAGGATCCGAAGCCCCTCCACGATGAGCTGTCCGAGGCCGCCCTTGCCTATCAGGGCCGCCACCGTGATCAGACCTATCGTGCTGACAGTCGCCACGCGGATGCCGGCGGCGATCGCCGGCACTGCCAGCGGAAACTCCACCCGCCACAGGAGCTGTCGTCGGGTGTACCCCATGCCCCGAGCAGCCTCCTTGACATCATCGGGGACGGTCCGGAGGCCGACGACGATGTTCCTGACCAGGATGAGCAGCGTATAGCTCACCAGTCCGATCTCGGCCGTCATCACCGAGAGCCCCGTGAAAGGCGTGAAGGCAGCGAACAGTGCCAGGCTGGGGATCGTATACAGGAGGCCGGTGAACCACGTGATCGGCGCGTAGGTGACGCTGTATCGGTAGGCCACCAGGGACAACGGGACCGAGATGGCCAGCCCGATGGCGACCGCGATCGCGGTGAGCTGGACGTGCTGGACGAACAGGTGCCCGATGGTGTGCCGGTGGTCCCATATCCACTGCCAACTCGTGGGCGGAGCTGCGACCAAGCTGCTCACGACACGATCTCCTTGGAGATCCGCTCCACCGTGAGAATGCCCAGATATTCCTGTCCATCGCCGAGCACCACGGCCACGTTTGTCCGTGAAGTGACGATCGAGTCGAGCGCTTCCCGCAGGGAGCTGTCATGCGTCACGTAGGCGCTGAACCGCTGGGGCGTGACCTCGTTCACTTTGGCGTGGCCGGCAAGGATGCTGTCGTCAACCCAACCCAGCAGCTTGCCGTCGTCCACCACCGCGACCCACTCGAGGCCGAACCCCCTCATCGCTCCTCGGGCCTCCTCGGCGGAGGCCGAGGAGGCGACCACGGGCCCCTCCTCAACCCCGATGTCCGACACCTTGATCAGGGCCAGGCGCTTCAGGCCCCGCTCTGCTCCGACGAACTCCTCCACGAACGCGTTGGCGGGCTCGCGAAGGATCTCCTCGGGCATGGCGAACTGTTCGATGACGCCGCCGATGTTCATGATCGCGATCCGGTCTGCCATCTTGATGGCTTCGTCGATATCGTGGGTGACGAATGTGATGGTCTTCTTGAGGCGGCGCTGGATGTCCAGGAACTGGTCCTGGAGCCGGGCCCGCACGATCGGGTCGACGGCGGCGAACGGCTCGTCCATCAGCATCACCGGCGGGTCGACGGCCAGAGCCCTGGCCACGCCCACCCTCTGGCGCTGTCCCCCGGATAGCTCGGAGGGATACCGAAGCTTGAGATCCCTGTCCAGCCCGAAGATCTCCATCAGCTCGTCGACGCGCCGGTCGGTCCGGTCGCGATCCCAACCGGTCAGCCTGGGGACGGTGGCCACGTTCTGGGCGACGGTCCGATGGGGCAGGAGCCCGATGCTCTGGATGACGTAGCCGATCCCCCGCCGGAGCTCCACGGGATCCTGGCGCATGACGTCGCGCCCGTCGACCACGATCGTCCCCGAGGTCGGCTCGATCAGTCGATTGATCATCCGCATCGTGGTGGTCTTTCCGCATCCCGAGGGCCCCACCAGCACCACCGTCTCCCCCCGCGGGACATCCAACGACAGGTTCTCCACGGCCGGACTTCGACTATTGGCGAACCGTTTGGTCACATGGCGAAGGGAGATCATGCCCTGGGCTGACGCCTCGGTTCGGGTCGCTTCTGCCGTGTCCTCCATTGCATGCATTGAACCATTGTCCGTGGTTGTGACATTCCGTACAGACAGGCGGCTTGTTCAGTGCTAGCTTCGGCTGGATGACGGGCGTGGCCTGGACCGCGATCGCGCTGCTGGGGGCGACCCTGTTCGGGAGCCTCTACCATCTCGGCTCGAAGATCGACTCACTGGGGGCCAGGCTCGATGCCCGGCTGGATGCCCTGACGAACCGCATCGACACACACATGGAGCGGCACGCGGGCTGACTCCGCGAAGACGATCAACCCTTCGGCTTGAAGGCCTCGAAAGGATTGCGACAGCTGCGGCAGAAGTGGGTGGAACGACAGAGCGTTGGGCCGAAGGCGCTCTCCAGACCTGTTTCCTCGCTGCCACAGAACGGGCACTGCACGTCGCTCTTCGTGCGCTGGAGCGTGGCCAGCGGGATCACCACCGACCCACCGTGCCCAACTTCTCCGGGCGGCGTCACCCCGTACTCCCGCAGGGCCCGCCTGCCCTCCTTCGTGATCCGGCCGCTGGTCCACGGCTTCGAGTAGACGAAACGAACCCTGGCTTCCCGCTCCGGGGCCGCGGCGCGAACGGCCACCTCGGCGTCGTACCGGATCACGTCCAGGGCCGGGCAGCCGGCGAAGGTCGGGAGCAACTCGACCTCGACGGCGTCGCCGGTCACCCGGACGCTCTCGACGATCCCCAGGTCTGTGATGGAGCACGGCGGGATCTCGGGGTCATGGACCTCGGCAAGAGCCTGCCAGACGACCTCTTCGACAGCCTCGAGTTCGACGGCCTTGTTCACCACTTCGCTCCCGGATGCGCCCGATACAGTCCCGTCATCTCTTCCCAGAGTGGCACGAAATCCTCCGAGTGCCTTCCCCGGCGCCCGCCGGCCCCGGCGAAACCGCCCTCGTGCACCCACCGGTCGTCAAGACGGGACAGCCCGGGCACCGTGAGGTCCTCGCTGGGAGCGGGCATGTCGCCGGAGGACGTCGGCACCATTTCGGCCGCCGCCCCGTGCCGGGTCAGCACGAAGTCGAGCGAGGCGGACTCCAGCTCCTCTCCGGTGCGCCCGAGCCACTCCCCCAGCAGCTGCTCGCTTGCGCGAGGGAGGACCCCCTCGGCCACGAGCCCCTCCTCGTCGGGGAGCGGCTCGAACAGCGCCATCGCCTCGCCGATGGTCGCGGAAAGTCCGTCGGCGAATCGCTGCCGGCCCTCCGCCGGGCCATTTGCAAGCTTCGAGAACCACTGGCGGGCGTGATCCAGGTGGTACTTCTCCTCGAGCTGCATCACCCTGACCACCTCGGCCAGCTCCTGCCACGAAGACTCCGCAAGCGCTTCCAGCCTGACGGCGTCGGCCGTGTCGTACAGGAACTGCCGGGCCAGCGTGAAGCCCCAGTCCCGGTTGGGCCGCTCGCACAACCAGGCGTTCAGGTACTCGGGCGGCTCTCGTCCCAGGGCCAGGGCGTCCTCGTCGCGTTCGGTCAATCCCGACTCGTGGGCCAGCCGATATAACAAACGAGCGTGGGCCATCTCGTCCTGGGCGATCGAAGAGAACGCGAGGTCCTCCTCGATGTGCGGCGCCCAGCCGGTCCACTCGGAGTGACGGTGTCCCAGGATCAGCTCGTCGTCGGCCAGGACAAGAAGAAGCGTGAGCCGGTGATCCTCATCAGGCACCGGCCCGCTCCTTCGCCTTCCGTTTCCGTCCCGAGGCGGCTCTACCGATTGGCGGGCGGGGGCGATCGATGACCAGTCCCCGTTCGGCCATCAACTTGCTGATGCGCTTGTGCTTCGCCCCGACCCCGGCGTAAGCCTCTTGCCGCCTGTACGAGTGGTCGGTCACGCCTCCGATGAGTTCAGGGTCGTAGGTACCGGGATGCAGCTCATTCTCGCCGCGACGTCGCACCGCGTAAGCCACCCCTTCCTTGTGGCGGAAGTGCGTCTCCCTGGCCAGTACCAACGCCATCTCGACGTCGGGCGCCTTGATGCCGCCGACCAAGGCCCAGTCGTCGCCGGCTGTCCGCTTCCCGAAGACGTCCCACACCGGCATGGTGAGGTTTGTCAGCCCAGTCAGGCAGCGTCTGGTACGCCCGCGAAGACCTCGCGGACCCACGCGTGCGTGTCCCACATCGCCTTGCGATAGGCCAACCGGACGTGCGTCATGGGACCGTTGCCCCGGACCACCTGCCAGAACTCGTCCCAGTCCGGCTGGGACCAGTCCCACTCGCCCTTCTCCTCGTTCCAGGCGAGCCCGCCGTCCGGGACCGAGATTCCAAGGTCCCACAGCTTGGGGACGTACGTGGTGAAGAACTCGTCTCGGAGGCTTTCATTGGACCGCGTCTTGATGCCCCAGTAGATCAGCATGTCCTTCTTCTTCGAGGGCGGGCCGAAGAAGTGCATGATCGGCTGCCACCACCGGTTCACAGCGTCCTGGAACATCTGGCGCTGCTCGTCCGTGCCGGAGACGAGCTCCAACACCAGCTCCTCACCGTGACGCAGGTGCAGCGACTCCTCGGGACAGATCCGCCGCATCGCCCGCACATAGGGCAGGTACGACGAGTCCAACAGGGCCTTCTGGTTCACCAGGGCGGCGCCGTCGATGAGCCATCCGATCACGGCCACGTCCCCCCAGGTGAAGGTGGGGTAGTGGAAGACGTTGTGGAACTTCGTCCTTCCGTTCACCAGGTCGTCGAACATCTGCTCGCGGCTCTTGCCGAGGTCCTCGGCCACGCGGTACAGGATCTGGCCGTGACCGACTTCGTCCTGGACCTTCGCCGTCAGCGAGAGCTTGCGTTTCAAGGTCGGCGCCCGGGGGATCCATTCCCGTTCGGGAAGCGCTCCCATGACCTCCGAGTTCGCGTGCATCTCGATGAACTTGAGCGCCGAGAGGCGATACTCATCGGGCATCCAGTCGCCGGCCTCGATCTTCTCGCCGGCATCGAGGCGCCCCCTGAACTCGGCGACCTTCTCCTCGTAGGTCATCGAAAGAACCTCCTTCCAGGCAATGTTACCCGCCGCGCCTCTCGGGAGACCCTCAGGTGATCGGCCCGGCACGCTCCGCGTCGGCCTTGACCAGCGCCAGGGCCTGCTTACGGATCAGTCCGCTGAACGAGCCGATCACCGCCCAGTAGAGGACGAACTTTCGCCGGCTGGCATCGTCGGGTACCCGAACCCTGGTCTCGGTGATCACGAAGGAGCGCTCGTCACTGTCGGAGATGACCCGGAAGTTCCACGCCGCCTTGGCCACTCCGGGCTCGTCGAATGCGGCGAACTCCGACGCCTCGATCCGCCGTATCCTCCCGGTCGGTTTCCAGAACGTACCCACGATGCCCAGGACGATCTCCCGGCCCGGCTCCTCTCCTAGCCAGATGAAGCCGGCCCGCACCAGGTCGTCCAGCGTCATGCTTGTTCGGGGCAGACGCCGGCGACGAAGGACCAGGGGTGTCCCCCGGGCCGCGAACAGCGCCCGGATCATCCTCGATCGCGCCAGGTCCAGCCGGCGGGTCGCTTCATAGGCGCGTTCGGCCGTTGCCTCCACCATGGTGTGGTGGCGCTCGATCAGGTCGAACGACGGCATGAACTCGTCGATCAACACGCCGCGAATGGTAGAGCAGCCAGGGGCAGGGAAGGCAATCCCTCACGCGTTCAGGGCACGAGCAGGTAGAACCGCCACTGGAGATCCTCCACGGGCAGCACCTCCACGCCTGAGAAGCCCGCGTCGAGGACGTACCGGCGAAGCGTGGCCGGCCGCATGACCGCACCCGTCTGCGCAAACGAAGGGTCACCCATCGATGAGGACAGGCAGTCCACCACGCTCCACCCGTAGGCATAGACCTCGTGATCGTCCGCCGGTATGGTGAAGTCCTCCCCAACCCGTTCGTCCGCCACGATGACACTCCCTCCCTCGGTGATGAGCGACCGCATCAGCTTGAGTGCTGCGACCGGCCGGGCCATGTCGTGGAGGGCCTCGAACACCGTGATCAGGTCGTAGCGCTCGCGGCTTTCGAGCTCCGCGACGTCGCGGGCGTGGAACCGGACCCGCCTGTCGACCCCCATTTCGACGGCATGCTTCCCGGCCTGGGCTACGGCCGCTTCATCGAGGTCGAAGCCATCCACGACGATTTTCGGATAGGCCCGGGCCATGGCGACGCTGGACCACCCGGTTCCGCACCCCAGGTCGGCGACGTGAGCGGGGGGATCCGATCGGAGCCTGGCGTGGACACCTGGAATCGAAGGGAGCCACTCTGTGCCCAGGAGCTGTCGGAACCGAGCCCGGTTGAACTCGGCCCGTCCCTCAGGCTCCCAGGGAAGCGACGCCACCCCTGAGATCCCCTTGTGAGCCTCGTAGTTCAGGCTCTCCTGGTCCACCAACACCTCGATGTGTTCGGCAGGAAGCGAATATCGACGTAAGAGCGCATCGGCGGCGGGGTCGTCCACGGTCAGGACTCCGCTCACCGTCTGGTGCTCCAGCCACTCCCGCACGTAGCGCTCGTTGGTGCCCGTGACCCCGGCCAACTCGCCGGAGGTAGCGGGACCGCCGTCGGCCAGGGCGGCGTACAAGCCCAACCGGTCTCCCAGATACACGGCGTAGAGGTCGAGGGTTGCGATGGCTGAACGGAACAATCGCTGTGCCAAAGGGTTCGTACGCTCTCCCCTTGTTGTGGACGTGGGATCGGTGCCCATGCTGTCTCCTCGCTCGGTCGGGCGTGCTGAGCTTCTCGTAGCCGGCAGCCAGGATTCAAGCAAGCGGCGATTCCGTCAACGGGTACGATTCTTGAAGACACGAGGAGGCGAGACCGCGATGACCGAGACCTATCAACTCCTGATCGGCGGCGAATTCGTCGACGCCGCATCCGGGGAGACGTTCGACTCCATCGATCCCTCCACCGGCGAGGCCTTCGCCAAGGTGGCCAAGGGCGGCCCCGAGGACGCCCGGCGTGCCGTGGAAGCCGCGCGAAAGGCCTTCGACGAGGGTCCCTGGCCGAAGATGAAGGGTCGCGAGCGGGGCCAACAATTGCTGAGGGTGGCGGAGCTGGCCAAGGGGAAGGCGAAGGAGCTGGCGGAGCTGGAGGCGCGCGACGCCGGCCACACGATCCGCATGGCCAAGGGCGCGGACATCGGGATGCTCATTTCGACGTTTCGGGTGTTCGCCGACATCGCGATGAAGGAGCACGACGAGGCCCCGCTCCCCCGCAACCCCGGCTCGACGAACTGGGTTCGTTACGAGCCGATCGGGGTGTGCGCCGGGATCACCCCATGGAACTTCCCCATCCAGATGGCCGCGTGGAAGATCGCCCCGTCCATCGCTGCCGGCAACACCGTGGTGATCAAACCGGCGTCCTACACCCCGATCACCACGCTGGAGATCGGGCAACTGTGCCTGGAGGCCGGCCTCCCGGAGGGCGTGGTCAACGTGGTCTCGGGGCCAGGTGCGGCCGCCGGTGAGGAGCTCGTCTCGAGCGACCTGGTGGACAAGGTTGCGTTCACGGGCTCAACCGAGATCGGGCGGCGGATCATGCAGCTCGCGTCGTCCAACGTGAAGAAGGCCACGCTGGAGCTGGGAGGTAAGTCCGCGGCCATCGTCCTAGACGATGCCAACCTGGACTTCGCCGTGGACGGCGCGCTGTGGGGGGTGTTCTTCCACGATGGACAGGTCTGCTCGGCCGGGACCAGGCTTCTGGTGCAGCGATCCATCGCGGACGAGTTCGTAGCTGAATTGGTAAAGCGCGCCGATGCGATCAAGGTGGGCCCCGCGCTGGACCCCTCGAGTGACATGGGCCCGATCGTGTCGAGGACGCAGCTCGAGACCATCGAGCGATACGTAACCATCGGTCGTGACGACGGCGCCGATGTCCTGGTGGGCGGAGAGCGGGCCATGGTCGAGGGCCACGATGGCGGCTTCTACTTCCAGCCGACCATATTCGGAAACGTCGAGAACTCCATGCGCATCGCCCAGGAAGAGATCTTCGGACCGGTCCTGGTGGTGATCCCGTTCGAGGACGACGTCGAAGCCGTTCGTATCGCCAACGACTCGATGTACGGCCTGGCGGGAGGCGTTTGGTCGGGCGACAACGGCCGGGCGGTCAAGGTCGCCGAGCAACTCCGCACTGGGACGGTCTGGATCAACGACTGGCACATGATCAATCCGAGATTCCCCTTCGGGGGGTACAAGCAGTCCGGCATAGGGCGTGAGCACGGAGAGATCGGGTTCAACGAATACCGCGAGATCAAGCACATCCACGTCGACTTGGGGGGTCAGTCGCGCGAGAGGCATCCGTGGTGGGACCTCACGGTGCCGAAGCGGGAAGCCCCCGAGGTTCCTGGCCCAGAGACGCCTGGCTCGAAGCCCGCAGGGTAGGAGGTGAGTGAGGCCAGTCGCGCCGACGCCGTCGCCGTCCTGGAGGTCGGCCAGGCCCGGCTCGATGCCCTGCTGAACGGTCTCTCGGACGAGGAGCTGTCCCGGCCGGCCACGATAGGAGGCGGCGACTGGTCGGCCAAGGATCTTATCGGCCACATCGCTACCTGGGAGGAGATGGCACTCGAGGCGCTGGAGGCCTGGCGCGGCGGAACGGCGCCCTGGTTCGATCAGGAGCCGTACGTGGGCCCCGGTTCGACCGACCGGATCAACGCTGTGACGATCGCGCGCAAGGAGCCGCTGTCTCTCCAGCAGATCCGGGCGAGCGCCGAGCAGACCCATCGCCGAGTGGTGACCTCCATCCAGGCTCTCACGGATGGGGAGTGGAGCTCCAAGGTCGTTTGGCGCGAGGAAGAGATCACTCTGGCCGGCCGCCTCGGTAGCCTGACGGCGGCCACAGACGGACCCTTCCGGCATGCCTTCGATCACATTCCCGACCTCGAGGCCTACGTAGCTTCTCTCCAAAGCGAGTAGGGACTAGACGCGGCGTCGATTGGACAGTCCCGCTCGGGTCTAGGTGCTTAGAAAGTATGCTCATGGTCGATGCAGATCAAGGAAACAATGCGGGCCTGGCCTCGTCCAATTCGAGTGACGATCCGTATCTTCTTGGCTGTACTGATCGGGTGTCTGGTATTCGGCCTCGGCAGCTACTTACTGGGTCGGAAATCGCTCGCTGAAAGCGGCCCTCCTCGGCGGAGCCGTTTTCGGTCTGGTCACAGTTCTGTTGCAGGACGTCCTGGCACCGAGGATGGAAAGGTTCATCAGGACGCGGCTGAAATATCGAAATCGCGGCCAGAGCGACCATTAGCAGCGAGACGCTAAGTCAAGCATGTCACTGCGCTTTTGTGCAGCCGGAGGGCTTCTTGGGCAGAAGCGCCATCTCGTGCAAAGCCCTCCGTCGCTTGTAAGTATGTAACTCTGTAATCCATGCTAGAATGACGCCCAGGTCGAGCCGAGGAGAGACGAGATGACCGATCTGGAAGAGATCAAAGGATGGTTCGCCGGGCGGGTGCCGAAGGAATGGTTTACCGGACCGCCTGATGTGACTGCTGATCGGGAGGAGATCCTCATCGTGGGAACCCTCCCCGACGTCGAGGTGGCGAAGGACGCCTCCCCGGCCGAGGTGGCGGCCGCGCGCGCCGGCCGCATCAAGCAGTTCCGTGAGGACACCCGGGATGCCCGGATCCGCATCGCCCAGGAGGCCGAGCACCGGTTCCGGCACAAGGTCTCGTGGGGGGCGACGTGCGGAGACGAGACCGAGCTCTTCACCACGCTCAGCATGCCAGTCATGACTCGCCTGCAGATGCCCGAGCGTCAGGTCCTGGACACGCTGGTGAACTCGGGTGTGGCCCGGAGCCGCAGCCACGCGCTGGCGTGGTGCGTGCGCCTGGTCGGCGAGAACGAGGGCGAGTGGATCCAGAAGCTGCGTGAGGCCCTTGCCAGCGTCCAGCAGGTCCGGGCCGAGGGACCGCCGCGATCGAGTGTGGTCTAGGCGGCCGAAGCCTCGACCAGTCGCTTCAGGTTGCGGATGGACCGCCGGAGCATGAAGCGCTGAAACGGCGAGTACAGCAACAACGCGAGGCCTCCCAGGATGGGGGGCGGCATCCGGAAGCTCTCGTACCAGACGAATCGGGTGCCGCTCTCGGTCGCTTCCAGATGCCACTCTCCCACTCCCACGACCACGCCCACGTGGTCGATGGCCAATCGCCTCGGCGGCTCCCACGCCGTCACTCGGACCCGGTCAGTGGCCAGGGGGATTCCGAACACCTTCGTGCGTACTTCGAGCCTGGCCCCCAGCTCCCGTTCGGAGCCGACGAGTCGGATCCTGGCCACGTCGGGCATCCACGATGCTTGCCGCTCCCAATCGGTCAGCACGTCCCACACGCGCTTAGGATCTGCCCTGACGAGGGCTCGTTCCTCGAACCTCATCGCGCCTGCCTTCTCCCGCTCGAGACCGTGACCGTCCCACTAGTCGAGCGCGGCCGCTTTCTGCTCCCGGACCACTCGCTTGGATTTCAGTGTCTCTGGCGTCCTGATCACGAGGGCCAGGGCGAGGAGCACAGGCACCGCCATCAAGGAGAAGGCCCACCTGAACCCGAAGGCTCCCGCGGTCACACCTCCGACGAGAGGCCCCAGCACGAAGCCGAGGTCGCCGAAGAACCGGAACACGCCCACAGCCGTCCCCGATCCGGATTCAGGAGCGATGTCGGAGAGCATGGCGGCCGGCGTCGCTGCGGTCGAGCCCGAGGCGAGGCCTACCACGAAGATCAGGACGCCCAGGGCGACCGGGCTTCCAGCCCATCCCAGTACCGCCATCATCACGGCCAGGCAGGCGAGCGAGACCAGGAGAACGGGCTTGCGTCCGATCCGATCGGACATGCTTCCAGCCGCGTACAGGATCATGAACTCCCCTGTGACCGCGAGGCCGAACACGGCTCCCACCCCGACTGGTGACATGCCCAGCCCCTCTCTGGCGAATAGCGGGACCAGGGTGTCGTAGCCACCCGCCACAACCCAGAAGAACGACATGTTCAGGACCACCGTGGTCAAGAACGCCGGCTGCTTCATCAGTTCGATGACCTGGGATCTCGTTCGACGCCACAGCGGCAGCTCGACATGCACGGCGGGCAGGAGCTCAGACCTCTTCTCCTTGGCAACGTCCGGGTCGGGCATGAACCGCAGGTACAAAACCCCGGAAACGAAGCAGAGACCCGCGTACACGAACAGGGGACTGGCCAGCCCCCACTCGTGCGCGATGAAGCCCCCAAGCGGGCCGCCGGCGATGATGCCAACGTTCAGGGCGCCGTAAAAGATGCTCATGGTGCGCCCCATTCGATGGCTGGGGACGACCTTCAGCAGGTAGCTGTACAGGGCGGCGAACAGGAGTGAGGAGCCGGCACCTCCGGCGGCACGGAAGATCACGACCAACGGGAAGTTCGAGGCCAGGCCGGCCAGGACGGCCGAGACGCCGACCGCGAGGACGCCGGTCATCGCGCACAGGCGCTCGCCGTATCGGTCGACGATCGGGCCGACGACCGGATCGGAGACCAGCCGCATGAAGGCGAACGCGGAGATGAGGAGGCTGGCCGCCTTGTAGCTGACTCCGAAGGACCGTGCGTACAGGGGCAGGATCGGGGCGATGATCCCGAACCCCAGCATGATCACGAATACGATCAGGACGACCACGCGAACGGCGGGGTCCGACACGATCAGCTTGAAGCTGACCTTCTCGGCTGCGGCGTCCGTGTCAGTCATTCGGACCGATCAGGCCTCAGCCGCGATCCTTCGACCTTGCTACGGTTCGCTCGATGGCCAGGACGACCATACGGCCCAGTGTACCGGGAGGGTCAGACGCGACGTTCGTCGCCGGCGGTGCCGTGTCGCAAGCTCAGCCGGCGTGGAACGGCGGCTCGGGAATCGGGTTGGGTGCCGGAGGGGGGCTGCCCGCATGCCCCCACTCCGGCGTAGGTGCAGCGCCCGAGCGCCCTCCCGTGCGCTGCGCCTGCTGTAGCCAGCAGGGCTGTCGTTTAGCTGCGGGCCCGACATCCATTGCATCGGCACGAGCGCTACGGGGCATGAGCGCCATTCACGGTCCCTCGGTACGAGTCGCATGACGGAAGGGCTGGTCCTGACACCTTGCCTGGTGACTGCCCGGGGCGGACCCGTTCCGCGCCGGGGCGAGGAGGTCGGGCGCCTTGAGATGGTTCAGGAGGCGGCCCTCGCATGGCGGGACGGCGTGGTCGCGTATGCCGGCCCGGCAGCTGACTGCCCGGACTCGCTGCGGGAACTCCCGACGGTGCGGGCCGACGGTGCCGTCCTGCCAGGATTCGTCGACTGCCACACGCACCTCCCCTTTTACGGCTGGAGGGCCGACGAGTTCGAGGCGCGCCTGGCCGGCACGTCCTACCGCCACCTGCACGGCGGAGGCGGCATCTATCGGAGCGCCCGACTCCTGGCTGAGGCCACGGACCAGGAGGCGCTCCGGTTCTGCCGCGGGCTTACTGGGGAGATGCTCGCGCACGGCACGACTGCAATGGAACTGAAGACCGGGTACGGGCTCTCGGTCGAGGGCGAGCTGCGCCAGGCCCGACTGGCCCACACGTTGGCAAAGGAGATCCCTCAGGTCGCCCGGGTCACGTTGCTCTGTTGCCACGCCGTTCCGAGCGACCGGTCGCGAGAAGACTGGGTCGAGGAGGTGTGCGAGGAGCTGATCCCGGCGGTCGCGGAGGAGAGCCTGGCCGACGCGGTCGATGTGTACGTCGAGGACATCGCGTTCAGCGTGGAGGATCTGGCGAAGGTGGCCAAGATCGCTCGCGAGCACGGCTTGGCAGTGCGATGCCACGCCGATCAGCTCGGGGCGTCTGGCGCCACCGAGGGGGCTGCTGCGGAGGGAGCTCGTAGCGCGGACCACCTGAACCACATCAGCTATGAAGGTGTGCAGGCACTCGCCGGGTCCGACACAGTTGCCGTGTTGCTCCCGGTTTCGACCCTTGTCCTACGAGCCGCTCAACCGCCAGTTGTCGACCTGATCGCTGCGGGCGCGGCGGTCGCCCTGGCCACCGACTTCAACCCAGGCACCTCGCCTTGTCTGTCGATGCCGGAGGTGATCTCGGTGGCGGCGTCGCTATATCGGCTTCCTCCGCTGGCCGCGATCGGTGCCTGCACGCTCAATGCCGCGTGGGTCCTGGGGTTACACGAAGAGCTGGGTTCGCTGGAGGTCGGCAAGCGAGCGGACTTCGTGGTCCTGGACTCTCCGGACGTGGCGATGATCCCCTACCGCCCGGGCCACAACCCGGTCGTCGAGACCCGGATCGGCGGGGAACGCGTCTTCAGTCGGCAGTAGCGATGGGAGCGGCTGGCTTCTGCGCGATGTGCGGTCGGCCGCTGGACCTCCATGACCGAAACATCCGCGCCCGCCTCCCAGACAAGCTGGTTGGTCTTCCCGTCCGCAAGTTTCTCCGTCACGTTTGGCGTGTGGCTCCATGTATCACCCAGCGAAAATGCGACGAGCTCATGACTTCTGGGGCGATAAGGTCTCCGCGAGATTCCGGGGTCCAAGGCCACCTGGCGAACTCCATCCCTCCATGGGGAGCCCGGAGGTTCTGGCGGGACGGGATCCTCATGAGCGAGCTTCGGTCGGCACTCGAGACGTTCCAAGGGGCGGACCTCGGGTCCCTGCCCGATGCAGCTCTGGAAGTGGGATTCGAGGAGCTGCAACGGTCCGCCGAGGTCCTCGAAGTCGAGCGCCTCCGGTGGCTGGCGGTCATTGATCGGCGGCAACCATTCGCTCGACACGGGTACCTTTCCACCTCGACATGGTTGGGCCGTACTCACAGAGTTGCCTATTCCACTGCAACCAGCGACGTCGGCATGGCCCGGCGGCGGACGGCAGGCCGGTCTTCCGAAGGCCAGACCGATCCATACTGCAGGACCGAACACCGCCGTAACGAGATCGGCCCGCATCTCGCTCGCCGTTCATGTTTGGCCCATACCGGCAAATGCCGATGTCTCCTTCAGGAGAAGGAGCGCATGGGTTTGGGCATTCTTCGAAGGCTCCAGGCGGCAGCGATGAAACCGCGAACGCTTGCGCGCCTCCAAGAAGTGGCCGAGCCCTACATGGAGGAACGCGAGATCATCTGCCGGGCCATGTTCGGCCAGACGGGCGGCCCCACCGGTGGCTTTGCGCTGTGGGGAAGCGTCTTCGGCGATGTGAAGTTCGTGATCGTCGTGGCTACGGACCGAAACGTCTACGTGTTCCGCCGGGGTCTCTTTCAGGCGCCCCGTCTCAAGGGCCTGTTCGCCAAGTATCCGATCGACGCATCGACCGAGGTCTGGTTTCAGCACGGAGCTCTGACCGTGAACGACGACGTGTATTGGGTGGCTGCGCTCATCGCCCAGAGTGAGGCCCGCGATCTCGCTGCATTCGTCAAGACCACCCGCGATCGGCCAAGGGATCGTTCCTCGGCCGAGTCCTGATCGACCCGGCTGGCCGCAGACCGACTAGTCGAGTGGTCCGACGGCGTGCTCGACCGCTTCCACCAGCGCTCGCGACCGAACGAGACCGACGGCGGCGTCGATGTCACGCTTGAGGGCGCGGTCGCCTTCCAGGAAGGGAATCGCCTCGCGGATGGCTGTCAGGGCCGCGGCCGTCGCTCGAGCGGGGTGTAGAGGCTCCCGCAACTCGAGCCCTTGCGCCGCCGCCAGCACCTCCAGCGCGATCACCACCTCCGCAGCGGCCACGACCTGGCGGGCGTGGCGCGCCGAGGTCATCCCCATGCTGACGTGATCCTCCTGCCCTGCCGACGATGGGATGGAGTCCGCCGAAGCGGGGTGGGCCAGGCTCTTGCACTCCGACACCAGTGACGCCGCCGTGTATTGCACCAGCATGAACCCCGAGTTCAACCCGGCCTGCTCCACCAGGAACGCCGGGAGCCCATTGTTCGTCGCCGGATCGAGCATGCGGTAGAGCCGGCGCTCGGAGATCGAAGCGAGCCCCACTGTCGCCGCGGCGAGGGCATCGAGCGACACCGCCACGGGTTGGCCGTGGAAGTTCCCACCCGAGACCACCTCGCCGTCGTCCAGCACGATGGGGTTGTCGGACACCGACCCCATCTCGATGGTCAGCACCCGCTCAGTGAAGGCCAGCACGTCTCGGAACGCTCCGTGGACCTGCGGAGCGCACCGCAGCGAATAGGCGTCCTGCACCAAGTGCTGACTATCCCGATGTGATGCCACGATCTGGCTGTCTACCAACAGCTTTCGAAGGTTCCCAGCCGACGCCGACTGGCCGGGATGGGGACGCAAACGGTGGATTCGATCGTCGAACGACCGGTCCGTGCCCAGGGCTGCCTCGACCGTCATGGCCGCGGCCACGTCGGCGGCCTTGGCCAGCTCTCGACCTCGATTGGCCGCCAGCACCCCGACTGCCAGCATCCCCTGGGTTCCGTTGATGAGCGACAGTCCTTCCTTCGGCTCGAGCTGGAGCGGCTCCAGTCCCGCCTTTTCCAAGGCCGGAGCCGCCGGCATCCGCTCTCCTTCGAACGCCACCTCACCTTCTCCGATCAAGGGCAACGCAAGGTGCGCGAGGGGGGCCAGGTCGCCGGACGCTCCCAGCGATCCTTGCTCGGGCACCACCGGGAGCACGTCCCGGTCGAGGAACTCCAGCAACCGCTCGACGATCACCGGCCGGACCCCCGAGTGACCGAGCGCAAGCATGTGGGCTCGCAGAAGCAACATGGCCCGGACCTCCCTCTCGGACAGAGGCCGGCCCACGGCGACCGCGTGCGACCGGAGGAGGTTGTGATTGAGGCGGCGGACTTCCTCAGGGGCCAGCCGAACGTGGGCCAGACTTCCCAGCCCCGTGGTCAGGCCGTACACCGTCTCGCCGGCAGCGACCTTGTCCTCGACCACCTGTCTGGACCGGCGCATGCGGTCCGCCGCCCCGGTGGGCAACGTGGCTCGCTCGCCGCGAGCGACGGCAGCAACGTCGTCGATCGACAGGGTCTGTCCCACGACCACCGGCATGCTGATCGGGAAGAATAGAGAAGGCGGGGACCCTGTGCGTCCCCGCCTTCCCATCTGGGTGTCGATGGGTGCCCGGCCAGCGATGGCATCCTGGCGCCGGTTGCTCTTGTCCCGACGTCCTCGCCGGGCGGTGTCCACCGACCGTTTGCCGTGCGTTTCTCCTCCTATTGTTCGGCCAAGATGCGCGTCTTCCCAATCGACGAAAGGACCGAATCTGGAGAGTCTTTCCGCCTACGACGCTGGGACAGGTCCAGTCCCCCTGTGTCTGATATACAGGGCGCGTGAGCCTCGTCGTCGCCGACCTCGTCTTGGCCGAGGACCGCTGGCACTCGCGCCACGGGTTCGTCATGCAAGGCGGGCGGATCCTCGCCACCGGGGAGCCTGCGGAGCTGGCAGAGACGTTTCCCGAACACGAGCGCGAGGACTGGGGCGCGGTGGCCGTCCTCCCGGGAACGGTGAACGGCCACGCTCATTCCTTCCAGACATTGCTCCGCGGCTTCGGCGACGACCTCGGCTTCATTGGATGGCGCGACCTCGTCCTCTACCCCTTCGCGGAGCGACTCGATCGCGAGGCGATCAAGGCCGGGGCACTCTTCGACTTCGCCGAGATGGCGAAGGCCGGCATCACCACAACCGTCGACTTCTTCTACCTGCACGACCACGGCAACGAGAACGCCATGGCGGTGGTGGAGGCGGCCCGGGAGGTCGGGATCCGAGTAGTGCTGGCCCGATCCATGTACGACTGGACGGGCGCCCCCAAGCGTTTCCAGGAAACCCCCCGCGAGGCCGAGCGGAACTTCCTCCAGCTGTATCAGGAGCTCCGGGGCAACCGTATGGCCTTCGCCCAGCCAGCCCCGCACTCGATCCACGCCGCCAGTCCCGAGATGATCCAGGAAGGAGCCAGACTCGCCGCCGAGATCGGCCTGCCGTTCCACATCCACGTCGCCGAGGGCCGGCATGAGCGAGAGATGTCAGTCGAGCGACACGGGGCAACCCCGGTCGCTTTTCTGGACTCGCTGGGGGTGCTCTCCGACCGCGCCCTGATGGTCCACTGCGTGTGGGTGGACGAGCACGACCTGGCCATCATGAGCGACCGAGGAGTGAAGGTGGTCCACAACCCGTCGGCCAACGCCTTCCTGGGCGACGGGATCGCGCCGATCCGGCGAATGCTCGAGCTGTCGATACCGGTCTGCCTCGGCACCGACGGAGGCTGCACGAACAGCCGGCAGTCGATCTTCGAGGAGATGCGGATGGCCGCGCTCCTGGCGAAGGCCTCCTCCGGTGACGCATCGGTCCTGGGGGCCGAGGAGACCCTCCTCATGGCGACGGCTCGGGGAGGCGAGGCGCTGGGGCTCCCCATCGGGCGGATCGCCGCGGACTATGCAGCCGACCTGGTGGTAGTGGATCTCCGAGCGCTCTCGTTGCAACCAGTCAAGACGGCGTCCAAGCAGATCGTCTACGCGATGCAACCCGAAGCCATCATGAAGGTGATGGTGGGAGGGGAGACGATCGCGGAGAACGGCCGGCTGACCAAGGTGGACGAGAAGGAGATCGTGGCGAAGGTCCGCGAAGTCACCGGCGGATGGGAGCCGGCCT
>WNFU01001025.1_pt1 | contig 39108 bp, 28 predicted proteins | sample 5400121 | NCBI WGS metagenome assembly WNFU01 (sample SAMN13153360, study PRJNA577476) | soil metagenome | isolation source: 100 cm soil or saprolite under grassland replicate 1 | place: USA:California | collected 2016-06-15
GAAAAAATCCCCATGGTCAATCTGGAGTCGCGCGTCAGAATCAAAAAGATGGCCTGTATCTCGCGATGCAAAAACCGCTGAACGATGATCAGCGGCACAAGCATGAAGATAAACCACACCAGACCGGAGAGTTGGGTCATAATTCGGACGATAGACTATGGTCTATCGTCTATCGTCTATCGTCCAGAGATGGCTTTTGTGATCGCTATAAATTCATCGGGCTTGAGACTTGCGCCGCCAACTAGCGCGCCATCGATATCAGGAAAGTCAAAAAATTCGGAGGCGTTGGAGGCGGTCACGGAGCCACCATACAGGATGCGGATCGCGGCAGCATTTTCCTCTCCGAACAGATCGCTCAATGCGGGGCGAATGACCTGCTGGTGCACGTGATTGGCATTTTCTCCACTGGAGGCTTTTCCCGTCCCAATCGCCCAGACCGGCTCATAGGCAACGATGATGTGCCGCGGGCTGGAGGGATCCACAGGGTCGATTCCAGCCAGTCCCACTTTGATTTGACGCCGAACCACTTCGGACGTTAGCCCTGATTCGTATTGATCAAACGTCTCCCCTACACAAACGATGGGCGTGAGGCCAGCCTTGATCGCCGCGGACACTTTTCGATTCACGGTCTCATCGGTTTCACCAAAATAAGTCCGGCGCTCGGAGTGACCGATGATGACATAATCGCAAAATTCCCTTACCATGCCCGGCGAAACCTCGCCGGTGAACGCGCCTTTCGTCTCCCAATACAAATTCTGCGCCCCAAGACCAATCCCTGAACCTTTTAGCATTTCAGATATTAGAGGAATGGCAATATAGGGAGGGCACAACACCTTTTCAACATTGGCTATTTCTTGCAGCTTTGCGCTCATCGTAGAGACCAGTTCGCGGGCTTCCGCGACGGTCTTATTCATCTTCCAGTTTCCAGCAACAAGTGGTGTACGCATAGAGGTTTCCTTTTCTTAAACACGAAGGACACAAAGGTTACGATAGAAAATAAATTTCAACCTTTGTGTCCGTAGTGTCCTTTGTGTTAAAACTTTATTTATCCATCAGCGCAGCAACGCCAGGCAATTCTTTCCCTTCTAGGAATTCAAGTGAGGCGCCTCCACCCGTGGAAACGTGAGTCATTTGTTTTGCAACGCCCGCTTTCTTGACCGCGCTCGCCGAGTCACCGCCACCGATCACAGTAGTCGCGCCAGAGTCAGCCAGCAAGCGTGCGAGAGCAAATGTCCCTTCTGCGAATTTCGGCATTTCGAAGACGCCCACCGGTCCGTTCCAAACGATGAGCTTGGCTCCGTTCAATGCCTGCTTGTAAAGCTCGAGCGTCTTCGGACCTACATCCATCATGCGCCAACCCGCGGGAATTTTGTCCACGTCAACGGTTTGAGTGTTCGCTTCGGCTTCGAATTTATCGGCAATGACTGCGTCCACAGGTAGGATCAACTTATCACCTGATTTCGCCAGGATAGACTTGGCCGTTTCAAGCGAGCCCTCTTCCACAAGGGAATCCTGCATGTTGAGTCCCTTGGCTGCGAGGAAAGTATTCGCCATGCCGCCACCAATGATCAATTTGTCAGCTTGGGAGAGCAAGGTCTCGACAACCAGAATCTTGTCACTGATCTTCGCGCCACCCAGAATGGCAATGTAAGGATGTTCCGGGTTCCCGACCGCGCGCCCGAGGTATTCCAATTCCTGTTCCATCAGGAAACCGGAAACAGCGGGGAGGAATTGAGCAACTCCCTCCGTGGAGGAATGGGCACGATGAGCAGACCCAAACGCATCGTTCACATATACATCTCCCAGCGCAGCCATTTGCTTCGCCAGATCGAGATCATTTTTCTCCTCGCCTTTATGGAAGCGTGTGTTCTCAAGCATGAGCACTTCACCAGGCTCGAGCTCTTTCGCCATGGCTTCCACTTCAGGACCCACGGTGTCAGGCGCCATCTTGACGGGAATCCCCAAATGCGAAGATAAGACTTCGGCGGCAGCACGCAGGCTGAATTCCGGATCTGGACCGCCCTTCGGTCTCCCCAGATGACTCATCAAAATCAGGGATGCGCCCTGATCCAAAACATATTTGATCGTTGGCAACGAAGCTTTGATGCGCTTGTCATCCGTCACTTTACCATCCTGCATGGGAACGTTGAAATCCACACGCATCAGGACGCGTTTGCCTTTGAGATCAATGTCTTTTACAGTTTTTTTGTTCATGGGCTCCGCCTTGGTAAACAAGTAAACAAGAAAACAGGTACACAAGCTAACCTGTGTACCTGTTTACCTGTGTACATCTACAGACTCTTTGCAACGAGCGCCGTAAGATCAGCCGTGCGGCAGGCATAACCCCATTCGTTGTCGTACCATGCCACGACCTTGACCATGTTACCGATCACGAGCGTATCCATAGAACTGTAAACAGTGGAGTAATTCGTGCCACGCAGATCGGTGGAAACCAACGGTTCGTCGGTAACATCCAGGATGCCCTTCATCGGACCCTGGGCATATTCAAGCATAGCATCGCGGATCTCTTCCTTTGAGGCTTCCTTGTTCAGTACCGCGGTGAAATCCACGACAGAAACGGTTGGGGTTGGGACGCGGAAAGCCATGCCACCAAATTTCCCTTTGAGTTCCGGGATGACCAGACCAACCGCTCGCGCCGCGCCGGTCGCTGAGGGAACGATGTTTTGCGCGGCAGCCCGGGCATCGCGCAGATCCTTGGCACCTACATCCTGAAGTTTCTGTGAGTTGGTGTAGGCGTGCACGGTAGTCAGCATTCCTTTATCAATACCAAACGCGTCGTTCAATACCTTCGCAACGGGCGCGAGACCATTGGTCGTGCAGGAAGCATTCGAGATGATATTGTGTTTGGCAGGATCATATTTATCCTGGTTGACGCCGAGCACAACCGTGATGTCTTCGTTCTTGGCGGGCGCTGAGATGATGACTTTCTTGGCGCCGCCCGACTCGATGTGAGCCTTGGATTTGTTTGCGTCGGTGAAAAGACCGGTGCACTCGAGGACGATGTCCACGTCCATATCCTTCCACTTGATCGCGCCCGGATCTTTCTCTGCGGTAACTTTGACCGTTTTGCCGTCAATGACCAGATTACCATCACTCGCTTCCACTGTACCTGGATATGTTCCATAGGTGGAATCGTATTTGAGCAAATGAGCATTCGTAGCGGGATCGAACAGGTCGTTCACTGCGACAACTTCGAGTTCATCTGGATGTCGTTCCTTGATGGTGCGGAAGACCAGACGTCCAATTCGGCCAAAGCCGTTAATACCTACTTTTACAGCCATTTCAAACCTCCGAGATTTTTTCTTTGTGATGAAGTTTACAAAACGATTTTATCACCGCTTGTCTAGAAAAAAAATTGACAAATGTAACCTTATGATGAGCCTTGCGAAGGTTGTTTTGAGCAAAATCTCTATCCTTGCTGCAAACCTTCGCAAGGCTTTTTGAACACAAATTCAATATCATGTCAAAGGACCAGTATATTCATCGAGGATTTCGATCAGTGCCCGCGCCAGCTTGGCTGAATCATGCCGCCACGGGTAGTTCGTATCCGATAGATCAAAGCACTGAACGCGTGCATCGGCCAGTGTTTTTTCATCTGCGCGCACCCATTGCGAATCGGTGTTGAGTTGACCTTCATAATTGTCGTTGCACAGTGCGATGTCGAAAAGGTCATCTCCCACATGTTCTTCCAAGGCGCGGATGTGGTCATAACATGAATACAAATCCGTTTCGCCAGATTGGGTCGCGATATTACCAATATAGACCTTCAGTGCCCGGCTGGCTTTGATCGCGCCCAACAAATCCTGTACAAGCAGATTCGGCAGGAGACTGGTGTACAAACTACCCGGACCCACAACGATCATATCTGCGTTGAGAATAGCGTTCAGCGCCGGGGGAAAGGCTGGCGCGTCGTTAGGTTCCAACCACACCCGGCGGACACGTCCCGCCATTTGAGGAATGCGGCTCTCGCCCTGTACCCGGACCTGATTCAGCACATTGGGCAACTGCATATCCGCGACCAGTTTCACGTCATGCAAGGTGGAGGGGAGAACGCGCCCACTTACCGACAAGACTCTGCCCGATTCAGCAATCGCTTCTTCAAAACTCCCAGTGATCTCAGCCAACGCGGTGATAAATAGATTCCCGAAGGAATGCCCATCAAGCCCACTTTCACCGCTGAAACGATAACGGAAAAGCTGAGTTAACATCTGTTCATCGTTCGAAAGCGCAGCGAGACAATTGCGGATGTCGCCCGGCGGGAGAATGCCATAACTCTCGCGTAACCGCCCGGATGACCCACCGTCATCCGCAACGGTCACAATGGCCGTCAGATTGCGTGTGTAGGTTTTCAAACCGCGCAAGAGGGTCGACAATCCATGCCCGCCACCGATCGTGACGATTCGGGGTCCACGTTCGCGGCGACGATAATTGGCAAGTTCATCCACGACTGGTTGTCCGGGGCGAATGAACGGTCGCAGCAAAGAGCGATTGAGCCGATAAATGCCATATGCAACCAGTCCTATTCCCAATCCACTGAAAATTAACACGCGTAGAAAGCGCGGCAGGAATCGAAGGGAGGCATAGTCAAGAATCGTCAGAATTGTCTGATCCGTAAACTCGGTGCGATAGATGTTAAGGAGAAAAATAGCAAGCCCTATGCCAAGCAACGTGATGCCAGCTAATACAAAGAAAAACCAGCGTTTGATGCCCAAGCCGGGTGCTAGCCAGCGGCCAAGCTCTCTGATATTTTGTATGAAGCGTTCTCTCTCTGCTTTTCTCAATTCGTCCATACCGGGAGTGTAGCAGGGAGAGAAGGAAGAGTCAATTACCCCTGCCCGCCTTCCCAGGGCTTGCTCAAAATAATGTCAGATAAAGGGTGAAACCGCTACCTTGCACCGGGTGCAGTGCCGGTGAGCTCCCAAAGTGCGCGAAGAAAACCTCTTAGACTTCGCTTTCTTAGCGTTCGTGGCGGTTCGTTTTGCCAGGAATCAGGTAACGCGCCTCGACTTTGAGAAAGTCCTACCTGCCTGCCCTTGCGACACTTGCACCCGATTTGCCTAGCAAATCGTGCGTTCGTTGCAGTGCAGGTGAGCATCCTGAAAGGGCAAATCCGATAGTAAATATTAACTTGTCAGCCCAAATCTCCATGTCGTATTTGGGGACGGCAGGGAGGGGTCGGTTATAATAGCTGTTATGAGCCACACTATCGCAGTCGACATCGGCGGAACTCATATCCGCGTTGCTGTATATGAACCAGACAGCATTAAGCCCATTGCCCATCAACGCACACGCTCACTTGCAAAAGAACCTGGCGTCTTTAACCGGTTGGCACAAACCATCGAGTCGGTCTGGCCGAAGGATACCGTGGGAGCTATTGGCATCGCCTCCCCGGGCCCTCTTGATCCGCATACAGGTACGATCCTTGCCACGCCTAACATCCCGGAATGGCAAAATTTCCCTCTTACAGCCAAGCTTTCAGAGCACTTTCATGTGCCTGCCTATCTTGATAACGATGCGAATATGGCTGGGCTCGCCGAGTGGCAATTTGGGGCGGGCAAGGGGCACCAGGATGTCGTCTATCTCACGATCAGTACTGGCATTGGCGGAGGCGTCATTACGAATGGCTGCCTGCTTCAGGGCTTCCACGGCATGGGTGCAGAACTGGGTCACATGCTCATCGACCCGGATGGACCTCTCTGTGGCTGCGGGCATCGCGGACATATCGAATCATTTTCTTCTGGACCTTCGATCGCGCGCTATGTCATGGAACAACTGAAAGCGGGACAAGAATCATCGCTGCACGCGCAGCCGCATCTGACCGCCGCGCACATCGCGGACGCAGCTCGTGAAGGGGATACGCTGGCGATTTCCGCTTTTGAACGCGCGGGACATTATCTCGGTATCGCGGTTGCAAATTATCTGGCCATTTTCGATCCGTCTATTTTGATTTTCGGTGGTGGGGTTTCACAGGTGGGAGATTTGCTCTTTAAGCCTTTTGAAGCAAGTTTACGCAAGCATACCTTCCATCCACATTATTTGGATGATCTCGTGATTACAAAAGCAGCGCTGGGCGATGACGCGGGACTGCTCGGCGCATTGGCACTAGCCAGGATGAAGGCGGCATGACCGCGAAGCACGTAGTGGTGTTCGTGCCGCCCTCCTGGGTTGCTACAAAGTGGTGGACAGCCGATCGCCTTATGTTAGGTTGATCTTGTTGCCGCTTGTCGCATAAATCACAAAACTTTTCCATAGAGATCTAAACAAATTCAATTGCCTGGTTCGTTACAGACATGCGGCATTCCGTCAGCGGAATCGACCTCCGGCTGAAAAAGCCGCGTGGTGCTGCTTGTACCACGAAACGTAATTGCCTGCCCTACCCTACGGGCAGGTAAGCATCCACCAGTTCGAAACCATTCAGGAGTACGTATGAATAAATTAAATGTGCCGGGCCCCAAGGCTCAGGCGCTGATTGAACGTGATAGAAAGTTTGTCTCGTCTTCTTATCCGCGCGGGTATCCCTTTGTGATGGACCATGGCAAAGGTGTGGAAGTATGGGATCCGGATGGAAATCGCTTTATTGATTTTATGTCTGGCATCGCTGTGCTCTCGACAGGACATGCCAACCCCAAGGTAGTCAAAGCTGTGCAGGATGCGTCTGAAAAATTCCTGCATATCTCTTCCGATTTTTACCATGAAGGTTGGATCCGTCTGAGTGAAAAGCTGGATGAGATCGCGCCTTTTGCAGAAACCGCAAAAACATTTCTGACAAACTCAGGGACTGAAGCCGTTGAGACTGCGATCAAGCTGGCAAAGTATCATACCAAGCGCCATAACTTTATCGGTTTCTTTGGCGCGTTCCATGGGCGGACCATGGGCTCGGTTGCGTTCACGGCCAGCAAACCTCATTATCATCGCGGTTTTTACCCGCTCATGCCTGGTGTGACACACGTTCCCTTCCCCGATTCATACCGGCCCATATTGGAACGCAAACCCGGCGAGGACTATGGTGAAACCATTGTCCGCTTCATCGAAGACGAAATCTTCGGACACAACGTGCCTGGCGATGAGATCGCCGGCATCCTCGTCGAACCCATCCAGGGCGAAGGCGGATACGTTGTGCCGCCAGACGGATTCTTCCCTGCACTTCGCAAATTATGTGACAAGTATGGCATCCTGTTGATCGTAGATGAAGTGCAAAGTGGCATGGGGCGCACGGGGAAATGGTGGGCAATCGAACATTTTGGAGTCGAACCAGATATTATCACCTCGGCAAAAGGGATTGCGTCTGGCTTGCCACTCGGCGCCTGTATCGCGCGTGAATCAGTGATGACCTGGCCCAGGGGCACCCATGGAAATACGTATGGTGGGAATCCCATTTCCTGCGCAGCTTCTCTTGCCACCATCGAATTGCTGGAAGAGGGATATCTTGCGAATGCTGCTGAAGTCGGTGAATATGCCATGGAAGCCCTTGAGGAAATCCAGGCGCGTCACACCTCCATTGGGGATGTACGCGGCAAGGGTTTAATGATCGGAGTGGAATTTGTAAAAGACAAGAGCACTAAGGAGCCGAACGAAGCCCTGCGCGATATGGTCGAAAAATTTGGCTTTCAATATGGTCTGCTATTGCTGGGATGCGGCAGATCCACCATCCGATTAGCTCCGCCACTCTGCATCACAAAACAGGAAATCGACGAAGGTCTGGAAATTTTCGAATACGTGATCACCCTGGCTGAAGAAGAGCTAGGACTAAGATATCAGGTTCTAAAGGCTTAAAAGAAAAAGGCTGTTCTGAGTTCAGAACAGCCTTTATTGATTCATCTACGAATTATCTTAGGGGACGTACACCCACAAGAGCCGCGCCGATCACAACCCGATGCAGGTACGTGCCTGTCTTTTCATCATAAGTATCACAGGTGATGAGCGTCAGGAAGGACTTGTCTTCATGTTTCATGACACTGGCATCATTCGGCTGCACAACAGCATTCGAGACCACTTTATATGTATAGCGATAGCCAGCACTATAGACAAAGATATATTCTCCCACACCCAGCGATTTCAGCTTGGAAAACACACCGGGCTTTCCATCGGCGTTGACCACATGGGCGGTGAGAACGCTGTTCCCTTTCCAGGTAGGATAAGCTGTTCCATTCAACCATCCAACTTGATCCTGCAACCAGGAAACATCCCAATTGCCTTGCTTTGCTTCAACTCCCACAATCGAGGCATTCACTTTAAGCACAGGAATTTGGATGGTCAGGCTTGTCGCGTCATATGTGAGATGAGAGGAGATATCCAACTTCGTCACCATCCCAGGCGCAAAACCTGTCACAGGAATCTGGAAACTGTTGACAGTCGCAGCTGATTTCTTTTTATTATTATTGTTGCTGCCTCCACCACCATTTCCACCACCGCCCGGATTTCCACCTCCACCAGAACTGCCAGTTATCCTGAGCGTATCGGTCGCAGGTTCATTATTTGTCACGTTTACGCTCGGATCTGTCCTCAGAGCGCCTGCTGGGATCGTATTTTGATAATCTCCAGCGGCGCTTCCCGTGATGCTAACCACCATCGTACAAGATGAATTACCAGCCAGAACGCCGTCCACTAATTCGATCAATTGGGTTCCTGAGACCGCGGTGAGCGTTCCACCGCAATTATTGACAGGAGCAGGCGCAGATCCCCCGGCAATCTGTAGACCAGCAGGCAATGAGTCACTTACCCCCATTCCGGTCAACCCGATATTCCCGGTGTTTTGAACTGTGATAGTCAATGCAGAGTACGAACCAGCAGCCATGGGATTCGGTGAGAAGGACTTGCTAACACTCGCGCCTGGCAAGTTTGTTAATGAGGCTGCTACGGGATCCACGTTCGTGACGCCGTTGTTCGTTGTCACTGCACCAGCTGGAATCGTATTTGTCAGATTGCCATTTACCGTCATGGTAGCACTGAGGGTCAGGGTACATCTTCCAAAAGGCGGAAGGCTGCCACCACTAAAGGAGAAGGAGTTGGCGCCAGGAACTCCACTGAGAGTGCCGCCGCAAGTGCCAACATTTAAGTTTACAGGGTTGGCAAGGATCATGCCATTCGGCATATTATCGGTGAAAGCGATGCCAGTTAGCGTGGCACCATCTGGGTTGATTAAGTCGATGCTCATCGTTGAAGAGGAACCACCAAACACCTGAGGTGGCTCAAAACCCTTTACCAGAGAAATTGATAGAGTGCCGGCACCCGTTACTGTTAAGTTTGCAGTGAGTGCATTTGTGGGAACTCGATTCTCATTATTTGTAATATTTGTAGGAGGAATCGTATTGGTATAGGGCGTATTTATGAGACTTGGTGTATTGCTGGTCACATATACATCAATCCTACAACGCTGCCCGGCCAGGATCAAACCATTGGTCAACGAAATGGAGGTTGCTCCCGTAGGCGCGGTGAACACGAGGGGTGGAGTCGGACCACAGCCTGTAATGGCAGGCGGTGTGGAATTACTTACCGTGACACCGGCAGGCAGGTTATCCGTCACAGCAAAATTCGTCAGGTTTGTGTTGCTGGGCGCGAAGAAGTCGATTCTCAGCCGAGAATTTCCGCCTACTGGAATACTCGAGGGTGAAAACGATTTTATCCCTGAGACATCCGTGCCACTCACTGTTACACCAGCAGTGGCTGCCGTGAGATTGCCAACCCCTTGAGCAGTCGTTAGGCCACCGGCCGGGATCCTATTCGTCAATGACCCGGAGGGTGTACCCACGGGAGCAGTCACTGGAACCGAGATCGTACAAGTCCCTGGAGTTGTAATGCTTCCAGCCGGGATGGTGCCGCCCGCCAAACTGACACTCGTTGCTGTCGTGGTAACTGTCCCGGGTGGGACGCAGGTACTGGTCGCCGCGCCGCTCACGGTCAACGGGCTGGGCAAATTATCTGTAATATTTACACCTGTATAAGGGGTACTGTTCGGGTTTTGTAAGGTGATGACCAGGGTGGTGGTTCCACCCGCTGAAAGCGTCGGGGGATTAAACCGTTTCGTAAGGCCAATTTCCCTGACAGTTAACCGCGCTGTAGCCTCTGTAGAGTTTGTAAGTCCCTGTTGCGTTTGGAGCGCATTCGCTGGGATTCGATTGGTGTAAGCTCCCTGTACATTTGAGGTGACATTGACGGTAATGGTACAGGTTGTACCAGCCGGAATGGAACCATTATTGAGAGTCACAGTGGTTCCGCCACTGGCAGCAGTCACCGTTGCTGAGCCGCCACACCCAGTCAACGTTGGGGAAACTGGATTGGCAAGGAAGACATTGGCTGGGAGGTTGTCCCTGAGTGAGGCCTGTGTCAGAGTCGTATTTGCACCATTCGTGATGGTGATGGATCACTGACTCGTTCCTCCTGCCCAGATACTGGTTGGATTAAAACTCTTGCTAACAGAAGGCACGCCGGCTGCGGTAACGTTCAGAGTAGCACTGGCAGGGCTGGTATTGCTAATGGATGTGCCCCCTCCCGTGGAACTCAAAGCACCCACTGGAATTGTATTGATCCTGGTTCCCGCGGTTGTAGACGTCACATTGACTGACACCGTACATGACCCTGGCGTTGACCCGGATTGGGCAGGGACCGTTCCACCACTTAAAGATATGCTCGTCGAACCAGCTGGCGCTGTTACGGTGCCCCCACAGGTATTTGACGTCACACCCACAACCGTTATCCCGGTGGGCAAATTATCTGTCCATGAGGCGCTGGTCAGTTGAAATGCATTCGGATTGAAAATCGTGACACGGAGAAGAGAGGTTGCCCCGGCTGCAATGGAAATAGGCGAAAAAGTCTTATTAATTTCGGCTGGCAAGGAGATGCCCTGAGCGTATGCATTTTGTGCGGGACTAACAAGGAAGGAGACAATCAGTGCTACTACAAGGAAAGGTTTTATTGTTTTTTGCATTTTTTATCCTTTGTATATCGAATGACTGATGTTAATTAAACAAATGAAACCGACGCAATGCGGTCGGTTTCGCCCTTGGCTCACCACTGCCCTTTCCAACGAACCGGAAGGCGACCAAACTAGGCTGTGGATCAATGCACCCGCAATCAAATTAATATGAATTAATTATTATTTTATATGTGATTATAGGCATGTCAAGCCCCAATTCCTATTTTTACGGGAGGGAAAGGTTACATTAAAGATCGAAATCCTCAAAATGCAGGAAACATTGTGCTTAAGGAGGGTGATTGGCGCGTCACAGCGGCGCGTGGAACTGCGCCCGCGCTTCTACGTTACCTTCTTTATGACCTCGTAGATGACTTATCTTAGGGGACGTACATCTACAAGAGCAGCACCGATCACAACCCGATGCAGGTATGTCTCTGTCTTTTCATCATAGGTATCACAGGTGATGAGCGTCAGGAAGGACTTGTCTTCATGCTTCATGACGCTGGCATCATCTGGCTGCACAAGATCATTCGACACCACTTTATATGTATAGCGATACCCCGCGCCATACACAAAGATATATTCTCCCACACCCAGCGATTTCAGCTTGGAAAACACACCGGGCTTTCCATCGGCGTTGACCACATGCCCTGTCAGGACGCTATTGCCTTTCCAGGTAGGATAGGCCGTTCCATTCAACCATCCAACTTGATCCTGTAACCAGGAAACGTCCCAATCTCCTTGCTTTGCTTCGACTCCCACAATCGAAGAATTCACTTTGAGGACAGGAATCTCGATGGTCAGACTTGTCGCATCATAGGCAGGACGAGAGGCAATATCCAACTTCGTCGTCATGCCGGGCGCAAAACCTGTTACCGGAATAATGAATTCACTTGTTGCAGTCTCGGGTGGATTATTCTTGTCTTTTCCTTTTCCACCTCCAGAATTACCGGATATGACCAGCGTATCGGTGGCGGGTAAACTATTGGTCACGTTTGAGCTGGAATCTGTAATGAGAGCACCTGCTGGGATGGTGTTCTGATACTTTCCGGGCTTGTTGCCAGTCACACTAACAATAATCGTACAGGCTGCGCTGGCATCTAATGATCCGTTTTTCAATTGAATAAGCTGCGTCCCTGGAACGGCGGTTAGTGTCCCGCCACAATTGTTGACCGGCGCAGGCGCAGATCCCCCGGAAATTGCCAAACCAGCAGGCAGCGAATCACTGAACCCCATTCCGCTTAACGGTATATTTCCGGTGTTCTGAATCGCGATGGTCAGCGCTGAAGAGGAACCTCGAGGAATTGGGTTTGACAGGAAGAACTTGCTGATACTCGCGCCTGGCAGATTCGTCAACGTGGCTTCTGCAGGATCTACATTTATTACACCGTTGGTTGTGGTGACTGCGCCCGAGGGAATAACATTTGTCAAGTTTCCATTGACCGTCATGGTTACACTAAGTGTCAAGATACAACTCCCCGAGGCAGGAAGGCTACCACCGCTAAAAGAGAAGGAACTTTCACCCGGAGTTCCAATGAGCGCTCCGCCACAAGTCCCAACATTAAAGTTGAGAGGGTTGGCAAGGATCATCCCATTCGGCATATTGTCAGTAAATGAAATGCCAGATAGTGCAACGGAACCCGGGTTAAGCAATTCGATACTCATTGTTGAGGCGGACCCCCCAAAGACCGTCAATGGATTAAAGCCCTTTACCATAGCAATGGATTTGTTGCTACCGTTGGCAACAGTCAAACTGGCATTGAGATCGGTTGTGAGTGTTCGGTTTTCGTTATTCGTGATGTTTGCAGGAGAAATAGTGTTGGTATGCAGGCCCAGTATACTGCCAGTCACATAAACATCAATCCTACAGCGCTGTCCGGCCAGGATTAGGCCATTGGTCAGAGAAATGGAAGTTGCTCCCGTCGGAGCAGTGAACACCAGCGGCGGTGTGGCTCCACAATCGGTGATGGATGGAGGTGTGGAATTGCTCACCGTCACACCTGCGGGCAAGTTGTCTGTGAACGCAAAATTCGTTAGGTCTGTATCGTTCGGCGCGTAAAAGTCTATTCTTAATCTCGAGTTACCGCCTGCCTCGATCGTCGAGGGTGAAAATGATTTGATACCTGCCACCTCAGTACTCGTGACAACGACATTGGCATTTGCCGAGCGCAGATTACCGATGCCCTGATCTGTTGTTAACCCACCGGCCGGGATTGTGTTCCTGAGAGTTCCAGAGGATGTGCCTGAAGGAACTCCAACCTCAACGGATATACTACAGGTTCCCGGGTTGGTTGGATTTCCGGGTGGAATGGTCCCTCCGGTCAAATTGATCGTATTCGTTGTTGTGGAGACTGTGCCCCCGCATGAATTCCCGGTGACGTTGACAACAGTCAATGGGGCAGGCAAAGGATCTGTAAAACTTACACCCGTATAAGGAGAGCTCGTCGGATTTTGCAGAGTGATTGTCAATGTGGTGGTTCCACCTGCTGGAAGAGTACCAGGTGAAAACCGTTTCGATACCCCTATCTCTTGAACATTCAATCGAGTTAGTGCTTCGGTCACGTTTGTAAGACCTTGCTGAGTTTGGAGTGTATTGGCGGGGATGCTATTAGTATAGGCTCCCTGTACATTCGACGTGACATTGACGGTGATAGTGCACGTTGAATTTGGTGCAATCGTGCCATTATTCAACGTCACTGAAGTTCCACCACTGGCTGCCGTCAGCGAGGCAGCAGGGCCGCAGCCACTCAACGTTGGGGAAACCGGATTGGCAAGGAAAACATTGGCTGGCAGATTATCTGTCAATGAGGCTTGTGTTAACGTTGTATTGGGATCATTATTGCTGATCACAATGGACAATCGGCTGATTTCTCCGGTCCATATTGTGCTGGCACTGAAGCTTTTGCGGACCGAAGGCGGCAGAACACCTCCAACGTGCAGGGTAGCGCTGGCGGGGCTGGTATTGGTAATGCTCCCGCCGCCTCCTGAAGCTGATAACTCGCCCTCCGGAATTGTATTAATGAGGTTTCCGACGGCTGTTGAAGTCACATTAATGGTTACGGTGCACGACCCGGGTGTTGACCCGATTTGAGCAGGGACAGTCCCCCCACTTAATGATAATGTCGTTGAACCAGCAACCGCCGTCACGGATCCACCACAAGTATTGATCAAGCCAACCGGATTTGCAATCACAAGACCGGGCTGGACACCGATCAAATTATCCATCCAGGAGGCATTGGTCAATGGAAAGGCATTCGGGTTGAAGATAGAGACATGCAGGCGAGCTGTACCGCCAGCCGGGATGGAGATAGGCGAAAAACTCTTGTTCATTTCAGCGGGGAAGGTTAGACCTTGAGCATAGACATCCGGTGCCGGGGCAATGAGAATGGAAACAATCAATATCCCCGCCAGGAAAGGTGCTATTGATTTTCGCATATTGCTCTTCTCCAAATCGAGTGACCGATTTTAAACAAACGAAACCGACACTACGCGGTCGGTTTCGCTATTGTGCTCACCACTGCCCTTTCCGGTTTCCGGGACAGCGACCAAACCAGGCTGTGGATCAACGCACCCGCAATAAGTTTAACGAAATTTAAGATGATTTTATATGCGATTTTGCATATGTCAAGTCGGATTCTAATCTTTTCTGGAATTCTCTTATTGGTTACCCGCAGTAAGGCAGTGATAAAATTGTCATGGATCCCATGATGCTTCCAGATTTCCGTGTCCGGCAACGCGATTACCTGCTCGAAATCTCACGCGCTCTTACTCAGGAGCTCGACCTCGAGAAACTGCTGGCGCGCATTTTGCGGATCGCTATCGAAATGCTCGCAGGGCAGGCAGGCATTATCGCCCTGAAAGAGGATGGCTGGCGCGTCGCAGCCGCGCATGGCATTGCGGCGGCGTTTCTAAGTTATCTCACCCCTTTGTTGGCTGAAGAAAACGTCCGTGAATTAAACGTCAATGAACTCAACCGCATGTTGAAGGAACTCACTTACACGGCCAGCATGGGACTGCTCAATGGCACTGCCCTGCCTCTCGCCGCACATGGACAGGTCATTGGCGTCATCTTCATCTTCCGCAATTACACAGAACTGTTTACACCCAATGATCGCGTATTGCTGCAATCCTTCGCCGATCAGGCGGCCATCGCAGTTTATAACGCGCGCCTGTATGGGCAAGTCTCCTACGAAAAGCAGCGGCTCGACGCTCTACTCGATTCGGCAGCCGATGGAATCCTTATTCTCAATGCAGACCACACTATCGAACGCTGTAACCTCGCCTTCCAAAAACTTTACGGCGAGCCACGCGACCAGATCGTGGGTAAGGACCACGCAGAGATCATCCGCTGGGCGCGCAACCCGCAGGACAGAACACTCAATGAGGCGGAAGCAGATGGATGGCCCCTGACTCCCAACGCCACGCTTTATGTCGAGGGAGATTTGGAACGCCCGCTCCCCCCTCCTCTCCCTGTTGGAATAACTTATGCCCCTCTTCTTTCGGAGGATGGCAAATTGCGCAACATTATTGCCTCGATACGCGACATCACCCACTTTCGTACGGCGGATGAAATCAAATCAACGTTCATTTCCATTGTGAGTCATGAATTGCGCACACCGGTCACGCTGATCAAGGGATACGCCTCCACGCTACGGCGGGATGACGCGAAATGGGATAAGAACACCATCAGCGAATCTCTCGCAGTGATAGAAGAAGAAGCTGACCGCCTCAGCAAAATGATCGATGATCTGTTAGATGCCTCGCGCTTGCAAGCCGGTGGATTGAACCTCAATCGCGGCGATGTTTCACTTCCCATCCTTGCAAAGAGAGTTGCTGAAAAATTCAGCCCACAAACCAATCAACATACGATTGTTGCCGAGTTCCCGGAAAGTTTTCCCGTGATTCTCGCCGACGAAACACGGATTGAACAGGTGGTTATCAATCTGGTTTCCAATGCGCTCAAGTACGCGCCAAAAGGTGAGATCAAAACCAGCGGAGCCGTGCGGCCCGAGCAGGTCATTATCTGTGTTAGCGATGAAGGTCCAGGCATTGAAGCTCAAGACATGCCTCACATTTTTGATCGGTTCTATCGTTCGACCCAAGCAGTCAAGCAAACAAAAGGTGCAGGACTGGGACTCTATCTAGCGCGTGCGATCGTCGAAGCGCATGGAGGCCGCATTTGGGTAGACCCGAAACCTGATTCCGGTGCACGGATCTGTTTCTCGCTGCCGCGCTGATATCAAAAAAGACCTGACAGGCTTTTTGATAAAAAAATCAGGTCTGAAGTATCAGAATGGTAAAATGAATGAAACGAGCAACTCTGCGTGAGTTTGAAGGATTTATCACTACAATAATACGGAAAAGGATATGCCAAACACAGTTCCCCTGCGAAGCAAACTGAATAAAAAATTCACATGGAACGCTGAAAGTGTTTTCCCGTCTGATGAGGCTTGGGAAAAGGAAGTCCAGCAGATCCTCGAGGATATTTCCACAGTGAAACAATATCAGGGACGGCTTGCTGAAAACCCATCTGTGTTAGTAGAGGCGTTGGAAGCAGCGTACAAATTGATCTCGCGCGTCCAGACCGCGGTCATGTACGCAGGTTTTTCCTATGCAGTGGATACAACCAATCAGCACGCTGCAGGGATGCGAAGCAAAGGTCAGGGAATGTATGGTCAGGTTCTTTCGGCCGTGTCCTTTTTACAGCCAGAGATTCTAGCTATTGGAAATGAGGAATTGGAAGAGTGGAGGAGTCAAAACGAGCAATTGGCGTTATATCGTCACAGTTTTGATGATCTCTTTCGCAAGCAGGCACATGTGCGTTCCGCGGAAGTGGAAGAGCTATTGGGATTGGTCAGTGATCCATTACAGGGCGCATCCAATTCCAGCAGCATGTTGACGAATGCGGATTTCAAATTCAAGCCTGCCAAAGATAGTAAAGGCAATACGCTTGATCTCACCCAGGGAACGTACCACAACATTCTGCACAATCCTGATCGCAAAGCGCGTCGCACAGACTTTGAAAATTACATGGATAAATATATTGAATACAAGAATACACTGGCAAGCAATCTGGCTCATTCGATTAAAGCCAATGTGTTCTACATGCGCGCCCGTAAACACGAGTCTACGCTCTCCGCCTCATTGTTTGATTTGAACGTTCCTACCGATGTTTTCCATAATTTAATCAACACCTTCAAGAAGAACTTGCCGGTTTGGCATCGTTACTTTGAGATTCGCCGCAAAGCGCTTCGACTCAAGAAACTTTCCTATCATGATATGTGGGCTCCCATCGGAAAGAAAAAAGTGAAGGTGCCCTTTGAAAGAGGTGTGGAACTGATTTGCGAGAGTCTCGCACCGCTGGGTAAGGAATATGTGGAAACGGTCCGCAGAGGTTGTTTACAGGATCGCTGGGTGGATGTCTACCCAAACCAGGGAAAAATGGAGGGCGCGTTTTCGTATGGAACGCAAGGGACGCATCCGTTCATTAATATGAGCTACACCGATGAAGTGACCAGCATGAGCACGCTTGCCCATGAGCTGGGTCATTCGATGCATTCCTATCTCACCTGGAAGAATCAGCCGTTTGTTTACACGGATTATTCCTTGTTCGTTGCAGAAGTGGCGTCCAACTTCCACCAGGCAATGATGCGCGGGCATTTGTTGAATACAATCAAAGATAAGAACTTCCAGATCGCGTTAATCGAGGAAGCGGTGGGTGGGAATTTCTTCCGTTATTTCTTCCAGATGCCCACTCTGGCGCGCTTCGAGCTGGAAACGCATCAACGCGCCGAACGCGGCGATCCGCTCACTGCCGATTCGATGATCGACCTGATGGCCGATCTGTTCGCCGAAGGATTTGGCCCCAACTTCGACATGGATCATGAGCGCGTTGGAATGATTTGGTCAACATTCGGACATCTTTTTTCAGATTATTATGTATATGCCTACGCCACTGGCATTTCCGGCGCACACACTTTGGCAGGGAAGATCCTGCGGGGTGAACCAAATGCTGTAGAAAATTATCTTGGTTTTCTCAAATCAGGTAACTCTGATTATTCGTTAAATGTACTTAAGAAAGCAGGCGCAAACTTGACTACACCCGAAACTGTGGAGGAAACCTTTGCAGTGATGGAAAGTTATATTGATCGGCTGGAAAAGTTGTTGAGTTAACTCTTCGTCCTGAGCGGAGTGTAGCGTAGTCGAAGGACGCCTCGACTACGGGCCCCGACTCACCTGCATGATTTGCCATGAATTGTCATGAAATGCCAAGCATTTCAAAATTCAAAAATCACGTGCCGGTGCAAGTGTACACTCGACCCTCCGCTCGGCGCGAATAATTACTGGAAATCTAAAATCAGAAATCGGAAATGAAATAATGCCTCAAACACAAATTGCATGTCCACGCTGTCGTCAGATGATCGCAGCGAATGTCGAACAACTCTTTGATGTCACACAAGATCCGCAAGCCAAGCAGCGATTACTTGGTGGAATATCCAACATGGCGCGCTGCCCCCATTGTGGGTATCAGGGACGTCTGGCAACGCCGATTGTTTATCACGATAACGATAAAGAATTGCTCCTCACCTTTTTCCCACCTGAATTAAATGTGCCGCTCAATGAGCAGGAGCGCATCGTGGGTCCGTTGATCAAGCAGGTGATGGATCGTCTTCCACCTGAGAAGCGTAAGGCCTATTTACTTAAGCCCGTCCCGAACCTGACCTATGAATCCATGATTCAAACAATCCTTGGGAAGGACGGGATTACGCCTGAGATGCTCAAGGAGCAGCAGGATCGTGTCGCGTTGATCGAGAGACTCCTGCAAGCCAGTTCAGCAGATGTTCGCGGCGAAATCATCAAACAAAACGCTACTCTCTTTGACGAGCAGTTCTTTGGGCTCTTCAGTCGTCTCGCGCAAAGTGCTGCTGCCAGCGGACAGGAACCTGTGGCGCAGGCAATGATGGATGTGCAAAAACAACTACTCGAAGAGACGGAATTTGGCCGCAGTCTAAAAGAATCGGTTGGGGAATTGGAAGCCGCTACAAAGGCTTTGCAAGAAGTGGGACAAGGCCTCACCCGCGAGAAATTGCTGGACATCGTGCTCGAGTCTCCGAACGATGCGCGGCTGCGGGCCTATGCCACCATCGCCCGTGGCGGCATGGATTATCAATTCTTTCAATTGTTCTCCGAGAAAATCGACAAGGCATCAGGAGATGAAAAAGCGCGGCTCGAATCCATCCGTGAAAAGCTGCTTGATTTCACCAATGAGATGGATAAGCAAATGGAAGCGCGTTACAAGCAGGCCCAGGAATTTGTGGAATCCCTGCTTGCAAAGGACGATATTGTAAAAGCTGTCCGCGAGAACCTGGATGGGTTTACACAGGACGCAGTGGATATCGTCAATCAGATGTTGCGACAGGCTTCCGAGAAAAGCGATTACACCCGGATGGGGAAGCTGCAAAAAATGGTTGAAATCTTGCGTGAAGTTTCAACGCCCCCCGAAGTATCGTTCATAGAACAATTGCTGGATGCGCCAGACGACATGGCTCTGGACAAGATGCTGGAGGAAAACAGGGACTTGATCAATGACCAATTTATGGAAGCCTTGATCGGTTTAGTGGCGCAAGTGGATCAGGCAACGGAACAAGGCAATCCCGAAGCCAAAGCCCTGGGCGAAAAGTTAAGTAAGGTTTATAAATCTGCCTTGAGATTTTCAATGCAAAGAAATATCGGGGAACAGAAAATTCAATAAAAAAATGGGTTCCTTGCGGAACCCATTTTTTGAACATTTGAATTTCTTCTATATTTCTAGGGGACGGGTGTACAGCTTACACGGTCCGGATCGCGGGTGGTCACACAGGTGTAGTTCTGTGTTGCTAATATGGCACCATTGGGGTTGTTGTAACCTAGATGTACAGTGAGAGTTGCCTCTGTCCAGAAGACAAAGTCAATATGACCAACCCAGTTCGAATTAGGGCATCCAGCAAGATCCCAACTAATGAGGTCACTGGTCTCAGTGTTGAATGGGGCTTTTCCATTCTTCCTACTCGCATCATCTCCAGCTAGGTTCTGAACGCCAACAGCATCAAGCTTTGGAGAACTCTGACCAGGGACAATGGTGCCGCCACTATTTATGCAGGAAACCTGTGCGCGTTCTCCGCTTGCGTCCAATACTAGTGTCACATCGGTTTTGCCTAGACCAGTAACATAACCATTGGCAATGAGCGAACCAAGCGAAAATTGAACAGTAGAGAACCCAATCCCCCGACCGGCTGAAACCGGTGAGGCTAAAAGGGTCACAACTAATAAAGTGGACAATAGAGAAAGAATCCTCTTTTTCATTTCTGTTACTCCTCATCTAACATTAAGCTAATCTTAGAGTTTCGCCGTAGACGTCGCATTATATCCTACAATAATGCCTCCATTTCTCGTTAATTTGTAATAGTTCAGCGATGAAGTTCGTGATAAAAATACTATAAATGAACAAGATAACCAGTATTTAGATATACTTGCTCCTATATTCAAGACTATAGCATACCTAATAAGTTACAATCATTGCGATATCATTTTCAATGAATTTCGAAGATAGATCAAGCCACTCCAACGAGACCGAGGATCTCCACCGGGCTATCGAAGCACTCGAAGCCCAGCGATCCATGCTGGGGAATGAAATTGTGGATATCGCGCAACGGTCCATGCGTGAAAAGCTGGCTCGCTTGAACAGAGGGATACATGGCTTAGATGAACCACAGGAACGTAAATTAATCACTGTCCTATTCGCAGATATTTCCGGGTTTACGGCAATGGCTGAAGGGATGGATCATGAAATCGTCAACACCGTGATCAACTCTCTTTGGTCGCGGGTAGATAAAGCAATTCAAGACCATGGCGGCCGCATAGACAAACACATTGGTGATGCCGTCATGGCTCTGTTTGGTACTCCCACGGCGCGGGAAGACGATGCTGAACGCGCTATCCGCGCCGCGCTCAAAATTCAAGCCGAGGTACAAAAATGGAAGCAGGAATTCGACTCTACCCTGTCTCAGGGACAACCGCAGAGCCAAAATATTCAACTGAGAATTGGAATCAACACCGGCCCTGCCCTGCTCGGCACGGTAGGCACAATTGGTGAATATACAGCGATAGGAAATACCGTCAATGTCTCCAGCCGTTTGCAACAAGCCGCGCCGACAGGTGGCATCCTGATTTCTCATGATACCTATCAACATGTACGCGGGGTCTTTGAAGTAACAATCCTCGAGCCTATCACCGTCAAAGGCAAAAGTGAACCGATCCAGGTCTACACGATCAATGGCATAAGACCTCGTGCTTTTAGGGTCCCCACAAGAGGCGTCGAGGGCATCGAGACACGGACGGTTGGACGCGAAGAAGAACTGGCCAAGATGCAATCCGCTTTCCGACAAGTTGTTGAACAACGCCAGTTGCATCTGATCAATATTGTCGCCGAAGCAGGGACGGGTAAATCGCGCTTGCTCTACGAGTTTACGAGATGGCTCGATGTGCAGAATCATCCCATGCATCTCTTCAAAGGCCGAGCCACGCAGGAAATCGCCCAAATCCCTTTTGCACTACTTCGTGATATTTTTTCGTTCAGTTTTGGAATCCAGGACAATGATAGTGCGGCGGTTGCCCGTCAAAAGTTGGAGAGTGGGATTCTCTCTTACCTAAGAGACGGGGAAATTGCCACGCTTTATGCTCATTTCATCGGTCACCTGATTGGCTTGGATTTTTCCACTAGTCCGCACTTAAAGGGTATTCTTGGGGATGCCCGACAGATTCATGATCTTGCCTTCCATTATGCAGCGCAATTTTTCTCAGACATCACGCAGGAACAAATAGGCGTCATCTTTCTGGAAGATATTCACTGGGCAGATCGAGGTTCGCTGGACTTTTTTGATCATCTCATGAATACGAAACCAGATTCGCCTCTTCTTGTGATTGGATTAACCCGCTCAACTCTCTTCGAAGAAAGACCGGATTGGGGAGCTGGACCCGTTCAATCCTTACGCCTCGACCTGCATCCGTTATCAGACGAGAACTGCCGCCGCCTCGTCCAGGAAATCCTGCAAAAGGTACCAGTCATCCCGCCCGCTCTCACAGAACTTATTGTGGCCAAGGCAGAAGGTAGTCCGTTTTACGTTGAAGAGTTGATCAAGGTTTTGATCGATAAAGGAGTCATTGTTCGGGGCGAGGAGCAATGGCGCGTGGAAATGGAGCTGTTCTCCGAACTAAAAGTCCCCGCAACCCTTACAGGCCTGTTGCAGGCACGTCTCGATAGTCTTAACACGACTGCAAGAGAAAGACTGCAGCAGGCGTCAATCGTAGGCCGAATTTTTTGGACCAGTGTCGTGGAACGGATGCAAAATCCGGAAACTCAAAGCACGAAAGCCGCCACACCCATTTCGGAGACGTTAGGGACGTTACGAGCCAAAGAGTTGATTTTCCAATACGGAGATGTCCTATCGGCGAAAACTCCTGAGTTCATATTCAAAAACGCCGTTCTCCATGATGTAACGTATGAAAGTGTATTACTGAGGCTGCGAGGCGTGTATCACCTGCAAGCTGCCGAAGGATTGATCTCGACCTGGGGGGAACGGGTGAACGAATATGCCGGTCGTGTGGGCGAACATTATGAACAGGCTGGAGAATTGCTCAAAGCTTCCCATTGGTATGCACAAGCGGGCAGGCAGGCACAGGCTACTTATGAGCCGGATGCCGCGGTTCTTTATTACCAAAAGGCTCTGAATTTTTTAACCTCATCCACTACCTCTGGCGAAATCCCGCTGCAACTGGAAATTTATTCACGGCTTGGTGAAGTATTGAATTGGCAGGCACGCTATACCGATGCGGAAGAAAAGTATCAGGCAATGTTGAATATTGCATCTCTGCAGGAGGATAAGATTGCCCAATCCCAGGCATTGCAGGGACTCGCGATGTCGCTTAGTTATCGAGGGGACCATCGCGCCGCGCTGGAGAACGCGGTCCGGGCTGAATCATTGGTGCGAGATATGGACGCCCGTACAGAACTTGTCAAAGCAGTATGGATACAGGGGTTTACTCGTTACAGGCTTGGCGAATCTCGTGCAGCCTTGTCTTTGGGCGAACAAGCCATGGTGATTGCCACAGAATTGAATAACCCTCATGAAATGGGCCGTGGTCTTAATCTGCTTGGCGCGGCACATTATGCATTGGGACAATATGGGCAAGCGGAAAGCTATTGGGAAAATGCGTTGAAGATTTTTCGGGATCTGGGCAACCGGCAGCAAGGTATGGTGATGTTGAACAATTTGGCTGCCATTGCTGATGCACGGGGAGATCACGAAATGGCGTTGCAAAGGTATCACAGCGCTCTCGATATCGCACGTGAGATTGGAAATCGAGATGGGGAAATCCTTTTTCTCACCAATCGGGGAGGGGAACAGGTCGCACTAGGCAATTATGGAGCCGCAGAGGTAGATCTGCGACAGGCAATTCAATTGGCAGGCATGACGGGTTCATGGTGTCTTCCAATTGCATTTAACGATTATGCCGAGGCATTGATCGGACTGGGCCGTTATGAGGAAGCATTGTATTCAGCAGAACAGGCACTTTTTATTGGAGAAGAAGATAAAACACCTGAATACATTGGCATGGCATGGCGAACGTTAGGCATGGTCAGTGAGAAGCTTGATAAACCCGTCCGCCTGAGAGATCGCGCGACTCGAGAGATCATCCATTACGACGCGAATGCCTGTTTCAGCAAAAGTGAAACGATATTTGCGGAGGGAGAGATTGACATGGAACGGGCGCGCACGTTGCGGGAATGGGCGACCTATAGGTTTAAGACGGGCGCTCAGGAAGAAGCCACAAAAATGTGGCAGGAGGCACGCGATATTTTTTCCAAATTAGGCGCAGAGATGGAAGTACAGCGAATGAATAATTTGCCTGATTAAATAATGAATGTAAATCTTATTTGGGCATGCCATAACTTATGCGGTAAATAGCATCATTAATGTAATCACCTATATACAACGCATCATCGGGACCAAACAATAATGGCAGAGGCATGCTTCCCTGGGGAAAATGGACAAACCAACTTGTGTCTCCCTTGTAACGATCTCCATTTTTTGACAACACAACTCTTTGGATGCCCGTTTGGACATTTGGCTTCAGCCACGAGCCGAAGATCGAAACGAAAGCATTGCCTCGATATTCGGCTGGAAATGTTTTGCCATCGTAAAAATCCAACCCGTCTGCCGAGGAATGAGCCTCAAAGAAAGCAACAGCTGGAATAGTATCTTCACAACCCGCTGAATCTTGTTCATTCCAACAACCCGGATACCCATAACCCCCACCTTGAACAATGTGATTGAGTTCCTCAAAGGGAGCCTCCATACCCAGGTCATCGCGACCATTGTCGGTTGCAAACAAATCGCCTGTGGCCGGTTGGAAGGCCAGGTCATAGGAATTGCGCGTTCCCGTTGCAACAATTTCGCTTTTACCCGTGACAGCGTCAAAGCGCAGGATGGCCGCGCTACGAGGATCGATATCTTCGCAGGCGTCACATGTGGAACCGACTCCAATGTAGAGTTTGCCATCTGGACCAAATTTCAAGTTGTCATTTTGATGTTTGCCGGTCGGTAGATCATCAACAAGAATTTTCTCTTTGTCCGATCGTTCATCTCCGTCTGTGTCGCTCAGGACGGTGATTGCCCCTTCATAGGATACATAGACGTCGCCGCTGGGGTTATGAACTGCAACACCTACGGGAAAGGAATAACCGGTAGCGAAGGTCGAGCGTGAGTCTGCACGGCCGTCTTTATCATTATCCCGAAGAAGATAAACATTCCCATCCTGAGAAGTAACATACATCCTTCCCTGATCGTCGAATGCGAATGCCGTGGGACGGTATAGATCAGCAAACTTGATCAGCGAAAAACCTGTGGGCACTTCGCCCCCCTTCAACTCAACAATGGAAGCGGGGATGGTTGGAATTGGAGTTGACGTTTCGCTCGCTGTGAGTGGTGAAGCCGATGTCTCTGTCGGAAATGGTGTGCTTGTAAGCGCAGGTGTGGGCAAGGTGATTGTGCTGGTTGCAGGTTGACACGCAACAAGCGCAACAACAGTTAACAAAAAGAGTCTTTTCAATACTCTGACATTCCTATAAATTATCGTAATCCTTCAAAGAGATCAGTTTCAACATTTCTTCCCCCATTAACAAGACTGAATGCCCGGTAGAAATGACCGGTTCCAAATATTTTCGCGAGTTCAGACAACGACCACTTTGGAATTGGATCATAACCAGACAACTGAGACTTGTGACAAAGCATCGCTTTTTGCACTTTGTCCAGATATTTAGCGTTGTCGAGCCAAGTCGTGATTTGCCAATCCTCCCAGCCAACATGGCGACGCGTCACACCGTCCACATCCATGCTGATGCCGCCGAAGGCTTCATTCGCTATCTTTACAATGCCGAACGAATCGACCATGTAATAAAATTTCAAAACACGATGTGGTGATTGCACATTCACATCGACAAAATTTCGATCGGCGGCACAGACCAGGGCTCCATTCGTAAACTGTGAAAGCGCAATGTGATCGGGATGCCCATAGGCCCCATCCGGCCCAAACGACACAACCACTTGAGGCTTAATTCGGCGGATATGAGAAACGAGTTTGCCAATGATTTCCTCAGGATCAGCCTGATCCACATCTCCATCGATGTAATCAAGAAAACGTACGTCTTGGATTCCCAGATATTCTGCGGCGCAACGCAACTCCGATTCACGGATTCGCGCGACTCCTTCCAAGCCAGGGTCGGGTCCCTCAGATTCAAACCAGCCGCGCTCTCCCCGTGTGGCGCAGACGAGATACGTCTCGACGCCTTCTGTGGAATAACGTGCAAGCGTTGATCCAAGTCCAAGTGTTTCGTCATCGGGGTGTGGGAATACAGCCAACAATTTCAGTGAGCCATTCATCTCGCCTCCTTACCAATAAACAATATTATCGCTCGAGCCGCCGTCCTTTGCGAAGCATCCTGCGGACGGCGGCGACACCACCTACTCCAATGTTTCAAACTACAGAGTGCCGCACGCATGCTGTGCATGTGTATCTAAACTCAAGATTTGAATTTCAGCCTGCAAAAGCAATTGAAAAGTTTAGTTACTTATGAGACAAGCGGTAAGTAAACTTTTTGACGTATACCTTCAAATAAATCTTTCTCAGTTTCTCTTTCCCCATTGACCAGACTAAACGCACGATAGAACGTGCCCTGCATGGCAAGCATAGCGACACCCGCATCTTCATGCATTTCCGCCAGCAGCCCGAGGGTTGGCAGTTGACTCTGGTGACACTGGATGGCGCGCCACCCTGCATGACACGCTGCGGCGTCCGCCATGTCGATGCGCGTGGTGATCATCCATTCCGTCCAAGGGACTTCGCCTCGCAACTGGTCATCCACAGGAAAAGTAATATCGCCCACAAAAGGAGCAACCAAGTTGATAAAGTTCTCGGAATCAACCATGTAATAGAGTTTTAATACGCGATGCGCAGGAAGGTCTTCCGCGTCCTGATAACTTGAATCCGCGGCGCAGGCGATGGCTGCACTGGTGAATTGACCGGTGGCGATATGGTCGGGATGTCCATAATTGCCATCAGGAGGGAAGGTAACGACCACATGCGGCTGGATGCGGCGAATGTGAGTAACGATCTTTCCGATTGCTTCCGCATGATCTGCTTGATCTACTTCCCCATCTACATAATCAAGGAAGTAGAGTCCTTTCATACTCAATTCCCTGACAGCGTTTTCCAACTCTTTCGTGCGGAGTTGGCCGAGGGCACTCAAGCCAGGATTCTGTTCCTCGGGGCCGAACCAGCCTCGCTCCCCGCGTGAGGCGCAGACGTAGTACGTCTCAACACCTTCTGCAGCGTACTTCGCGAGCGTCCCACCCATCCCCATCGATTCATCATCTGGGTGGGCAAAGACAACTAAAAGTCTTAGAGAGTCAGTCATTCCTCTGCGCCTCTCCTTGGACTCGTTCGAATTCCAGAATAAATTGGTGTGCGATCACAGGGTTGTAGACGATGATGAGATTCTCATCGTTGCGTTCCTCGGCACTTTGCGAAAAATTATAGGAACCAAACGCAACAATCTTTTGATCGATGATGAAAACTTTGTGATGCATCAATCCTTCGATACCGTCGATGCGTACATCCAAATCTGCCTGGCGGAAGGGATCGAACTCCGTTCCCTGATTCGATTTCACTTGCCCATCGTCCATCACACCGGCGATTGTCAATCCCGCCTCAGCCTTTTTACGGACGAGGTCACCCAATTCATTGGAGGTAAAAGAGTACGCTAGAAAGAAAATACTTTTCTGCGCGCTCTCTAACAAAGGGACAAGTGCATTGAGCACGCCATCGTCTGGTGAGAAAAAGATATCCAACCGTGTGCCATCGATGGTTATCGTAGGGTTAGGGGTTTCTGGAACCACATCCTGACCAAATTTGTTATCAACAAACATCTCATTGAATTCCTTGCTGTAGTTCTCAGCGATCTTCGTCGAATGAATGCGCATCAAATTGTTGCTATCATCATATGCGCCTGAATCGGTGAAGTTCATCGAACCCATCCAGACTTCAGACTTATCGATGACGATAAATTTATCGTGCATCAGCCCATCCCGATTATCCCCAACAATGGGAATCCCAGCCTTGATCATTCGTTGCGGATCCGAACGATCCATGTTGGTGGATTCCATCACGACGCGGACCGTTGCGCCTCGATCATGGGCGCGGATCAGCGCATTGCGCACGCTGTTCAAGCTGATGCTATAAGCGGCAACATCGATGCTCAGGCGCGCCGCGTCAATTGCCTCGACTAGCGGACCGTCCACACCGCCTGTGCCTTGAGATGAAATCGGGCTGACTGGATTCGTAAAATACAATTCGAACCATGGTCCGCGCACACCGTAACCCGCTTGCAGGTCAATCGGAGTAACTTCCGTTCCCGAGGTGGGAGGGATTGGAAATTCAGTTTTTGGAATTTTGGTTTCCGTTGGAGGGATGGGAAGATTGTTGCCACAAGCGGACAGCAAAAAACATGCGATCAACAGGTAAGGTAGAAAAAGGCGAGATAGCTTCATGGAATTCCTTATCAAATCAACGTCCCGAAGGTTTGATACAGGGCCATAATATTCTCCTAGGCAACCTTCGGCACGGTCAGCGTAAATTAACGTACAAGGTTTCACGACCAGCGCAGCAGTCCTGTGGACCAGCGTAGCAGTCCTAAGGATTATAATCCTCCGACGTGACCACCTCTACTAACACAAACGCAAACCGCCAGATCGCGCGCGCCACAGGGACAGTGATGCTGGCTATCCTTTTCGGACAATTCATTGGACTGGTGCGCAGCATCCTTGTTGCAGGCGCATTCCCTGCCGCTGAACTGGATGCTTTTGCTGCGGCAAATCGTGTCTCAGAAACCCTGTTCACACTCATTGCTGCAGGGGCACTTGGTTCTGCTTTCCTGCCTACGTTTACCGCTTTGCTTGTAAAGAATGATCGAGTTTCCGCTTGGAAGCTTGCCTCCTCATTAATAAACCTGGTTACCCTTATTCTTAGCCTGGCTGCGGCGCTGGCCGCGTTGTTCGCTCCGCAAATTGTCCGCTATTTGCTCGCCCCCGGACTTTCGCGCGATCCCAATCTATTTGCATTAGCAGTGAACCTGCTTCGCATCCAATCAAGTTCCGCAGTGCTGTTTGGGCTGGGTGGATTGGTGATCAGCATTCTCAACGCCCATCAAGTCTTTTTCATTCCGCAAATTACGGCGGCAATGTATCAGATTGGGCAGATTTTTGGCGTTCTGGTTCTGGCGCGCTGGACGGGAATTTATGGTCTTGCCTGGGGGGTGGTGATCGGGGCCATGTTGTTCCTGGTCATTCAACTCCCGGCTTTGTTTAAGTTGAAGGGTGATTTTACGTTTTCGCTGGGAGGCAGAAATCCGGATGTCCGAAGAGTGATCCAGCTAATGGGACCACGCGTATTCGGCGCAGCCATCGTGCAATTGAACTTCTGGGTGAATAACAACCTGGGATCGCGAATGGCGGAAGGCAGCCTGATCAGCTTGACTTATGGCTTTACGTTGATGTTGATGGCACAAGCCGCGGTGGCTCAGTCCGTAGCAATTGCCGCGATGCCAACCTTTTCGGCTCAATATGCGCTCGGCAAACTGGATGAAATGCGCATGTCACTGGCTTCAACGTTACGAGGCATATTTCTACTGGCGCTTCCAGCCAGTGTGGGGTTGATCCTTTTAGCGCGACCCATCATCTCCATGCTTTATCAACACGGGGAATTCAAGGCAATCACTGCAGAAATGACTGCCTGGGCCTTGCTCTGGTACGCAGCGGGACTGGTCGGGCATTCTGTCATGGAAGTATTGACACGCGCCTTCTACGCCCAGCACGACACGAAGACTCCGGTCATCATTGGCACCATTGCGATGGGATTGAATGTCGTATTCAGTTTTGCATTTGCGCGTTTATTCGTTCAAATTGGCTGGATGCCTCATGGGGGGCTAGCTCTAGCAAATTCACTGGCAACCGCGCTCGAAGCGACCGCCTTGTTCATCTTCATGCGCCGGCGATTGAATGGAATTGAAGGGGGCTATGTTGCGGGCGGTTTCATCGCCTGCGCGGTCGCGGCGCTGGGGATGGGAATCGGCTTGTGGTTCTGGATCCAGTCTACGGGGAGTCTGCCGCGTTGGATCGTTGCTCTAGGAGGCGTCGTCATGGGTGGAATCATTTATGGGCTTGGAGTCATTCTGTTGCGAGTCCCCGAGATCCAAATGTTGATCAGCTCAATTAAAAGGAGATTGCTTCCCGCAGGCTCGCTGTGACATGTCACTTCCAAACCAGCCATTGACCGGTCGTAACAACCAGTCCAAGCAGAATTCCACCGAGCACCTCCAACGGCGTGTGACCGATCACCTCACGCAAATCGTTTTCATTGATCGGATGACCACGCAATAGTTCATCGAAAAGCAGGTTAATGCGCTGGGCGTGAATCCCGGCTTGTTGACGTACACCTGCCGCATCGTAGGTGACGATCATGGTAATTGCCACACCCAGCGCGAACGTTGGGTGATCGAATCCATAATACAAACCGATCGCAAGCGTGATGGCGGTCATCAAGGCTGAATGGGAACTAGGCATACCTCCCGTTGTGAGAAGCAATGCCCAGTTCCATTTGCGAGTGCGCAGAAAATCCAACGGAATCTTGATAATTTGTGCGAGAGCCCAGGCGATTAACCCCGCGATGAGCACTTTATTTTGGAACAACGCTCCTAAATTCATTCGGACAGATCCTCAAATGGGATCAATTCATCACCCGCAACTTGCTTTACTTTGAGTTCTGCTGCTTCAAGGAGCACACCGCAGCGTGAAGCCAAGGCTTGCCCCCGTTCAAATAATTTGATCGCCTCTTCAAGCTGATTCTGTTCCCCTTCCAGCGCTGAAACGATCTCTTCCAATTCCACGAGAGCCTCTTCAAATGTTAATTCTTCTACAGTTTTTTCTGATTTTTTAGATGATGGTTTTGGCATAAGAACTCCAGATGATTTACGAATTACGATTTTCGATTGGCGATTTATAAGTGCCTATACTTATTACTTTTCACTTCTCACTGTTTCCGAACTTCAAACTCACCATCACTGACTCTGACCTTCATTTCATCGCTTGCCTGCGAAACACGAGATACAACACTGCCGTCGTCTTTCCGTGTGACGACCGCATAGCCGCGCCTCAGAACTGCACTTGGGTTCAACGCTTCAAGCCTGCGCTGCATCCCTTTGACATGGGTAGATTGCAGCTGAATCTGATGGAACAGCGAAGAGTACGCGCGGCGTGATAGCTCGTCCACGCGCTGGCGCTCAGACAGGATACGGCGCTCAGGAGAGACATATTTCATTTGTGTAAGAAGGCTGGCAAGAACACTCTTTTGAACGTTGAGGTATTCGACAACGCTCTTATTCATTCGGGTTTGGAGATTTGAAAGTGTGGCTGCGAGGTCTTGCACAGTGATCTGGGTAGCCAGTTCGGCTGCGGCAGTAGGGGTCGGTGCGCGCAAATCTGCAGCGAAATCGCACAGCGTGAAATCCGTTTCGTGACCAACGCCGCAAATGACAGGCACATCCGACAAGGCGACCGCGCGCACGACGCGTTCATCGTTGAACGCCCACAAATCTTCAATGGAGCCGCCGCCCCGTGCCAGGATGATGATATCTGGAGATTGGAGATTAAGAGCTTGAATGGCTTTCACAAGCGCAGGCGGAGCTTCAATTCCCTGCACAGGCGAGGGAGCGAGGATGACTTGGACAAGCGGCAAACGTCGTCGCAGTATATTGAGCATATCGCGCAAGGCTGCACCGGTTGCAGAAGTAACAATGCCGATTTTTTGCGGGAACATCGGAATGGGACGCTTGCGTTCAGGGGCAAAAAGTCCCTCCACCTCGAGCATGGCTTTCAGCCGCATAAATTCCTGGTATAACGCGCCTTCCCCCACCGGCCGGATCTGATCGGCGTAGAGTTGATATTGTCCGCTCACTTCATAGACGCCGATCTTGCCATGCACTTCGACGGCTTTGCCATCTTGAAGCGGGATCCCCAAGCGCATGGCACTTGTCTTCCACATCACGCACTTGAGCGCAGCGGATGAATCTTTTAACGTGAAATAAACATGACCCGATGCCGGCCGCGACAAGTTCGAGATTTCCCCTTGCACCCAAACATCCTGAAGTATTTCATCCTCTTCAAGAAGTTTGCGGATATAGAACGTCAGCTTGGAGACTGTCCATTGCTGTGTGCTTTGCGGAAAAAGTGTGGGTTGCATTGGTGGGAGGATAATCGAAAAATGATGAATTAGGAAGGATGGAGGAGGAAAAGGAAAGAGTTGAGAGGTAAGAAGAAAGAGTGATTCTCTGCTACAATTCAACCATCCTATGAATCACATCTGGTCCCCATGGCGTATGGAATATATCGAAAACAGTAACAGAGAAGACGGGTGTATCTTTTGCAACGCGCAAGAGAAGGAAGATAGCGCGGAGAATCTCATCGCGTTCCGCGGCAAGCTTTCCTATGTGATCCTCAACCGCTATCCCTACACCAGCGGACACCTGATGGTTGTCCCGTTTGATCACCAGCCAAATCTTGAGGAACTTGATCCACAAACGCGCGCTGAAATGATGGAACTGACCGCGCGCAGCATGACCGTTCTTCGCAATGTTTACAACCCACAAGCCTTCAATATGGGCGCGAACATCGGCGAAGCCGCGGGGGCGGGCGTGAAAGAACATGTGCACATCCATATCGTTCCACGTTGGGCCGGAGATACAAACTTTATCTCCGCAGTAGGAGAGACGCGCGTGTTGCCAGAGGCATTGGAAGATACCTATGAGCGTGTAAGAAAGGGTTTTTCTGAGTAGTAGGTCATAGTCACGTTAAATGTGATTGTGACCTGAGAATAAAATGTTTCGTGCCACCCATCGCTTTCTCGTCATCTGGCTCATCCTAATATCTCTCGTTCTTGGGAATTGCACCCCAAGCATTCCAACTGAAACGACTCCTCCAACGATCAACGCGACCGAATCCACAGCGCCATTGATCACATCTTCTACTCAAATCATTGAGCCAACTCCTCAAGTCCAAACCGTTAATCCGCTGACAGGTTTGCTCGTTGCTGACCCATCCCTGCTGCAACTCCCTGCCGTGCTGGTTTCGATTTCGCATTTTCCGGTCGATGCCCGTCCTCAGGCGGGATTGTCGTTCGCGCCGTATGTCTTCGAGATCTATATCACAGAAGGCACCACGCGTTTCCTGACCACATTCTATGGCGAGTTTCCCGCGCCCGAAGTGCCTATTGTCGGGAATTGTGATGTCAGAAGAGAGCCATTTACCCAAACGGATTTACTCCTGGGCAATCAAGTCTGGTTGGATTTGAATGAGAACAACATTCGAGATGCATGGGAGCGCGGCGTTGGCGGCGTATGTGTCAATTTGTACGATAAAACGGGCGCATTGCTTCAACAGACCACGACAGACAGCAATGGCTATTATGGCTTCAACGTGGAACCGGGAAAATATTTCGTCGCATTCCTCAAGCCTCCGGAAATGGAGTTTGATCAGAAGGATGCCGGGGAGGAAGAAACTGATAGTGATGTAGATCCAGGGACCGGTTACACAGACGCGGTCGATGTCACATCCTCGCTTCTTCATGTGGACGTGGGCTTGATTCCGCTAGTCATCCCTCCACCTACCTCCGAACTTGCTCCCGCTAAAGTGGGACCCGTCCGTTCAGGTCGCCTGATCTATGCAGACATCGCCGACTTTTTCCCAGATTCGTGTTTGATCTACGCCTACGCTTCGGCGGAAGTGCTGGTGCATTTGCCGAAATGTTTCTTTGTCAATCATGATATTCAAGGGGGCGGCTATATGCTGGATATTGCTGAAATGGTTAAACTAGCCAAAGAAAGCAAAAAACCGGACCAGGAAATTAATTACGAAAGCAACGTTTATGCTGATGAACCTCCCGCAGGCGGCGTGGATGCGTCAAAACTCCACGTGTATATAGCCTGGCTGAACCAATCAGAGTGGCTCTACGATCCGCTTTACGAAAGTTGGTGGCGCTACGTGGATAACGCGGATGAGCAAACCGCGGGCGTTGTCCATCCCGAAGTTGACCGCCTGACAAAAAGACAGTTACATTTTGAGAATGTCATCATTCTCTATGCTAAACATGATGTCGTCTCACCAACGAACCTGGATATTCACTTGGAGCAGGATTGGGTTGGGGATGCGCTCTTATTCCGCGATGGGAAAATGTATAAGATCAGGTGGAGCACCGTGGCAAGCGACCAGGAAGTCCAAACCGGTCGCCGTAAACCCATTCAATTTCTAAATCTTGATGACAAGACTCCCTTCCCACTCAAGCCCGGACATACATGGATCATCGTTGTCACACCCGAAACGACCGTCGCCGAAGAGTCAGCTGGCCAATGGTTATTACAGTTTTCCCAGCCACCGGGAGCGAAGTGAAATGATCACACTGAGTGCTGCGCAATCGAAGCGCAATTCGAGATTGGAGACTGGAGAATTGTCGCATCGTAATGTTTCGTCGTTATGGTTTCTAATACTACTCGTGGCTTGCGCCAACGGGCAGACGATTCAACCAACTCCAACAAAAACGACCGTGCCAATCATTATAACTAAGACATTAACACCAATTCCAATCGCAACATCTACTCCACAACCACGTCTCTCCCCCATTACTTACGGACCTGATGCGGGAGATTTTCCACCCAATGTCAATCCGCTGACTGGTCGTCCGGTACAAAATCCTTCACTTCTCAAGCTCCCGGCGGTCCTTGTTTCGATCAGCAATATGCCCGTGACCGCGCGACCACAAGCGGGTCCTGGATTTGCGCCATGGGTGTATGAGCTTTACATCGGTGAAGGGACGACACGTTTCTTGAACGTCTTCTACGGAGATTTTCCGCACGCAGTCCCTAACGTTACTGGTGGATGCAAGGTGCGAGAAGAAATTATCCATCCAAAGGGAGGCTGGGTCGGCGATCGAGTTTGGCTCGATGAGAACTCGAATGGCCAACAGGACGCATGGGAGGCTGGCATTGGCGGCGTCTGCGTCCGCTTATTGAACGGAATCAGCCGCGAGCTTATAAGCGAAACAACGACTGATTCCAATGGCTTTTACGCATTCAACCGACCTGCAGGTAAGGTCGTCCTTGAGTTTATGAAACCAGATGCGTATCAGTTCACCAAGCTGGATGTTGGCGACGATGACCGCGACAGCGACGCAAACATCAATGGTGAGACGAAGCTTTTTCAAGCGGATTCAACCGCCTTATTCTGGGATGCTGGTTTCATCCTGTCGGAAGAACCGATCTCCACTCCAAGCCCGGTTGTGACCGGTACTCCGCCCAACTGGTTTATTCCATCAGAACCTTATGTTGGACCGATCCGCTCCGGGCGATTAACTTATGATCAAATTGGGCACATGTTTCCAAACAGCTGTCTCGTGTATGCCAGCGCCGCGTGGGATATCGGCGAAATGCTCGATGCGTGCCAAATTGTCTTTGGCGTGGACAAGACTACACCGAACAGCGCGCTATTGCCAGTCAGACGTTTGCGTGAACTCGCAGAAAAAAGTTTGAACTCAAAACAGCCTGTCAATTATTCAGGGAATTTATTTTCAGATAATGTTCCCAAAGGCGGAAAGCCTGCAAACACAATCAACGTCTTTTATCATGCCTATACTCAGTCTGCATGGCAATATGATCCGATTTCGCAAACCTATCTGCGTTGGACTGACCTCGCCGATGGTACAGCGACACTTATCCCTGCAACAGATAGACTGACTCAAAGACAGATGGCTTTTGAAAATGTGATTGTTGTCTTTGCCGAACACCATCGCTTTCGGCACAATCAGCTTGAAATTGACTTCAGCCTTGGACAAAAACATCCCGCTTACTTATTTCGCAGTGGACAAGCCTTCAAGGTTTATTGGTCAACTGAAAACCGGGCATGGGAAAAGAAAACAGGCTTGGTACGTCCCATGCACTTCGTGGACGCTCAGGGAAATCTTATCTCGCTTCATCGCGGCAGAACGTGGATTCACATCGTCACTCCGTTTTCTTCTGTAACAGATCAAGGAAATGAAAACTGGCTTGTGCAATTTGTTCAGCCGTATGATCCAGAAGATACACCAATGCCGTAGAAGTAAATATGGAGTCCGACAGCTCACTTGCCCTGCGGGCGCTGTCGAAAGTTGCAGGAGCAAGCCCCTCGGGCAGTCCTGCACTCCAAAAAGGAAAAACCATGCACCCGTATGTTGCCTCAATCAAAACGTTGTTCGAGCAAAATGCTGACTCTGCTCAAGCCGCGCCGATGAAAAAGTATATGCGCGATCAATTTGAATATTTAGGAATCAAAACTCCAAAAAACGTGGCGCTTCAAAAAGAGTTCTTTGAAGAACACGGCTTTCCTCCGTTATCTGAACTGGACCCTGTTTTGCGCGACTTGTGGTCGCTACTCCAGCGTGAATTCCAATATGTAGCAGTTGGTTTGCTTGGCAGATTCAACAAACAGGTTCCCGCCAAATTCATTAAGACAACTGAGTATTTGCTCGTCACTAAATCATGGTGGGATACAGTAGACAGTATCGCCGGCGGGACAGTGGGAGTCCACTTTCAGAGATTCCCCGAAGTCCGCGAGAAATATCTCCCCAAATGGCGCGCCTCCGATAACTTCTGGTTAAGACGCACTGCGATCCTGTTTCAGCTCAACTACAAAAAAGAAACAGACTTTGACTTGCTGCGTGAGATCATCCGCGAGAATTTGGACTCCAAAGAATTCTTCATCAACAAAGCCATCGGCTGGTCACTACGACAATACGCCCGCGTTGATCCAAAAGCCGTGACAAAGTTCGTCAAATCTACTCCTCTGCATCCGCTGAGCCGACGGGAAGCGATAAAGCACCTGGAAGAGTGATTAGCCTTCTATCTGATTTCTCATAAAATCGGCAGCCTCCGCAAAGTGGAGCTTTAGATACTCCACCACGCGTGGATCAAGTTGACTTTCGTCCAGCGCTTTGTTCATACACCGCAACCATTGGTCGCGCTCAACGGATCCGATTGAAAATGGCATGTGTCGCATTCGCAGGCGCGGATGCCCAAAGCGCGCTACGTAGAGTTGAGGTCCGCCCGACCACCCGGAAAGAAACATGAACAGTTTTTCACGGGATTGATTCAAGCTCTTCGCATGAAAGCCTCGGATCTTTGCCGATTCAGGAAAGGAATCCATCACATCGTAAAACCGGTTCACCAATGTCCGTAACCCTGTTTCACCGCCAATCATTTCATAGAGGGATAATTCAAAATCTGCCATATCAGGATTGTATTATATTCTGCTTAGAGCATAAGTCTAAAATATCACGCTCGCTTAAGTAGAGGCTTTATAATTGAATCGTAAACTCGCTAAAGGAGGAACGATGGCAAAGGAAAATGAGGCTGTGATCCTTTCCGCGGCGCGCACACCAATTGGAAAGTTCCAGGGTTCGCTTAGCAGTGTGCCTGCGACTCAATTAGGCGCGATCGCAGTGAAAGCTGCCGTAGAGCGTGCAGGCATCAATCCTGAAGAAATCGAAGAAGTCATTATGGGTAACGTGGTACAGGCGGGGGAAGGACAGGCTCCCGCGCGTCAATCAGGTATTCTGAGTGGTATTCCCGCAACGGTCAGTGCGAGCACAGTCAACAAGGTGTGTGGCTCGGGCTTGAAGGCAGCCATGTTCGCCTCGCAGGCTGTCCGCGCCGGCGATGCGGATCTCTTTGTTGCAGGTGGATTCGAGTCCATGAGCCGCGCGCCCTATCTCGTCAGCGGTCGTTCGGGAGAGCTGAAATTCGGCAATCAGCCTCTCACCGATGCGCTGCTCTACGATGGTCTCTGGGATCCGTTCGAAAACTGGGGAATGGGCAACGCGGCTGAATTTATCGCGGACGAGTACGAGGTCACGCGCGAGGCGATGGATCAGTTTGCGCTCCAATCCCACCAGAAAGCGATTGAGGCTCAAGAGACAGGTCGCTTTAAATCCGAAATTGTTCCTGTTGAAATCCCCGGGCGAAAAGGGGAAGTGACAATCGTCGATCAAGACGAAGGTCCACGCAGGGATACCTCACTGGAAGTATTGGCAAAACTCAAACCGTCCTTCAAAACCGATGGAAAAGTGACACCTGGAAACTCATCCCCCATGAATGATGGTGGCGCGGCAGTGGTCATTGCGTCGCGTGAATATGCAGATAAGAATAACCTCAAGCCAATCGCAAAGGTTGTTGGTTACGCGCAAGCAGCCGTAGAACCGAAATACTTGTTTGCCGCACCTGCTTATGCCATTCCGAAACTACTCAAGAAAATTGGCTGGACGCTGAACGATGTTGACTTGATCGAACTCAACGAAGCCTTCGCCGCGCAAGTCCTCGCGGATGGCTATGCTCTTGCCGATCAGGGCTGGGACTGGAACAAGGTCAACGTCAATGGTGGCGCGATCGCACTGGGACATCCGCTCGGAGCAAGTGGGGCGCGCGTGTTGACCACGTTGCTCTATGCCTTGAAAAATCGCGGCTTGAAGCGTGGCATCGCATCTTTATGTCTTGGTGGCGGTGAAGCGGTTGCAATGGCAGTAGAGTTGGAATGACAAAACAACCTGGTGGTCGAGTAGGCGGCGCTCTTCCGCCATATCGAGACCACCACGCAACAGGAGACTCTGAGCTAACTAGTGGTCTCGTCTGCTTGCGTCTCGACCACTGAGGTATACAAAAATGACCAAACAAGAACGTAACGAAAAGCTAGAGCTCTACGGCAAAGGCTTTGAACTGCTCATCGAAGCACTCAAAGACATCCCGCGCGAGATGTGGAAGTTCAAGCCAGAGCCGAAAGAGTGGAGCGTCCATGAAGTCCTTGTCCATTTGGCGGATTCGGAATCCAATGCGGCCCTGCGCGCTCGCAAATTAATTGTCGAGCCGGGCGGCACATTGATGGGATATGATCAGGATAAATGGACAATCGAACTGGATTATCACGATCAAAGCTACGAAGACGCGCTGGAAATTGTGAGACTTGTCCGCAAGACTACGTACGAGTTGCTCAAAAAACAACCGGATGAAGTCTTCGAGCATTCAGCAAAGCATCCCGAATATGACGAGCCTTATACATTTGAGAAATGGCTGAATATTTATTCAGCCCATATTCCAGGGCATATCGAGCAGATTCGGAACAATTATAAAATTTGGAGAGATCAACAAGGTTAACCTCGCTCTGAGCGGAGACGCCGAATGAACGTAGAGACGTCGTAGTCGAAGTGCAATTGCCATAGACACGCTTCGTCTACGGGACAGACAAACACTGTCCTTCCGCTCAGCGCGAATAAAAGGAAACTATATGACCATCAAACATATCTTCGTCGTCGGCGCAGGCACAATGGGTAACGGCATCGCACAAGTCGTAGCGACATCGGGCTATCAGGTCACATGCATGGATGTTCAACCTGCCGCGATGGAAAAAGCCAAAGTGACCATTTCCAAATCGACGAGTAAATTACTGGAAAAAGGA
>WNFU01001921.1_pt1 | contig 39107 bp, 23 predicted proteins | sample 5400121 | NCBI WGS metagenome assembly WNFU01 (sample SAMN13153360, study PRJNA577476) | soil metagenome | isolation source: 100 cm soil or saprolite under grassland replicate 1 | place: USA:California | collected 2016-06-15
GATGACGACTGAATCGGGCTCGTATCAATTCCCGCGTCTTCCCGTGGGCGTCTACAGCGTCAAGTTCGAGCTTGCCGGTTTCCGTACCGTCATTCACCAGGACGTCCGGGTGTCGCTCGGATTCAACGCGCGCGTCGACGCTCAGCTCGAAGTGGCCACGCTGGAGGAGACCGTGACGGTCAGCGGTGTCGCGCCGCTCGTCGATACACGCAGCACCGGCACGGGCGCGAACTTCAATCAGGAGATGCTGCAGAACGTGCCCACCGCGCGCGATCCATGGGTGGTCATCAAGCAAACGCCCGGTGTTGTGATGTCACGGGAGAACGTGGGAGGAACCGAATCGGGCCAGCAGGTCGGCTACTCCGCGCGCGGCTCGTCGACGAATACGAGCTGGAACATGGACGGCGTGGTCATGCAGAGCGCCGTGACCCACGCATCGCCTATCTATTACGACTTCGATTCGTTCGAAGAGATTCAAGTGACCACCGGCGGCGCCGATGCGTCGCAGCAGGGCGCGGGCGTCAGCATCAACATTGTCACCAAGAGCGGCACCGACAAATTCAAAGGCTCCTCGCGCCTGTATCTTGCGGGCGAGCGGCTGCAGTCGGACAACGTCGACGATGCGCTGCGCGCGCAGGGGGCCGCGTCGGGCAACCCGGTGCAGTTCATTCGCGATTACGGGTTCGAGCTCGGCGGGCCAGTGATCAAAGGCCGCGTGTGGTACTGGGGCGGCTACGCGAAACAGGACATCAAGGTCGGCATTCTCGGTTACTACGTACCCGGCAGCAATCGACTGGGCACGAATCACATCGTGCTGGACAACTACAATCTGAAGCTGCAGGGACAGCTGTCTCGCGCGAATAAGCTGTCCTGGTTCAGCAACTTCAGCGACAAAATCCAGTCGGCGCGCGACGCGTCGGAATTGCGCCCGCTCGAAACGACGTTCAATCAGACCTCTCCGGTCTGGACACATAAGCTGAGCGATCAGCACGTGTTCTCCGACCGGCTCATGATCGACGCCGCCGTTTCGCACGTCGGCGGCGTGCTGTACACGGACTTTCACAGTCCGGAGCTTGCCGACGTGCAGCGCACTCTGGAGCTGGTCAGCCCGGCAGGTCTCTACGGCCGATCGTTTTCGAGCACGTTGAGCGATCGTCCACAGATGAACGTGGATTCGACGGTGAGCTATTTCCTGCCTGGCGTACTCGGTGGCGACCACGCGTTGAAGGGCGGCTTCCGGTATCGGAATGCGCCGACCGATAGCTTTGCGAAAATCGGGGGCAATACGACGGCGCGCTTCCGCAATGGCGAGGCTGTGGAGGCGGAGCTGCACAGGGACTCGTACACCGACTTCGTTCTGCAAGTCGCGTCCGGCTACGTCCAGGACACATATGCTCGTGGACGCCTGACGCTGACGGGGGGCTTACGTCTCGATCGACAGTGGGACGAGGCCCGACCGACATCGGTGGCTGCGCACCCATTCGTGCCCGAGTTTCTGCCTGCGATCACCTTTAATGGCGCCAAGTCCGGCGTGATCTGGACGGACGTCTCGCCGCGCGTCGGATTGAATGTGGATGTCCGGGGCAACAGTCAGACAGTCGCGAAATTCAGCGCGGGCCAGTACTACGGACAGATGACGCCGACCACTACGGCGGGCATTCTCAATCCCGTCAATGCCGCCTCCGTGCGCTTCCCGTGGAGTGACCTGAACCGTGACGGGTTCGTGCAGCGGAACGAGCTGAATACCTCGGTCATCCTCGCATTCAGCGGCAACTACGACCCGGCAAACCCCTCGTTTCTCGCGACGACCAACAGCGTCGATCCCGATTTCAAGAGCGACCGCACGAGCGAGGTCATTGCCGGCCTGGATCACCAGCTCGGTCGCGAGCTCGCCGTCGGCGTCAGCTATGTCTGGAGGCGGTACGATCGCCTGGCCTGGCAGCCGCGGCCTGGCTTGACGAGCGCGGAGTACGTGCCCGTCGTTTACACCGCAACGGGTTGTCCTGGCGGCTGCGCGACGGTGACGTACTACCAGCCCGTGATTCCAATTCCGGCCGCGCAGCGGTTGACCAACAGACCCGACCACTATCGCAGCTTCAATGGCGTCGAGCTGACGGCGCGCAAGCGTTATAGCCGCCGGTGGATGTTGAACGGCAGCGTCGCCCTCAACGACGCGCGCGATCACTGGACGTCCCCCGCGGCATACGACGACCCCACGACGATTCCGTTTCAGAACAACGCGCAAGTCGAAGCGAACAACGCTCGCTGGGTCGCGAATGTTGCCGGCCAGTACACACTGCCTGGCGAGGTGAGTGTCGCGGTGAACTACTTCGCGCGCCAGGGCTTCCCGTTCGTGCGCACGATTCTCACGCCGAGCCGTGCCAATCGCGCCGGTACCATTCAGGTGCCGCTCGAGCCGATTGGAGAGTCGCGCCTGGACGTGCTCCAGCTGATGGATCTCCGCATCGAGAAGATGATTCGCTTCGCGAATGGCGTCAGAGTGGCGGCCGGTTTCGACGTCTTCAACCTGACGAACGCGAATACGCCGCTGGTCGTTCGCACGCAGCAAAACGCGACGAATGCCAACCAGGTGAGTATGATCCTCGCCCCACGCATCGGCCGCTTTGGATTACGGCTGATGTGGTAGTGGCCGCATCGGGCAAGGCATGATGGGTCGCCCGCGCCGCCCGTTGTATCGGGTCCTGCTGACGAGCGCCATTCTCGCGTTGGTCGTTGCGGCGCTGCTCGTCGCGTACCTCGAACGCCGCGCTGCCGCACTCCAGCAGGAACAAACCAACGTCATCGTCCAGCAGATTTGTGACCGGACCGCAGCGGTTCTCGCCGCGCACATTCGCAAGCGGCTCGACAGCGCGTTGTTCGAATCGATTGAAGGTATCGGGCATCCGCAAATGCTGGCGTACGACCTTCCGCGAATCGCGACGTACCTGGCGGACGGCTACAAACGAAATCCCTACGTGGACCGCTTTTTCTTCTGGGCCGAGGGCCGTTCACCGCTCTCCGAGAGTCAGGTCGTGTTCTATTCGACCTCGAATGACGCCACCGGCCGTGTGGCGCCAGTGGTCGATCCTCAGGGACGGCAACTTGGATCCCTGGTCTCAGAGCCGGAACTCGGCCGCGAAATCCTTCGCCTGGCGCGCACTGAAGCGCCTGGTCAGACATTTGTCGTGCTCGAACGCACGATTGCCGGCTTTCAGTATCAGGTGATCCTGCACCCCCTCTGGAGCAACGATCGGCGTCTCGGATTCTCCAGCCTCATCGGCTACACGGTCAATCTCGGGAAAGTGGATGCCCGAATGTTTCATGCGCTGCTCGATGAAGACGTGAAAACGTTCCTGAACCCGGACTCGCGCATGCCCACGTTCGCGGCGACGCTTGTGGACGAATCGGGAAAGGTGGTCTACGGACAACAAGTGGCGCCTGAAGTGCCGTCGGGCAGAGCAGCGCTGGATCTCCTCTTCTTTCCGTACGAGCCGCTCACCCAGTGGCTGGCTGGCCGGCCCCCCGTCCGAATCTGGCAGGTCGTGGTCAGCGCGCCAGGGTCGGTGGCGTACACCCACTTTCCTGGCAAATGGCTGGTTCTGGCGATCGTGATGTTGATCGTCATCGCGGTTGTGTGCGCCGTCTCCGTCGAACGGCAGGCGACGCGCCTTTCGCGGATGCAGGCCGACTTCGTCGCGAATGCCTCGCATCAGCTGAAGACCCCGCTGTCGCTCCTGTCGACGGCCGTGGAGACGCTGACGTTGGATCGTGTCCCGCCAGAACGGCAAAAGGAGTACCTGAAGATCCTCTTGAGTCAGACGCGTCGCATCACGAGCCTTGTCGAGCGGATTCTCGAGTTCTCACGGGTCGAGGCTGGCCCAAACGTCTATCGAATGGAGCCGATCAACCTCGTTTCCCTGGTGCGGGCCGTCGTCGACCGATTCAGGACCGAAAGTCAGCAGGACAAGATTCCGATTACGTTCGAAAGCTCACGCGAAGTGGTGATCGCGCGTGCCGATGCGAACGCAATCGAGCAGGCAATATTGAATCTGCTCGACAACGCCATCAAATATGGCGACGAGCAGAATCGCGTCACCGTAGCTATCGCACAATCAAATGGGTACGCGGCGATTTCAGTCCGCGACGAAGGCTTTGGCATCCACAGCGGCGATCTGCCGCACATTTTCGGCAAGTTTTATCGGGGACGCACAGGCGGAGACGGACGGCCAGGCTTTGGCCTGGGCCTCGCCGTCGTGGATTCGGTCGCGCGCGCGCACGGCGGGCGGGCGACGGTGCAAACCGCGTCCAGCCGTGGCAGTGAATTCACGCTCCTCCTTCCAGCGATTCCCCCGAACGACCATGGCTTATCGGATTCTCGTCATTGAAGACGAGCCGGAAATGCAGCTGATGCTGCGCGACAACCTGCAGTACGAAGGATATGAAGTGCTCTCGGCTCAGACCGGAGAGCTCGGCCTCGAACTCGGCTTGTCGAAACGACCGGACCTCGTGCTGCTCGATGTCGTGCTACCGCGCATGACCGGCTACTCCGTGTGTCACCGGTTACGCAGCTCGGGCTTCGACTCGCCGATCATCATGATCACCGCGCGGAACACTGAAACCGACCGGATTACCGGCCTCGATCTCGGCGCCGACGATTATCTGGGAAAGCCTTTCAGCGTGTCCGAGCTGCTGGCACGCGTCCGCGCCCAATTGCGTCGTCAGGAACGCGACGCGGTACCTGGAAAATTCACGTTCGGCCGCATCACCGTGGATTTGCACACCGGAATCACGTTTCGCGATTCAGTTCCTGTGGAGCTCTCGTCGCACGAGTCGAAGCTGTTGACGTACTTGATACGCCACGAAGGTCAAACGCTGTCGCGCGACCAGTTGCTGAGAGATGTTTGGGGCTATCCGGAGCTGCCGCTCACTCGCACGGTCGATAACTTCATCGCCCGGTTGCGCGGCAAGCTCGAAGACAACCCTCATCAGCCGCGTCACATTCTGACCGTCCACGGGATTGGATATCGCTTCTTCCGGTAATCGACAGCCACTGCGATCGAAGGCGGCCAGTGCGATCCAAGGCGGCCCTGAAGGGCCGCCACTACATGACGCGGCGCCGCGCGGTGATCGTGCTCGTAGTGGCGGGGCTTCAGCCCCGCCTTCATCCGCTCGCCAAAGACAGACTTTTACAATAGTTACAACTCTCTTTAGTAGCCTGCACCCCTCCCGCGACGAGCCATGCACTGGTGTGCCTTGTCGGCCGCTGTGCACCTGGAGGTTTCAGATGACACGCAGCTTGTTGTCGTTGCTGATGGTGGTGACCTTCACATCGTTGTCGGCGGTTCCGGCGTCGGCGCAGGTCAACGCGGGAAGCATTCTCGTGCGAGTTGTCGACGAGCACGGCGCCCTCATGCCCGGCGTGACCGTGACGATCAAGAGCCCCGTCATCGTATCGGGCCAGATCACCAACACCACCGATTCGCGCGGCACGTTTCGCTTTACCCCGCTGCTGCCCGGCGTCTACGCGGTCACCTTCGAGCTGACCGGTTTTCAGACCGTCGTTCGCGAAAACATCATCGTCAGCGTCGGTCAGACCACGCCCGTTGACCTCGCCATGACCGTGGCGACTCTGGCCGAGACCGTGATGGTGACCGGTGAATCGCCGGTGGTGGACACGACGAGCGCAAACGTGCAAACCACTCTGACCGAGGACATATTGCAAGGCACACCCGGTGGCCGTGACATCTGGTCGCTAGTCGAATCGAAGGTTCCCGGGCTCGTCACCAATCGGCCCGACGTCGGTGGCGCGTCGGCCGGGCTGCAGGCCAGCGCCTCGGCGCGCGGCACACCGAGCAGCGGAAACTCGCATTTCATCAACGGCCTCAACGTCGGATCACCGACTTCGGCCGGCGCGTCTCCCTATTACTACGACTTCGAGTCGCTGGAAGAGGTGCAGGTGTCCGTGGGCGCCCATGACGTTTCCGTGCGCTCGGCAGGCATCGTGCTGAATATGGCGACGAAGACCGGGACGGATCAGTACCACGGAAGGAGCGCATTGAACTGGCAGGGCGACGGGACCCAGGGCAGCAACGTCGACGATGAACTTTCGCGCTTTGGGTTCCGCAAAGATGCTGGAGCCACCCAGATGCTGCTCGATGCGAGTGTGCAGCTCGGCGGCCCGATTCTCAGGAACAAGCTGCGATTCTTCGGCTCGTTGCGCGATTGGCGCGCGTACGTGAATGTCCCGGGCTTTCCGGAAGTCGAGCGGACGAAGATCACGACGAGCGATGGCAGCGTTGCATGGCAGGTGAACGCCAAGAACTCGATTACCGGATATCTGAACCTGCAGTGGTATCGAAAGCCAAATCGCGGCGCGGCCCCCACCGAAACGCCCGAGACAACCGCGAACGAAACCTTTTATCTCGGGTTGTATCAGGGGGTATGGAACCGGGTGTTCAACGACCACGCGTTCATGGACGTCAGGGCGAGCTTCAACGACATGAACTCGTACTTCAATCAGAAGGGGACTGAGCAGACGCTTCTCGATTCATCCACCGGGAACCGTAGCAGATCCCGCGCGGTCGATCAGACCACCATCATGCCCAAGCTCCACACGAACGTGAACCTCCACTACTACATCGATGAAGCATTGGGCGGACGACACGAGCTTCGCCTGGGCGTCGATCACCAGCGCGGCGCGCCTGTGAGACAGGATCTAATCCGCATTGACGATCTCGATCTGACCTACCGCAGCCAGCCGGTGCCGACCGCCACGGAAGTCCGGCTCTGGAATACACCAGTGACGACGAGAGCCGGTGTCGACATGACGGCGCTGCTGCTTCAAGACCGGTACACGATCGACAGGCTCACGATTGTGGGCGGTCTTCGTATCGAGCGCACGGAAGCCTACTTGCCGCCGCAGGACAGCCCGCCCAGCCGGTGGTTTCCGGAGCTGCCGCGAACGTTCGCAGCCGTAAACAATATTCCCTTGTGGTACGGAGTGGCGCCTCGGATGAGCGCCATTTACGCGCTCAGCAACAAGACCGCCGTCAAAGCGTCGGCAGGCCGCTACTTCTATACGCTGTACACCGGCTTTCCCAACAGCATCAATCCGAACTTCGCCGCGAGCGCCACATACGCGTGGAACGACATCAACGGCGATCTGAAGTTCCAGCCAGGCGAGGCGGGCGCACTGCTGTCGCGATCCGGCGGTCTGCTGACGTCGATGGATCCGAACCTCAAATGGCCGTTCACCGACGAGTTGAGCGCCGGCGTGGACCGCGAGTTGATCCCGGGTCTTCGGTTCAGCGCCTCTGTCACATACCGTCGCGAGCGAAACCAGTACGACAGCCTCGACGTGGGCGTTCCCGCCAGCGCCTACACGTTGGTCAACGTCGCAGATGTCGGACCCGACGGCTTCGCCAATACGGGCGACGAGCGGACGATCTCGCTGTGGGATCAGGATCGAGCCACGCTCGGCCAGAACCGTTTTCTCATCACGAACAGCGACGCGCTCAATCGCGAATATCGCGGTCTCGAACTGACGGGCAGCAAGCGTCTGAGCGACCGCTGGCAAATGGTTGCCGGCTATACGCTGTCGCGCGCCGTGGCCAATGCGATCAGCATTGCCAACCCCAATACGCTCGTGAACAGCCGCGGTGTCACTGAATTCGATCGCACGCACATCGTCAAAGTCAGCGGCAGTTACGAGCTCCCACACCAGATCGCCCTCAGCGGGAATTTTCGATCGCAAAGCGGCGCCCCGATTGCGCGAACCGCGACATACCGCCTGACGCAGGGCAACGTGACGGTCAACGTTGAACAACCGGGAGCAACACGGCTCGATCCGCTGACAACCGTGGACGCGCGCGTGTCCAAATCGTTCCGACTCGGCTCAGGGCGCGATGTCGAACTGTTGCTGGATGCCTACAATCTCGCGAATGCGAATACCACGTGGACCGTGCGCACGCTGACGGGCAGAATCAGCGTTCGTGAAGGGGGCGATCCAACGGGCGCGCTCATCAACCAACAACAGTTTCTGTCGCCAACAGCCATCCTGGCGCCGCGCGTGATTCGGCTGGGAGTGCTTTACAAGTTCTAGCAGCGTCGCGGCGCATGTCGCGACGGCATGCGTCCGGCGAGGCGCGCGTGAAGTTCTGGAATAGGTGGGGTATGTAATGGCGAGTCGATGCGTAACACCGATCACGACATTGATCCTGACGCTGCTCCTGCCGATTTCGGCGGCTGCGCAGCTCACCACGGGCACCATCAGCGGCACCGTCCATGATGCATCCGGGGCCGTCGTCCCCGGTGTTGCAGTGACGCTGGTGAGACCAGGCGTCATCGGCGCAAATCAAACCGCAACCACTGACGAGCGCGGTGTGTACCAATTCACGAGGCTCGTCCCGGGCACGTACGGCGTCAAGGCCGAATTGTCCGGATTCACTCCAGCCACGCGCGAGAACGTCGTCGTCAACGCGGACGCGACCGCTCGCGTCGATTTGGTTATTGCCATCGGCGACGTTTCCGATTCGATCACCGTGTCAGGAGAAATTCCGCTGCTCGACACGACCTCGACGCTGGCGCAGACCGTCCTCCAACGAGATGTTCTCGACAAGATTCCGTCGGGCAACGATCTCTGGTCGATCGGCCGGTCTGTGCCTGGCGTGATCATGACGACCTACGATGTGGGCGGTTCGAACTCGTATCAGACTCGACGATGTTCGAAGAGGTCAATTATCAGACTGGGGGCGCTTCCGCCGAGAACTCGCAGGGCGGTGTCGTGATGAACATGGTCACCAAGACCGGCACCAACCAGTTTCGCGGCACGCTGATGCTGTCCGGGTCGAACGAGCAACTGCAGTCGAGCAACGTCACAGCCGATCTGCGTCGCGACCTTCTCGCGAGCGTCCCGGCGAAGGTGCTCGCCGCAAATCCGGACATCCAACCCGGCAACAAGATTCTCGATATGTACGACACGTCCGCGAGTCTGTCGGGTCCGATCGTGCGAAACAGACTGTGGTTTGCGAGCACTGCACGACTGCAGGCGCTCAATCAACTCCAGATTGGCAGCTATAATCCCGATGGCAGCCAGGCGGTGGACGACAACAAGATCAAAAACGGTTCGACAAAAATCTCGTGGCAGGCAAGCCAGGCCAACCAGGTCCACTTTACGTTCAATCGAAATCTGAAATACCGCTATCACCGCAGAGGCGGCACTTTCGTCGAGGATCGTGCGTCGACGCTTCAGGATCAGCCCACGAACATCTATCAAGCGAAGTGGACCTCGGTCCTCTCGAAAAACACGGTGTTGGATGTGTCGAGCAGCCTTCAAAAAGGCGTCACGCCGTCCAGGCAGCAGAAGGAAGTCCGGCCGGGCGACATTCCTCGAGTCGATCTGGTCACGTTGGTTTCATCAGTGGCTGCCCCGAACTACTCGCTGAACCCGCAGTACAAAGCGGTGTTCAACGGCAGTGCCAACTACTTTGCGGGCAAACACGAGCTGAAGGCGGGTTACCAGTTCGTCCGCGGCATGTCACGACGGTCGGCGTACTCCACGTCGCATTATCCATCCGGTCTGCTGGCGCGATACCGCAACGACGCTCCCGACTCGGTTCTCGTGTACAACACGCCGTACGAAACCGTGGCGTTCTTTCATGACAACGCGGTGTTCGTTCAGGACAAGTGGACACCCACGACGAAGGCGACGGTGAACCTGGGTCTGCGGCTGCAAAAGAGCTTCGGCTGGATTCCGCCGGTCTGTCAGCCCGAAACCATCTTCATTCGCGGGCAATGCTTCAACGAGGTGAGCGGATTCCCGGACTATCTCGATCTCGCCCCGCGCTTCGGATTCGTCTACGATGTGTTCGGCGACGGCAAGACGGCGGTGAAGTTCACGGCGAATCGCTATCACCTGTCGATCGGCGGAGGCTTCATCGATCGTTTGAATCCGGTGACGCTGCAAAGCGAGACGCGCCCGTGGACCGACCGCAACAACGACTTGATTCCGCAGCTCGATGAGCTCGGGCCCGGCACGGGATTCAATCTCGGCACGACGAATCGCTACGGCGCCGACGTGAAGCGCGCGCGTTCCGACGAGTACACCGTCGAGTTCGAGCGGCAGGTGTTCGGCAGCATCGTCTTGTCTGTTGGCTATACCCATCGAACGATTACGGACAACCTCGGCGCGAGGAATGTGGCGGTTCCCGCGGAGAGTTACATCCCACTGCAGGTGACCGAACGCGTCAGCGGCCGCGCGCTGACCGTTTACAACCAGGACCCGGCCACGCGCGGCAAGTTCGACGTCCTGTGGGACAACGCTCCCGAGCTCGATAGCAAATACGACGGTGTGGATATCGGCGCGCGGTCACGCAGTTCGATGTCCCCGTGGCATTCAAACTGTCGGGCATTTACGAGATGCCACTGGGAATTCAGATCAGTGGAAAGGTCCAGCACTTCTCGGGCTTCCCGGAGGCCCCGACCGTTCTCGTGACGAGCCAGACTGTTGCTCTTACCCAGGTGAGTCAGTCGGTACGCGTGGCGCCGGCGGGCGATACCCGGCTGCCGAGCGTCAATCTCGTCGACGTCCGCTTCAGCAAATCGGTTCGTGCGGGAGGAACCGTACGCATCGAGCCTGCGCTCGACATTTTCAATTTGACCAACTCCAACCCCATTCAGGCTCGAGTGACGCAGATCGGTCCGGCGTTCGGCCGGGCGACTGAGATTCTGCGCGGTCGGCTGTTCAGGGCTGGCGTCTATCTCACGTTTTGAATCATGCGTTTTAACCTGGCAGTTGTTTCTCTGATGTTTGTCGCCGCGACGGCCCAAGGGCCGGCCGCCGGGAATCGGTTGGCGTGGGTCGATCGAAGCGGCAAGGTCCTTGGCACAATCGGCGATGCCCAATACAGCTTGCTCTACCCGGCGATCTCGCCAGATGCGACCAAGGTCGCGGTGCGTCGCCAGGACGCGGCGAAAGCGCCGCCGCAGGTCTGGATTTATGATGTCGCACGCGGGACGGGCCGTCGCCTGACCACCGATTCCGCCAACGAAGGCCAGCCCGCGTTTTCACCCGACGGACGACGCATTGCTTACCTCTCGTATCGAAACGGTCTTGGCGATATCTTCATCAGGTCCGCTGACGGATCGGGACAGGACCAGCAACTGACGAGCAACGCCGAACTGCACGATTTCGCTCCGAGCTGGTCGCCGGACGGAAAGCACATCGTCTTTCACACCCAGGATCCGAAGACAGCTGCGCGCAACGTTTTCTACTTGAGCGTCGAGGGCGACCGTACACCGCGGCCCGTTGCCGTCGGTGAGGCGCAGGAAGCGCTCGCGAGTTTCTCGCCCGACGGCCGCTACCTCACGTATTCCTCGAATGAATCGGGAAGTTGGGAAGTATACGTCGTGAGCTTTCCTCCTGGACCCGATCATTGGAAGGTGTCGGTGGTCGGAGGGATCTGGCCGAAGTGGAGCAGCCGCGGCGACGAACTGCTTTTCTTCCAGGGCACCGCGCTCGTGTCGGTGCCGGTGCAGTTCAAGCCTGCGTTCAAGGCCGGCAAGCCGCAGCAGTTGTTTACCGCCGAGCAAGCGGGCATGGACCCGGCGATTATCAAGGATTTCAACCCGACGTACGACGTCGCGCGCGACGCGCGCAGGTTTGTGGTCGTGCAGCCGGCCAAGTGACAGCTCCTTTGTTGTCGCGGAGGGTATGAGTGGCTCCGAGATGGCTGTTTCTTCTGTTCGCCCTCGTTCTGTGTAGTCCTCGAACGGCCGTCACGGAATCGCCGCGGGGCAGCATCACCATCGACCGAATTGCGGCGATCAAGTATCCTTCGCGCCCCGCGTGGTCCCCCGACGGGAAGGCGATTGCCTTTCTGTGGGACACGGCCGGCAAGCAGGACCTGTTTGTCGTAACGCCGGATCAGAAGCCGATCGCATTGACGGATTTTCCCGTCGATCCTCAAATGCGACTCTCCGATATTGGCGATTTCGATTGGCTGTCAAACGATCGAATCCTCTTCAGCAAGGGCCGGCAGCTGTGGACCGTATCGACCTCGTCGCCGAACCCGACAGCGGTTGCCGGTGTCGGCGACACCGCTGGCTTTGTCCTGTCGCACGACAAGAAACAGATCGCGTTCGTCCGCGGTGGCCAAATCTGGATTGCGTCGTTTGAGACTCCATCACAACGACAGGTGACGTTCCTGGCCGATCCATTGACGACTTCGTCGCTGTCGTTTTCGCGCGACGACACATCAATTGCCTTCGCTGTCCTTCGCTCCCGAGTGGAGCCTCAGGAGCTGCCGTTCAATGGCACGTGGATTCGGCAATTTCGAAACCTCAGGACCGATCACCGAAACGGCATCGTCTCGGTGTACGGCAGCGACCCCGTCTGGCTTCCCGCACAGGACGACGTGAGCGGTGTGCAGTGGACCGCTGACGGCTCCATCCTGTTTCAGGAGATCTCGGCGGACAAAAAGACGCGCGCCATCAAGGTCTGGCCGGCCGGCGGCGTACCTCGCATCTTGTGGAAAGACCACGATCCTGCCTGGTGGACAGCGTCGATTCAGACCTCCGACACCGTGGTGTCGCCCGACGGCAAATCCGTCGTGTTTGCGAGCGATCGCAGCGGGTGGACGCACCTCTATCTGTTGCCGATCAACGCCAGCTCGGAAAGTGACGCGCGGCAGCTCACATCAGGAAAATACAACGCGAACTTCGGCAGCTGGTCCGTCGACAGCCGGAGGATTGCGTACTACCACAGCGTGGCTGGCAATCAGATGGAGCGTTTCATCTCCGTCGTCGACGTCACGGGCAAGACCCAGCCGATCATGACCGCTCCAGGCGTGGCGCTCGAGCCGCTTTTCTCACCAGACGGCAACAAACTTGTCTACCGGCGCAGCGGGGTCGATCATCCCGTGGATCTGTACATTGCGGACGCGCAACCAGGCGGGCGCATCGCGCGCTTGAGCAACTCGCTGCCGCAGGAGCTGTTGGCCTCGGACCTCACGCCGCCGATTGCGGTGTCGTTTCCAAGTCGCGTCGACGGGAAACCGGTCGCCGCGACGTTGATCGTTCCCAAGAATCTCGATCGCACTCGCAAACATCCGGCAATCGTGTGGATTCACGGCTCCGGACTCGACCAGAACTATCTCGGGTGGCATCCCTACGACTATCGAATGTATTACGCGATGCACCAGTATCTGGCGCAGCAAGGCTACGTGATTCTCACGCCAGACGCGCGCGGCAGCTCGGGGTACGGCCGTGATTGGGCGGTTGGAAACTACAGAGATGTCGGCGGTGCGGAATATCTCGACATCGCGTCCGGCGCCGATTACCTGAAGACGGTTGGTTACGTCGATCCGGATCGCATCGGCGTCTGGGGTTTGAGCTACGGCGGGTTCCTCACGCTGCAGGCCGTCACGGTCACGCCCACGCTGTTTCGCTGTGCGATTGATGTTGCCGGCGTCACCGATTGGGATACGCAGAGTCTCACGCTCGGCCCCGGTAGAATCTACGCGCGCATGGGCACGCCTGTCGAAAACCCTGAAGACTTCGACCGCGCCGCTCCCGTCAGGCACATGGACAAGCTCGTTCGACCGCTCCTCGTCATGCACGGCACGAACGACACCAACGTGTCGTTTCGCGAGTCCCTGACGCTGATCGATACGTTGCTGAAGCTGGGTAAGAGCTTCGAATTGGCCGTGTACCCGGGTGAGATTCACTTCTTTCGCCGCGGCCACGTGCTGCGCGATGCCTGGCGTCGAGCCGAGGAGTTCTTCGACCGTCATCTGAAAGGCGCGTCGACGACCACGAACTAGGCACGATTTGAGATCGATGCTGCGACGCTACTCGAGCGCCGTTATCCAGGAGATCCACATGGCGAAGAAATATCTTCTTATTCCCCTCGCGCTGGTATCGCTGCTCGTGCCTGCCAAGGCGACGGCGCAAGTGCAAACCGGAACAATCCTCGTGAAAACGGTTGATCAACAAGGGGCGGCCATGCCGGGCGTGGCGCTGACGATCAGCAGTCCGGCCATCATCGCCGGCCAGGTCGAGGGTATTACCGACAACGCGGGGATTTACCGGTTCCGAAACCTAGGGGCAGGCCGCTACAACGTGAAGGCGGCTCTCGCTGGATTCCAGACCATCGTGTTGGAAGACATCGTCGTCAGCGTGGGCCAAACGACTCCCTTGGATCTCACGATGAAGGTGGCGGCCCTCGAAGAGACGCTTACCGTGACGGGCCAATCGCCTGTGATTGACACCACGAGCGCCAACGTGAACGTCACGATCACACAGCAGTTGCTGCAAGGCACGCCGGGTGGCCGCGACATCTGGTCGCTGCTGGAGTACAAGGTGCCCGGGCTTATCACCAATCGCCCGGACGTCGGGGGCGCCGCGGCCGGCCTGCAGGCCAACTTCGTGGCGCGCGGGACGCCTTCCTCACAGAACGTGCAGTTCCTCAACGGCGTGAACATCACGTCGCCATCGGCTCCGGGCGCGACAAACCTGTACTACGACTACGACGCGTTCGAAGAGATCCAGATCTCGACTGGAGCACACGATATTTCAGTGCCATCGGCGGGCGTCTTCCTGAACATGGTGAACAAGACCGGTACGGATCGATTCAGCGGCAAAGCAGCCGCCTTCTGGCAGGGGGATGCGACGCAGACGGCGAACGTGGATGATGAGCTCTCGCGTTTCGGGTTGCGACGCGATGCAGGAGCTGTCGATCGACTTTCCGACGTCGCGGTCCAGGTTGGCGGTCCCGTGGTCAAGAACAAGATACGCTTCTTCAGCTCCTTCCGTGACTGGCGCGTTCGCGTCAACGTTCCGGGATTCCCGGAGTTCGACGCCACCACCATCGAGACCGGCCACGGAAACGCCTCGTGGCAGGTGAACTCGAAACACCGCGCGACGGGATATGTGACACGTCAGCTCTACAAGAAGCCAAATCGCGACGCGAACGCGCTCAACAATCCTGAATCGGCGCTGCGCGAGCACAACACGTTCGGTCTCTATCAGGGCTTGTGGAATTCGATTCTGAGCGATCGCGCGTTCGTCGATGCACGTGTCAGCGTCAACGATCTGATTTTCAATTTGTACCAGAAGGGCCAGGACCAATCGCTGCGCGATCTGTCCACCGGCGTCCTGGAGCGGTCTGCGTTGAACCAGTCGCTGAACATTCGGCGACGCTTCCAGTTTAACGCGACGTTCAACTACTACGTCCAGCACGCGCTCGGCGGACGTCACGACCTTCGTTTCGGGGTTGACCATTCGCATTCCCCGGCGAGCACCGACCTCACCCGCATCGACGACGTGAACCTGATGTACCGAAGCCAGCCGACACCGACAGCTTCGACGGTGCAACTGTTCAACTCGCCAGTGCACACGCGACAAGCGGTCGATGTCACCACGCTTTTCCTTCAAGACAGCTATGCATTGAAGCGCGTGAACATCACGGGCGGCGTGCGGTTCGAGCGCCTGGAAGGGTTCCTGCCGGAACAAGACAGTCCGCCGAGCCGTTGGTTTCCGAGCGCGCAGCGCCGGTTCGATGCGGTGCGCGACGTCTTGAACTGGAAAAACGCGGCGCCGCGTGTCGGCGTCGTCTACGACCTGAGAGGCAATGGACGCACTGCGCTGAAAGCGGCCGTCGGCCGCTACTTGTACACGGTCGGCACCGGCGAGCCCAATAACGTCAATCCGAACTTCACATTCAGCGAGACGTATACCTGGAACGACCTGAACGGCGATCTGCGGTTCCAGCCGGGCGAGCTTGGTCCGCTGCTCTCGCGCGCCGGCGGCTCGCTCACGATTTTCCAACCGGACATCGTTCGCCCCAGTACGAACGAGTTCTCAGCGAGCGTCGACCACGAGCTCTTTACCGGACTGAAGGTCACCGGCGGGTTTACCTATCGCAGCGAGCGGGATCGCTACGGGATGATTGACGTCGGCGTGCCGTTCAGCGCGTATCGACTGGTGACGGTGCGCGACATCGGCCGCGACGGGTTGGCCAACACGAGTGACGATCGCGATTTTTCGGTATTCGATCAGGATCCCGCTACGCGGGGACAGAACCGGTTCGTCATCGACAACAGCACCGGCTTGAACCAGACCTACCGCGGCGTCGAGCTCACGGCCGCGAAGCGATTCGGCAACAGGTCGCAGTGGCTGGCCGGCTACACCGTCTCGCGGACGATCGTCAATTCCGAGAACGTCCGGACGCCAAACGACCTCATCAACAGTCGCGGTCCGTCTGCGTTCGATCGCACGCACACGTTCAAGCTGACAGGCAGCTACGATCTGCCGTATGAGATTGCGGTCAGCGGAAATTTTCGAACGCAGTCCGGAGCTCCAATCGCTCGCGTAGCGACGTACGCGCTGACGCAGGGCAACGTCACGGTCAACGTCGAATCTCCGGGCGACGAGCGGTTGGACCGTATGACGACTGTTGATCTCCGCGTGTCGAAGCGGTTCCGTCTGACCGGGACACAAGACATTGAAGTGATGCTCGACGCTTACAACGTGACGAACGCGAACACAGCGTACGAAGTGCGGACTCTGACTGGCCGCATCAACGTGCGAGAGGGCGGAGTGGCCTCAGGGGCGCTCATCAATCAGCAGCAGTTTCTGTCGCCTACTTTGATTCTGCCGCCGCGCATCTTTCGCTTCGCAGCGTCGTACCGTTTCTAGTGTGGCCGCCGGAGAGTACGCCATGGGTCGCTGGGCACTCGGTCTTGTAACGGTTCTCGCGCTTGGCGGTGTTGCTGTCTCGCAGGTCGCGCGTAAGACGTCAACGGCGGACGCTGCCGGACTCCTCACGATCGACACGCTGATCGACATCAAACACCCATCCGACGCGATGTGGTCGCCAGATGGCACGCGGGTCGCGTTCATCTGGGACCGCGCAGGCGTGCTGAACTTGTACGTTGAAGACGTGAGCGGCAACCGGCCCAGCGAGCCGGTTGCGCTCACCAGCTACACAGACGGTGAGCTAGGCAACGCGTTCTGGAGCTCGGACGGGCGGTCGATTTTCCTCGCGCGTACCGGCGATCTCTGGCAGGTGGCCGCAAGCGGAGGACAGGCTCCGCAGCCGGTCTGGAAAAGCGAGACCACAGAATCGGGAATCGAGCTTTCGCCGGACGGTCGCCAGGTGGCGTTCAGTCGTGGAGGCGATCTGTGGATCCGATCGCTCACCGATGGCTCCGAGAAAAGGGTGACGACGACAGATACTCCCGAATCCGGCCCCGTCTGGTCTCCGGACGGTCGCCGTCTCGCCTTTACGACGGCGACGAGCACTCGCCGATCGTTCTCGCCCGACTATCACGGATCGAAAATTCAGTTCCTCTGGTCGGAGCGCGTGGCCTTGCCCGATGTTGGCATCGTCTCGATCGCCGATGGCAAGACGGTTCGTGCTGCTGTCACCGACGGAGCCGAATCCGGCCCGAAATGGATCGACAACAACCAGTTGGTGCTGAACCGGATTGCGAAGAGCTACAAAGAGCGGGAAATCGTGGTCGTCGACGCCGCCACGGGCGAAGGCAAGGTGGTCCACCGCGATGTCGAGGACAAGTGGTTCAACCTGACCTACAACGATTCCGGGCCGGTCCCGTCGCCGGACGGCAAGTGGATCGCGTTTGTCAGTGACCGCGACAAGTGGGATCACCCGTACATCGTCGCGTCCAGTGGTGGACCAGCGATTCAACTGTCGAAAGGCGAGCACGAGGACAGCCGCCTCGCATGGTCTCCCGATGGACGCCGCCTCGCCTTCGATACCAATCAAGGCGGACCGCAGACGAGGAAACACATTGCTGTTGTGGAGATCGACGCGTCGGGGCAGCCACGTCCGGCGATCGCACTGACGACGGGACGTGGCGCAAGCACGTGGCCGATCTGGTCGCCGCGCGGAGATCGCATCCTGTACGGACACACCGACCCACAAACATCGCCTGAATTCTTCGTCGTGTCAGCGTCCCCGAATGCGGCGAGCCCGGTCAGACTCACGGAGTCGATGCCGCGAGCCATCGACCGTTCGAAGCTCGTCGAACCGCGGCTTGTCGAATACCCGTCGAAAGACGGCAAGCCTGTGCGCGCAAATCTGTTCGTGCCGTCGACTCTGGATCGATCGCGAAAACATCCCGCAATCGTCTGGATCCACGGGGACCTCGTGACCGAGAACTACGACGGATGGCACATCCGGCGTGATTACGGCGCCTATTACAGCTTTCACCAGTACTTGATGCAGCACGACGGATACGTGGTGCTTGCCCCCGACTACCGCGGCAGCATCGGATATGGCAAGGACTGGCGGCTGGGCGTCTACCGCGACCTCGGGGGCAACGACGCCTTCGACGTGCTCGCGGGAGTCGACTACCTCAAAACGTTAGGCTATGTCGATACCGAGCGCGTCGGCGTCTGGGGGCTGAGCTATGGAGGCTTCCTGACGCTGCGCACGATCGTCGTGTCGCCGACGGCATTCAGAGCGGCTGTCGACGTGTCTGGCGTCACCGATTGGGGTGACTACATGCGCGATCCCGGCCAGCCGTGGTTGGAAGCGCGGATGGGCACTCGCGAAGATAATCCCAAACAATACGAGCAAGGCGCACCCGTGCGCCAGGTATCGCAAATCGTGCGGCCGCTGCTGGTCCTCGGCTCGACGGCGGACACCAACGTCCCTTACGAGCAGACCGTTCGACTCGTCGACCGGTTGTTGAAGGCGGGCAAGGACATCGAATTCATGATGTACCCGGGAGAGACCCACTACTTCCATCGCGAGCACGTCTTGCGTGACGCGTGGCGCCGCGTGGAACGCTTTTTCAACACGCATCTGCAGCCATTCGCGACGTCTTCACCTGCCTCGTAGGGGCACGCTGCCACCGCGTTGAAGCTTCCGAATCACGAGCACGATCGCGGCACGCGATCCGGCGCTTCGAGCCGTCAGATTCGTGACATGTTGGTACACCGTTTACAAACCGTTCACCTAAAATACAGCGTTCTACCGTCCGTTGCCTTGCTTGCGAGGCCTGGCGGACGCTCTGGCCAGGTTCACGACGCAAAAACCGAGGAGAGAAGGATGGGTAGGTTGCAGCATAGCGGCTCATGGATCAGGCAGTTGTACACGTCGTGTGTCGCTTTTGTGGTTGTCTGTTGGCTGACTCCGGCCGCGTTCGCGCAGGTGCAAACGGGGAGCATCCTCGTCAAAGTAGTCGACGAGCAGCAGGGTGCGTTGCCAGGGGCGACGGTGACCGCTGCGAGCCCGATGCTGCCGACGCCGATGATCGGGACGACGGACAATTCGGGCGTGTACCGTTTCCCTTCTCTCCCGCCAGCCGACTACGCCCTCACCGTTGAACTCGGCGGGTTTCGCACAGCCACACGCGCCGGCATCGTCGTGAGCGTGGGACAGACCACGCTGCTCAACTTCACTCTCAGCGTAGGCGCCCTTGAAGAGACGGTCACCGTCACCGGCGATTCACCCGTCATCGACACCACCAGCGCAAATGTCAATGTGAATCTCTCGCAGGAAATGCTGCAAGCCACGCCAAGCGGTCATGACATTTGGTCTCTCCTCGAAGCCAAAGTGCCTGGCGTTGTATTGAGTCGCCCCGATGTGGGCGGCGCGAGCGGCAACTCGCAAGGAGGGTTCGTCGCCCGCGGGACGACCTCTCAGCAGAACACGTACTTCGTCAACGGTATCTCGGTGGGCTCGCCGACCTCGATTGGCAATACCTCGCTGTACTTCGACTACAACTCGTTCGAGGAAATTCAGGTCTCGACGAGTGCGCTCGACATGTCAGTGGGAACGCCCGGTGTGTTCCTGAACATGGTGACCAAAACCGGAGGCGACCGCTACAGCGGGCTCGCTTTGTACTCGTACGAAGGGCATCAGCTCCAGTCATCGAATCTCGACACGAACTTGATGAATTTCGGACTGGGGAATCAGGCGGGCAGGGTGGATCTGTTATCGGACGCGAATGCGCAGCTGGGCGGGCCGCTCGTCAAGAACAAGGTACGGTTTTTCATCTCGCACCGCGATTGGCGCGACAACATCGGCATTGCCGGGTTTCCGGAAATCGACAAGACGATCAATCGCACGACATCGGTGTCTTCGACGTATCAGCTGAATAACAGGAACCGGCTCACCGGTTACATGGCCCAGAATTATTTCATCAGGCCGACGTTTGGTTCGAGCGCGTCAGTCAGCCCCATCGCGACAACCTACGAGGACAACCATTTCCAGCTGTATCAGGCGCTCTGGAATTTCGTCATGAGCAACACGGCATTCATAGACGCGCGCGTCAGCTTTCAGGAACTGTACTTTCCCCTGTTCCAAAAAGGTGGCGACGTGCAGTCCCTGCTGGACCTCTCGACGAACATCCGGCAGCTGAACGCCGCCAACGAGACGATCTCGACGCGACAGCGGTTACAGACCAGCATGAACGTGCAGAAATTCATCGATCGAGCACTCGGCGGCCGTCACGAGCTGCGCGTCGGTGTCGACAATCAGCACTCTCCCGTGACGACAGACGTGGCGGGTGGTGACGTGAACCTGACCTATAGAAGTCAACCGGCTCCGACCGCGTCGACTGCGATCCTCTCGAATACGCCGCTGACTTCCCGGCAGGCGTTGAATCTGCTGGCGATCTTCGCCCAGGACAGCTACACCGTTGGAAGGCTCACGGTCTCGGGCGGCGTGCGCTGGGAACGCCTGGAGGGATACCTGCCCGCTCAAAGCAGTCCGGCGTCCCTGTACTTTCCGGATGCCCAGCGGTCGTTCGACGAGATCCGTAACGTCATCAGCTGGAAAGGCGCCGCGCCGCGCGCAAGCGTGGTGTACGACTTGTTCGGAAAAGGCAAGACGGCGCTGAAGGGCGCGGTAGGCCGTTATCTCTACCAGATCTCGACCGACACCATCAACGGCGTCAACAAGAACTTCTTGTCGAGTGCGACCTACACGTGGACCGACGTGAACCGCGATCTGCAATTCACGCCGGACGAACGCGGTGCGCTGCTGTCGCGGTCGGGGGCAGCTGTCACAAACTTCGATCCGAAAATCAAGCGGCCGTACACCGACGAATTCCTCATCGGCATCGATCACGAGCTCGTCCCGAGCGTGAAGGTCAGCGTCGTTGCGACGTACCGTCGCGAGCGCAACTTGATTGGCAGCGTCGACCTCGGTGTCCCGTTCAGCGCGTATCGGCTCATCGATCGCGTCGATCTGGGTCCTGATGGACTGACCGGGACCAGTGATGATCGGAGCTTCAAGGTTTGGGATCAGGACCCGGCGACCCGCGGTCAGGAGCGTTTGGTGACGACGAATCCGGACGGTCTGAACCAGCGGTACCGCGGAATTGAATTCTCCGCAAATAAGCGGTTCAGCAACCGCTGGCAGATTCTCACGGGATACACGTTTGCCCGTACGACGGTCGACGCCACCAACGTCAGCAACCCGAATGCCCTGATCAACGCTCGCGGATCGACAAATTTCGATCGGCCGCACACCTTCAAGGTGACCGGGAGTTACGAACTGCCGTACGACATTGCCGTCAGCGGCAATTTTCACATTCAATCCGGGCTGCCCATCGCGCGCACCCAGACGTTCGCTCTCACGCAGGGGAACGTCACCATCAACATGACGTCTCCCGGAAGCGATCGCCTCGATCCGCTGTCGACCGTTGATACTCGCATCGCCAAAGTGTTCAGGTCCAACAGGCAGAGCCTCGAACTCAGCCTCGACGCGTTCAATCTGTTCAACGCGAACACGGTTTACAACGTGCGAACGCTGACCGGGCGAATCAATCTGAACGTGGGCGGCGTGCCGACGGGAGCCGTCATCAATCAGCCGCAATATCTGTCGCCCACGGCCATCTTGAGCCCACGTTTGCTCAAGGTGGGCTTCGCGTATCGATTTTGAGCGGTGGCCTCAGTTCTGACGACGATGTCCGCAGGCGGCAACGATCTCGTTCGTGGTCACGGGAAGCGCCGCAGATGACGAGCGCTCCGCTTCTGGCCGGTGTTGTTGCGCTGTTGGGCATCAGCCTTGCGGCGACGGCTCGAGCGACCAGCGAACCGCGCGGCGTTGAGGTTGCTGCTCCGCGCGCCGTCTCCCAGACTTCGGTGAGCGCGGACGCCTCGCACAATGGAGTGATCCAGCAGTACTGCGTCGCCTGTCATAACGACCGCTCGAAGACGGGTGGTCTGACGCTGGCAGATTTCGACGTCGCGCGCGCCGACGGGAACACCGAGACCGCCGAGAAGATCATCCACAAGCTGCGCGCGGGAATGATGCCGCCGCCCGGGGCGCGTCGACCAGACCCCGACACGATCAAGGCGTTGGTCGTCGCGCTCGAAACACGAATCGACCGCGCTGCCGCGCTTCACCCGGATCCCGGGCGCCGGACGTTCCAGCGGCTCAATCGTGCCGAGTACACGCGTTCGATTCGCGAGTTGCTCGATCTCGACATCGACGTTGACGCGCTGCTCCCGGCCGACACGATCAGCCACAACTTCGACAACATCTCCGACGTGCAGTCCTTATCGCCGACTGTGATGGAAAGCTATCTCCGCGCGGCTCGCGAGATCAGCCTTGCTGCTGTCGGGGATCCAAAAGCTTCGCCGAAAGAAGCGACTTACCGAGTGCCGCGCGCGGCTTCGCAAATGGTCCACGTCGAAGGGACACCGCTTGGCACGCGCGGTGGAGTCTTCGTGGTCCACACGTTTCCGGCCGACGGCGAGTATCGATTCAAGATGATCTTTCACAGCACTTCAGGCGGCGTGTTGTGGGGCTCACCCGGCAGGAACGAGCAAATCGAGGTTTCGGTGGACGGCGAGCGGGTGGCGCTGCTGAACATCGACCCGACAATGTCTGAAACAGACCCGAACGGCTTGACGCTGCAGACCGAGCCCGTGCGCGTCGTGGCCGGTCCACGACGCGTCGCCGCTGCGTTCGTGCAGCACGCCGAGGGACCTGTCGACGATCTCGTCGCGCCGATCCAGTTCACGCTCGCCGACCAACAGATCGGCGACGCGTACGGCGTCACTGTTCTCCCGCATCTCCGCGACTTGAGCATCAAAGGGCCGTACGCGATCAGCGGCGTTTCGGAAACACCGAGCCGGCGCAAGATTCTCGTCTGTCGTCCTGCGACGCCGGGCGAGGAGATCCCATGCGCGAGGAAAATCATCTCGGTCCTGGCGACTCGCGCGTACCGGAAACCGACCACGCCTGCGGTACTCGATCCGCTAATCAGGTTCTTTGAGGCGGGACGCAAGCAGGGCGACTTCATGTCCGGCATCCGGACGGCGCTCGAGGCGATTCTCGCGAGTCCGCGGTTCGTATTCCGTCTCGAACAGCAACCGCGCGAAGTAGCCTCGGGGCAGAACTACAGAATCGACAGCTTCGATCTGGCCTCGCGGCTCGCCTATTTTCTTTGGGCGACGCTGCCCGATAGCGAGCTGCTCGACGCGGCGGGCCAGGGCACGCTACAGAATCCAGCGACCCTAGAGCATCAGGTGAGGCGAATGCTCGCGGATCCGCGCGCTGAAGCGTTGTCGACACGGTTTGCCGCGCAGTGGCTCCGATTGCAGGACCTGCACAAACTGCATCCCGAGCCGTATCGCTATCCGCAGTATGACGCGAGGTTGAGCGACGCGATGCAGCGTGAGACAGAGCTGTTCGTCGACAGCATCGTGCGCGACGATCGCAGCGTCCTGGAGTTGCTGACAGGGACCTACACGTTTGTGAATGAGCGGCTGGCGAAGCACTACGGCCTCGCGAACGTGACGGGCAGCCATTTCCGCCGCCTCGAGATCTCCGACGAGAATCGCCGCGGCCTCCTCGGCCAGGGCAGCATTCTGATGCTCACGTCGACGCCCGACCGGACCTCACCGGTGCAGCGTGGCAAATGGATTCTGGAAGTTCTGCTCGGCTCGCCGCCGCCGCCGCCCCCGCCGAATGTTCCCTCGTTTGACGACACCAAAGACGTCGCCGGCAGCAAGAAGCTGTCGGTTCGCGAACGCATGGAGGAGCATCGCAAGAGCCCCGCCTGCACGTCGTGTCACCGAGTTATTGATCCGCTCGGCCTGGCCCTCGAGAACTTCGATGTCACCGGCGCCTGGCGGACGAAGGACAATGGTAATGAGATTGATGCGTCTGGTGCGCTGTACGACGGAACCGCGTTGGCCGGCCCGGCAGGTCTCCGGCAGGCGTTGCTGAAGCATTCGGATATGTTCATTCGGACGTTCACCAGCAACCTGATGGCGTACGCGTTGGGCCGCCGAATCGAATACTCCGACATGCCCGCCGTCCGCGCCATCGAACGACAGGCGGCGCTCGAGGGGAATCGTTTCTCGTCGTTCGCGGTTGGTGTCGTCAACAGCGCCGCATTCCAGATGAGTCGGGCAGAAGCGCTACGGACCGAACGCTGAGCGTCGTACCATCTCGGATGGTCAGAGGAGAGTAGGGATGTTCATCACGAAGAAGCATGTCTCCCGTCGCACGGTCCTCAAGGGAATGGGCGTCACGATGGCGCTGCCGTTTCTCGACGCGATGGTTCCCGCAGGCACGCTGTTGGCGAAAGGCGCCAAGCCAATCGGCGGCCGCACACGACTGGTCGCGATTGAGATGGTGCACGGTGCCGCCGGCTGCACGACGATCGGCGGAGTCAAGAATCTGTGGGCTCCCGCCGCCGACGGACCTGCGTTCGATCTCACTTCCAGCAGCCTGCGGCCCCTCGAACCATTCCGGGACCACCTGACGATTATCAGCAACACCGATGTTCGCGCGGCGGAGTCGGCGAGCGCTCGCGAGCTCGGCGGCGATCACTTTCGATCCAGCGCCACCTTTCTCACACAGGCCCATCCAAAGCAGACCGAAGGATCGGACGTCACCGCGGGAACATCGCTGGATCAACTCTACGCGCAGCGCTTTTCCGAGGACACGCCTATCCCGTCGCTCCAGTTGTGCATCGAGAGCGTCGATCATGCCGGCGGCTGCGGATACGGCTACTCGTGCGTGTACGCCGACACCATCAGTTGGGCGGCGCCGAACCAGCCGTTGCCGATGATTCGAGACCCGCGTGTGGTGTTCGATCAGCTGTTCGGTTCCGGAGGAACTCCCGAAGATCGCGCGCAGCGTGCCCGAACCGACCGCAGCATCCTCGATTGGATTCTCGACGACGTGCAGCAGTTGACTAGGCAGCTCGGGGCGACAGATCGCGTCCGCCTCGTCAATTATCTCGACGACATTCGTCAGATCGAGCGCCGCATCCAACGCATAGAGGCACGTAACGCGAGCGGGGAATCGCGCGCGCTGCCGGAGGCACCCCTCGGCGTTCCCGATTCCTTCGAAGAACATGTGAAGCTGATGTTCGATCTGCAGGCGCTGGCGTTTGCCGCGGACCTGACCCGCGTCTTCACGATGAAGCTGGGCCGCGATTCGTCGAATCGCACGTTCCCCGAAAGCGGCGTGTCGACGCCGTTTCACATCGCCTCGCATCACGGAGAGAAGGAGGACAAGATCGTCGACTTTGCGGCGATCAACACGTATCACGTGAGCCTGATTCCTTATCTGCTCGACAGGCTCAAGAAAACGGAAAACGCAGACGGCAATCTGCTCGATCAGGCAATGGTCCTTTACGGCTCGCCGATGGGCGACTCGAACACTCACGATCACAAGCGATGTCCGCTGTTTGTCGCTGGCCGCGCGAACGGCCGGCTCAAAGGGAACCTGCACATTCGGGCCGCAGACAGCACACCAATGGCGAACGCGATGTTGAGCGTTCTGCATGCGCTCGGTCTCGACGACGTTGCCGGCTTCGGCGACAGCGCAGCAGCACTTGATCTGACATATGTTCAAGGCGCCACCGCTCGCTGATCGCGGGACGTTCGCTCACCGCCGCTGGCTCGTCGCCGTGTGTGTCGCGGTTGTCTCGACGCCGCTGCTCGGGGCTCCGCAGTCCGATACCCGCGTCGCCGACGCCGCAATGCGCGCCGACACCCAAGCCATTCGCTCGCTCCTCCAGAGCGGCGCCGATGTAAACGGCGCCCAGGGAGACGGGATGACGGCCCTGCATTGGGCGGTCATGAAAGACGACGGGGAGCTCGCGCGGATGCTCTTGCAAGCAGGTGCGCGTGCGACGAGTGCCACGCGCCTCGGCGCCTACACGCCTCTCTTGCTCGCGGCGGCCAACGGCAACGCGACGCTTCTGGAATTGCTGCTGCGGGCGGGCGCCGATAGCAACTCGAGCACCTCGAATGGAACGACCGCCCTCATGCTGGCCGCCGCATCCGGACGAGAGGATGCGGTAAAGCTCCTTCTCGATCGCGGTGCGGATCCGAATCGACGCGAGAATGCGCGGGGAGAAACGGCGCTGATGTATGCCGCGGCGGACAATCGCCCGGCCGTCACTCGATTGCTGATCGAGCGGGGCGCAGACCCATCCATCGCCACGATCGTCGTCGACCTTTCGAAAGTCGACGCGCCGCGGCCCGCCTTGAACGCCGATCGCCAGGACACGAACCGAGAACTGATCGGCACTCAAGGTGGGATGACGGCGCTGCTGTTTGCGGCGCGGCAGGGGAATACGGAGACGGTGAAGGCGCTGCTCGACGCCGGTGTCGACGTCAATCAGGTGAACCCGGGCGACAAGACGAGCCCGCTGCTCATTGCGGCGATCAATGGCCACTTTGATCTCGCCTCACTGCTGCTCGATCGTGGCGCCAACCCGAATCTGGCGAGCACGGCGGGGGCCACGCCGCTGTACGCGACGCTCAACCTGCAATGGATTCCTCGCTCGCAATATCCGCAGCCGACGGCGCACACGCAGCAGAAGACGACGTATTTGGATCTGATGACGAAGCTGCTGCAGCATGGCGCCGATCCAAACGCGAGGCTCACCAGGAAGCTGTGGTACACCGGCTACAACTTCGAGCATTCAGGTGTGGACGAGAACGGCGCGACAGCGTTTTGGCGTGCGGCGCAAGCGACAGATCTGGCGGCGATGCGGCTCCTTGTGAAGTCGGGAGCCGACCCAACGATCTCACCGGAAGTGGCGGGGCGCCGCCGGAGAGCGCCTGCTGAATCACGCGCGACGTCGCCCAATCCCGCGGTGGTACCGCGGAGCGGTGGTGCCCCGTCGGCTGTTCCGCGCGCGGCGAATGGCGACAACGAAGCGCCGGTGAACGCATTGCTGGTGGCCGTTGGTGCCGGATGGTTTGGCAATTTCCATGTCAACGCGCCGGGCAGCTGGATGCCGGCCGTGAAGTATCTGGTCGAGGAGCTGGGGTTTGATGTGAATGCCGCCGACTTCAGGGGCTACACGGCGCTCCACTACGCCGCCGCGCGCGGCGACGACGAGATGATCGTGTATCTGGTGTCGAAAGGCGCCGATGTGAAGGCCGAAGGCAAGGATGGTGTGACCGTCGCAGACATGGCCAACGGCCATGACGCACGCGTCCAACCATTTCTCGACACCATTGCACTATTGGAAAAACTCGGTTCCCGGAACAATCACAACTGCCTGTCGTGCGGTCGCCCTCGGTAACGTTGCCTACTTAGCCGCGGCCGAGCGGAACCGGCCGACGGTCACCTCGGTCACGCGTCCCATCCATTCGTTGAACCGGCGGTTCGCGATCGACTGCTCCAGCGCATCGAGCTTCACGTACACGGCGGGCACGAGCAGCAGCGTCAGGAACAGGCACAGCGTTTGGCCGCCGACGATGGTCAGGGCAATGGCCGATCGCTGCGCGCCGCCGATGCCGAAGCCGAGCGCCGTGGGCATGAGGCCCGCGACGATCGCGGCGGTTGTCATGAGAATGGGCCGCAAGCGGGTCCGGCAGGCGCGGACGATTGCCTCGTGCAGCGGCACGCCGCGGGCCCGGAGCACGTTGGTGTAGTCCACTTGTAGAATCGCGTTCTTCTTCACGATTCCGAAGAGCAGCAGGATCCCGAGCGCGCTCCAAAGATTGAGCGTGCGGCCGGTCATCCAGATCGTGAAGAGCGCGAATGGGATCGAGAGCGGCAGCACGGTCATGATGATGATCGGCTGCACGAAGCTTTCGAACTGCGCGGCGAGCACCATGTAGACGAAGATGCTCGCGAGCCCGATGGCCATGATCAGGTTGTCGGTGGTCTCGTCGAGATTCCGGGTCTGGCCCTGCATCCGGTAGCTGTAACCAGGCGGCATGTGGAGGCCGGCCGCGATGCGGCGAAGATCGTTCGACGCCTCGTCGAGCGCGTGGCCGCTCGCCACGTTCGCCTGCAGGCCGATCGTGAACTGGCGGTTGCTCCGCGTCACCCGTGTGGGTCCGAAGCCGTGATCCAGCTTCGCGATGTTGTCGATCCGGACGGCCGCGCGGTTTGCCGATGACACCGTCAGCTTGCCGACGGTATCCATGTCGCGGCGCTGCGTGTCGAGCACCCGCACTTTCACCGGGTACTGTTCGCCGCCTTCACGGTACTGCGAGATTTCGTCTTCGCCCGCCACCATGAGACGCAGCGCGCTTCCCACCGTCGCCATGCGGACGCCGAGGTCCGCGGCCCGTTGACGATCGACCTCCACGTGAATCTCCGGACTCGCGTTGCTGTAGTCGGTCTTGACGTCGACGAGGCTGGGCGTCTCCGTGGCGCGCGTCAGCAGTTGCTGCGAGTAGTCGTACAGCCTGCCGAGATCGGGCCCGAGCAGATTCATCGAGAGTGCTGAGCCGTCACCGGCGCCGCGTCCGCGGCCCGCGCTCAAGGGGTTACGAGGGTGACGATTGGCGTCATGCCCGGGTGGCGCGCCACGATCCGGCGGACGCGCGACATGATCTCGTCCTGCGTGGCTTTGCGCTCGGCGATGGGGCGCAGATAGTAAATCAAATGGAAATGGTTATAGCGGTCGGCGCCCGCGATCACTTCCAGGTGCTCGACGCCGTCGACTCCGCGCGCTTCGGCGGCAACGCTGTTTGCGAGCTCCACCGTCCCCTCGTGAGAGGTGCCCTGCGGAGTGTCCATGTGGACGGTAAACTCGCCGGTGTCCTCGTCGGGAATGAACGTGCGTCCGACCATCTGGTTCAGGGGAAACGTGAGGACGAACGCGATCGCCGAGACCGCGATGATCGTCATCGGGTGCGCGAGCGTCCATTTCAACGACGCGGCGTAGACGTTGTCGATCGCGCGAAACAGCCGGCTTTCTTTCGTCCTGACGTCGCGTGCCGCGTCGCTGACTTTCAGGAAGCGCGAGCTGAGCATCGGCGTCAACGTGAAGCTCACGATCATCGAGATCATGATCGAGAACGCCATCGTCCACCCGAATGGATGGATGAAGCGGCGTGCGTAGCCGGTCATGAACGCGACCGGCAGGAAGATCACGACGAGCGACAGGGTGGTCGCCATGACGGGCAGCGCGACCTCGCGCGTGCCGTGAATGGCCGCCTCGTAGGGCGTGCGGTTCTCCTCCTCCACGTGGCGGAAGATGTTCTCGAGCACGACAATCGCGTCGCACGAAGCCGTCGAACGGTGCCGAAATGCGCGGATCGCGCAGCTGACGATCTGCGAGCTTGACCATGGCGCCCGGCAGCGTCGATGTCCGCGCACAGGTTCTTGGCATTCTGCATCGCCGAGTCGTACGAGGCCTGCTTCTCGCGGAGCGTCGCGTCGGCGTCGTCTAGTGTCTGTTTCGCAATCAGCTGCTTTCTGTGCAGCTCCACGGCGCGCTCTTCGGCTTGCCGGGCCTGGACGAGTTCTGCCGCCGCTTTTTGCACGTCCGGCGTGCGCTCGATCTGCGGCAGCTGACCCTGATCGGCGGCACCGTACTTCGCGAGGGCGCGGGCGAGCGCCGCCCGCTGTTGATCGAGGTTGTATTGAAGCTTCTCGCGATCGAGCTCAATCAGCACCTGGCCCGCACGGATCCGATCACCGAGGTCGACGGCCAAGCGGCTCACCACGCCCGGCCACGGAGAACGCCACTCCCAACAGCAGAGCGCCCGTCAGCCAAGGACTCGTGACAGCGCGCCGAAACATACAGACGAAGTATACCGTCGAGCAAACGAGGTCGCCCGGTACGCGACAAATCGTTACATTTGAAATGCAAAAGCAGCTTCAAGCACTGTGTTGTCGACGCATCGCCGGCCTCGCGCCGGAGCTACATTTCTGATAACGATGTCGAAGAGGATCGGCCATGCAACCAGCTCGCTTTCTCGTGACCGGAGGCAGTCAAGGAATCGGTGCAGCCATTGTCGAAATGGCGGCGAGGGCCGGTCACCAGGTGGTGTTCACCGGCCGCAACGAGCAACTGATCGAATCGATGGCGCGGAAGTCCGGCGCGTACGGAGTTCCAGCCGACGTATCGGTGAGCGACGACAACGCCAGGACCATTCAAGTGTGTCTCGAACGAATGGGTGGTGTGGACGTCCTCGTCAACAACGCGGCGTACGCGTATCGCGCCGAAATCGGAGCGCTCGACGTCGATCGGATGAAGAAGATGTTCGACACGAACGTCTTCGGCCTGGTGGATGTGACCAATCGCCTCGTGCCGCAGATGAAGGCGCGCGGCTTCGGTGACGTCGTGAACATCGCGTCGACGTCGGGCATGAAGGGCGCTGCGACCGCGACGCCCTATGCCGCCAGCAAGTGGGCCGTGCGCGGCATCAGCCAGTGCTGGCAAGCCGAATTGAGGCCGCACGGCATCCGAGTCATTTGCGTGTGCCCGTCGGAAGTCCAGACGAACTTCGGCGGCAAGGCCGGGCGCAACAATCCGAACAAGCTCTACGCCGAGGACATTGCCGCAACGATCATGGCGGCGCTCAACATGCCGCGGCGTGCGCTATGGCCGGAGTTGGCGGTGTTTGCCAATAACCCGTGGAAGGAAGACTGAGGCGGCCGCAGCCGGCCGCATCACGACGACGCAACGAATCGGACGTGGCGCTCGTCTAAACCCCCCGGTGGGCACATTTCTTCGCGAACTGCGCTACACGGTTCGACAGTTCTGGGCGGCGCGTGTGTTCACGGCGACAGCCGTGCTCACGCTCGCGCTCGGCATCGGCGGCACCACGGCCATCTTCACGCTCATCCACGCGGTCATGCTGCGCTCACTGCCCGTGAGCGACCCGGCGCGCCTCTACCGCATCGGTGATGGCGACTCCTGTTGTGTGCAGGGCGGTCCGCAGGATCGCTGGGGGATGTTCTCGTTTCCGCTATTCGAGCGACTGAAGGCCGAACTGCCGGAATTCGAGCAGCTCACGGCCTTTCAGGCCGGCGGCGCGCGAGTGAGCGTGCGCCGGCAGGATGTGGACACGACGCCGCGACCGCTCCGCTCGGAGTATGTGACCGGCAATTACTTCTCCACGCTCGGGGTTCCCGCGTTCGCGGGCCGTCTATTTAGCGCCGCCGACGACACGCCCGCCGCGTCGCCCGCCGTCGTCCTCAGCTACCGCGTGTGGCAGGGCACCTACGGCGGCGATCCGTCCGTTGTCGGCGCCACACTCGTCATCGAAGGCCGCGCGTTCACCGTTGTGGGTGTGTCGCCACCGGGTTTCTTCGGCGAAACGCTACGCGCCGATCCGCCCGACTTGTGGATTCCGCTCCAGCAGGAACCGTTGATCAACGGCGAGACGTCAATCCTGCGGCAGCCCATCTCCGCGTGGCTGCGTGTTATCGGCCGGCTGCGCCCGGGTGCGACGACAAACGGCATTGGCCCGCGGCTCACCGGCGTTCTCCATCAGTGGATGCAGTACGACTCCGGCTACCCCGCCAATTGGATGCCGGACATCATCCGAACTCTTCCCCAGCAGGTGATCACGGTGGTCCCGGCCGGCGCCGGCGTGGGCATCATGAAGGAGCAGTACGGACGCAGCCTGCAGATTCTTCTCGGCGTGTGCGCGCTCGTGCTCCTCATCGCGTGCGCCAATGTCGCGAACCTGCTGCTCGCGCGCGCCATGGCGCGGCGCGGCCAAACCGCCATCCGGCTCGCGATGGGCGCGTCGCGGCGGCAGATTGTGACCGAAGCTCTCGTCGAGAGCGTCCTTCTCGCTGTCGCGGGCGCCATCGCCGGACTGGTCGTCGCGATGGGAGCCGCGCGCCTGCTGCTCTCGCTCGCGTTTGCCGGTGCGACCATCCTGCCCATCGACACGCGGCCTTCGCCGATCGTGCTGGCATTCGCCTGCGTCCTCGCGCTCGTGACCGGCGTTGTATTCGGCGCGGCGCCCGCATGGTTTGCGACGCGCACCAATCCAATCGATGCGTTGCGCGGTGCCGGCCGCAGCACGGCCGATCACTCGTCGTTCGCACGCAAAGCGCTCCTCGTCGTGCAGGCGACATTGTCGGTCGTGCTCGTCGCCGGATCCACGATGCTGGCGCGCAGCCTTGGCAACCTCGAAGGCCAGGATTTCGGCTTCGAGACCGAAGGGCGCGTCCTCGTTGCGTTGAACCGGCCTCCGGCGACCTACACAGCGGAGAAGCTCGCCGCGCTCAATCGCGACCTCGAGGATCGGCTCAATCGCCTCCCGGGCGTACAGGGAGCAGGGCTCGCGTTGTACAACCCGCTCACAGACAACTGGGGCGAGCTCGTGCTCGTCGCAGGACATCCGCCCCCGGCGGCAGGCGAGCGAGCCGGCGCGTCGTGGGATCGCGTGAGCGCGAACTACCTGCAGCTGCTGGGCGTCAAGCTTCTGCGTGGACGTTACTTCAACGCGAGTGACAACGAGACAGCGGAGAACGTCGCGGTCGTGAACGAAGCATTCGTCAAACGCTTCTTCAAGACGGAGGAGGATCCACTCGATCAGCACTTCGGCCTCGACTTGCCGGAGAACGTCGGCACCTACCGCATTGTCGGCATCGTGCGCGACGCGAAGTTTGCCGGCTTCGCACTCAATCGCCCGGCGCGGCCGATGTTCTTCGTTCCGCTCGCGCAGACCGCTGCCTACAGGAACGAGCTGATGAAACGCCTCGAACTCGGGTCGCACTTCATCCGCGGGCTGCTGCTGGTCACGAACATGCCGCCGGGGACGCTGGAGCCGCAGGTGAAACGCGCGCTCGCCGATGCCGATCCGAACCTGACAGTCACGAGCGTCCGATCCTTGCAAGAGCAAGTGGAACGCTCGTTCGATCAGCAACGCGCCGTGGCGAGCCTGGCGGGACTCTTCGGTGTCGTCGCGCTGGTGCTCGCTGCGATCGGACTGTACGGCGTCACGGCTTACTCGGTCGCGCGGCGGACCAACGAGATCGGAATCCGGATGGCACTCGGCGCCGATCGCGGCAACGTGGTTGGCATTGTCCTGCGCGGGGCGTTCCGTCGCGTTGTGGCCGGCCTTGTGCTCGGCCTTCCCCTCGCGGTGGGCGCCGGTTATCTGCTGTCCGCACAGCTCTATGGCGTGTCGTTCTGGGATCCAGCGGCGCTTGCGGTCGCTGCGGTGTCGCTCGCGTCGACTGCGTTCATCGCGTCTCTCGTGCCGGCCGCGCGCGCGGCGTCGATTGCGCCGATGAGCGCGCTGCGCGCCGAATGACGCGAAAAACCGTGATCAGTCATTCGTGATTTGCGGCGAGAGGCTGGCGGCGCGCAGCTTGGTGAACGTTTCGGTCCATGCGTCGTGCGCCGGATCCTTCGCGTATCGATCGGCAGCGGCCTGATCCTCGAATTCGATTACGAACGCGTCGTGATATCCCTGCGGCTGAACGCGCAGCGCCTTGGTCCAGACATTCTTGATGCCAGGAATCTTGGCCGCCATCTCTTTCACGCCGTCGAGGACCCGTTTCTTGTCGGCATCCGAGACCCCCTCATTCCACTGAATCACGGACACGTGGATGATTGTCTTCGGCGTCCCGAATTTGTTCTGTGCGAAGAGCCAGCTAGCGGTCGCGCTCAGCGACATCAGCGCGACGACGAGAGCAATACGTATCGACGTGGTCATCGGTCATGCTCCTTCTGCATAAACGCCGCATTGTATTTCAATCCCAGCTCAATTTGACGCCTTCATCCGCGTCTTCGTCAACGCGTCGCTGGCCGTCGGCGTAAAATGCACACTGACGGACAATCAACTGCATCCAGGGAGGGTTCCATGGCCGACGTCGACATCGTCCTTGATGCCAATAGAGCCGCCGTCAACGACTTGATTGCCGCCGCCGAAAAATGTGGCAGTCGATGGACCGCGCCGCGCGCGCCGGGGAAGTGGTCGCCGAGCCAGGTCGTGGAGCACGTGGCGCTTGCTCTGGAGGAATCGGCGCACGTCGTGTCCGGCGAGCCGTCGAAGTTCCCAAGCCTGCCCGCCTTTGTGCGGCCGCTCGTTCGCGGGCTCGTGTTCAAGAGAGTGTTGAAGAAGAACGCGTTCCCCAAGGCGAAAACCAACAAGGCGATGAACCCGGCAAGCGGACCGGCCACGACTGCGGAGGCGCGCGGACGTTTGGACGGAGCGTTCGCGAAATTCGAGCGCGCGTGCCGCGAACGCGCCGCTCAGGGTCAGACGGTCGAGAGTACCGTCTTCGGGACGGTCTCGGTGGAGGACTACGCCCGATTCATGGCCCTCCACACGCGGCACCATTGCAAACAGGTGGTGAGCGCAGACTGAGCGCGTCGCGTTGGCACGGTGCCCGCGCAATGTCTCCTCGTACGGCATCGGCCCACTGGCGACTGAAGAGGAAACGCGGCTTCAGCCCACGTCTCCTGTGGCTTCCAACTCCGAGGCTTCCGTTTCCCGTAACGAGGCATCGATCATCTTCAGTCGCAGCCGCTTCAAGTACAAACCCTTCCGCGAAAGACCGAGAAGGTCCGCGGCATCTTCAAACCGGCTGCCGGCGGTCTTGAGCGCGTATTGGATCATCGAGCGTTCCACATGCTCGATCGCTGCGGAGAGTGGCTGATCCATGCGGACGACGAACTCCGTGGCGGCCAGATCTCGTTGTGACGGCGGCACCGTGCGGCGGCTGGCAGCGATGTCGCGCGACAGGTGCTCGGGCATCAGCACGGCGGCCGATTCGGCAAGTGCCACCATGCGGCGAATTTCATTGGCGAGTTGGCGGACGTTTCCCGGCCAGCGAAAGAGGACCAAATACTCCATCGTCTCTTCGGCGAGACGGATGCCGGTCTTCTTCGACTCGCGGCTGAACTTGTCGATGTAGTGCTGCGCGAGCAGCGGAATCTCCTCGCGCCGCTCGCGCAGGGGCGGCACCTCGAGTCGCACGACGTTCAAGCGGTAGAAGAGGTCCTCGCGAAACTTGCCCGCCTCGACCAGTTGCTCGAGGTTGGCGTTGGTGGCGGCGACGATGCGGACGTCGACGGGAACGGGGCGGGACTCACCGAGGGGATGGACTTCACCCGATTCGAGGAAGCGCAGGAGCTTCGGCTGGATTTCGGGGGCGATCTCGCCGATTTCATCGAGGAGCAGGGTGCCGCCGGCTGCGGCGCGGATGATCCCTTGAAAGGCCTCTTGTGCGCCGGTAAAGGCGCCACGTCGATAGCCGAATAGCTGGCTGTCGAGCATGTCGCGGGAGACGGCGGTGCAGTTGAAGGGGATGAAGGGCTTTTCCGAACGGCCAGACGCTGTGTGTAGTAGCCGAGCGAGAACCTCTTTACCGGTCCCTGTTTCCCCGGTAAACAGGACCGTAACGTTGCTGGATGCGACCCGCCGGATGATATTGGTAACTTCGAGCATTCTCGGCGCGGAAACCACGATCGGGCCGTCGAAACCAGCATGGTTGTCCAAACGAAACAGAGGCTCGTCGTAGTCTCGCTCGCGCAGCGTACCCATCGTAATTGCTGATCGCGTGAGATGCTGGAGAGCAATGAAAGCGAGCTGCGCCTCTGGATCGGGTCGAAGCGTGACCTTTACACGGTGGGCAGCATTGCTCGGATCGTCGAGTGTTATTTCATACGTTCCGTGACGGTGTGGCAGCTCCGAGAATCCCATTGGATCGTTCGCGTCTTCGACCCAAGCCGTGGTCGCAACTCCGCTGCTGAGGAGAAGTTCGGCAACTTCGAATGCGAGAACCTCTGATCGAACTGGAATCGTAAACAGTGAAGCGAGCGCTTGCATGACGGTGGCGGGTGTTGCGCTCGTGGCCGCGTTCACGAATTCGGGATACTTACGAGTGCGGGTCGAGAACGCGATGTCGTTAATGCGCGTGGCGCGCGTCCCAAAAGAACTGGCCGCCGGTTCGAGAACGAGAGTCGCGGCAATACGATTGAGCTCCACCGCGTCTTCAAGTGTTAAGGCAGGCAACCTCGAAACCGTCGTGCCAAGACATAACGCGGCGTTAAGCGACTGACCCATTGCGGCGAGCGCCTCTGCTTCGGCGAATCCGAAACTGCTGATCAGGCGATGGTCGCCGGTATGGGCCGCGTCGACAAAATGACGACTCAACAGCGAGAGTGCCTCTGCAGGCTTGTTCTCAAAGATTTTCCATTTCGCTCGCGTCGGAATATGCCAAAGCCAGTCGTAACACGCTCCTATCGTCGCGTAAAGTGACGCGATTGCTTCCGCGTGTGCCCGTGCAGCATTGACATCTCGTCTTGCTAAGGCGACTTGCATTAGCTCGTCGAGTGCGGCTAGTCGGTGACGCTCAGGAACACTCCGATTCAAAATCCTTAATATCGCAGCTTCCGCCTCGTCAAATACGTGCAGCATCACACACAGGTGTGCGTACGTAGACAACGAAGCCAAAAGCGAGTATCCGCTGCCCGATTGCTCCAACGTCTGGACGGCCCGCTTGATATGGCTTAGCGCATCATGTGGTCTCGATGACAAGGTCGCCAGGTTGGCGCGGAGTCGATCGAGTTGCGCACTCACCACGACGTCGGACTGACGCTCGCAGAAGCCCGCTGCCACGTTCAGCTGCTTTGCAGCGGGCACATACTTTCCCCGCTTCATCTCGATCTCTGCGAGATAACAATGAAAATCCGTTAGGGACCGAGCGTCGCCGGCGACGAATGCGACCCTGTGCAGTTCGGGTAGTTCCGGAGTCGCCGCTTCAATTCCGACCCACCGCAATAGCGCATTAGTCAGTCGGCTCTGCGCCCGAGCAGTGAGCGTCGGGTTGTTAGTTGTCTTTGCCAGAGCAACTGCTTGTCTGAGTTTCTGGCATCCCTCGTCGACTCGACCGACGATGCATTCGGACCGTCCCAGTATGAATAAGCACAGCACCTTTTCGCGAGTGCACAAACGACCGCGGCTCAATTCCAGAGCTCTCAGTCCCGCGAGTGCCGGATCACCTGTTTCGAGCTCTACGAGGTGCTTCAACACTTGATGTTCGGCGGTCGTGTACCCAGTGGCGTCAAGTTTCAACAACGCCTCTCGGTAGTGTCCACCGTCGATCAACTTGAACAAATTGTTGAGTGCGTTCTCCATGGATTGCACCTGTCCTGGCGTGGCGACACCTGCGGTAACAGAACGTGTGCGCATATCATGCAGCACTTTGCGTCAGCGTCGATTCATTTTTGTGAGCGACCCTGCAGCGCTCAAAGGTTAGTAATGGCACGCCGCAACGCGTAGTTAGCAGTTTCTGCGTACATTAAACTGTGCAATTGACTAGTACGACTTTGTCAGATCGTTAAATTGGTTCGTGAATTCGCGAGTGATCACTTTTGAGGTCATTGTACAAATTTCACCATTCGCGTACGCTGCGGCGCAGTGCTCGATCGGCACGCGTACGCGCTGCTGCGACGCCTGACCCGGTGGCTCGATCAGTTCAAAGACTGCTTCGGCCATCGCGCGCAACACGTATCGTTGCGGCAGTATGTCGATGGCGTGCTGGGCGACAGCGCACGCAAGTCGATGTCGGCCATGCTCGAGCGGATCAGCGAGCCGACGTCGTATCAGGCCTTTCAACACTTCATCACGCACGCGCCGTGGGCCGCGGACGTCGTGTGGCGGCGGCTGCGAGCCGTGTTGCCCGAACGCCGCGGCATCCTGATTCTCGACGAAACGAGCTTCCCCAAATCGGGGTCGCATTCGGTCGGCGTGGCGCGGCAGTACTGCGGCGCCTTGGGCAAGGTGGCGAATTGCCAAGTCGCCGTCACCGCCGCGCTCTGGACGGGCCGTCGCGCGTGGCCCCTGGGCGCGGCGCTGTATCTGCCCACCGAGTGGACGGCCGATCCGGCGCGGCGTGCGGCGGCGCGGATTCCTCCGGCCGTCCGCTTTCAAGAAAAATGGCGGCTCGCCCTGACACTGCTCCGACAAACGCGTGCCGCCGGGATCACGCTGACCGCGGTGGTCGCGGACGCCGAATATGGGGACAACAGCACCGTCCGACACACGCTGCATCGCTTGCGCTTGCTCTATGCGCTGGGCATCTCGCCGACGGTCACGGTGTTTCGCGGCACACCGACGCTGCACATCGATCGCCAGCAACCGCCGCCGCGCAATCGTCGGGACGGCTGACCCGATCACGCGGCCGTGGCCGTGCGCGCGCTCAGCGATGCACTCCCGGCGCGCGGCTGGCGCCGCGTGGCGTGGCGCAACGGGACCAATCCGCCCTGGGAAGCCGACTTCGCGGCGCTGCGCGTCACACCGGCCACCGACTGGCGGCGGCGGCGCCTCGCCCCCGAGGTGTGGCTGCTCTGCGAGCGGCCTCGGCCCCACCGGGCGCCGCCGACATTACTTGCTCTCGCTGCCGCCGTCCGCGTCGCTCACGCAGCTGGTACGGCTGGCGCATCACCGCTGGGCGATCGAACAGCATGACCAGGACCTCAAGACGGAACTCGGGCTCGACCACTTCGAAGGGCGTACCTATCCAGGGTGGCAGCATCACATGGTCATCAACGCGGTGGCCTACGCGTTTGTCCAGCGCGAACGGATGCGCCCGCGCGCGGGCCCACAGCTCACGTTTCCTCAGGCCCGTGCATTCGTACAAGAGATCTTTACCGGCCTGCTGTTTATCAGTCGGCCTCGATACATGCAATGGATGAAGCAAGCCGAACAGCGGTTTCGTCAACTACGGATCTGACAAAGTCGTACTAGAAGCACGAAATGAAATTCTCGTCTAGTACCACGTTTCGGAAACCATGTTAATGCTTCCGTCGGACGACCTTTTTAATCAGGTCGGCCGGTTCTTTGGTCCACATGAACGGGGTCGGATGATCGTTCCAGGTCTCGATATAGCGACGGATGTGAGTGATGAGCGCGCGGACGCTGTCGAACGA
>WNFU01001027.1_pt1 | contig 39086 bp, 45 predicted proteins | sample 5400121 | NCBI WGS metagenome assembly WNFU01 (sample SAMN13153360, study PRJNA577476) | soil metagenome | isolation source: 100 cm soil or saprolite under grassland replicate 1 | place: USA:California | collected 2016-06-15
CACTGTGGTCCGGTGTGGGTGGACTGGGCATGACCACCCACTGGACAGCGCTGGCGAGGACAGCCCGCAACGGCGCGCGTCTGATGAAGTCATGCGAGCGTCGGCGGCGCACCGGGATCCGCTGCAGCCGGACTGTGTGTAGGGGCCCGCGACCATCAATAGTCCGTCAGTCCTCCGGTGACCCGATCGGAGGCGGCCCGCGCGTACCGCAACGCCGGCCGGCACGACCAAGCCGCCCAGCTGCTCCCCGAGGTCGTCGTTGCCTGCCGGGGCCCCCGGCACGACCGGGCCGGCGAACGCCAAGCGATGGCCGCGCTGGCCGAGGCGCACCCGGGCGCCGGTCGGTCGAGGCCGGCGCGATCGCGGTAGGCCTGACGGAGCAGGCCGCGGCGGCCGACGCCGTGCCGAAGTGGGTGGCCGCCCTGCGGGTGGGCACCTCCTCCCACCCGGTAGAACGGCGCCTCGTGGCGCACGTACGCGTTGAGGTAGTCCCGGTCCAGGCACTGGATGTCCAACGCGACATGCCCGTCGAGCAGGTCGTTGACCGTGGCCACACGCTCGCCCACCACCGCACCCTCCCCACTGACATCCGTGGATGCGATGGTTGCTGACCGCGATGGGAAAGACCAGCTGGGCCACCCCACTTGGGCCGTCAGAGGCGAAGCCTCACTGGTACCTCAGTTCGGCCAGCAGGGCTTTGTAACGCGGCGTTAGCTGCTGACCGAGACCGCGTTACAGGGCGACGAGCAGGAGGTACGCCGCGAAAGCGGAGCCGACCAGCGCGCCGCCGTAGCAGATCGCCGCGATCGCGACGTCGTACCGCTGAAGTTGCAGGCCGTCGTGAAGGGTGTACCGGAACCGATGGGCACCGTGGACCAGCGCCAGGGCGCACACCCCCAACAACCCGAGCCGGGTCAACGGGTTGCGTAGCACCGCCAGCAGATGCCCGTGCTCCGGCACCGAGATCCAGCCGAGTGGCAGCGCGACCCCGAACAGAAACAACAGAACCGGCAGCGCCAACGCCGCCGCGACGCCGCCGCCGCTGAACATCAACCACACGAAGGGTTCGACGGTACGCCTGGGCACCTAGCTCACCACCAACCAGGCGATGAACGCCGACACCAGCAGCCATGTCAGGTACAGCGACCCGGCGAGCAGGCGCCCAGGCACCCGGCGCCCGCGCACCTTCAGCACCACCGCCTGCGGCGTCAGGTTGACGAACGTGACCGCGTGGAGCAGCACGAACGCCAGCGACACCACGTTCAGCGCGACCAGCCATGGACTGGCGGCCCGGTCCAGGAACCGCTGGTACTCAGCCGCGCCCCGGCCAACCGCACGTACCAGGAGCAGGAGATAGACCACGGTCCACGCGACGAAGACGCTGCTCAGCTCGCGCACGACGAACAGCGTGTACGACCGCCGCGACAGCCACCACAGCAGGGGTACCTTCGGCTTGTACAGGCGGGCGGCGCTCAACTGCGAACTCATGCCATCGCCTCGCTCCGCTCAGCGATGCATTCGCAACACACTGAGCCCATGATTCGCTCGTTCATCGCTGCCCCCACGGCATCAGGAGCGACTTGACGGCCGCTATTGCCGCAGTGAGCTTGTACCGCTGGATCGCACCGGCCGGGTCGACGCCCTTCGGGCAGGCCCGCGAGCACTCCCCCACGTAGGTACAGCCCCAGACCCCCTCCGGCTGGGACAGCACGGTCAGCCGCTCGTGCCCGCCGTCGTCGCGGGAGTCGAGGTTGTACCGCTGGGCCAGGGCGATCGCCGCGGGACCGAGGAACTTGGGGTCCAGCGCGTACACCGGACAGGCCGAATAGCACAGCATGCAGTTGATGCACATGCTGAACTGCTTGTACTCCTCAAGTTCTGCGGGCGTCTGCAGGTACTCACCGCTTTCGACCGGCTGTTCCGATTCCCGGATGATCCACGGCCTGACCTTTCCGAGCTTGATCATAAAATCGGTGAGCTCGACGACGAGATCGCGGATGATGGGGAAGTTGGCCAGCGGCTCGATGCGGATCGGGCCCGGGGCGTACGCGGTCAGGAAGGTGGCGCACATCAGCTTCGGCTCGCCGTTGACAGTGGCCCCGCAACTGCCGCAGATGCCCATCCGGCAGGACCAGCGGTATGACAAGGTACCGTCGAGCTCGTCCTTGATGTAGTTCAGGCCGTCGAGTATCACCCATTCCTCGCGCAGCGGCACGTCGTACTCGTCGAAGGTCGGCGCCTCCTCCTGCTCCGGCCGGTAGCGGGCGACCCGCAGGGTGATCTGATCGGGCATTTACTCACCTCCCGTAGACCCGTTCGCCCGGCGGCCACCGGGTGATGGTCACCGGTTGGTGCGTTACCCGGGGCGAGCCGTCCGGCTCGCGGTACACCATCGAGTGCGCCAGGAAGCGGTCGTCGTCGCGGGCGGGGAAGTCGGTGCGCTGGTGCGCGCCGCGCGACTCCTCGCGGTGCAGCGCGCAGTGCACCATCGTCTCAGCCAGATCGATCATGCCGGTCAGCTCAAGCGCCGCGGTCAGCTCGGTATTGAAGGTACGGCTGGAGTCTTCGATCGTGGCCGTGGCGGCCCGCTCCCGCAGCTCGCGCAGCTTGTCCGCCGCCTTGGCCAAGGTGTCGCCGTCCCGGTAGATGCCGGCCGCGTCCTCCATGGTCTTCTGCATCTGCGTTCGTATCGTCGACATCCGCTCTGTGCCGCTACCGCGGCCCAACAGGTCACGCTCAAGCCGCCGCTGCTCGTCAGTCGCCTGCGCATGGATCGCGGCCCCGGGTGGCGGGGCGGCAAGGGCGTACCGCGCGGCCGCCTGGCCGGCGCGGGCGCCGAAGACCAGCAGTTCGGGTAGCGAGTTGGAGCCGAGGCGGTTGGCCCCGTTGATGCTCACGCATGCCACCTCACCCGCGGCGTACAGCCCGGGAAGGCCGGTCGCACCGTGGATATCGGTGTGTACGCCGCCCATCATGTAGTGCACGACGGGCCGGACCGGGACCAGTTCGTACACCGGGTCGACGTTCTCGTACTTGTGGCACAGCTCGCGCACGAACGGCAGCTTGCTGTCGATCACCTTCGCGCCGAGGTGGCGCAGGTCGAGGTGGACGACCGGGCCGTACGGCGAGCCGATCGTGCGGCCCTTCTCCACCTCGTGGACGAACGCCTGGGAGAGCCGGTCCCGCGGTCCCAGCTCCATGCTGCGCAGCACCGGTCCCGGCTCCGGCTTGCCGAGGTTGTAGTCCTGCAGGTACCGGTACCCGTCCTTGTTGAGCAGCCAACCGCCTTCGGACCGGGCGGCCTCGGTGATCAGGATGCCGGTGAACGGCAGGCCGGTCGGGTGGTACTGGACGAACTCCATGTCCTTCAGGGGCGCCCCGGCCCAGTACGCCAGCGCCATGCCGTCCCCGGTCTTGATGGCGGCGTTGGTGGTGAACGGGAAGATCCGGCCGCACCCGCCGGTGGCCAGGATGACGGCCTTGCCGGTGATCGCCTCGATGCGGCCGGACATCAGCTCCAAAGCCACGACCCCGCACACCCGGCCGTCGTCGACCAGCAGGCTGGTCACGTGCCACTCGTCGTAGCGCACGATCGACGGGTACTTCAAGGAGGTCTGGAACAGCGTGTGCAGGAGGTGGAAGCCGGTCTTGTCGGCGGCGAACCAGGTACGCATCTTCTTCATGCCGCCGAACGGGCGTACCGCGATGTGCCCGTCCGTCTCGCGGCTCCACGGGCAACCCCAGTGCTCCAGCCGGAGCAACTCCTGCGGCGCCTCGACGACGAAAGCGTCCACAGCGTCCTGGTCGCAGAGCCAGTCCCCGCCGGAGACCGTGTCGTACGCGTGCTCGTCGAGGCTGTCGTCGGGCCGGATCGCGCCGGCCGCTCCACCCTCGGCGGACACGGTGTGGCTGCGCATCGGGTACACCTTGGACACGACCGCGACGTCGAGCCGCGTATCGGCCTCGGCCACAGCGATGGCGGCCCGCAGGCCCGCCCCGCCGCCCCCGACGATGATGACGTCGTGCGACGCGCTCATAGTCCTCCCGCGCGGTCAGACCGGATGTCCCGCCTGCTCCTCCCAGACGATCTTGCCACGTTTGCGGCCGTGCTTGACCGCCGTGGCCGTGACGCTGCCGTCGTGGTACTCGTGGCGGGTGCGCCGGCAGCCGCAGGCGTAGTAGCGGACGGAGACGGCGAAGCCTTCGCCGTCGGCGTCGCGATAGATCTCGCCCCCTACGGTCTTGCCGCACGGGGCGAGCTCAGGTTCGAACGCTGCCCTCTTGCCGACCATCGTTACCGCCTGCCAAGGGGTGGGCTGAACGTCTCACCAGCGTCCCACTCACTGGCGATCAACAGAAGAGCTCAGACTAGCGGGACGTGACGGACCAGGAAACGGCGGTCAGTTCACCACCCGGTAGTCGGGTATCTGCGGTCGCCGGTCCGCGGGGTGCCTGGTCGATCGGGGGTGTGGTGGGCGTGGGCATGGCCGTCGTGGGTGCGGGGGCCTGGTTGTCGGGGTCGCGGCGAGCGGGAGACGGCCCATGGCCGGGTCTTGGATCAATGCACTTCCCGGAGCGCGAGCGAGATCCCTATCGACTGTGCCCCCCGCCGGCCCCCGAGGAAGGCTCCAGTGTCGGCGTGGTCGGGCCACGGTTACCTGGGTCGGTCGGCTACCGTGGCAGTCATGGCCGCGCCAGCGTACCGAGAGGATCGCGGTCAGACAGTGATCCCGCTGGCTGACGCCCCCGCTCTGGCCGAGTTGGCCGACCGGGCCCGCGCACACGAACCGATCACGCTGACCCAGACCGGCGCCCAACCGGTACTCCTGATGTCCGCCGAGGACCACCGCGCGGTCCTGGACTGGGATGCGGCGTTCGTCGCCGACACCCTGGCTGTCCCCCCGCCAGCCGGCCCGTACCTGCCTGACGGCCTGGTCGCCGCGATGGACACCGCCGACCCCGAGCGGGTCGAGGCGTTCCTGACCGAGTTGGAGACCCACGCCGGCCAGGACCTGCCCGCAGCGCAGCAGTGGGCGATGTGGGAGCGGACAACCACGGCGTGACCTACAACGTCGTCTGGAGCATCCAGGCGGCCCGGGCCCGCAGACGACTGCGTGACCTCGACCCCACCGGCGCCGTACTGCTCACCACCGCGATCGCCGCCCTCGCCGACGACCCGCAGCCCACCACCGCCTCGGCGCTGGGCGGCTCCGGCTGGTACTACCTCCGCCTCGGCGAGTTCCGCGCCGTCTACGAGATCCGCCACGACCAAGGCGTGGTGTACGTCGACAACGTCGGCCGGCTACCCCGGCGCTGACCAACCGACGCCGCCGTGCGCTCGCGAGGCGCGGCAGATGGCGAGGTTGCAGGTTCGAATCCGGCCGAGCGCGCTCCCTTCGAACAAGCCTGGCCAGCCTCGCCGCATGTCGGAGACCGGCCGCCAGCCTGACCTGGGAGCGTGACCCGGCGCGTGACCCGGCGGGCGAAGCGGCGGGTCAAGCGGCGCACCGCCCATTCCGCGTCCACTGTGGACACCGGCTGGACCGGCATCAGCCCCGGCCGCCAGAAGCTGCTGACCCGGTAGATCCGCACCCTGTCGCCCCCCTGCGCCGAACCCCGCCACCTGCACGGCGTGCTTGCGGGCCTCCATATGCTGTCGTGCAAGACGAGCACCTTGTTCGCGGCACGTTGTGCGCCAACCACCTGGTCGCCGCAAGCAGCGGCTCCGCCCGCACCGACATCATCGGGCCCAGCCGCGGCGCCCAGGACGGGCTGACGACGGCCGCGGCCAGACTGTGGCAGACAGAACGAATCACTCCCGACAAGAGTCCTGCTCGGGCTTCGGACCGAGGCAAACCCTTCGGGTGGCGAGTCCGGCTTGCGTGGACAGCGGTGGAGCGCCGGAACGGCTTGCCCGCCTGGTGTGGAATGGATGGCGGGTCGTGCCGCGCTTGTAGCGGTAAGGGCCGAGACTCGGCGAGGGATGGAGATCCGGTGCTGGATCCAGGCGGGCTGTTTGAATTGGCCGATGTGCCGGCGGAGCTGGACCGGCCGGTGCTGGTGGTGGCGATGACCGGCTTCGTGGACGCGGCCGGTGCCTCGCGGCTGGCCGTGCAGCACCTGGGCGCGATCGGCGACCCGCACACGGTCGCGTCCTTCGACGTCGACCAACTCTTCGACTACCGCGCGCGGCGGCCGGCGATGCTGTTCGTCGAGGACCACTGGGAGCAGTACGAGCAGCCGGTGCTGCGCCTGCAGGCGCTGCGCGACACCGCCGGCACGCCGTTCCTGCTGCTCGACGGTGCGGAGCCGGATCTGCAGTGGGAACGCTTCGTGGTGGCGGTACGGGGGCTGGCCGAGCGCCTGGACGTGCGGGTGAGCGTCGGACTCAACGCCATCCCGATGGCGGTTCCGCACACCCGGCCGCTCGGGGTGACCGCGCATGCCAGCCGACCTGAGCTGATCGCCGACCACCAGCCCTGGCTGCAGCGGGTACAGGTACCGGGCAGCGCCGCCCACCTGCTGGAGTACCGGCTCGGCGAGGCCGGCCGGGACGCGATGGGCTTCGCGGTGCACGTCCCGCACTACCTCGCCCAGACCGACTACCCGGCGGCCGCGCAGACGCTGCTGGACGCGGTGTCCGGGGCGACCGGGCTCGTGCTGGTCACCGAGGACCTGCGCACCGCCGCCGACCAGGTCCGCGCCGCCGTGGAGGCGGAGGTCAGCGGCTCGGACGAGCTACGCGCCCTGGTCCACGGGCTGGAGCAGCAGTACGACGCGTACGTCGCCGGCCGCAGCGGCAACCTGCTCGCCGCCGAGACCGGCCCGCTGCCGACCGCCGACGAACTCGGGGCCGAGCTCGAGCGCTTCCTCGCCGAACACGACGACCGCCGGGACCAGTCCGGCTGACACCGTTCGCGCGGGCGCCGTTCACCCGGGGCGCCGTTCACCCGGGACGCCGGTCCCGCGGGCCGCCGTTCATGCGGGCGCCGTTCATGCGGGCGCCGTTCATGCGACCGCCATTCATGCGGTCGCCGGTCTCGCGGGCACCGTTCACCCGGGGGCGCCGGTCAGGGCAGGAGCCGCTCGGCCAGGCGGTCGAGGAACACCCGCTGGCCAGCCACCAGCTTGTCGCGGGCCTGCTCGAGGCCGAACCACGCGACCCGGTCCACCTCGGGGAACACCCCGGTCCGGCCGGACCCCTTCGGCCACTCCATCTCGAAGGTCCCGGGCACGACGGCACCCGGATCGAGGTCGCCCTCGGCGGCCCAGACCGTTACGATCTTGCCGCCGGCCTGCCGGACCGCGCCGAGATCGAGCAGGCGGGCGGTGGGCGCGGGCAGGCCCAGTTCCTCCTCGAACTCCCGTCGCGCCGCGGCCGCCGGTTCCTCGTCCGGCTCGTACTCACCCTTGGGCACCGACCAGGCACCGGCGTCCCGCCTGGCCCAGAACGGCCCGCCCATGTGGCCGAGCAGCACCTCAACGCCTGCCCCCGCCCTGCGGAACAACAGGATCCCCGCACTGCGTACGCCCGCCATCCCGCTGAGTCTGCCAACGCCGCGCGGACCATGGCAGACCAGGTCGCCCAGTCCGGCCGGTCGAGTGGCGGTCGGGCGGTCCAGTGGGGGGTCGGGCGGTCCAGGCCGCGGCCGTCTACCGGCCGCGCCGTGTCACCAGGTGACCGGCAGCTCCTCCACGGCTCGTACGGAAAGGCCGGTCTTCCAGTTCAGGTCCGCGAGGTCGACGGCGGGTGCCAGGGTGGGGAAGCGGCTGAGCAACGAGCCGAGCGCGATGCGAAGCTCCAGCTTGGCGAGCTGGGCGCCCAGGCAATAGTGCGGGCCGTGACCGAGCCCGAGGTGCGGCGCCGGCGCGGTACGCAGGATGTCGAACCGGTTCGGGTCCGGGAACCCCGCCGGGTCCCGGTTGGCGGTCCCGATCACCGGGATGACGGCCTCGTCCGCACCGATCGGGGTGCCGCCCAGCATGAAGTCCTGCGCGGCGATCCGCGGCATGATGGCGCTGGTCAGCTGGGAGTGCCGCAGCAACTCCTCCACCGCCTGCGGCCACAGGTCCGGCCGGGCCCGCAGCAACTCCATCTGGTCGGGGTGCTCGAACAGGGTGACCATGGACAGGCCGATCTGGTTCACCATTGTCTCGTGGCCGGCCACCAGCAGGAGCTGGACGTTCGAGGTCAGCTCCGCCGCAGTGAGGTGGTCGCCCTCGTCGTTCACGCTGATCGGCGCGGAGACCAGGGCATCGTCCGGATCCGCCTCACCGGACGCTCGGCCCGCGGCGGGGTGTTGCCCAGGGCACGTGGCGGGACGTTGTCCGGGTCGGCCCCGGAGACAGGGTCCACCCGGTTGGGCGACACGGCGGCATCCGGGAACGGGACGCCGGGGGTGCCCTGTTGGCACCCGTCCGACGTGGTACCTGGCAGACGTGGAGAACATCCGCAGCAGGTCGAGCCGCTCGACGCCGAGGACTGAAGGAGGTCACCGCCGCCGCGGCCGGGTCGGTGAGCGAAATATCCGAGCCCGGCTCGGCGTTGCATCGTGCGTCTGACCGGGTGACCGTGTCCCCGGGCTCCACTGATCACATCGCCGCCGCGGACGATCGTTCGGCTGAAGCCGCGGTGAGCAACGCGCCGAGAGGCGACCGCATCCGGTCGGACACCGTTCATCTCCACCCGAATCGGGGCGATCACATGAAAGGCGACCGCGTCGAGATCGTTGTCGATGCCGGCGGCAGCACCCTCACCTACCAGGTGGAGGCCACCCGCGCCGGCCGCCGGGTCGACGTCACCCACGGCCGTGGCATCGTCGAGGTCACCGAGGTGACCCGCGGCGGAACGCCGGTACGGACCGCCCGGTTCATGGCCGCCCGGGTGCTCGCCCTGGTCGAACACCCGGCCCAGCGGCCGGCGCTGCCGGACGACGCACCCGCGCCCGGGCTGGTCCGGTCGGCCTGAGCAGGTCCAGCCCGGCAGCAATGCGCCAGCCGGCGGTTCCGGCTCGCGTCGGCGGTTCCGGCTCGGGTCGGCCGCTCCGGCTCGGGTCGACCGCTCCGGCTCAGGTTGGCCGCTCCGGTTTGGGTCGGCGGTCCCGGCTCGGGTCGACCACTCCGGCTCGGGGCGACCACTCCGGCTCGGGTCGGCGGTTCCGGCTCGGGTCGGCCGGCAAGGGCTAAGGCTGCCCGCACCGCCTCCGGCCGCGGCCCAGCGCAGGTCGGAAGCACCGGCTCAGGTCGCCTGCAACTGGCTCAGGTCGGCTGCAACCGGCTCAGGTCGGCCGCACCGGCGGCAGCCGGCCGCCGTGCGAGGCCCGCAGCACCGTGGTGAGATCGCGGCGCAGTGCCTCGACACCAGGCCCGCCGATGAGGTGGGCCCACTCCCCCTCCAGCCCGCGATAGATCTCCTCGACCTCGGCCAACAGTCGCTCGCCGCGCCCGGTGAGGGCCACCAGCTTGGCGCGTGAGTCGTCGGGATGCGCCCGGTGGCTGACGTAACCGGCGTCTTCCATGGCCGCGACGAGCTTCGACGCGGCCTGTTTGGTCGTTCCCATCAGCCCGGCGATGTCGGTGCTGGTCAGCCGCCGGTCCCGTACCGCCAGCAGCACGAACCCAAACGCCGGCCGCACGTCGTGCCAGCCCCGCTCGGCCAGGCGTAGGTGCAGGTTCTCCACCAGGTCGCGGTACGCCATGGCGAACAGCCGGGCGAGCGGAACGACCTCATATCCGGAACCGTGCGTCACTCGGCCCACGGCGGGGTGAACGCGTTGCCGTCGGCCAGCCGGGCCTGGCCGCCCACCGGTAGGCAGCACAGTGCCTTCAGCGGCACGTCGCCAGCGTTCTCGATCGCGAACGGCACGTCGGGCGGCACCACGATGACGTCTCCCGCGCCGGCCTCGTGGCGCTCGCCGCCGAGGCTGACCTCGGCCCGCCCGGCCAACACCACGAAGACCTCCTCCCGGGTCACCTCGTGCGGGGTGGCGGCGGTGCCCGGCGCGATCTCCACCTGCCAGATGCTGAGGTCGATCGACCCGCGGCTGGGCGTGGCGAGCGAGGTGAAGCGGGTGCCGGGCAGTTTGTGGGTGTACGTGGCCGGGGCTGCGATGACTGGCATGCTGGCTCTCCCATGGTCAACCTGGTTGACGGTTCTCGACCAGTGTGCCAGCCGTAACCCATATAGTCAACGTAGTTGACGAAAGTGCGCCGGCCGGTGCCGATCCGCCGTGCCGATCCGTCGTGACAGGCCGCGGGCCGGTCGGGCTACAGTCCGGGGCCATCCGGAGTTGCTGCGTGTGAGGGGTCGAGGTGGCCGAGCGTGGGGTGGTTGCGGCCGGTCATCCGCTGACGGCGCGGGTGGGCGCCGACGTGCTGCGGGCGGGCGGCAACGCGGTGGACGCCGGGGTGGCCGCCATGGCGACCTCGTTCATGACCGAGCCGCTGATGACCGGGCTGGGCGCGGGCGGCTACCTGCTCGTGGCGCCGCCCGGCGGTGAGCCGGTGCTGCTCGACTTCTTCGTCGAGTCGCCGGGGCGGGGGGTGGACCCGTCGGCGCTGGCGCCGTTACAGCCGGTCGAGGTGTGCTTCGGCGACGCCGTCCAGGTCTTCCACGTCGGTGGGGCGTCGTGCGCGGTGTACGGCGTACCGGCGGGGATGGCCGCGGCAGGGGAGCGGTTCGGGACGGTGCCGCTGGCCGACCTCGTCGCGCCCGCGGCGAGGCTGGCCCGTGGCGGCGTCGTGGTGAACCGCGAGCAGGCCCACCTGTTCTCGCTGCTCGCCGGGATCATCGCGTCGGCGCCTGAGTCCCGCCGCGCGTACCAGGTGGACGGCCGGCTGCCGCGGGAGGGCGACCTGCTGCGGGACCCGGACCTGGCCGACGCCCTGGACCGGTTGGGGGCCGAGGGCGCCGCGCCGTTCTACACCGGGGACATCGCCGCCGCGATCTCCGACCTGGTGCTGGAACGCGGCGGCGCGCTCAGCCGGGAGGACCTGGCCGCGTACCGGGTGGTGGCGCGGGAGCCGCTGCGGGTGCGGTACCGCGGCCGCGAGGTGTACACCAACCCGCCGCCGAGCGCCGGAGGCCTGCTGCTGGTGGACGCGCTGGCCATGCTGGACCAGACGCCGGGGCCGCCGGACGAGCTCGCGCTGGTACGGGCGGTGCTCACCGCGCAGCAGGCAGGGACCGGGGACCTGACCGCGGTCGTCCCGCCGGCCGAGCGGCTGGGCTCGACCACGCACATCTCGGTGCTGGACGCCGACGGCTGGATGTGCTCGGTGACCTGCTCCAACGGCCAGGGCTCCGGGCTGGTGGTGCCCGGGACCGGCGTCCACGTGAACAACATGCTGGGCGAGGAGGACCTGTCGCCACAAGGGCTGCTCAGCCACCCGCCGGGGCGGCGGCTGCCATCGATGATGGCCCCGACTGCCGCATTCCGGGACGGGGTGCCGGAGTTGGTGCTCGGCTCCGCCGGTTCCAACCGGATCCGCAGCACGCTGCTCCAGGTCGTGGTCAACACGATCGACCGCGACCTGGGCGTGCAGCAGGCGGTGGACGCCCCGCGGCTGCATGCCCAGGACGGGGTGGTGTTCGCCGAGCCGGGCATCGACGTCGACGCGCTGCGGGCGGCCGGCTACCCGGTGACCCCGTTCAGCGCCCGCAACGCCTTCTTCGGCGGCTGCCAGGCCGTCCGCCGGCACCCGTACACCGGCATGCTCAGCGGCGGTGGCGACCCGCGCCGCGGCGGGGCGGTCGTGGTCGCCTAGCGCCGGTCGCGGCCGGTCGCGGCGGGTCGCGGCCGGCCGCCGCTGGGCGTATCGGGGCCGGCGCGCCGGTCGCCGCGTCGGGGAGACTTGGCTGGGACGGCACCAGCAGGAAGGCGGGACCGATGCACGACGACCCGACGGTGGCCGCCCTGGTCGCGGGGGCCAGACAGGGCGACCAGCGGTGCTGGTACGGGCTTGTCGAGCGGTACGCGCCGCTGGTGTGGGCGGTGTGCCGGCGGTTCGGGCTGTCCGACGCCGACGCGCACGACGCGGGCCAGACGGTGTGGCTGCGGCTGGTCGAGCACCTGCCGCAGCTCCGCGAGCCGGCCGCGCTGCCCGGTTGGCTGGTCACCACCACCCGCCGGGAGTGCCTCAGGGTGCTGCGCGGCGCGCGGGACAGCGCCGGCCGGCTGCAGCCGGACGAGGCGGCGATCGCCGCCGACGCCGAGTCCACGGCGGTGGACCGGTGGGTGATCGCTGAGGAGCGGGCGGCCGCGTTGCGGGTGGGGTTCGCGCAGTTGCCCAGGCACTGCCAGGAGTTGCTGTCCCTGCTCATGGCGGATCCGGTGGTCCCGTACGCCGAGATCAGCGCGAAGCTGGACATGCCGATCGGCAGCATCGGGCCGAAACGCGCTCGCTGCCTGCAGGACCTTCGTCGACGTCCGGTCATCCAGCGGCTGATCGACGGCGAGAGTGACAAGGGGTGACGGCCGTGACGGGCGATTGGTTGTACGACGACGACAAGCTGCTGGCTGCGCTCCGCGATGCACTGCGAGCCGGCAGCCGGGTGCCGGCCAGCTTTGTCGAGGCGGGCAAGGCGTCGTACACCTGGCGCCTCATCGACGCCGAACTGGCGGCGCTGACTTACGACTCGGCCCGGGACGAGGACGGCGCGGCGCTCACCCGGGCCGGACCGGCGTCGCTGCGCACGTTCAGCTTCGTGGCCCGGCAGCTGCGCATCGAGCTGCAGGTGTCCGAGGGGACGCTGCGCGGCCAGGTGGTTCCGCCGCAGTCCGGCGACGTCGAACTGCACACCGCCCGGCACAGGGTCAGCGTGACCCCGGTCGACGAGGTCGGCTATTTCGGCGTGGGTACGGTGCCGGCCGGCTCGTTCCGGTTGCTCTTCCGGACGGCGGAGGGCAACCCGGTGCTGACCGACTGGATCGTCCTGTAGTGGCCGTCGACCTCGCCGGCCGGCTCGAGCTGCCGGTGCCGGTGGTGGTCGCGCCGATGGCCGGCGGACCGTCCACACCCGCCCTGGTCACGGCGGCCGGCGCGGCGGGCGGACTCGGGTTCCTGGCCGCCGGCTACCGGGACGCCGGCCAGGTGCGGGAGCAGGTGGCTCAGGTACGGGCGCTCACCGCCCGCCCGTTCGGGGTGAACGTGTTCGTGCCCGGCAGCGCGGCGGTGGACCGGGTGGCGCTGGACGCGTACGCGGCCAGGCTGGCGCCCGTGGCGGAGCGGCTGGGCGTCAAGCCGGGCGAGCCGCGATGGGACGACGACGACTACGCCGCCAAGCTGGACCTGCTGGTGGCCGAGCCGGTGCCGCTGGTCAGCTTCACCTTCGGTTGCCCGGCGCAAGTGGACGTGGAGCGGCTGCACCGGGCCGGCTCACTCGTCGCGGTGACCGTGACCTCGCCCGCTGAGGCGGTGAGCGCGGCCGAGGCCGGTGCCGACGCGGTGTGCGTGCAGGGCACGGAGGCCGGGGCGCACCGGGGCAGCTTCCATGACGACCCGGCCGAGCCGCCCGGCGCCGGCGCGCTGCCGCTGTTCGATCTGATCCCGCAGGTCCGGGCCGCGGTGCCGCTGCCGCTGCTGGCCGCCGGGGGGCTGATGACCGGGGCGGACATCGCCGCAGTGCTCGCCGCCGGGGCCAGCCTGGCCCAGCTCGGCACGGCGTTCCTGTGCTGCCCCGAGGCGGGCACCAACCGCACCCACCGGCAGGCGCTGCTGGCCGGCGGGTACTGGGCGACCGGCTTCACCCGGGCGTTCACCGGGCGCACCGCCCGCGGCCTGGTCAACGGCTTCTTCCAGGAGTACACCGACGGGGCGCCGGCCGGCTACCCGCACGTGCACCACCTGACCCGGCCACTGCGCACCGCGGCCGCCGAGCAGGGCGACGCCGAGGCGCTGCACCTGTGGGCCGGCGAGGGCTGGCGGCGCATCCGCCCGCTCCCCGCGGCAGAGCTGATGAGCACCCTCGGCGCGGAGGTGGCCGCGGAGCGCGCGCCATGAGCACCTGAGATGTCGATGGTCGCCGCCCCAAACCAGCCAGGAGCACGCCCTGGAAGCCCCGCCCTGGAAGCCCCGCCCTGGAAGCCCGCCCTGGAAGCCGCGGTCGGGAAGCCGCGGTCGGGAAGCCGCGGGTTCGGTGGCTCTGCCAGGGGAGCCGCGGTCGGGATGCCGCGGGCCGGTTGCTCTGCCAGGGGAGCCGCGGTCGGGATGCCGCGGGTTCGGTGGCTCTGCCCAGGGAAGCCTCGGCTCGGGAGCTCGCGCGTCCGGTACTACCCGGCGCCCATGATCGTCGCCGAGTTCTGACGGCTGCAGGCGTCATTTGGGGGCGACGATCACGCCGTCAACGGGTGCCGATCAGCCGGGATGCCGCGGGCCGGTTGCTCTGCCCAGGGAAGCTTGGGCAGCGATGATCACGAAAGGCGGGTGTCCGAGGGGGCTCGCCGGGGGCAGGCAGGTCTGGCGCGGTAGATCGCGGGCGGTACGGCGGGGGCCGGTCGGGCCGCTGACCACGCCGGCTTGTCGGCGGCCCGGCTGGGCTGAGGCTCGGGCGGAGGGGCGGGTTCGGGCGGAGGGGGGTTCAGCCGGGGACTCAGCCGACGACCATCCAGCCGAGGACGGGCGTGGACTGCAGGTAGACCAGGACGCACATCAGCAGCACCAGCAGGATGCTCCACCCGAACACCCGCCGGAACAGCGTGCCCTCCTGGCCGACCAGCCCGGTCGCCGCCGTCCCGATGGCCAGGTTCTGCGGCGAGATCATCTTGCCGAGCACGCCGCCCGAGCTGTTCGCCGCGCCGAAGAGGATCGGCGACGCACCCAGTTGCTGCGCGGCGGTGACCTGCAGGTTGCCGAACAGGGCGTTCGATCCGGCGTCCGTTCCGGTGATCGTCACCCCGAACCATCCGACCACCGGGGCCAGGAAGGCGAAGAAGTCACCGGTCTTCGACAGCCACAGGCCCAGCGTGGTGATCTGCCCGGACAGGTTCATCACGTACGACAGCGCGAACACGCACAGGATCGTGAAGATCGCCCAGCCGAACTGCCGGATCGTCTCGCCGTACGTCCGCAGTCCCTCCCGCAGGTCGATCCGCAGCACCACCAGGGTGAGCAGCCCGGCCAGGAACAGCAGCGTCCCGGTGGCGCCCAGGTAGTTCAGCACGTACGACGTCTTCACCGGGGTGCCCTTCGCGGACACGATGTGCAGTCCGGGCCAGCGGAACTCGTAGGTGCCCTTGGCGAGCAGCTTCTTGATGGCGTCCACCTGCGCGAGCGAGAACAGCGCGATGATGATCGCGTACGGGGCGAACGCCTTCACCACGTCCGCCCGCGAGTCGCCGTCGTCGGTGCCGACCCGCCGGACGAACGCCGGGTCGTCCACCGCGCCACCGGCCACCGCGGGCACCCGCTCCCCTTCGATGCCCGGCTGGCCGGGCTTCCAGACGCGGTTCAGCGCGATGATCGCCCCGGCCGAGACGAGTGCCGCGAAGATGTCGCAGAGCCGGTAGGAGAAGTAGTTCGACAGCGCGAACTGGGTGAGGCCGAACGACAGGCCGGCGGTGAGCGCGGCGGGCCACACCTCACGCAGCGCGCGCCACCCGTCGCTGATCCCGATCAGGATGAACGGGATGAACACCGCCAGGATGGCGACCTGCCGGCCGGCCATCGCGCCGAAGTCGTCCGCGGACAGTTTCGTGGTGGTACCGAGGACCGTGATCGGGTTGCCCAGCCCACCGAACGCGACCGGCGCAGTGTCCGCCACCAGGGCCAGTGCCGCGGCCTTCAGCGGTTTGACACCCAGCGCGATGAGCATGACCGCGCAGATCGCCACCGGGCTGCCGCCGCCGGCCAGCGCCTCCAGCAGCGCGCCGAACGAGAACGCGATCACGATCACCTGTATCCGCCGGTCGTCGCTGATGGCGGCGAACGCCCGGCGCAGCACGGCGAAGTGGCCGGTCTTGACGGTGAGGTTGTAGATCCAGATCGCGTTGAACGTGATCCACAGGATGAGCAGGACGCTCAGCGCGGCACCGTAGAGGCCGGCGTCCACCGCCTGGCCGACCGGCATTCCGTACGTGGCCAGCGCCACGGCGATGGCGACCAGCAGTGCGGCGAGCCCGGCCCAGTGCGCCTTCCAGCGCAGCCCGCCGAGCAGGACCAGCAGGGTGATCAGGGGCAGCGCGGCCAGCAGTGCCGAGGTGGTCAGGCTTCCCGTCGGGTCAAGGTTCTGGGTGTACACGGCACCTCCAGGGGGCGGGGCGCGGAGGCGTACCGGGCGGAGCGAGATGGCCCGCTCCGCCCGGCAGCGCTCGGGAGGCACGTTCTGTTGTATGGAACGATGTTCCGTATAATGGAGCAACATATTCCCACCGCATGACGGACAAGGGAAGGCCCGACGCGATGGAAATCCGCCACCCGACCCATCCGGACCTCATCCGCGGCCTGGGCACCGAGGAACTGCGGGCGCACTACCTGGTGGCGGGCCTGTTCCCGGCCGGCGGCGTCCGGGCGGTGTACAGCCACCACGACCGGACCGTGGTGGCCGGCGTTGCGCCGCAGGTCGGCCAGCCGCTTGCGCTGCCGTCGTACGACCCGCTGCGCTCGGCGTACTTCCTGCAGCGCCGCGAGGCCGGGCTGGTGAACGTGGGCGGCGACGGCACGGTGACCGTCGACGGCGAGGAGTACCCGCTGGGCCACCGGGACTGCCTCTACGTCGGGCGCGGCGCCAGGGAGGTGATCTTCTCCTCGGCCTCCTTGGCTTCCTCGGCCGGCGGCGCGCGGTTCTACCTGGTCTCCGCGCCCGCCCACGAGACCCGCCCGACCCGGCTGGCCCGGCTGGCCGACACCGACGGCGCCAGGCTCGGCGGGCAGGAGGGCGCCAACGACCGGACGATCTACAAGTACATCCACGCGGACGGGATCCGCAGCTGCCAACTCGTGCTCGGGGTGACCGTGCTGAGCCCGGGCAGCATGTGGAACACGATGCCCTGCCACACCCACGACCGCCGTACCGAGATCTACCTGTACTTCGACCTGCCGGCCGACCACCGGGTGGTCCACCTGATGGGCCGCCCGGCCGAGACCCGCAACCTGATCGTGGCGAACGAGCAGGCCGTGATCTCGCCGAGTTGGTCGGTGCACTGCGGCTTCGGTACCGCGAGCTACGCCTTCGTGTGGGCCATGGCCGGGGAGAACCAGGCGTTCGACGACATGGACCAGGTCGCCATCCGGGACATGAAGTGAGCGAGCTTGCGAGCGAACCAATGAGCACAGCAGCCCCCGCGAACGCGGGCGCCGAGCGCCAGCGAGGTGTTCGCGTGAGCGAGCTTGCGAGCGAACCAATGAGCACAGCAGCCCAGCGAACGCGGGCACCGGGCGCCAGCGAGGTGTTCGCGTGAACGGGCTGTTCTCGCTGAAGGGCCGTACCGCGCTGGTCACCGGCGCCCGCCGCGGCATCGGCCGGGCGATCGCGGTGGGCCTGGCGCAGGCCGGCGCCGACCTGCTGCTGGCCGGCCGCACCGCCGACCTGCACGAGACCGCCGCCCTGGTGGCCGAGGCCGGGGGCACCGCCGAGCGGGCGGTGCTCGACCTGGCCGAGCCGGCCGCGGTACCGGCCGCCGCGGCCGGGCTGCTGACCGGCCGCCGCATCGACGTGCTGGTCAACAACGCCGGGGTGATCCGCCGCAGGCCGGCCGTCGAGCTTGAGTACCGGGACTGGCGGCAGGTGCTGGACGTCAACCTGGACGCCGCGTTCCTGCTCAGCCAGGCCTGTGGGCGCCAGATGCTGGGGCGCGGCGAGGGGAAGATCATCACGATCGCGTCGCTGCTGTCGTTCCAGGGCGGGATCAACGTGGTGGCGTACACGGCCAGCAAGCACGCCGTGGCCGGCATGACCAGGGCGCTGGCCAACGAGTGGGGACCGCACGGTATCCAGGTGAACGCGATCGCGCCGGGCTACATCGCCACCGACAACACCCGGCCGCTGCGCGAGGAGCCGGGCCGGGAGGCGGCTATCCGGGAGCGCATCCCGGCCGGCCGCTGGGGGACGCCGGCGGACCTGGTCGGCGCGGCGGTCTTCCTCGCCTGCTCGGCGTCCGACTACGTCAACGGACACGTGCTCGTGGTCGATGGCGGCTGGCTGGCCCGGTAGCGTTGCCGGGCAGATGAGGAGCAACCCGGGAAACGGCAGCGCGATCGAGAAGGTGCTCGCGGTGCTCGAGGCGCTGCCCGAGCACGAGCGGGTGACCGCGATCGCGCAGGCCACCGGGCTGCCCAAGTCAACCGTGCACCGGATCCTGCAGACCCTGGTCGAGCACGAGTTCGCCATGGTCACCGGCGAGGGCAGCTACAGCGGCGGCCCGCGGATCCTGCTGCTGGCCGGCCGGGTGATGAGCAAGTTCAACCCGGCGCAGCACGCCCAGAACGCGCTGCGCCGGCTGCAGGAGGCCGCCGGGCACACCGTGCACTTCGCGCTGCTGGCCGGCGACGAGGCGGTGTACGCGGCCAAGATCGAGGGTGACAAGCCATACCGGATGCCGTCCCGGGTGGGCATGAGCATCCGGTTGCACACCACCGCGATCGGCAAGGCGATCCTGGCCGCGATGCCGGACGAGGAGGTGCTCACCCGGGTCCGCCGGGTCGGGCTGGAGCGCCGCACGCCGAACTCCATCACCGACGGCCGTGCCCTGCTGCGGCACCTGGCCCAGGTACGGGCCCGCGGCTATGCCCTCGACGAGGAGGAGAACGAGGCCGGTATCCGGTGCCTCGGCGCCGCGGTGTTCGACCAGACCGGCCGCGTCGTCGGCGGGGTGAGCGTGTCGGTGCTCGCCCTGGAGGTCTCCACGCCGCTGGACGGCTACGCACCGGCCGTGCTCGCGGCGGCCAGAGACATCTCGGCCTCGCTCGGCGCCCCGGCCGCCCCGGCGCCCCCGGCCGCCCCGGCCGCAGCGGCCCCAGCGGGCCGCAGTGGCCGTGCGACCGCGATAGACATCGGATGACCCGAGCGCAAGCCGGGACATCGTGACCTCACTCGTTCGTGTCCGCTATTGACTCATCCGACCTTTCGCTCCTAGCCTGCGGCCAACCGGGGGTGACAAGACCGTTGGCGAGTGGCGAGGTGGTCCCCCAATGAGGTCGTCCTGGCAGTCCGAAGGCCGGCCGGCGCCCGCGCCGGCGACCGCACGGTTCCGCAGCGTCTGGTTACGCGTCCTGGCTGTGGCGAGCGTGCTCGCGGCCACCGCGGGCCTGGACGTGAGCATGTCCGGCCCGGCCGGCGCCGCCCCGCAGGTGTTCAACGTGCGGGACTTCGGCGCGACCGGAAACGGCAGCACCAACGACACGGGCGCGATCAACCGCGCGATCACGGCGGCCAACGCGGCGGCCGATGGCGGGATCGTGGAGTTCCCCTCGGGCACGTACCGGTCGGCTAACTCGATCCACATGAAGAGCAACGTCACGCTGCAACTCGACAGCGGCTCGACGATCCTGGGCTCCGGCGCGGACACCTACGACGCGGCCGAGCCGAACCCGTTCGACGCCTTCCAGGACTTCGGGCACAGCCACTTCCACGACGCCATGCTCTGGGGCGACCGGCTGACCAACATCGGCTTCGTCGGCTCCGGCACGATCGACGGCGGCGGCAACCTCATCACCGGCAACCCCGGCTCCGGCGAGGCCGACAAGATCATCTCGCTGACCCGGTGCAACGGACTGACCATGAGCGGGATCAGGCTGCGCCGCGGCGGCCACTTCGCCGCGCTGATCAACGGCTGCACCAACGTCACCTCCGACCGCCTGACCGTGGACACGGCCAGCGACCGGGACGGCTGGAACGTCATCAGCACCACGAACGTGACCATCACCAACGCCAACATCATGGCCAATGACGACGCGCTGGCGTTCAAGAGCGACTACGCCCTGGGCGCCAAGCTGCCGAACGGGCACGTCACCGTCACCGACTCGCACCTGTCCGCGGGCTGCTGCAACGCGCTGATGTTCGGCTCGGAGACCTGCGGCGACTTCACCGACTACAACTTCTCCCGGATCAACATCACCGGGGCGAACAAGTCCGGGCTGGGCATGGTCTCGATGGACGGCGCGGTCATCTCCGACGTCCACTACCGCGACATCACCATGACCGGGGTGAGCTCGCCGATCATGCAGAAGATCGGCACCCGGCGGCGCTGTGGCAACGACCCCGGCATCGGCCACATCGGCAACATCACCTACGACAACGTCACCGGCACCGGCAAGAGCAGCCCGCAGTACAGCCCGACGCTGTGGGGCGAGTCCGGCAGCAACCGGATCGACGGCGTCACGTTCACCAACGTCAACCTGACCGTGCCCGGCGGCAGCGGCACCATGAGCACCGGCGTGCCGAGCAACGACCCGAACAACTACAACCCGAACAGCATCGGCACCCGCCCGGCGTACGGCTGGTACATCCACAACGCCAACAACATCCGCTTCTTCGACAGCTCGGTGCGGTTCCAGAACAACGACGGCCGACCCGCGGTCATCGCCAACGCCGGCAGCACGGTGCAGTTCGACGGGTTCACCGCGCAGCGCGGCACCAGCAGCCCGTACGACATGGGCTTCCAGACCGTCTCGGGGTACTGCGTGGCGAACAGCCAGAACACCGGCGGCGGTGCGCTGCGGGTGAGCGCGTCCAACTCGACGCAGGACTGCTCGGGCGGCGGGCCCGGCCCCGGGCCGGTCGTGGTGACCAGCGAGGCGGAGACCGGCACCGTCACCACGCCGATGGTCCTGGCCACCGACCCGGCCGCCTCCGCCGGCCAGTACGTCTGGGTCCCGTCCGGGAGCACCCAGAGCACGCCGTCGACCACCGGCTCGACCACGGTGAACTTCAGCCTCCCGGACGCCGGCAGCTACCGGGTCTGGGGCCGCGTCATCGCGCCTGCCGACACCAACGACTCGTTCTGGGTGCGGGTGGACGGCGGCAGCTGGATCCAGTGGAACAACATCCCGTTGGGCACCGCCTGGCACTGGGACGACGTGCACGACGCGGGCGGCGTCATCACCTTCGGCCTGCTCGCCGGCCAGCACACCGTCACCTTCGCCTACCGGGAGACCGGCACCCGGCTGGACCGCGTGCTGATCACCAACGTGACGAGCCTGGTGCCGACCGACGGACCGCCGCCGGGCGCGACCCGGTACGAGGCGGAGAACGCCACGATCTCGCAGGGCGTGGTCGAGTCCAACTGGGCCGGCTTCAGCGGTACCGGGTTCGTCAACGGCGACAACGTCGTGGGCAGTTCGGTGGAGTGGACGGTGAGCGCCGCCGCGGCCGGACCGGCGGACGTGACACTCAACTTCGCCAACGGCACCACGGTCAGCCGGCCGATGGACATCACGGTGAACGGCACCCTGGTCGCCGCCGGCGTGGTCTTCCCGCCCACCGGTGCCTGGACGACCTGGCAGAGCAACACAATCACGCTGCCACTGTCCGCGGGCGCCAACACCATCAAGCTGACCGCCACGACGGTCAACGGCGGACCGAACCTGGACTACCTCCAGATCTAGGCTTCCGCCTACCCCTCAGGCCTATCCCCTCAGGCCCCACCACCGGAGGACCCATGAAACCCACCGGACCAGGCCGGCGCAGGTGGCTGTCGCTGGCCGCCGCGACCTGCGCCGTGGTCGCCGGGATCGCGGTACCGTCGCACTCCGCCGGCGCCGCGACCACCAGGTACGAGGCGGAGAACGCCACCATCTCGCAGGGCGTGGTGGAGTCCAACCACCTCGGCTTCAGCGGCACCGGGTTCGTCAACTACGACAACCTCGTCGGCAGCTACGTGCAGTGGACGGTCAGCGTGCCGGCCGCCGGCCCCGTCTCGGTGGCGTTCCGGTACGCCAACGGCACCACAACGAACCGCCCGATGGACATCAGGGTGAACGGGTCGCTGGTGGTCACCGGCAAGGCGTTCAACGGCACCGGCAACTGGGACACCTGGGCGACCACCTCGGTGACGGTCACCCTGAACGGCGGTACCAACACCATCCGCGCCACCGCCACCACCTCCAACGGCGGTCCCAACGTCGACTACATCAACGTCACCGACCGGCCGGCGGTCATGGCGGTCGCGCCGTACGAGTACTTCGGCTGGGGCAGCCCGCAGGACCCGACCACCGTGATGTCCTCGACCGGGATCAAGTGGTTCACCCTCGCGTTCATGCTGTCCGACGGCACCTGCAACCCCCTCTGGGACGGCAACCGGCCGCTCACCGGCGGCATGGACCAGTCGAAGATCAACGCGATCCGGGGGGCCGGCGGCGACGTGATCGTCTCCTTCGGCGGCTGGAGCGGCACCAAGCTCGGCGAGCGCTGCACGTCCGCGACCGCGCTGGCCGGGGCGTACCAGCGGGTCATCAACGCCTACGGGCTGAAGGCGATCGACATCGACATCGAGAACACCGAGTGGGCCAGCAGTACCGTGCGGCAGCGGGTCATCGACGCGCTGAAGATCATCAAGGCCAACAATGTGGGCATCAAGACGTACATCACCTTCGGCACCACGCCCACCGGGCCGGACTCGACCGGTCGGGACATGATCAACAGGGGCGCCGCCGGCGGCCTGAACAACGACGGCTGGACGATCATGCCGTTCGACTTCGGCGGGCACAGCGGCACGATGGGGCAGGCATCGGTGGCCGCCGCCGAGGGTCTGAAGAGCGCGGTGAAGAGTGCGTACGGGTACACCGACAGCGTCGCGTACTCCAAGATCGGCATCTCGTCCATGAACGGCAAGACCGACGAGTCCGACGAGATCGTCACCCTCACCGATTTCCAGACGATCCTTTCCTACGCCCAGCAGCACCACATCGCGCGGCTGACGTTCTGGTCGATCAACCGGGACCGGCAGTGCGCCAGCGGGCTGACCGCCGACTCGTGCAGCGGCGTGTCCCAGTCGCCGTACGCGTACACCAAGATCATCGTCCAGTACGCCGGCTGAGGGAGGAACCATGCGACTGAGCAGATGGCGGTCCCGACCGGCCCTGGCCGTCCTCGCCGCCGGGTCGCTGGTGGCGGCCGTGTCGGTGGCCCTGTCCACGCCCGCGTCGGCGGCACCGGTCCGCTATGAGGCGGAGAACGCCACGATCTCGCAGGGCGTGGTGGAGTCCAACCACCTCGGGTTCAGCGGGACCGGGTTCGTCAACGGCGACAACGTCGTCGGTAGCTACACCGAATGGACCGTCAACGCGGCCAGCGCCGGCAGCTTCACGCTGGCGATCCGGTACGCCAACGGCACCACCACCAACCGCCCGGCGGACATCGCGGTGAACGGCAGCGTGGTGGCGTCCGGGACAGCGTTCAACGGCACCGGGAACTGGGACACCTGGGCGACCAAGTCGCTGACGGCGTCGCTGGTCGCGGGCGTCAACACCGTCCGGGTCACCGCCACCACGATCAACGGCCCGCCCAACCTCGACTTCCTCGACCTGGAGGCGGTGCCGACCGCCGCGGAGTACCAGGCGGAGAACGCGTTCATCTTCCAGGGCGTGGTGGCCACCAACCACCTCGGGTTCACCGGCACCGGGTTCGTCGACTACACCAACGTGGCCGGCAGCTACGTGCAGTGGACGGTCAACGCCGACACCGCCGGCACGTTCACGCTGGCCATCCGGTACGCCAACGGCACCACCACGAACCGGCCGATGGACATCGCCGTCAACGGGTCGGTGGTGGCGGCCGGCAAGGCGTTCAACGGCACCGGCAACTGGGACACCTGGGCCACCGCGAGCGTCACGGCGACCCTGAACGCCGGCAGCAACACCGTGCGGGCGACCGCCACCACGGCCAACGGCGGCCCGAACGTCGACAAGCTGACGGTGACGCGGGGTGGCACCAGCGGGCCGGCGGTGCCGTTCGGCAGCCACCAGTTCCAGTACATCGCCGGGACGCTGCGGCCCACCGGCTCGGTGTCCACAGTGGACAGTCAGGTGGTCAACTACTACAACCGGTGGAAGGCCGCGTTCGTCAAGCAGAACTGCGGCAACGGCTGGTACGAGATCATCTCGCCGGACGCCGACCACCCGTACGTGGCCGAGGCGCAGGGCTACGGCATGGTCATCATCGCGACCATGGCCGGCGCGGACTCCAACGCGCGGACCATGTTCGACGGGATGGTCAAGTACATGCTGGCGCACCCGTCGGTGCACAACTCCGACCTGCTGGCCGCCGAGCAGGACTCCACCTGCCAGAGCGTCAACGGGACGGACTCGGCGACCGACGGAGACCTCGACGTGGCGTACGGCCTGCTGCTGGCGGACCGGCAGTGGGGCAGCGCGGGCACCTACGACTACCGGCAACTCGCCATCCGACACATCAACGCGATCAAGGCCAACGAGGTCAACTCGACCACCCACCTGCTGCGGCTGGGCGACTGGAGCATGTGCTGCGACAGCCTGTACTGGACCACCCGGCCGTCCGACTACATGCTCGACCACATGCGGACGTTCCGGGCCGTGACCGGTGACGGCGCCTGGGACACCATCATCGGCGCACACCAGAGCCTGATCACCAACATGCAGAACCAGTACGCACCCGGCACCGGGCTGCTGCCCGACTTCGTGGTGACCACCGACACCACCCCGAAGCCGGCACCCGGCCAGGTGCTGGAGGACCCGAACGACGGCAGGTACTGGTGGAACTCCTGCCGCACCCCGTGGCGGATCGGCACCGACGGGATCACCAGCGGCAACTCCGCCTCGCTCGCGTCCGCCCGGAAGATGAACTCGTGGATCAGGTCCAAGACGGGAGGCAACCCCGACAGCATCGCGGTCGGCTACACGCTGTCCGGCTCGGCCATCTCCTCCGGCAGCGAGCCCGCCTTCTTCGCCCCGTTCGCGGTGGCCGCGACCACCGACGCGGGCAGCCAGGCGTGGCTGGACGCGCTGTGGACCAAGATGGTCAACACGTCCTTCACCAGCACCGACTACTACTCGACCAGCATCCAGCTGCAGGTAATGATCATCGTCAGCGGGAACTACTGGATACCGTGACCCGACGCGGTGGCCCGGCGCCGCCGGGCCACACCGCGCGGGCAAGGCGACGTGAGCGCCGGCAACGGTCGGCCGCCGCCGCGGCGTCTGGCACGATCTGCTGGATGAGCCACGCTGCGCCCGTCCACGCCGAGAACCGCGCCCGCAGGACCCACGTGTCGGCCGCTGTGGTGGCTCTCGGGGCTGTCGGGCTCGCCCTGGGTGCGCCGCGCTTCGGTGACGCCGGCTGGCTGGCGGCGGTTGCGGCGATGCAGGCGCTGCTGGTCTGGGCCTGGGTGATGGGCACCGCGATCCCCGGCCGCTGGGGCGGGCTGCTGCTCGGTGCCGGCTCGGGCGCCGCGGCGGACGCGCTGCTGCTGCGCAACGCGCACGACGGGCTGACCCCGCTGCTGACCGTCTTCGGGCTGCTCTTCCCGGCGCTGCTCCTGCACCAGTTGGCCCGCGGGGTGGTGCGCACCAGGCTGACCGAGTCGCTGTCCGGCATCGCTGCGGGGTGCGTGGCGGTGGTGGCCCTGGCCGGCTACCTCGAGCTGCGCCAGGATGCCGGCGCGGTGGCCGCCGCCAGCCTGCTGGCCGCCGCCGCGGCGCTGGTCGCCGGCCGCACGCTGGACGCGCTGCGCCCGGAGCAGGTGTTCGCCGACGGCGTCTTCCACGGGTTGCTCGGGGTGGCCGGCGCCGTGGTCGCCGGCGCCGCGGTCGCGGCGGCGCGACTGCTCGGCGAGCCGGTGTCCACCGTGGGGGCGGTGCTGCTGGGCGCTTGTGTTGGGGCTACGGTCGCTCTGGTCGCCGTCGGGGCCGCGTACGTGGCCGTGACGGTGCGCCCGCGCCGGACGCCGTTCGCCCCGTTAACGCTTCCGGTGCTGAAGGTGCTCCTGCCGCTCGCGGTCACCGCGCCGGTGGCCTACCTGCTCGGACTGGTGGTGACTGGTTAATTGCCGCGCGGAGTGCGGATCATGCTGATCCTCCTCGGAGTGCTGCTCGCCCTGGCCCTCGTGGCGGACCGGGTCGCGGTCCGGGTCGCCCAGTCCGCGGTGGCCACCCGGATGCAGAGCGACCTGAAGCTGCCCGACAAGCCGGCGGTCAGGGTGCACGGCTTCCCGTTCCTCACCCAACTCTTCGGCGGGCGGTACGACGATGTCGAGGTGACCGCGCGCGGGGTGACCGCGCAGCAGTTCACCGACCTGACCGTGTACGCGAAACTGCGCGGCCTGCACGTGCCGTTCTCGGAGGTGGTCAGCGGCCAGATCGACGAGGTGCCGGTGGACCACGTGCAGGGCAGCGTCGACCTGCCCTACGACCAGATCGCCAAGGCGACGAACATCCCGGGGCTGTCGCTGAGCGCCAGCGGCGACAGCGTGCGGGTGGCCGGCACGCTGACCGTGTTCGGGCAGACGTTCTCGGCGAGCGCGCACGCCCGGGCCGAGGTACGGGACGGCACCGTGATCGTGACCGCCGACCACGCACAGGTGCTCGGGGTGCGACTGCCCAACGCGGCGCTGGCGCTGGTGGAGCGCGGGCTGTCGTTCGCGCTGCCGGTGCGGAACCTGCCGTTCGGGCTGCGGCTGACCGGGGTGCAGGTGGGCGCCACCGACCTGAAGGTGTCGGCGGAGGCGGACCACGTGGTGCTGCGCAAGGGAGAGATCCCGACCGGCCGGTGAGGCAGGGCGCCGCGAAACCGGCTGATGAGAGCAGGGGGCCGCGGAACGGCTGGTGAGGAAGGCGCCGCGGAACCGGCCGGTGAGCCGGGGACCCGCCTCCGCCCCCGGCTACCGGCCCGGCCGGGCTACTTGACCACGAGCGTGCCGTGCATGCTCGAGTGGTACTTGCAGATGATGTCGTACGTGCCCGCGGTGGTCGGCGCGGTGAACGTGGACGTCCCGTTGCCCTCGACGTCGGAGTCGAACAGGCTCCTGTCCTTGCCCGAGGTCACCGAGTGCACCGGGCTGTCCTTGTTCACCACCTTGACGGTCGCCCCCGGCGAGATCGACGCCGGGACGGTGTACTGGAAGCCCTGAATGTCGATCTCGGCTTCGCCGCCTCCGCCTGCCGTGCTGGTCGGCGCCGCGGTGGTGCCGGGGGCCGTGGTGGCGCCCGTACCGCCGGAGTTGTTCGAGGACCCGCAGGCGGCGACCAGCAGGGCCAGCGCCGCGACCGCTGCCAGGCGCGGAAGTTCTCTCATATGGACGGACACGGGAGGTAGCGGGGAATGGTTCAGCCGGCCCGCGAGGTTGGGCCGGACATGACCGGAGCGGTGGCGGTGGTGCTCGTGCTGGTCGGCGCGACCGCCTTCGGGTTGGCCTGGCGGCGTCGCTCCGGCCGGATCCGCAACGTCGCGACGCCTCTGGACGGGATCGCCTCCGGCGGGACCGGCCCCGACGCCCGGGCGCTGGCCGGCCTCGGGGTCGACCCGGGGGCCGCGCCGGTGACCCTGGTGCAGTTCTCCTCGGCGTTCTGCGCGCCGTGCCGGGCCACCCGCCGGGTGCTGGCCGAGGTGGTCACCATGCTGCCCGCGGTACGCCACCTGGAGGTGGACGCCGAGCGGCACCTGGACGCGGTGCGCGCGCTCGACATCCGGCGTACGCCCACCGTGCTCGTGGTGGACGGCGCCGGCCGGATCGTGCGGCGGGCCAGCGGGCAGCCGCGCAAGGCCGACGTGATCGCGGCCGTCGCCCCCTACCTGGATGCCGCCTCGCCATGAGCCCTGCGGGACGTGACCGTGCGGACCCCGCGCCTCACCCTGGGCGCACCGTGACAGTGCTGTTACCGTGGTGGCCATGGGCACGCTGCTGACATGCCGCCGCGCGGTGGACTACTGCCGCGTCGACAGCTGCCTGTGTCGCCGCTCCTGAGTAGGGCGGCCGCTTCCCGCTAGATGCCCGCGGTGCCGGTCGCCCTGACGCCTCTCACCCCCCGTGACCGTCAGGAGCTGATCATCATGGACGTGGACCCGCGTGGCCTCCGCTTCGCGGCGTGGGTCACCACGGTGGTGCTCGCCGTCGTGTTAGCGACCGGAAGCGCCTGGCTGGCCGCCGCGCAGACCCTGGTCTTCGCTGTCGGCGCGTTCGCTGGGCTGCGGTTCGCCCCGTACGGCGTGCTGTACCGCTACCTCGTCGCGCCCCGCCTCGGCCCACCGGCCGAGCTCGAACCGGCGGCGCCGCCGCGGTTCGCGCAGGGCGTCGGCTTCGTCTTCGGCCTGGTCGGCGCCGTCGGCTACGCCACGGGCGTGAGCGCGCTCGGGGTGGTCGCCATCGGGCTCGCGCTCGCCGCGGCCTTCCTCAACGCGGCCTTCGGCTTCTGCCTGGGCTGCGAGATGTACCTGCTGATCCGACGATTCACCGCCAAGAGCCGCAAGGGAGTTAACGCATGAGCCGCGACGACGTACTCGTCACCGCCGACTGGGCCGAGCAGAACCTGAACACGCCGGGCGTGGTCCTGGTCGAGGTGGACGAGGACACCACGGCGTACGACAAGGGCCACATACCCGGCGCGATCAAGCTGGACTGGAAGACCGACCTGCAGGACCCGGTGCGCCGCGACTTCGTCGGCAGGGAGCAGTTCGAGGCACTGCTGTCCGAGCGCGGAGTTGCCACCGACGATGTGGTGGTCCTGTACGGCGGCAACAACAACTGGTTCGCCGCCTACGCGTACTGGTACTTCAAGCTGTACGGCCACGACCAGGTGAAGCTGCTCGACGGCGGACGCAAGAAATGGGAGCTGGACTCCCGCCCGCTGTCCGAGGAGCCGGTCAGCCGGGAGAAGACCCAGTACACCGCGCAGGACCAGGACACCTCGATCCGGGCGTTCCGCGACGAGGTGGTGGCCGCGATCGGCAAGAAGAACCTGGTGGATGTGCGCAGCCCGGACGAGTTCTCCGGCCGGCTGCTGGCCCCGGCTCACCTGCCGCAGGAGCAGTCGCAGCGCGCCGGCCACATCCCGACCGCGATCAACGTGCCGTGGAGCAAGGCGGCCTACGAGGACGGCACGTTCAGGTCCGACCAGGAGCTGCGCGAGCTCTACGCGGCGGAGGGTCTCGACGACGGCAAGGACACCATCGCGTACTGCCGGATCGGCGAGCGCTCCTCGCACACCTGGTTCGCACTGCACGAGTTGCTCGGCCACCGCAACGTGAAGAACTACGACGGCTCGTGGACCGAGTACGGCTCGCTGGTCGGCGTGCCGATCGAGAAGGACGTCTGATGTGCGGAGCGCCCGCGCAGGGCAGTGGTCTGGAAGGGGTTGACGTGGCCAAGGAGACAGTGATCCAGGGGCAGGTTGTCCGCGACGGCACACCGGTGCCGGCCGCGTACGTCCGGCTGCTGGACTCAACCGGCGAGTTCACCGCGGAGGTGGTCACCAGCGCGACCGGCGACTTCCGGTTCTTCGCCGCGCCCGGCACCTGGACGCTGCGGGCCCTCGCCCCGGGCAGCACCGGGGAGCGGACAGTGGCCGCCGACACCGGCCTGAACAACCTGCAGGTGGAGCTCGTCACCGCCTGATCGGAGCTGATCGGGCCTGATCGGGCCTGACCGCCTGATCGGGCCTGACCGGGCGTGCGCGGGTCATGGACCCGCGGGTGCGGATGTCGGCCTCCGTGATGCGCGGGTACCAGAGATTCACCCGGCCTGCGGTGAGTTCACCCGTCTGCCGTAACGTACTGTCGGCTACATGCAGTAACAATGCAGGTGCGCGTGGCGATCGAGGACGGGGGAGAGTGCGGCCCACCATGACCCCGTAGGCCGTGCGTCGCGCTCACGATCGCCACGCCACAAACACCTTCGAGAGCCCCGACCCGGGATGCCCCGCCCGGCACCCGGTGCGGGGCGTCACGTCGCCGCCCCGCTCCCGGCGCGCCGGCCGAGGGACGGCGGCCGGCCGCTCCGGCGCCGGTTGAGCGCTCCGCCGGACCGGGCGGGTCGCGCTCAGTACACGAGGGCCTGCGCGCCGTCGGCCAGCGCCTCCTCGACGAACTGTTGCGCGCCGGCGATCCGCACGCCGGGCAGCACGTCCGCCTCGGCGATCCGCCGCCGCGCCGCGCACTGGGTGCACAGCGTGAGCGTGCCGCCGGCCAGCACCGCGTCCCGCAGGTCGGCCAGCGGCGCGGAGTGCGGCAGCACGAACGTCTCGGCCCGGCCGGCCAGCGCGTACCAGCTCGCCTCGCCGGTCAGCCACAGCGACACCGGTAACCCGGACGCGACGGCCACCGCCGCGACCGTGAACGCCTGCGCGCACCGCTCCGGAGCGTCCGCACCCGCGGTGACCTTGACGACGAGGCTGCGTGCCATGGCTGCAAATCTAGGCGAGGGCACAAGGGGACGGCGGCGGCCGACCGGTATGGTCGCAGGCGTGCTGGAGACGGTGTTCCTGATCCTGCTGGCGGCGGCCTTCGGGCTGGTCGCCTCGGCGTCGATGTACGCGGCGTACCGGCTGTTCCGGGGCGGCTTGCACTGAGCATGGACGAGCTGCCCATCGCCGAGGAGACCACGGACCTGCGCGTGGGTCCCGAGCTGCACCCGTCGCTGCTGCCGTTCCTGCCGCTGGTCGGGGTGTGGCGCGGCACCGGCCAGGGTGGGTACCCGACGCTGGAGGCCGACTTCGAGTACGGCCAGCAGGTGCGGTTCGCGCACGACGGCCGGCCGTTCCTGAGCTACGAGGCGAGGAGCTGGCTCATCGGCCCGGACGGCGAGGTGATCCGCCCGGCGGCGCGCGAGGTGGGCTGGTGGCGCCCTGGCGACGGCACCACGTTCGAGGTGCTGCTGGCGCACCCCACCGGGTTCGTGGAGATCTACTACGGCACCTCGAAGACCACCACCCAGTGGGAGCTGTCCACCGACCTGGTGGCCCGTACCCACACCGCCAAGGAGGTGACCGGCAACCACCGGCTGTACGGCATCGTCGAGGGCGACCTGCTGTACGCGGTGGACATGGCCGCGGTGGGCCAGCCGCTGCAGCCGCACCTGTCCGCCCGGCTGTCCCGGGTCGCCGGATAGGGCGTCCTGTGGATCTTGGTGGATGCAGGGGCCGCCGAAGATCCACCGGAGACTTCCTGGTGGGTCGGGCCGTGCTCTGCGTGCTGGTCGTGGTCGGCCTGGCGGGGGCGGCCGGGTGCGAGCGCGGCAGGCCGGCCGCGGCGCCCAATGCCACCCCGACCCCGACGGCGACCACCACCACGCCGGTCGGCCCCGGCCCGACGCCGACCGAGTCGGTGGCGACCGGCTCGGTGACGCCGACCCCCACCGGCACCCCGCTGCGGCTGACCGACGACCAGGCCGCCGAGTTGCTGGTTGCTCCGACCGACCTGCCGGACCTGTACCAGGTGGACCCGTACGTGAGCCCGGACACCAGGGTGGGCCTGCCGCCCGGCTGCCCGGTGCTGGACGCGTTCGGCGCCGCGTTGAAGGCAGCGCCGGTGCGGGCCGCCCGCGGCTTCCTCGGCGGCCCGGTCGGCCCGTTCCTGGAGGAGCGGGTCGCGGTGCTGGCCGGAACCGCGGCCGACGTGGTGGGCCGGTTCGCCGGGGTGACCACCGCGTGCCGCAGCTTCGACAGCAGGGACGCCGACGGCACCCGGGTGCGGTTCGCCGTGACGGCTCTGGCGTTCCCCGGCGCGGCCGACCAGTCGGTGGCCGTGACCTTGACCGGTCGCCCGTCCCAGTCCGGCGTGCTGGTCACCGAGGTGGTGGCGGTGCGCCGCGGGGACGTGGTGCTGGTGTTCGTGCACAGCGGGCTGGACCGGCTCGACCCGGCGGTGCTGCAGGCGGGGTTGGACCGTGCGGTGCAGACGCTGGCCAGCTTCTGACCGGGCCGGGAACAGGACGACCCCCGGGCGTGCTCCGCACGGTACGGGGTACCGCGAGGGCCGGCTGGACTCTGCCGGCGGCCCGGGGGTCGGGTGACTGCCGTGGTTTACGCGCGCCGCAATCCACAACGGCGTGCCGATCATGGAAAGCAGCTAGCGGACAGCCACCTCACGAGTCCTATGACTATTCAACGCAGGACCACCTCCTTTCTCGTGTACCAGGCACGCTACGTGCTGCGGGGAGGCTCCGGCAACGACTTTCGTGCCATCTCCGGCAGACCGAGCGCCCGGCGCAGCACGGAGGTCAGCGGGCCGCCCGGGCAGGACCGCCCGTCCAGGCTGAGCACCGGCGCGAGCCGCCGCACGCTCGACACCAGCCACACCCCGTCGGCGGCGTGCAGGTCCTCCAGCCGGGCCGGGCCGATCGTGGTCGGGATGCCGTCGACGGCCCCGAACAACTCCCGCACGGTGATCCCGTCCAGGATCGGCTCGGTGGCCGGCACCGTGTGCAGCGTGCCGCCGGCCGCCCACACCACGGTCGAGGTGGGCCCCTCCAGCACGTGGCCGTCGATGCTGGTGAATACCACGTCGTCGGCGCCCTTCGCCTCGGCGTACCGCACCGAGGCCATGTTCACCGCGTACGACAACGCCTTGACGCCGGCCAGCAGCCATGGCGCGGCGGCCGGCAGGTCCGACGGCATGCCCCGGGACAGCGACAGCACGTGCACGCCCTCGGCGCGCTGCCGCAGCACCTTGGCGCCCAGCGCGCTGACCATGGCTAACCCGGTGGGCGGGCCGCCGTCCTCGGGGCCGCGGGTCAGGACCAGGCGCAGGACCGCCTCGCCCGGCCGGCCCCAGGCCCGGACCACCTCGCCGGCCAGCGCCCGCCACGCGTCCAGGTCGGGGGCGGGCAGGTCGAGCCGGGCGGCCGAGGCGGCCAGCCGCCCCAGGTGCGCGTCCAGCCACACCACGTCGCCGTCCCGGACCAGCGCCGACTCGAAGCAGCCGTCGCCGCGCAGCAGGCCGAGGTCGTCGGCCCGGACCAGCGGCGCCGCCGCGTCGGCGAGCCCGGCGCCCAGCATCCCCACCACCCGTTCGCCCACGGCACCGACCCTACCCAGCGGCATATCATCGGCTGATGGCCGGCGCCGAGCTCCAGCGCGAACTGCGCGCACGGGGCTACCGCCTGACCCCGCAGCGCCAACTCGTGCTGGACGCGGTGCGCCGGCTGGGCCACTCGACGCCGGACCGGCTGGCCACCGAGGTGCAGCGCACCGCACCGTCGGTCAACATCACCACGATCTACCGCACCCTGGAGCTGCTCGAGCAGCTCGGCCTGGTCCGGCACACCCACCTCGACCACGGCGCCCCGACGTACCACCCGGCCGAGGATGAACACCTGCACCTTGTCTGCCGCAGTTGCGGTGACGTGGTGGAGGAGTCCACCGGGTTGGTCGCCGACCTGGTGCAGCGGCTCGCTGCGGAGCGCGGCTTCGCGGTGGACGTCGGGCACATCACATTCTTCGGGAAGTGTGCAGAGTGCCGGACCTGACCTCCCCGCTGCTGCGGCTGCCCGGCGCGGTGGCCGGCGACGGCATCGACGCACCTGTCGCGGCCCACTACGGCGACCCGGTGCGCGAGCAGCGTGCCCTGGCCGGTACCGCCGGCTGGGTGGACCGCAGCCACCGCGGCGTCGTGGCCGTACCGGGATCGGACCGGCTGACCTGGCTGCACGACGTGACCAGCCAGCACCTGCGGGACCGCGGCGACGGCGACGGCACCGAGGCGTTGGTGCTCTCCCCGCACGGCCACGTCGAACACCACGCCGTGGTGGCCGAGCTGGGCGGCACCACGTGGCTGGACGTCGAGCCGGGCACCGCCGCGGGCCTGCTGGCGTACCTGGACTCGATGCGCTTCCTGCTCCGGGTCGAGCCGCGCGACGCCACCGCGGACTGGGCGGTGCTGACGCTGGCCGGCCCGCGGACCGCCGACGTGCTGGCGGCCGTCGGGGTGGCCGAGCCGCTGGCGCCGTACCGGATCGCGAGCCTGGCCGGCGGCGGCTGGGTGCGCCGGATGCCGCCGCTGGGCCCGCGCGAGGCGGGCGGCGCCGACGCCGCCGACCTGGTGGTGCCGCGCGCGCTGCTGGCCGAGGTGGCCGACCGGCTGACCGGCGCCGGCGCCGTCCCGGCCGGTCTGTGGGCGTACGACGCGCTGCGGGTGGAGGCCCGCCGGCCGCGCCTCGGCGTGGACACCGACCACCGCACGCTGCCCCACGAGGTGGGCTGGATCGGGGTGGCCGTGCACCTGGACAAGGGTTGCTACCGCGGCCAGGAGACGGTCGCCCGGGTGCACAACCTCGGGCAGCCGCCGCGCCGGATGGTGCTGCTGCATCTGTCCGGCGAGTCGGAGGAGCTGCCCGCGCCGGGCACCGCCGTCGAGTCGGGCGGCCGCACGGTCGGTCGGCTGGGCACCGCCGTGCGGCACCACGAGCTGGGCCAGATCGCGCTCGCCCTGGTCAAGCGGAACGTGGCCGACGACGCGGCGCTGTCCGTGCCGGGCGGGACCGCGGCGATCGACCCCGACCCGGCGGCCGCGGCGGCTGCGGCGGCCGGCTCCGGAGCCGGCCGGACGGCCCGCCGCTCGCTGGCGCGGTCTGACACCATGCGCCCATGACCTCCACGCTTCTCACGGTCGCGCCCACCGGTGCGGAGACCGCGAAGTCGGACGCGCCCGCGCTGCCGGTCACCATCGACGAGTTGGTGCGTACCGCCAAGGACTGCGAGCAGCTCGGCGCCAGCGTGATCCACGTCCACATCCGCGACGACGACGCCCAGCCGACCCTCGATCTGGCCCGGCTGAAGGACACCGTGGGCGCGCTGCGTGCGGCGACCGACCTCATCGTCCAGGTCTCCAGCGGCGGCGCGGTGACCGACAGCGAGGAGGACCGGCTACGCGTGCTCGAGTCCGACCCGGACGCCGCGAGCTGCTCGATGGGCACGGTGAACTTCGGCCGCGACGTCTTCCTCAACCGGTGGGAGTTCATCGTCGAGCTGCACACCCGGATGCAGGAGCGGCAGGTCGTCCCGGAGTACGAGATCTTCGACCTGGGCCAGCTCGCCACGCTGGCCCGGCTGCTGGACAAGCACGACCTGCCGTACGGGGGGCACGTGCACTGCGACTTCGTGATGGGCGTACCGGGCGGCATGCCCGGCAACGCGCACGCGCTGGTGGCCGCGGTGCAGGCGCTGCCGGCCGGCTCCACGTTCGCCGCCACCGGGGTCGGCCGGACCAGCCTGCCGGTGATGCTGGCGGCGCTTTCCGCCGGTGGGCACCTGCGGGTCGGCATGGAGGACACCCTGACGTACGCGCGGGGCGAGCCGGTGCGGGACAACGCCCAGCTCGTGGCGCGCGCCGCCGGGCTGGCCAGAATCGCGCAGCGGCCACCCATGCCGGTGGCGGAGGCGCGCGCGCTGCTCGGGGTGAAGGACCGCCGGTGCTAGGTACGCGCAGGGCGCTGGCGCGCCGCCGCGCCGGTCGGCTGGGTCCAGAACGCTGGAGCAGCCACCCGGCATGGGGCGCTGCGCCCGGGGGGTTCCCCCACGTGAGCCGCGCCGGTCGGCTGGGTCCAGAGCACCGGATCAGCCACCCGGCATGGGCCACCCGCCCCGGGGGTTGCCCGCAATGAGCCGGCCGGCCCCCGGGTGTGTCCGGTGAACCCGCCCAACGGCGTCGACCTGGTAGACGTCGTCCGTTCCGGCGAGGTGGAGAGCGTGCACCGCGGGTCGCTGGTGGTGCTCGGCATGGACGGCGGGGTGCTGGTCAAGGTCGGGGTGCCGGACCAGCCGTGCTTCCCGCGCTCGTCCAACAAGCCGCTGCAGGCCGTCGGCATGGTGCGCTGCGGACTCGACCTGGACGGCCCGGACCTGGCGCTGGCCGCCGCGAGCCACTCCGGCGAGCCGGTGCACGTCAACCGGGTGCGCGGCCTGCTCACCTCCCACGGCCTGCCGGAGAGCGCGCTGGGCTGCCCGCCGGACTACCCGCTGTCGGAGGATGCCCGCACCACGCTGATCGCGCACGGCGGGGGCAGGGCCCGGGTGTTCATGAACTGCTCCGGCAAGCACACCGCGATGCTGTTGACCTGCCAGGTCGCCGGCTGGCCCACCGCCGGGTACCTCGACCCGGAGCACCCGCTGCAGCGGGCGCTGCGCGAGGCGATGACCGGGCTGGCCGCCGAGCCGGTGGCCGCGGTCGGGGTGGACGGCTGCGGCGCGCCGCTGTTCGGCCACTCGCTGACCGCGATGGCCCGCGCGTACGCCCGGCTGGTGACCGCCGAGCCCGGTACGCCGGAACGCCGGGTGGCCGACGCGATGCGCGCGCACCCGGAGCTGGTCGCCGGCACCGACCGCGAGGACACGCTGGCCATGCGGGCCGTGTCCGGGCTGCTGCTCAAGGGCGGCGCCGAGGGCGTACACGTTGGCGCGCTGGCCGACGGCTCGGCGTTCGCGGTGAAGATCGACGACGGCGCCGGACGGGCCCGCCCGCCGGTGATCGCCGCGGTGCTGCGCCGGCTCGGGGTGGACACCCAGGCGCTGGCCGGCCTGGCCGAGCAGCCGGTCCTGGGCGGCGGCCAGCGGGTCGGCGCCGTCCGGATCCGCCCAGGAGTCCTCGACTGATCCCACCCTCCCGGCGGGGCAGGGGCACCCGCCGAAGCCGGTCCGCGGCCCGGATCCCGTGATCGTCGCCGAGTTGACGCCGCCGTGGCCGGGGTTTCCCGGCGACGATCACCGCTCGCTCGCTCGCGCTGCGCGCCGGCGGCGGCCGGGGTGACCGGCGTCACGGCGATCCGCTAGCAGCCTGCTTGCAACAGCTAGCAGATCGACGTACGGTGATGGCAGGTCAGCGAACGAAGGAGACCAGAACGATGGCGACACTGCGGGTGCGTGAGCTCGGGGAGTACATCCGCGAGCAGCGCGAGTCCGCCAAGGTCTCCCTCCGCCAACTGGCCAAGCTCGCCGGCGTGAGCAACCCGTACCTGTCCCAGATCGAGCGTGGGCTGCGCAAGCCCAGCGCGGAGATACTGCAGCAGATCGCCAAGGCGCTGCGCATCTCCGCCGAGACGCTCTACGTCCGGGCGGGCATCCTGGAGGAGCGGCTCGGTGACTCCGACGTCGCTGCCGCGATCCTGCGCGATGTCCACCTGGCCGAGCGTCAGAAGCAGGTGTTGCTGGAGATCTACGAGTCCTTCTGCAACGAGCATGCCGCCCGCGTCCAGCAGAACGGGCACCTGTCAAAAGCGGATTCGGACACTGAGCCGAACGTCCGCTGAAGACAGTCCTCACCCAGTCCGAATTCACCGTCCGATAACGAACAAGGGGATACCCATGCCTATCACCCCCGATGTCCGCAAGGCTCGCGAGGCCGTGGTGGACCAGAGCAAGGCCGTGCTCGAGGACGCCCGCAAGCCGCTGTACGCGGTGGTCGGCGCCGGCGACCTGGCCGTGACCCGCACCGCCAGCCAGCTCCGTGACCTGCCGGCCGAGACCCAGTCCGTGGTGGACACCCGGGTCAAGCAGGTACGCACCCGGATCGAGGACCTGCGCGCCGACGTCAAGACCCGGATCACCGAGCTGCGCGGCAAGGCCACCGAGCTGCAGGGCAAGGCCACCGACACCGCCGGCAAGACCTTCAAGCCGAGCGAGCTGAAGTCCCGGGTGGAGAGCTACCTGGGCAAGGCCCGTGAGGTGTACGAGGACCTGGCCGTGCGCGGCGAGAAGATCGTGACCAGGGTGTCCGACCGGCCCGCCGTCAAGAACGTGATCGACCGCGCCGAGAACCTGTTCGACCGGAGCGGCGACGCCGTCGAGGACGCCGCCGGGAACGTGGACGACGTCGTCGAGTCGGTGACCAGCCGCAGGACCACCGCCCGCAAGGCCCCGGCCCGCAAGGCGACCGCCAAGTAACAACCGCCAGGTAACGCCGGGCTCCGGCACGTCGCAGGACCGAAGGACCCTCCCGACCTCTCGCCGGGAGGGTCCTTCGCCGTCTCCGGCCGAGAGTGCCCTGTCCATGTCCGCGCTTGTCCGGTCGACGTACCCTGACGAGGTGGACTACCTCGGGGAGATGCTGATCAAGACCCTGACGGTCGGCGCTCTGGTGTTGCAGCTCTGGGCGCTCGTCGATGCGGCGATCCGCCCGACGCCGGCGTACGTCGCGGCCGACAAGCTGACCAAACCCGCCTGGCTGGCGCTGACCGGCGCGTCGGCGCTGACCGGGCTCTTCTTCCCGCTGCTGAGCATGTTCCGGCTGGCCGGGCTGGTGGCGTCCATCGTGTACCTGGTCGATGTGCGCCCGGCGGTGAAGGAGTCGCAGGGCGGGAGCCGCTGGTGAGCGCGCCCGCCTGGGACCACCACGGGCGGACGCACCGTCTGGAGCTGGCCGACCAGACACTGCGCGAGTGGGACGCCACCGTGCTGCACGTGGACCCCGAGCGGGGCGTCGTGCTCGACCGTTCGGCCTTCTACCCCGGCGGTGGCGGCCAGCCGCCCGACCACGGCGTCCTGCTGTGGGGCGGGGTTCAGACCCGGATCGTCGGTGCGCGCAAGGGCGACGACCTCTACCTGGTGCCCGCGGAGGGTGATCCAATGCCGCGGCCGGGGACAGCGGTGCGTGGTGCGGTGGAGGACGCCCGGCGTACCAGCCTGATGAAGACGCACTCGGGTCTGCACGTGCTGACCGGGGTGGTGTTCCGGGACTTCGGGGCGCTGGTCACCGGCGGGAACATGGAGCCGGGCACCGCGCGGATGGACTTCAACCTGCCCGAGGTGCCGGAGGGTTTCCGGGACCGGGTGGTGGAGGCGGCCAACGCGGAGATCGCGGCGGACCGGGCGATCGAGGTCAAGGTGTTGCCGCGGGCGGAGGCGTTCGCGATTCCGGACATCATCCGGACCGAGACCAACCTGCTGCCCGACTCCGTCGAGCAGGTCCGCCTGGTGGACATCATCGGGCTGGACCTGCAGGCCGACGGCGGCACCCACGTGGCCTCCACCAAGTGGATCGGCCGGATCGAGGTCACCAAGATCGAGAACAAGGGTCGCGGGTTCCGCCGCCTCCGCATCCGCATCACCGACTGACGGTGCTAACGCCGATTTCCGCACAGCTTCATCGACCCCTGGGTCAGGTGAACTCGAAGGTGAGCCGGCGGTTGCCCCACCAGGGGACGGTGGTGTCGGTGGGGAGGTTGGCGCCGCGCAGGACGGGTGAGTAGGCCCGGCGT
>WNFU01001029.1_pt1 | contig 39029 bp, 30 predicted proteins | sample 5400121 | NCBI WGS metagenome assembly WNFU01 (sample SAMN13153360, study PRJNA577476) | soil metagenome | isolation source: 100 cm soil or saprolite under grassland replicate 1 | place: USA:California | collected 2016-06-15
AGGGGGCGGCGTGATCAGGTGGTTCTCGCGACGAAGTTCGGCTTCCGCATCGAGAACGGGCCGGGCCTCGACAGCCGGCCGGAGCACATCCGCCAGGTGGTCGAGGAGTCCCTGCGGCGGCTCCAGACCGACCACATCGACCTGCTCTACCAGCACCGAGTCGACCCGGCGGTGCCGATCGAGGAGGTGGCGGGTACAGTGGGCGAGCTGGTGAGGGAGGGCAAGGTGCGCTTCTTCGGCCTCTCCGAGGCGGGCGTCGCCAACATCCGGCGCGCGCACGCCGTCCACCCGGTCTCGGCACTCCAGAGCGAGTACTCGCTGTGGGAGCGGAACCTGGAGGCCGACATCATCCCCGTGCTGCATGAGCTCGGCATCGGCCTGGTGCCCTTCGCGCCGCTTGGCCGCGGCTTTCTGACGGGCGAGGTCAAGCGCGCCGAGGAGTACCCCGAGGGCGACTTCCGGCGCGGCGACCCGCGCTACCAGGGCGAGAACTTCGACGCCAACATGCGGGCGGCGGAGAAGGTGCGCGAGGTAGCGCGGTCGCTCGGCGTCAAGCCGGGACAGGTCGCGATCGCCTGGCTGCTCCACAAGGGGCCGGACATCGTGCCGATCCCAGGCACGAAGCGGGTGAAGTACCTCGAGGAGAACGTCGCCGCCTCGTCAATCGCGCTCGACGCGACGCAGATGCGCGCGCTCGACGAGGCGCTTGCACCGGGGCAGGTTGCCGGACCGCGCTACAACCCGACCACCATGGCCACGATCGATCGCTAACCGACGGCATCGCATGCGCTGGGAATAGAGAGGCCGCCAGTATGGCTGCGCTATTTTCAGTACCAGCGCATGTTCATCTCTTTTTCAAAGCCATTAAGGCAAACAGAAGTCAAGATAATGAGCAATCACAGCAACAATATCGAAGGATGTGGACATCAACGAGATCCTGTTCCGGCCCACGCGCCAGAAGTTGTAAGCTCGTTTACATCAGGAGGAGATGCAACTAATGACCGCATGGACGAGCGATGAGCTCACCACGATCGGGGCAGCAGAAGAGCTGCAGATCGCGTCGCTGCGAGGCGACGGCACGTTGCGCAAGCCTGTGACGATCTGGGTCGTCCGCCACGGCGACGACCTCTACGTGCGCTCTGTGAACGGGCGCACCGCCGGCTGGTTCCGTGGCACCCAGGTGCGCCACGAAGGCCGGATCTGGGCTGGCGGTGTCCAGAAGGACGTCACCTTCGTGGCTGTCGGCGACGAGGTCAACGACCAGGTCGACGCCACCTACCGCGCCAAGTACCGCCGCTACGCCGCAAGCATCATCAGCAGCATCAACAGCCCTCAGGCGCAAGCAGCGACGATCAAACTCGTGCCGCGCGCGACAGCGTAATTCCGGTGCTACCTGGAAGGAGCGCACAATGCAGAAGCGAATGCGAGCGGCCGGCCAATACCGGCCGGCGATCAATCGCATCTTCCACGACGCGGCGCATCCGTCGCGCCTGATCCTTCAAATCATCGAACGATGCATACGCCATCGTGATGATTACGCCCGAGCACGGTAACCTCATGGACGGTTTGAACGCAGGTAATGGAAACGGAGGAAGATCACATGGAATACACGAAGCTCGGCAACACCGGCATGGACGTGTCTCGAATCTGCCTCGGTTGCATGGGATTCGGGGACGCGGAACGTTGGGTTCACAAATGGGTGCTGAACGAAGAAAACAGCCGGCCGATCATCAAGAAAGCGCTCGAGCTGGGGATTAATTTCTTCGATACGGCCAACGTCTATTCGATTGGGAAGAGTGAAGAGATCCTCGGACGCGCGTTGAAGGACTTCGCGAATCGAGACGAGGTCGTCATCGCCACCAAGCTGCACGGCAAAATGCGTGATGGACCGAATGGCGCCGGGCTATCGCGCAAGGCGATCCTGAGCGAGATCGACAACAGCCTGCAGCGGCTTGGGATGGAGTACGTGGATCTCTACCAGATCCATCGCTGGGATTACCAAACCCCCATCGAGGAGACGATGGAAGCGCTGCACGACGTGGTGAGGGCCGGCAAGGCCCGCTATATCGGTGCCTCCGCCATGTTCGCGTGGCAGTTCCAGAAGGCGCTGCACGTGGCCGAGAAGCATGGGTGGACCCGCTTCGTCTCGATGCAGGATCACCTGAACCTGATCTACCGCGAAGAGGAACGGGAGATGCTGCCGCTCTGCCGCGAGGAGCAGATCGGGGTGATCCCGTATAGTCCACTCGCATCCGGAAGATTGACGCGTGACTGGTCGTCGGAACACACGCTTCGTTCCGAAACCGATCAAATCGCGAAAGGCAAGTACGATGCGACGGCCGAGACCGATCGACGGGTCGTGGAGCGGGTCGCGGAAATCGCGGAAAAGCAGGGGGTTCCGCGCGTTCATATCGCGCTTGCCTGGCTGCTACAGAAGAAGCCGGTGACGGCGCCGATCATCGGGGCAACGAAGATCACGCATCTGGAAGATGCCGTCGGCGCTCTGTCCGTCAAACTGACCCAGGAAGAGGTCGCATACCTGGAAGAGCCGTATGTGCCGCATCCCATCGTCGGTCATCAGTAAATACGATGACAGCCGTCAAATGAATGTCTGCCGTGGACCGGATAACTAGGCCCCGACCGAAGTTGGCAGGCCACCGGCGCGCCATCAGGCGAGTCGCCTTGGCTCACCTTCAGGAGTGGGGCGTATACGAGCGGCTGCACGAGGAGATTGGGGCGCAGCTCCTCCGGGCGGGGTAGCAGGCAGACGGGGAGGCGTAACTCCTGGTCGTCACGACGCCTGTCGGCGCGCTCGCTTGGTCTGGGCAATGGATAAGGAGTTTGGATGAAGCCGTACGTGATCTGTCACATGCTTTCCAGTGTGGACGGGCGCATCCTGCCCGACCGCTGGCATCCCCCGCTTTCGGATCATCGCGTTTACGAGCGGCTGCACGACGAGATCGGGTGCGACGCGTGGCTGGTGGGCCGGGTGACCGGACAGGAGTTCGCTTCGCGTGACACTTCCTATCCACCGGTCACAGGCAGCTCGTTCGGGCGGCAGAGCTGGTTCGCGCGGAAGAACGCCGACGCGTGGGCCGTGGTGCTCGATGCCGAAGGAAAGATCGCGTGGGGCCGCGGGGACGTGGGCGGTGATCCGCTCCTCGTCGTGCTCACGCAGGCCGTTTCGGACAGCCACCTCGCGGGGCTGCGGCAGGATAGCGTCTCTTACATCTTCGCAGGAGAGCGGGAGATCGACCTTCCGGCGGCACTGGAGATGCTGAACCGCGAACTGGGGATCCACCGGCTGCTGCTGGAAGGCGGCGGCGCGACCAACGGTGCCCTGATCCAAGCCGGGCTGATCGATGAGCTCAGCTTGGTGATTGCCCCGACTGTGGAAGGCGTGCCCGGCGGCCCTGCTGTGTTCGACATCCACGGCGGATCGGGTGCTCTGGAAGGGATGGGTATGGCATTGGAGAGCTGCCAGATGCTAGAGGGCGGTTTGGTCTGGCTGCGGTACCGCTTCTCGTGGGAAACGTGATCACCACTCCGTGACCGCGGCGATACGTTCGCCACCGAGGATCGCGCTCGTCCCGTTGAACATGATTCTGCTCGCCGCATAGCGACACGGCGCCATATGGAGGAGAACGAGCGATGACTAGATTACGATGGGGCATCAAGACGGTGCCACAGCATACGACCTACGACGCGCTGCTCAAGGTCTGGCAGGACGCTGACCGGACGCCCGCGTTTGAGCACGCCTGGCTGTTCGACCATTTCGCACCGATCCAGGGCAGCCTGGATGGCCCGTGCTTCGAGGGCTGGACGCTGCTGGCGGCACTGGCGGCGCAGACTCAGCGCATCCGCCTCGGCCTGATGGTCGCGGGTAACACCTACCGCCATCCCGCAGTCCATGCGCATATGGCCGCTACGGTGGATGTAATCTCGGGTGGGCGCCTCGATTTCGGCGTTGGCGCCGGCTGGAACGAGTACGAGCACCAGAGCATGGGTATCCCGCTCTACCCGCCTGGCGAACGCATCCGGCGCCTCGGCGAGGCCTGCGAGATCGCCCAGCGGCTGTTCACGCAGCAGCTCACGGACTTCGAGGGCCGCTACTACCAGCTCGCGCAGGCCCGCTGCGAGCCAAAGCCGATCCAGAAGCCGCATCCACCCTTCGTGATTGGTGGCGGTGGCGAGCAGCTCACGCTGCGTGTCGTGGCGCGCTACGCCGACGTGTGGAACTCCATGCCCGCGAACGTGGAGGAATTCCAACACAAAGTGCGCGTCCTGCACGAGCACTGCGCCGCCGTGGGCCGCGATCCCGCGCAGATCGAGCTGTCGGTGCAGACGCGGGTCAACTATGACGATCTCGCGGCGACGGTCGCGACGCTGCAGCCGCTCGTCGAGGCCGGCGCGACCCACCTCGTCCTGATGCTGAACTACCCCTACCGCGACGGGATCGTCGAGCGGCTGGCCGACAAGGTGGTTGGGCGGGTCGGCTGACGAGCGCGCAACTGCGCGAATGACTCCGCGGGCGTGAGCGCTCGTTGAATGGCCAGCCGACAGCGGGCAGACGACAAGGAGAACGACGATGACGACAAGGAGAACGACCATGGCGCCCAATGAGCGAGCGCGCAAGAACCACGACGAGCTTTTTCCCGGCCACATCTCACCCTGGCGGTGACCGATCCCGAGCTCATTGAGATCTTCGACAACTTCGCCTTTGACGAGGTCCTCCGTCACGGCAATCTGGACGTGCGAACCCGCCTGATGGTCCAACTCGCGTCGATGATCGCCTCCCAGGCGCTGCGCGAGTACCGCGTCATGCTCGGCGCAGCGCTCACCGTCGGGGTGACGCCGGTCGAGATCAAGGAGATTGTCTACCAGGCGGTGCCCTATCTCGGCATGGCCAAGGTCTTCGACTTCATCCACGCCACGAACGAGGTACTCACCGAGCGGGGCGTTGCATTGCCCCTGCCCAGTCAATCCACGACCACGCCCGAGACCCGCGCCGAGCAGGGCCTGGCGGTCCAGAAGCAGATCGTCGGGAGCGATGTCGTCGAGAAACTCTACGCCTCTGCGCCCGCCGATCAGCAGCACATCCAGCGCTCTTTGTCGGCCAACTGCTTCGGCGACCACCTCACCCGCACCGGCATCGACGTGCCTACGCGCGAGCTCCTGACCTTCAGCATGCTCGTGGCGCTCGGCGGATGCGACGCGCAGGTCAAGGGCCATGTCGCTGCGAACCTCAATGTGGGCAATGACCGCGCACGGTTGATCGATGTCTTGACCCAGCTCCTGCCATTCATCGGCTATCCCCGCACACTTAACGGGCTACGGGCCATCGATGAGGTCACCGCGTCGTGAGCATGGCGGGCGCAGCGACGCCGGACAGCCGGAAGAGATCATGACTGAATGACGGTTCGGCGCATCGCTGCCTTGTCGCCGGCGCGGCCGGAAGGCGATGCGGCACGGCTTCATCGGCGCGCACTGATGATTACAACAATGATGGGAGAATGTACGATGTCACAACGCACATGGTTCATCACTGGTGTCAGCAGCGGGTTCGGCCGCGAGCTGACCAAGCAGCTCCTCGAGCGGGGCGATCGCGTCGTCGGAACCGTTCGCGACACCGGCAAGGTCGCCGATCTGCGCGAGCAGTATCCCGAGACGTTCCGCGCCGAGGTGCTCGATGTGACCGACACGGCGGCGATCCGCGAGGTTGTCGAGCGCTCGTTCGCGCAGCTCGGACGCATCGAGGTGATCATCAGCAACGCCGGCTACGGCCTGTTTGGCGCCGCGGAGGAGCTCAGCGACAAGCAGGTCGAACAGATCGTCGCGACCAACCTCGTCGGGCCGATCCAGCTGATCCGTGCCGCGCTGCCGTACCTGCGCGCCCAGGGCGGCGGACGCGTCATCCAGATCTCTTCCTACGGCGGGCAGGTCGCCTTCCCGGGGAACTCGATGTACCACGCCACCAAGTGGGGCATCGAAGGCTTCGTCGAGTCGGTCGCCCAGGAAGTCGCATCCTTCGGGATCGGCATGACGATCGTCGAGCCCGGCGGCGCGCGCACCGAGTTCCGCTACGGCAGCGCGCAGATGGCAGAGCTCATGCCAATCTACGACGAAACCCCGGCACACAGCTTCTTGCGGATGCTGGATCCCAAAAACGGTCTGGCCCCCGGCGACCCGGCCCGAATGGCCGCGCGCATCATCGACAGCGTCGACCTGGAGCCGGCACCGCTGCGCATCGTACTCGGCTCACAGGCGCTAGAAAGCACCCTGACGACACTGCGCAAGCGAATCGCCAGCTTCGAAGCGCAGACTGAGCTCGCCGCTTCCACGGACTTCCCGCCTGGGGAGTGACCAGCACCGGAGGTGCGAGCTCGAAAGTGCCCACCGGCTGTGACGGTAGCCCAGTGAAATGGTAGGCATCCCCGCCGGCTGGCAGCGGGCGATGTCCGCCATCAGGGTCGCGAAGGAGGGCTTCAAAGCGAAACGGGCGCTCGAAACGAGTACAGCCAGATATCACGAAGAGAAGGTCACTCGGCTCTGTCCGACACATGGCGGCGCGGAAGGCCATCATCGGAATCGCTGCCCCCGCGGAGCAGAGGAATCGGTGTCTTCGCTCCGCACAAGCAGGGTCTTTACGTACAAGAAGAGGAGGCGAAGCATGCAAACGCGGAAGCTTGGTCGAACCGGCCTTGAAGTCTCGCCGATCGCGATCGGTGGAGCGGCCTTTAGCTATGTGCAGAGTTCAATGGGCTGGGATCCGATGTCCGAAGATGGCCGCAAAATGGTCTATGAGACGCTCAACACCGCGCTGGACCGTGGCATCAACTATATTGACACCGCGCCCGCGTACGGCAACGGCTATAGTGAGACGCTCATCGGCGAGGTGATGAAGACCCGCCGGAAGGACTGCGTGCTGGCCAGCAAGGTCTGGTACGAACTGGATCATACGGGCGTCATTGACAGTGTCCACGCGAGCCTCAAACGGCTGCAGACGGATCACATTGACATTTTGCAAGTGCATGGTCGGATGTACTCGCCGACAGAGATTGAGCACGTCCTCAACGGGGGGCCGCTCGATGCGCTTCTCGAGCTGCGTGATGCGGGCAAGATTGGCCATATCGGTATCACAAGCGAAGAGCCGTGGACCGTGATCCCCTTCCTTGCGCACGAGACGATTGAGGTCTATCAGATCGCCTACAACATCATCTATCAGGCTGCAGCTCGACATTTCCTTATCGAGGCAGGTAAGGCGAATGCGGGCGTGGTAACGATGCGCACGATGACGTCCGGAATTTTTCAACGCGAGATGAGCTTCCTGGCACCGGAATGGCAGTCCGCGCATGATCTGTATGAAGTCGCATTAAAGTTCGTGCTGTCCGATTCTCGTGTGCATGCTGGCATCGTCGGCATGCGTTGGCCGCACGAGGTGGAGCAGAATGTTCGACTGCTGGAGGGGTGGGAGCCGCCCGTCGATTTCGCAACCATGCCGCGCCTTACCTTTGAAGTCTACAAAGCCGAAGACGCACAGCAACGGCCGTGAATCACCGGATCGTCCCGTTCGGCCTCATCTCCACGATCGGCACGTCGAGTTGCTTGGCGATAGTTCCGAGTTCCTGCGCATCGGGTAGAATCTGTTCAACAATCCAGTCGCTGATGAAGTTGCTGGTAGAGGTTGCGTCAGCAGTCGCAGATAGCACTTATTATGGCAAAGTGCAACTTTACCATAACCGTAAGCGGATGGTCGGGAAGGGCCTAGCCAGGAACAATCCAAGAATATGAAAAATCTCCATGCATCGGATGCCCCGCCCGGACAAAGCGACGCCAGTAGCCCCGAGGCCGGTGCTTCTATGTGGAGCCCGCTGCGCGGTCCGGTTTTTCGTGCGGTTTGGATCGCCTGGGTCGTGTCCAACACCGGCACCTGGATGCAGAACGTCGGCGCGGCTTGGCTGATGACCACCCTCACCCCTTCTCCGCTGTTGGTCGCGCTCATGCAGACGGCCACCAGCCTGCCTGTATTCCTCGTGGGCCTACCCGCAGGGGCGCTGGCCGACGTCATTGACCGGCGGAAGCTGTTGCTCGTCACGCAGACGTGGATGCTGCTCGTCGCGCTCGTCCTGGGCGTGCTTACCCTGGCGGGCCTTGCATCAGCCTGGATCCTGCTGGTGTTCACCTTCCTCATAGGCCTGGGGACCGCGCTCACCTCACCGGCCTGGAACGCAATCATCCCCGAGATCGTCGAACGCCAGGAGCTACCAGCGGCAGTTGCACTCAACAGCACGGGGTACCACGTGGCCCAGGCCGTCGGGCCGGCCCTCGGCGGGTTCGTGGTCGCTGCGGCAGGTGCGGCAGCCGCCTTCCTGCTGAACGCCGCGTCCTTCCTCGCAGTGTTAGGGGCCATCTTCCACTGGCGGCGCACGCAGGTCCCGAGCAATGCCCCTCCCGAAGATATGCTGGGCGCCACCGCCGCGGGGATGCGCTACGTGCGCCATGCCCCTGCGTTGCAGGCGGTCTTGGTTCGCAATGGCGTCTTCATTCTCGGCGCCAGCGCCCTCTGGTCCTTGCTGCCTACTATGGCGAGGCACGAGCTGGGCCTTGACGCAACCGGGTACGGTATAGTATTGGGCAGCCTTGGTTTGGGTGCCGTGGGTGGTGCCCTGCTCCTGCCTCGACTGCGGCGCTCGCTGTCGGTTGACACCTTGACCGCAGCGGCGACGCTCGTGTTCGCCGGAGCCACGCTTGCTCTGGCCTACCTGCGCTTCGTGCCGCTGATGTTAGTCAGTACGATGGCAGGCGGGCTGGCCTGGCTGGTCATGCTGTCCACCCTGACCTTCTCCGCGCAGACAGCATGCCCGGCCTGGGTGCGAGCGCGTGCCCTGGCGATATACCTGCTGGTTTTCCAGGGCATGCTGGCCGTGGGCAGCTTAGCGTGGGGCGCTGTGGCCGAGCGGTTTGGAAGTAGTACGGCCCTCGCTTTTGCCGCGTTGGCGCTGGTCTGCGGGCTGGTGGCGATAGTACGCTGGCCGCTGCACGTGGTCCAGGGCCTCGACCTCACTCCCTCCGGGCACTGGCCCGATCCTGAGATGGCGATGACGCCTGACGCGGAGGACGGGCCGGTGCTCATCACGGTCGAATACCGGGTTCCTGCCGAGCGGGCCAGCGATTTCATCGAGACTATGGATGAGATGCGCACCTTCCGCCGCAGGGAGGGGGCCATAAGCTGGGGCCTCTTCCGCGACGCTGCCGACCCCGACCACTACGTGGAAACCTTTCTCGTTCTCACGTGGGGCGAGCACATGCGCCAGCATGCTCGCGTAACGGTGGAAGACCAGGCCCTCGAAGCACGGCGCAACGCCTTCCTACAGCCGGGTGTCGCGCCGTTTACATCTCACCTAATCGATGCCCATGCTTTTGATGGCCGGACACCTGCTGAGCCTCCTTACGCTGAGCTATCATAGCGACGAAGGCTGGGAAGAGCGAGCATGCGAGCGGGCAACGGCACCTCGCAAGCCCGGCAGCAGACCGCGCCAAACCTTCGGTCATGTCGAGGTACGAGATCCCGCTTGGCAGCGACCCTCAAGAGGAGATGGAAACGCCTAGGTTGCTCTTACAGCTTCAGTATACGCTTCGGTGTCAGGAACAAGGACACCATCGATCAGCCGGCTCCTGATCGATCATAGCGCACATTACAGAACGTGAGCAGGATTTAGGTGACTGTAAAGGGCAGGAATTCTTGGCTGCAATACTTGAGCGGCCAAGAATTCCTGCCCTTGTTGCGCCTTTGTCTTCTTCACTAACGATATTGTGCGTTATGATGCCTCAAGACAGGAAATGTGCAGACTGATATAGCAGATGCATTTTGTGAGCAAGGCCACTATCCCGAATTTATCGCTGGGAACAGCGACGATTCAGTTCATTCACCAGGGAGCTTCCCCGCTTTTCGCACGGACGCCCTTGCTTACACGCCCGCCGCATGTAATGTCGTACTGACGATTGCCTGGGCCTCGGATTGAACTGCTGCGAGATGCTCCTGCCCCTTGAAGCTCTCCGCATAGATCTTGTAGATGTTCTCTGTGCCGGACGGCCGCGCCGCGAACCAACCATTCTCAGCCACTACCTTCAGCCCACCAATCGGCGCATTGTTGCCTGGCGCGCGTGAGCTTGGCGATAATCGGCTCGCCCGCCAGCTCTGTCGCCGCCACCAGATTAGGCGATAGGTTGGTTAGCACCGCTTTCTGGGCCGGGCTCGCCGGCGCGTCCACCCGCTCGGAGCTTGAGCGCCCGAACTGCTCCTCCAGCGCGCGATAGTGCTCGCCGGGGTCGCGCCCGGTCTTGGCGGTGATCTCGGCCGCCAGCAGGTTGAGGATGATGCCGTCCTTGTCGGTCGTCCAGACTCCGCCGTCCATCCGCAGGAACGATGCCCCGGCGCTTTCTTCGCCGCCGAAGCCATACGAGCCGTCCAGTAGACCATCCACGAACCACTTGAAACCCACTAGCACCTCGGCCAGAGGCCAGCCGAGCTGCACCGCCACCCGGTCGATCATTGAGCTTGAGACCAGCGTCTTGCCAATCGCCGCGTCCGCGCGCCAGTGCGGCCGATGCTGAAACAGGTAAGAGATGGCGACTGCGAGGTAGTGGTTCGGGTTCAACAAGCCGGCGCTGCGCGTTATGATACCGTGACGGTCGCTGTCCGGATCGTTGCCGAACGCGATGTCGAATCGATCCTTGAGCCCGATCAGGCTTGCCATTGCGTAGGGTGACGAACAGTCCATACGGATCTTTCCGTCCTTGTCCAATGTCATGAACGCAAAGGTCGGATCGACATAGGAGTTGATCACATTCAGGTCGAGTCCATACTTCTCGGCAATCGGCGCCCAGAAGGGCAGCGATGCGCCGCCCATCGGGTCGACACCAATCTTGAGATGTGCTGTGGTAATCGCCTCCATGTCAACCACGTGGCGGAGGTCGGCCACGTAGGGCGCGACATAGTCGTACATGTGGGTCGTGTCGGCCGTAAGCGCTCGCGCAAAGGGTATGCGGTGAACCTCCTGCATCCCTCCGAGCAGAACCTGGTTGGCACGATCCTGGATCTGTCCGGTGGTCGAGGTGTCGGCTGGCCCGCCCGAGGGCGGATTGTACTTGAAGCCGCCGTCGTCGGGCGGGTTGTGCGAGGGGGTGATCACCACGCCATCGGCGAGACCAGAAGCGCGGCCGTGATTGTAGGTCAGGATCGCGTGCGAGACCGCTGGCGTGGGGGTGTAACCCAGGTCCGACTGGACAAAGATGTCCACCCCGTTGGCGGCGAAGACCTCGATCGCGGTGGCGAGCGCCGGCTCGGACAGGGCGTGGGTGTCCATACCCAGATACAGCGGGCCTGTGATACGCTGAGTGCGCCGCCACTCGGCGATCGCCTGGCAGATCGCCAGGATGTGATCCTCGTTGAACAAGGTCTGGAGCGACGAGCCACGGTGGCCCGAGGTATCGAAGGCAACCTGCTGTTCGGGGATGCTCGCGTCGGGTTTGTAGGTGTAGTAGCCGAAACCAGGCGGGGTATGTTGACGAGCAGATCGCGGGGCGCTGGCATGCCGGCAAGCGAACGTGTGCTCATACCTTCCTCTTATTATCAGTAGTGTGGTTACACTCATATCGACCGATGAGTAACCGCCAAATGCGGCTGTTCGCGACCGACGACTAGCCCTCGTCGCAACAAATGTACACACGCGGTCCGCCGCCTTCATCGGGGATCCACTCGTTGGCCGAGGCGCGTGTTCCTTTGCGCAGCACCGCACCTGTGCGCGGGTCCACCACGCGGTAGCGCTGCGGCACCTGCTCCCCGAACATGAGCTCGAGCGGGCCGCCTTCCTCGGTGTAGCCGATGTACAGCCTGTCTGGCACCAGCAGCCCGCGCCGCCCGAGAGTCACCTGCCAGTTCGGCGTCATGTCCGCAATCGGTAATCCGTCCAGGATGCGCGCGATCATGCCGACATAGCGTGATCCCTCGAAATCCAGGGCCTCGCGCCAGCCGGCGCCCTCGGCCAGAAAATACTCCGCGTGGCCGGCTTCATCGCGGTGGAGCCGCCACTGCCACAGGCTGCCCGCGCCATAGACTACGCCCATGGTGCCGCCAGCGCAGAGGTTGCACCAGGCCTCGTGGCCCTGCCACCAGCCCACCGCATGCCCTGCCGCGCCGCCGCGTTCATAGGTTGGCTCCCCATTCGCCACGCCCTTTGCAGGCGCGTTACGCCACATATCGGCCACACGTTCGGGAACATGCTCACCCCTATGGCCCGTCTGACACCATTGGAAATCCAACCAGGGAGCATCCTGGTGGGCCTGGTTGTCGGCGTGCGGGCGGTAGTGAATGCCCGCTGGTTGGCCATAAGCATCCCATCGCCTGATCTCTTCGCCGCCAACTGATACCTGCGATTCGTAGCCCGAGCCGTCGGCGCCAACCAGGTAGATCGCGGGGCGGGCGCCGTAGCGAGCCACCAGATAACGGCAGTAACGAGCGTACTCGGCGGGCGGCACGACCGGCCCCGCCACGCTCAGGCCCTTCCAGCCGAAGCCCATAAAGACCGGCTGCAGCACCGGGGTAATTTCATGCTCCACGAGGATCGCGATCAGCCTGTCCAGATACTGGAAGTAGATTGGGTTTAGCTCGTTAATATGCCCACTCGACAGATCCTCGAATCCCACGTCGAAGCCTTCGTCGGCGGTGCGGTCGCGTGGGCCGCGGGCGCGCATATCCGGCTGCACGCTCATTAGCAGAACGGCGTTGAAGCCCTTGGCCTGCCGATCGGCGGCATACACTTGGCACTGCTCCTCGGTGGCGCGCCAGGGCAGCGCCCAAGCGGTGTCGGCAGCAAGTAGCGCGGGTGTGCCGTCGGCATGGACCAGATTGCGGCTGCCGGGGGACATGCGCCAGAAACCACGCCGCTCGAAGCGGTGATCACTAGGCGGCCCGGCTGCGCATATGAGCTTGCCCGACTGTCCCGCGAGGCCGTTGTCCTCGGCAGAACTGAAGCTGCGCCATGTCCAGTGCCCTGTGGGGATGGTCGAGGCAAAGCGTATCTTCCACGTGCGCCCGCCATCCCAGAAGGCCGGGCGACGCAGACTGACCCCCATATCATGGCTGAAATCTACCCACACCTCTAGGTTGGTATACGGGCTCGGGTAGTCACGCTCGGCCTTTAGCGTGATCTCGACCTCGCGCCAGGGGTAGGCGAGCATGCCATCTCCTTATACCAAGTATTGCGTATTGGGTATCACGTATTGCATAAGCAGCATACGCACTACGCAATACGTGATACGCAAGAGTTGTACAGATGATGGCGATACGAGTATCCGTCACTCGATCGCTACCCCACTCGCCACGATCTCGCGCTGGCGATACTCGACGACCTCGCCGCGCAACTCGACGACCTGCTCGGCGCGGATGTCGGCCGCCGATGCGCCGACGCTGAAGCTGAATGCACCCGGCTCGATCACAAAGCGCATGTGTGGGTCGTAGAATGCCAGCCGCGAGGGATGGACGGTGAAGGTCACACGCTTGGTCTGGCCGGGATCGAGGCGCACGCGCGCGAAACCGATGAGTATTTGGTCAGGCCGCGCCACCGAGGCGACGTTATCACGAAAGTAGAGTTGCACGACCTCGTCGCCCGCGTGCTGCCCGACGTTGCACACCTCCACTGAGATCTCGATCGGCGTGGCCGTCGTAGCTGCGCTTACAGTGAAGTTGGAGTACGTGAAGCTGGTGTAGCTCAGCCCATGGCCAAAGGCGAACAGCGGTGTCGGTGGGCAGTCGGTGTAGTCGTCGAAGAACATCGGGCGGCCGCCGCCGGCGCGGTAGCCGTGGTAGATTGGTATTTGCCCGACCATGCGCGGCAGCGTCACCGGCAAGCGGCCACTTGGATTGACGGCACCGGTGAGTACGTCCGCAAGCCCGTTGCCACCTTCTTCGCCCGGTGGAAAGAGTTGGATCAAGGCATTGGCCCGCGCCGCGACACGCGTAAGCGTATGCACCCTGCCGCTGAGCACGACCACCACCAGTGGCGTACCACTGCCTGCCACTGCTTCGACCAGCTCGTTCTGCATGCCGGTGAGATCGAGATTGGTCGCGTCGTTCCCCTCGCCCACCGTGACTGGGCGATGCAGCCCGCTCTTGCCTGCGACCACCACGATCGCCACATTCGCATCGCGCGCAGCCTCGACGGCCGCGTCGAAGCCGGAGCGATCGTCGCCCAACACCTCACAGCCCTTCGCATAGTGGATCTCGACCTTGTCGCCTAGCGCGGCCCGCAGGCCGGCCAGCGGCGTGACATGCGGGGTGAAATGTGGGCCAGGCGCGTATGCACCGCCGGCGGTCGGCACGAGCGCTTCCTCCCCGATGTTCATGGTGTCGGACTGTGACGCCAGGTAGATGCTTTCGAGGTGTGACGGGTAGTGATAATCGCCCTGCAGCAGCCGCTGGTCGTCGGCGCCCGGCCCAATCACAGCAATACGTTTCAGAGCTGGTGTCAAGGGCAGCGTGCCGTCGTTAGCGAGCAGGATCGCCGACTCCGCGGCCGCCTGGCGGGCCAGGTTACGCTGATCCGGAGTCTGGAAATGCCGGCTGGCCGCCTCGGGATCAACGTAGGGGTGTTCGAAAAGGCCCAGCTGGAATTTCATCCGGAGCACGCGGCGGACTGCCGTGTTCACGACGTGGGTTGGCAGCCGCCCGGCCTCGACCTCGGCCTTGAGCGGCTCACCGTAGAACTCGGTCGCCGGAAGCTCCATATCCAGTCCGGCCGAGAGGGCCAGCCCAGCGGCCGCGCCGCGTTCGGCGGCGACACGGTGGAAACGCACGAGCTGGGGGATCGACCAGTAGTCGGCGACGACAGCGCCCGCAAAGCCCAACTCGCCGCGCAGCAGGTCAGTCAGGATGGCCGGGCTCCCGGCGCAGGGCACGCCATCGACCGACGCGTACGAGTTCATGATCGCGGCGAGGCCAGCATCACGAATGGCGGCGGCGAACGGTTCGGCATACACTTCGCGCAGCTCGCGCGGCCCCAGCTGCACTGGGTTCCAGTTGCGCCCGCCCTCCGACATCGCATACCCAAGGAAATGCTTGCCGGTGGCCACCACACCGGCGCGTAAGTCATCGGTCTGAAGACCCCGCACGTAGGCCGCGCCGAGTGTCCCATTCAGGACCGGATCCTCACCATAGGTCTCCTCAACGCGGCCCCAGCGTGGATCGCGCGCGACGTCGAGCACGGGCGCGAGCGCGAGCCGGGCGCCCACCGCTAGCATCTGCTCGCGGATCACTTCGGCCACGCGCTCGACGAGCGCCGGGTCCCACGTCGCCGCGAGGCCGATCCCTTGGGGAAACACGGTTGCATCACGGTGGCAAAAGCCGCCGACCGACTCCTCGTGGACGAAGATCGGGATGCCCAGGCGGGTACGCTCGACGGCGACCCGTTGGATCGCATTCATCAGAGCCGCGCTTTCCCGTGGGTGGAGACCAGTGGAGGCGCCAATCCGAGTGATCTGGCCCATGCCGTGCGGCATCTTGGACGCCGTAAAATCCGCGTCGAAGGTGTCGTCACGCACGAGCTGGGTACTCCACAGGCAGCCGAGCTGCGCGATCTTTTCGTCCAGGGTCATCTGGTCGAGCAGGTCCTCGACCCGCTCGTCGAGCGGTGCCGATGGATCTTTATAGCGTGACTGGTGACCAGCCATATCAATACTCCTTCATCACGTCAGGAGCGCAAAGCTGTCCGTAGAACTTAGCTCACCACCGGCGAGCTGGTTATGGGTTGCGTCCACTCATGCCCGAGATGTACGCGAGCAGTGCGAGGCAAGTCGGCGCTGCTGGTCCCAATGAGCAGGTCGAAGTCGCCCGCCTCGGCCACCCATGCCTGGCGCGTGTCGTCGTAGTAGGCCAGCGCGCGCATGTCCAGCGTGAAGCTCACGTCCTGCATCTCGTTCGGTTGCAGCGCCACTTTGGCGAAGGCCTTCAGCTCCTTGCTCGGGCGCTCAAGGCGCGCTTCGACGTCGCGCACGTAGAGCTGGATGACGGTCTGCCCGGCGCGCTCGCCAGTGTTGCGCACGGGAAGCGTGAGGCTGATCTCACTGCCAGGCTCCACGGTATCCCTACCCAGCCGCGGCTCACCCAGCGCGAAGGTGGTGTACGAGAGGCCGAAGCCAAACGGGAACAGCGGCGCTAGGCTCGCGCGATCGACGTGGCGGTAGCCGATGTACAGGCCTTCGCGGTACTCGACGTGCCCGTCTTCGCCAGGATACTGGCGGTCGGGATGCTCGGGATGGGTCGGATCGTCCTCCAGGCGCGCGGGGAAGGTCTGCGGCAGCCGGCCAGCCGGGTCTACTTTGCCGGTGAGGACGTCGGCGAACGCGTGGCCCGCCTCTTGGCCGGGGAACCAGCCTTGCACCACGGCCCGCACCTCGCTCAGCCACGGCATCAGAATCGGGCCGCCCGTCTGGAGCAGCACGATGGTATTCGGATTGGCGCGTGCCACGGCCTGGACGAGCTCATCCTGGCGGCCAGGCAGTGTCAGGCCCCATCGATCTTCGCCCTCCGTTTCCCATTCGCCGTTGGTGCCAACGCACACGACCGCATAGTTCGCCTGTGCCGCCACGTTCGCGGCTTCCTCGATACTGTTGTCAGGAAGTGGCTTGCGGAAACCGACCCGTACGGTACCGCCGAGCATGCCGCCCGCGACCGACTCGTACTCCACCTCGACCGTGTGCTGGCCGGCTGCCAGGTGGACGGTCGCGTGCGCCTCGTCACTGGCGAAGCCGAAGAAGCCACTGCCCAACTTCCAGTTGGTCCAGTTATCCAGCCGATCTTCGCCGTCGATGCGCAGGCGGCTAGGACCCGAGCTAATCAGACTGAACTCGTACGTCCCATCCTCGGCGACCTGAAGGTCCTGTGTGAGGGTCGCGCGAAAGCGCGCAGGCACCCCTTCGGGCAGATCGAACCACTGAACCTGCCCACTCGGCTTCTCCTCCTGGCCTAGCACCTCGCCGCTCTCGGGCGTGCGATAGGTGATGCGGACCGGAGTATCGAGGACGGGGAGGTATTTGTCGTTGTGGCATCCGACCGCGTACGTAACATGCTCGTCGCCTAGCGCGGCGCGCAATCCTTCCAATGGTGAGACGCGCCGATGGGCGTTCATCTGCGCACTGCCACCGCCCATGACCTGCCCGGTAGCGGCGTTCGGGCCCACCACGGCCACGGTGGCCTCGGCGGGAAACGGCAGCAGGCCGCCCTCATTCTTGAGCAGCACGATCCCTTCCGCACCCGCACGGTGGATCAGCGCGGTGGTCTCCGGATGCTCGAGATTTGACTCCGCCTCCACGCTCACATTGCGCGGATGATCCAACGTACCCGTACGCTGCATCAGCCGCAGCACGTTGCGCGTGGCCACCCGCACGGCGGCGCGTGTGGCCGCTTCGGCCTGGGCTTCGGCGAGCAGGCTCGCCCGCGCACGGGCCGGGCCGGGCATCTCAAGGTCGAGCCCGGCGCGCACGCTCTCGCCTGCGGAGTGGGCGCCGAACCAGTCACTCATCACCAGGCCGTCGAAGCCCCACTCCTGCCGCAGAATCGTGGTCAGGAGTCGCAGATTCTCGCTACAGTAGGTGCCATTCAGCTTGTTGTAGGCACTCATGACCGCCCAGGTGCCGCCTTCTTTGACGGCCAGCTCGAATGGCAGCAGGTACAGCTCGCGCAGCGCGCGTTCCGAGATATCGCTGTTAATCGTCATCCGTTGGTATTCGGACTCATTCCCCGCGTAGTGCTTCACGGTCGCGGCGACGCCTTCGGCCTGGAGCCCGGCGATGTACGCGGCCCCGAGCTTCCCGGTCAGAAACGGGTCTTCCGCGTAGCTCTCGAAGTTGCGGCCGTTCAGGGTACTACGGAACAGGTTGACGGTGGGGGCGAGCAACACGCTCGCGCCCTTGTCGCGGACCTCCTGCGCGAGGGCGCGACCCACCTCGCGCAGGAGGTCCACGTTCCAGGTCGACCCCAGGGCGATGCCGACCGGGAACGCGGCGGTCTTCTTGCCGCCGACCAATGCGCCACCGCCACGAGCACCGGCAGGGCCGTCCGTGACTTTCAGGGCGGGAATGTTCAGCCGCGGAATTGGAACGGTTGTCCAGAAATCGGCGCCAGCCAGCAGGGCCACCTGCTCTTCCGTGGTCATCGCGTCCAGCAGCGCGTCGATGCGCGCTTCTGTATCGGCTGCCGTTGAGGTCTCCACATTGCTCGTCATACCTGCTCCTTTTGCGTCGTCGTTAAGCTTGGGAAGGGCGACTCGATCGCTTCAAGCGGCAACTCGATGCACCCGCCCCGCCGGCTCGACTCGTACGTCGCGAAAATTAGCTCGGTTGCGCGCAGCGCGCGGCGCGCCGATAGCTCCGGCTCGCGGCCGGTCTTGAGCGCGTCTATCAGATCGAGCACGCCGCGGCTCACCACCTCGCCCAAACTCTCACTTTCATCAGCGGCAACCGGGATGTCACGCCAGTCGCCGTCCCCTTTTCCCCGGACGCGGATCGCCGTTGAGCCGAGAGTCACGTCGATCACGCCATCGCTGCCGACGAGCCGATTGCCCAGCTTGCGCTCGGTACCGAGGCCGGTCAGCAGCAGACCCTGCACTCCGTTCTCATATGCAAACAGGCTGATCCCCTGGCCCTCTACTGGGACGCCGAAGATCGTCGATCCGCCGCGCCAGTCGACCTGGCCGATCACCCACGTGACCGCAGCTTCGTCGTTGTAGAAGCCGAACATGTCGAACCAGTGTGTGCCCCAGTCGAACAGATTATCGCAGGTGCCTTCCAGCCGCTGCAGTTGCCCGATCGCGCCCGAGCGGAGCAGATCGCGCACCGCGCGGAAGGGTGCTCCGAAGCGCCGCTGGTGGTTGAAGGTAAGCTGCGTGCCGTGGCTCTCGCACACGCCGACCATCCACAGCGCCTCGGCGTACGAGGGCGCCATCGGCTTCTCGCAGTGGATCGCCTTGACGCCCGCTTCGGCCGCCGCGATGACCATGGGCGCGTGGTGGTGCGGCCAGGTGCAGATGCTGACGATGTCAAGCTGCTCCTGTGCCAGCATCTCGTGGTAGTCGGCGTAGATTCGTTCGCCGCCGTGGGCGGCCTGAAACGCCCGCGCATTGTCGAGGTTGATATCCGCCAGCGCGATGATCGTCGTGTCAGGCGAGGCGGTGTAGCCCTGAGCGTGGAAGTTCGACATCCCGAAACCCGAGGCGCCCTGCGACTTCCACGGGCGACCACACCCAATGATACCGACGCGAAACTGTGTCATGCTGTGCTCCCGTTATACTCCCAGGCCGCGAAGATAGGCACGGCTGACCGTCACGCTTTCGAGCGCGGTTGGCTTCTGCGTAACGTCCGTCTCGGTGATAACCCAGCCGGAGAAGTCCACGTCGCGCAGGATGGCGAAGATCGCCGGAAAGTCAACACAGCCCTCGCCGAGCTCGACAAACACGCCGTGCTTGGTGAAGATGTCGTAATCCCAGCCGGCATCGCGCCCTCGATCACGCACCGCGGCGTCGATGTCCTTGAGGTGCAGGGTCTTGATCCGCGTAGCATAGTCGCGGCAAAACGCGACCGGGTCGGCCCCGGCCCAGGCGAGGTGTCCAGTGTCAGGGCCGAGAAAGACCCGGCTCGGATCGGTAAGCGCGAGCAAGCGATCGACCTCCTCACGCGTTTCGATCACCGTCCCAACGTGATTATGAAAGCAACTCCGTACGCCTTCGGCCAGCGTGATCTCTCCGACCATATTCAATGTCTCGCCGAAGATCTGGAACTCATCATCGGTCAGGCTGTCCTCCGGACGGACATGGCCCGCCGTCTCGCGGCGCGTCCGGCCGCCGCGCGTCACGTAGTCGAAGCCACCCGGCGCTACATACAGCTCGGTGCAACCGGCATCGCGCGAAAAGAACGCATGTCGCCGTACCCGCTCGAGGATCTCGCCACGCCGCTGCTTGTTCCAGAACGCCGTACCGACATAGCCTGGCGCCGGTCGCAGCCCGTATCGACCGTAGAGCGCTATGGTTTCCTGCGGCGAGCGGCCCTCCTCTGGGCCGGCAGGCGCGCCGTCATAGCCAGCCTGCGCGATCTCGGCCAGAATCTGCTCCTCGGGCGCAAGCCGTTCGGCCCCTTTCGATGTAAATCTGGTCCAGGTTATTTGGCCGCAGCCAACCAGAATAGTGCTCAAGGATGGAGGCTCCCTTCATTCTCCTGCTGTAATTTAAAACACGATAGCATTATTGGTCCTCGATAATCAACACACCCCAGGAATCGATATGCTTCACTTGACCCCTACTTACCCGTGTATCCGTTAACAATTCCCATCCATGCTGATATGGATACATGATCGAGCCAGGATTATCGGAATAGTTAAAGTAGTAATGAACGACTTTACTATTTTCGTTGATTCCTGACTTGGTGATAAGCGGAAAAGATAACTCCTGGTCGGCGCCCCATAAACCGGCTTGCTTCACAGTATGTTCCAGCACTCTATACATGATGGCGGCGCTTGTCATACATCCGATGTAGGTCGCCATGCCTTTACCGTAACGGTTTTCGGTGATCGCCGCATATTTCCCCCAATGTGGATGGTCATAATACGCCAGCACCTCCGCCGTTGTGGGTGTGATCAGTTCCATCCAAGTTTCAATAGCATTGTGCTCTTTGCCCACTTGGAATGGGTCGCCCTTAAGCGAAATGTTTTTCGGTTCGACAAACAGGCTGTAAGAGATGCCGCAGGCTTCGCTGATAATGCCCGGCTGACGCACCGTTCGCACTTTGACGTGCTCATCGGCAAACCCGCTCTTGAAGGAATAGACGATATGGCCGCCATTTTTTACAAAATCGTTCAGTCGTTCCAATAGACTATCGGAGACTGCATATAGTGCCGGAACGATCAGCAGCGTATACTCTTCGAGATTGTCACTAGACGGATGGGCCATATCGCACCCAATGTTCATTTTGTACAGCTGATCATACATTAGCCGTACGACATCATTGTAATTTTTCTTCAAACCAGGCAATTTGAACCATTCCATTGCCGTTAACGATTCATTGCTCACCAGAACGGCCACTTTGTTCGTTTTCTTGAGATTGACTAGATGAGACGAAAGTCTTTCGAAATCCCTTCCAATTGTTTTGGCCTCCTCGTATACCGGATTCGGTTCGAAATCGTGGCTCAGCAAGCCTTTCCAGTAGGTCTCGAACGAGTTGTGAATGGAATGCCAGGGCCAATACGCGACCATGTTGGCGCCGGACGCCAGATGGCTGAACGCCTGCAATCTCAGCTGGCCAGGGTATGGCACCCAGTTCGGAAACGCTTGAGCTTGGGTTTCGCTGACTAGATAGTTGGTTCCTTTCAAGGAACGGGCCATGTCTCCGCCAAATGCTATTTCGACCCCGGTCAATGCGTCCTGTGACGGATGATAGATATCCATTCCCACAATATCAAAAGGCTTGGATGCGGCAAAATGGTCCACGTCCGGTTGGACGCCGTAGGAATACCCGCGCCATTCCAAGTCGAAGTTCTGCGTCACAAACTGGTCGGAACGCTTGTATTGGTTCACGATCGACACTTGCCAGGCGAGAAAGTCCGTGACCAACTTGCGTTGAAATGTGGCAAATTCGCAGCCTAAACTGCCATTGATCGTTCCAATCGTCGAAGGGAAATCCTCCCAGCTGTTGATCCGGTTGCTCCAATAATCCAGCCCGAATGTTTTATTGACATTGTCCAGGGTTCGGAATTTTTCTCGGATGTATTTCACGAATAGTAACTGAACATTAGGGCCAGAGGTGTGGTAATGCTTGGTCTCATTATCCGTCTGATAACCGATAATGGCCGGATGGTCTTTGACATGCCCGATCAACGTACGGATGATTCGTTCGGCGTAGAACAGGTAGGTCGGATTGGTGATGTCCATAATCTGGCGCGCGCCATAGCGCCCTGGTCCCTGCGGGGTAACAGCCAATACGTCGGGATGCTCACTGACCATCCAGGTTGGAACGGCGTAGGTTGGGGTGCCCACGATGACATTGATCCCTGCCCGATGCATCGCCTCCAAGACGCGGTCGACCGAGGTAAAGTCGAACACGCCGTTCTGCGGCTCGTGGGTGCTCCAGGTCGATTCGGCGATCCGGACGACATTGATCCGCGCCTCTTGCATCAACCGGATATCGTGATCCAGCCGGTCGTACGGCATGTATTCGTCGTAATATGCGACGCCGTAGAACAGTTGGCGCATGACAGAAACTCTTTCGGGTGAAGGATGATACTTATCCACTTAGGCCAGTTACGTCGCTGCTACACCTCGTTGGGGTGTCGCCTGGCCAGCCGCTCGGCGTGCTGTGCACGACCGGTCGCCCGCAGCCGGCCCAGGTATGCCGGCAGCATGCCCCGAGTATGGAATGGGCCGCCTTCGCGCAACACCGTCAACATCGGATCGACGTCGTGCTGGCTCGTCAAGGCCATCTTGTCATACCACACTGCTAATAGACTCATCCCCTGCGCGACGAGATCGGGGCGCGTCGCCGCCAGATCAAGCTGTTCGTGCGGATCGTCGGCCACATCCCAGAGCATCACCGGCTCCAACTGCTTGTAGCCGTCGTGGTAGGTGCGCAACAACAGGTACCGATCAAACCGTACACTGCGCTGGCACGCCCAGGCGTTCTGGCTGGTGACGAGAAACGACCGCCCTGCCTCACGCCCCTCTCGAAAAGCGGTGGTAAAGGGCTGGCCATCCCAGTTGGGCGGTACCTGGCCCCCCACAAGCTCAATCAGCGTGGCCGCCCAATCATAGTGATAGTAGAAGGCGCGATCCACCCTTGGCCGATCGGTCAGTTCCGGCAGGCGGACAATCAATGGCACACGGCAGGTCATCACATCCGCCGTTTGGTGGTCACCCCACACGTTCAACTCGCCCTGGTTTTCCCCATGATCGGCGCTCACGATGACGATCATTTCCTCCTGGACACCCGCGTCGGCTAGGGCGTTCAGGAGTCGGCCGATGTGCTCATCGGCGTAGCGGATGCCCGTGTCGTAGCTGTCGATCCAGCGCCGCATGACCTCCGGCGAGTCAATCTGGTCGGGGTTGCCGTGGTACTGTCGATGGAAAGTCTCATCCCCGAAGCCGTGCGGCTCTTGGGGGCTGTGTGGCCCAAACCCCTCCCAGCAGCGTTGCCACACCGCTTCCGTTAACCATGCAGGTAATGGCTCATTGGCAAAGGGATTACCAAAGGTGCCGGGCACCCGGTACGGCGTATGCGGATCCCAGTAGTTGACGTGCAGGAACCAGTTGTCTGAGCCCGCGTGGCGCTGGATCCAATCCAGGGCAAGCGAGCTGACCTCGTCGGCAACCTCCAGTCCGATCTTACCCGGGTTGTAGACCTCGTGGTAGCCGGCGTACCAATGCCAGGCCGAGTGGCGTTCGCCGAACGAGCTTACCGTGGCGGTCCGGAAACCGGCCTGGCGCAACGCGCGCATCCAGCCTGTGCTGCCGAAGAGATCCTGAAAGCCGCGTGTTGGCCCTTCAATGAACGGCTGCGCAGCGGTGCCGCCGTGGCCTACCACGCCGGTATGGAAGCCACAGCGCCCACTCCATAGCGCGGTGCGCGATGGTAGGCAGGGGGCATCCGTAACATAACAGTTCTCGAAGCGGACGCCGCGCGCAGCGAGAGCATCGATGTTCGGGCTGGTCTGGCGATGATAGCCGTAGCAGCCCAGGTGATCCGGACGCAGGCTATCGATGTCGATATAGAGTATGCGCATTGATTATTGCCCTAACCCGCTACGGCACGGCCTGCGCGGCTTGCTCCGCGAGGAAGGCGCGCACGGCCTTCATAAAGCGGGCGAATTGCTCGCGACGGATATTATGCCCAGCCCCCAGGATGTGCGCGATCTGGAGCTGTGGCACTAACGCCCGCAGCGCATTGGCGCCCTCTTCCGTGAGGATCGCGCCCCGGTCGGTGTCGGCCGTGATCAGCAGCGCCGGGCACGTGATGCGACGCACGACTGCCAGCCAATCGACCGAGCGCGGCGTATTCGGGTCGAAGACGTTGAGCGCGTTCGAACTGACTCGCAGCTTCGAGTCGGCCCACGGCTCCAGTTCGGCCTCGGACCAACTCGGCATCGCGGCGCGCTGCTCGGCGATCAGCTCCGCACGCGTCTTGTGCTTAAGTGCGGCGAACCAAGCTTGCATACCGAGCAGGCGCTCTTCATCGGCGCGCTCCCCACCATAGATCGTGGAACTCGTTACAGCCGGCTCTTCCGCGGGCGCAGGCTCTGCTGCAACCCACCAGCCCGGCGGGTCCTCCAGCACAATCGCACGCGGCACATCCGGGTAGTTACCGGCCAGCACGAGCGTCGTCGCCGCACCCATCGAGTGCCCCAGCACCGCGGGCTTGTGCAGCCCGAGCGCCGCGATCACGCCAACCAGATCGGCCGCCTGCGTGGCCGAGTCATAGCCCGTCGCCGGCGCATCCGATCGCCCATGGCCGCGCGCGTCGACCATGATCACGTCGTAGTCCGCCTCCAGCGTCTCGGCGACTGGGGTCCAGCACAACCCGTCGTCGGTGACGCCATGCTCGAGCACGAGCGGCGGCCGGTCGCCGCCGGTGCGGGTGTAGTGCATGCGGATGCCGTTCGCTTCGACATCACCCGATTGCCAACCAGCCATGCCTGTTCTCCTTCTCCTACAACTGGCCTGCGTCGACGAAGGCGTTCGCGGCGATCACGCGCCGGTACCAGGCCGCGCTGTCTTTGGGAATGCGCGCCTGCGTGGCATAGTCGATATAGACAATGCCGAAGCGCTTGCTGTATCCGTAGGCCCACTCGAAGTTATCCATCAGCGACCAGAGGAAGTAGCCGCCTACTGGGGCGCCATCCGCGATCGCCTGGCGCACTGCGCCGATGTGACTGTGCAGGTAGGCGATCCGCCGCGGGTCGTGGACCCCGCCGCCAACCACCTTGTCGTCGAAGGCGGCGCCATTCTCGGTGACGTAGATCGTTTTGGGCGCGTAGTCGCGGTGCAGGCGGGTCAACAGCTCGGTGAAGGCGTCGGGCACAATCGGCCAACCCATCGCCGTCAGCTCGTGGCCGGCCGCGGCCAGTTCCTCGGGCGAGAGCGCCAGGAAGCCAAGCGGTTCATGGCCAGACGCAGCCGCGCGCACGATCGTCGGAAAGTAGTAGTTGACCCCCAGGAAATCGGTCGGCACTGCGGCGTGGGCCAGATCATCCACATTGATCTGGGGCATTGCCGCTCCAAAGCGGGCAACCATATCCTCGGGGTAGCCCTTCCCGTACAGCGGGTCGAGGAACCAGCGGTTCGTATACCCGTCGCAGACCCGCGCCGCGGCCCGGTCCTCGGGCGACGCGCTCGCGGGGCGCCCCGGCGACAGATTGAGCGTGATGCCGACCTGCGCGCCCGCGGATCCGGCGCGTATCGCGGGTACGGCCATCCCGTGCGAGAGCAGCAGGTGATGCGCGACCTGTAGCGCTGTGCGCAGATCCTGGATGCCGGGGGCGTGCCGACCCTCGTAGTTGCCAACGAAACTGACGACCCACGGCTCGTTGTGGGTGATCCAGTGCTTGACCCGGTCGCCCAAGCGCCGGACGACCGCATCGGTGTAGGCGACGAACGCGTCGGCCGTGTCGCGGTTGGCCCAGCCGCCACGGTCTTGCTGCACCTGGGGGAGATCCCAATGATACAGGGTCACGAGCGGAGTGATATTTGCCTCGAGCAGCGCATCGACTAACCGGTCGTAGAAGTCGAGGCCGCGCGCGTTGACCTGTCCGGTTCCCTCCGGCACGACCCGCGGCCATGCGATCGAGAAGCGGTAGCCTTGCAGTCCCAGTTCGCGCATCAGCTGAACGTCGCCCTGCCAGCGGTGGTAATGATCGCAGGCGACGTCGCCGGTATCGCCGTTGACCGTCTTACCCGGTGTGTGGCTGAAGGTATCCCAGATCGACGGCGCGCGGCCATCCTCGGCGACCGCGCCTTCGATCTGATATGAGGCGGTGGCGGAACCCCATATAAAGCCATTGGGGAAGCGAGAAACTGACATCCTATCCTCCCGGTAATCGTCAACGTTGCGCTGCGTGAGCGGGGCGCGTTTGCGCGGCCCGATACTCGAACCATGCGAAGTCGGCCGACACCGCGCACGGGCGCCCACTACCCGAGGCGTACAGCGCGAAATAGACCCCGGTGAATCATCCGCCCTAGCCCTTGATTGCGCCGGCCATGATGCCCTCGATGAAGCGCCGCTGCATGATCAGAAAGATGATTATGATCGGCAACGTGCCCATAAACGAGCCGGCCATCACCGCCCCATATTGCTGTACATACGGACCGATCAGGCTGGGCAGGCCCAGGCTGACGGTAAACATCTTGTCGTCGTTGACAACGAGCAGCGGCCAGATGAAGTCCTTCCAGGCCGCGCTGAAGAACAGGATCGCCATCGTCGCCGTCACCGGCTGGGCGATCGGCAGAATGATCCGCCAGAAGATGTTCCACTCACCCGCGCCGTCGATCCGCGCCGCCTCCAGCATCTCGCCCGGTACCGACAGCAGATACTGGCGCGCCAGGAACACGCCGATCGCTTGCGCGGCGAACGGCAGGATCAGCGCGGGGTACGAGTTGATCCACCCCAGGCGCACCACCATCGAGTAGAGCGGCACCAAGATCACGTAGATCGGCAGCGTCAGCGTCGCCAGCAGCAGCACGAACAGGATGTTCTTGCCGCGAAAGTCGAACTTGGCGAACGCGTATCCCGCCATCAGCGAGAGGATCACCGCTAGGATCGTCCGCCCCAGCGCAACGACCGTGCTGTTGAAGAACCAGCGCACGAAGTTGGTCTCGCTGAACAGGATCTGATAGTTGCCGATGTAAATATTTTCGGGAAGGAACCGGAACGGGATCGTATAGATCTCGCTGCCCGGCTTGAAAGAGGCGCTGACCATATACAGAAACGGCATCACCATCAGAAGCACGCCAAAGAGCAGCAGCGCATTGCCCAGCACCTGCCAGACACGCGCGTTCAGCGCTCGATTGCCGACCATGGCTGTCCTCCTTACTCCTCGCCCCACAGGCGGAAGAGCCCGAACTGGAACAACGATACCACCACGGCGATGATGGCCAGCGAATAGCCGATCGCCGCCGCATAGCCCAGGCTGAACTGGCTGAAGCCAATTTGATACAGGTACAGCGACAGCGTCAGCAGCGCATCCGACGGTCCGCCGCCCGTGAGAAGGTACGGCAGGTCGAACAGTTGGTACGAGAAGATGATCGCCTGGACGACCACGAACAGGATGGTCGGGCGCAGCAGCGGCACTGTCACGTACCAGAACGTCTGCCAGCGCGTGGCGCCGTCGATGGCTGCCGCCTCGTTCATTTCCTCGGGGATGTTCTGCAAGCCGGCCAGGAAATACAGCGAGTTGATCCCCAGGAAGGTCCAGATCGCGACCATGACCAGCGACGGCATCGCCAGGCCCACCTCGCGCAGCCAGCCCAGCTTGGGCAGGCCAATCGACGCCAGGACCTGGTTGAGCAGGCCGAAATCGGTGTCGAAGATCAGGGCGAACATCAGGGCGATCACGACAAACGAGGTCAGCTGCGGCAGGAAGAACGCCATCCGGTAGAAGCTCTTCATGTTCGGCGAGGGCACGATAAACGAGCGCACGGCCATGGCCACCGCCAGCGCCAGCGGGCTGAGAATAAACACGCTGGCCAGCGTGTACACCGTAGTGTTGCTCAGGGCCTTCAGATAGCGCGGATCATGGACGAGATCGGTGTAGTTGCTAACACCGACGAATGTGCGTGAGCCAAGGCCGACCGCCTTGTAGAAGCTCAAGATAAACGACGAGATCACCGGGTAGAGAAAGAACACGCCGTAGACCACGAAGAACGGCAGGACGAAGAGATACGGCGCGACCTGGTGATTGTGGCGAGCCCACCAAGATCTGGTGTGCTCCGGTGCCCGGGCGCGGAGCGCTGGCGCCGACTCGGGCGATCGCTGAAGGCTCATTGTCACCTCCTATGAGACGAGAGACAGGAGACAGGAGACAAGGTTACGTATCTCTCATCTCCAGGACTTACGCGGTGGCCCACTTTTGCCCCCCATCCCCCAACCCCTTCCCCCACAATGGGGGGAAGGGGAGCCGGATTCTCCCCCTCTCCCCGTGTGGGAGAGGGGGCGGGGGTGAGGGGGCAGGGCGACTGCGTAAGTTCTGTCATCTCATCTCTCTCGTCTCAGATCGGCTGCACGAACTAGCCTTGCTTCTTCAAGCGCTCGACCTCGGCCTTGAGCTCGGTCAGCGCGGTCTTGGCATCCTTCTTGTCCTGCATCACCGGCGTGATCACGACCCGCGTCATGGCGTCGGTGGCTTCCGGCCAGACCGGCGACTGGCGGAAGGGTGTAATTTCTGGCGCGATCTGCGTATAGAGGTCGCCGATCTTGGCGCCGCTGAAGTAGTCGGATGGCGCCTTGAGCGCCGGGTCGTCGTAGGCCGGCTTGTAGGCCGGGTAGGCCGTGCGGATCTTGAAGTCGGCCAGCACGCCTTCCTTGGTCAGGTTACACAGCTTGATCAGCTCCCAGGCCATGTCGGCGTTCTTGGATTGCTCGGTGATGCACTGGCCGGTGCCGCCGAAGTTCGCCGTCGGCTTGCCGTCGCCCAGCCCTTTCGGCAGCGCCTGCACGGTCCACTTGCCTTTTTGATCCTCGACCTTGAGCAGGAAGTTAGCCATGTGCCAGGGCGGGCCCCAGGTCGAGACGAACTGCTCGGCCTGGAAGGCGGCCCAAAAGTTGGGGGGACCCCAGCTGTCCGTCCCCGTAACCGGGGCGATCCCGGCGATCTTGTCCTTGTAGACAAGGTCGTGCAGGAACTGCATGACCGTCACGCTCTTGTCGTTGTCGGCCTGGTAGTTGCCCTGCTCGTCGAACATGGTCGTGCCCGCGCTCTGCGCCAGCATATACCAGTCGCCGAACGACTGATCGTGGACGGCGAACATCTTGCTCTTGCCGCCGGCCACGACCTTCTGGCCGGCCGCCCGCAGGTCGTCCCAGGTTTCGAAGGGCGTCTTGACGCCCAGGCTGTCCATGAGGTCCTTGCGGTAGGCCAGGACGCAGGTGTTGAGCTCGTTGCCGAGGCCGTAGATCTGGTCCTTCCAGGACCATGGATCGATCGCGGCCGCCGTAAAGAGATTGTTTTTCTCGGCGCCGATGCGGTCGTTGAGCGGGACGAACCCGACACGCTCGCCCTTGATGAAGCGCGAGAACCGCGAGATCTCGACGTCGGCGATGTCCGGTGCGCCGACACCGGAGGAGAGGGCGGCGAGCAGCTTGTCGTGCATTTCGTTGTACGGGAAGACCCGGAAGTTGATCGCGACGTCGGGGTGCGCCGAGGTCCAGGTGCTCCCTTTAACCAATTCCCGGACGAACTTGAGGCGCTCCTCGGCGAACGCCCAGAACTCGAGCGTCGTCTTGGCCGTCCCGCCCGCCGCCGGGGCGACCGATGTAGCGCCGCCGGCAGCCGGTGCCCCGCCCCCGGCCGCGGTTGGCACACCACCCGACGGCTGGGTGGTCACGCCGCAGGCTGCCAGCAGGGCCCCGCCCGCCGAGGCCCCTAGCGCTCGCAAAAAGGTCCGCCGCGACACCTTGCGATCCATCTGTGGCATTCCGCCCTTTACATCGTCTTCCTGCGTGGACATCGCTACCTCCTTGTATGGATTCTGTTCGCGCACAACGCGCTATAGGTCGACGGCGTCTCCGCCGTTGTTCCCACGGTGTTCAGGCGGCTGCCAGCAGCGTCCTATGAGGGCGGAGTGCGGCCTTCCCTGTGGCCACCTGCGTGCCGTCGGCACGGGTTGCGCAGATATCGAGCCAATAGAGACCAGTCGCGGCATCCCACTCGGCCACGGTTACTACCACAGCAAGAATCGTCCCAACGCATACAGATCCAAAAAACTGCACCGCCAGCTCCGTGAGGGTCGCTCCAGGCGATGGGATGCGTGCCGCCAGACAGCTGGCAGTGTCTACAACCAGGCCGGTTAGATAAGCGTCTGGCGCCACCTGGTGCGCCACCGCCTTCCGCTGTGCGAACGCCGAGGCGCCTTGGGCGCGTGGGCGCTTGCCGGTGAGCCCGGTCCAGAGGTGGATGTCGGTTGCAGTCACTGCTTTGTGTAGTTCATAACGGAAGCCGCTGGGGAGCAAGTTCGATGGCTCAGATTCCATCACATTCTCCCTAGTCCCGCTCACAACGATAGCGCAAATGCACCCTATCCGGCATATCTGTCGTTACGAGACGGGGTGTGTATAGCCTAAGAAGGTGCTATAAGATGAGGGCTTGAGCGCAGGTGGGATGAAAGGGGATTCAACACCTATCTTAACAAATTCTCTACATTCTGACCATGTTCTTTGTGACAGTCTTCGCAGGCAATTGATCGAAGTGAACCTGTCATTTGTGCCAGGTGGGCCTGTTCGACATAGCAGCCTCACCGTGTGCGCATATCTCAAAGGCGAGCGGGTGGAAGGGCCGGCCCTATTCTCCTAGACCTGCTTGTACAGCCCAAACAATCGCCCCGCCGCGATGCTTGACCCCCAGTTTGGCATAAATATTCTGGAGGTGGTACCGGACGGTGCGTTTACTGATGCCGAGTTGCTCGCCGATCATTTGATCGGATTTCCCCGTCGTCAGCTGGCGTAACACGTCAGTCTCACGAGCTGTCAGATCGGGCATGGTCGCATGCGCGCCTTCCAGCCGTTTTGTAGGCAGTTTCGCTACGATCCGATGGCTGAGCCCGGCTGTCTCGCCGGCCAGGTGCGCTTTGATGACGTCAGCGATCAGCTGCAAGGCCTCGTGTTCGGTCGAAGCCGCTTTCGAATCACTGGTTAGCAAGCCAAAGACATAGGTGCGGTTGTAATGGCCTCGCAGCACGAACACCCGTGGTGTCGCCGGCGGCGCTTCCGTGCCTTCGGGCGGCGGAAGCTCCTGTTCGTCGGCGAGGGTCATTTCGAGCAGCAGGATGTCGGGCGCCAGATCCTCGAATAGATGCCGCGCCTCTTCCAGAATGTGCGCCCCAACTCCCAGAATTGGATGATCGTTGGCCAGCACGACACGGATTCCGTCCATGCGCATCTCCTAAAGCTCTTGTGGCATTTTTGCCATCCAAGCTGATTGGCGCTTGGCTCGAGCACGCGCCTCTACCCCGCCTGCGCTCTTACATTTTCACTGGGCGATCACGCTTGCTCTCCATACCGTTTGCTTATACGTATAACCACGAATCAGAAGGGAGATAGTAGGTTATTAGGCATTAGCAAGCTTATGAACTATCGCCTATCTTTCAAACTGAAACTGTACTAGCAGTGACTGGACAATCTAAGAATGTATGGTAGAATGCTTATACGTATAAGCAAATTATAAGGCTTCGTTTTTGATTTGTCAAGAACCATTTTCGCCGCCGCACTGATCCCGTCGTACAGGCGCAGGGCTCGCTTGTGATGCCCTTGTGCAATCTCATATAATAGTTGCCAGTGCTGTAGTGAGGGCAGGACAGCGCCGTGTGACAGGGAAAGGGAGATGTATCCATGTCTCACGACAATCGTGATATTCTGGAACCGGGCGCGCGTGCCGAGCCGCCTGCAACGCCGAACCGACGACCACCAACCAGCATCGATGTGGCCCGGCGAGCGGGCGTCTCGCAGGCGACCGTCTCCTACGTGCTCAACGACCTGCCGAACAGCCGAGTCAGCGACGAAACGCGGGCGCGGGTGCTGGCTGCCGCCGACGAGCTTGGCTATACGGCGCACGCCATGGCGCGCTCGCTGCGCGCTGGTCATAGCGACATTATCCTGCTTCCGCAGCTCTCGTTGCCAACTGGACCGATGATAACCAGGTTCTACGAGGGGTTGGCAGCGCGCCTCGGCGCGCGAGGATACACGTTCATCACGCATTTGGACCCGACCGCGCGCGGCGTCGAGGCGGCGCGGGTCTGGGCGTCGTTGCGCCCGATCGGAGTACTGGTCGAAGCGGCGCGTGTCTCGCGTCGGTCGATTGAACTCCTGCGGATCGCCGGCACACATGCCGTCATGGTGATGGCTGAAGCGCCCTCGCAGCTGGCGCCTACGCTGGTCAACAATGACAGCGATGTCGGTGCATGCGCGGGCGAACACCTGGTAGCGAATGGCCACCGGCACCTGGCGGTGATAGTGCCACGCGAAGTCGGACTGGTGCGGCTCGGACTCGAGCGTTTGAAAGGGATCGAGCGCGTTGCTCGTGCCTATACGATACCAGTCGAACGTGTCGACCTTGCGTACGACGAGGTGGAGGCCGCGCAAATCGCCGCGCGCTGGACTGAGGCCGCGCACCCCACGGGCGTCTTTGCCTACAACGACGACTACGCGATGCTGCTTATGCGCGCGCTGCTCGACGCCGACTTCGCGATCCCCCGCGATATCGCGCTCGTTGGTGCGGACAACTTGCCGTTCGGTACACTGCTGCGTCCACGTCTTACATCGGTCCACAAGGAAGACATGGCCGGGATCGACGCGGCGGCGGAGACCTTCCACGCACTGATTCAGGGCACAAGGACGGACGTAGCGCCGATCCAACTCCTGCGACCGCGCATCGTCATCAGGGAATCGGCGTGATTGGCGGATTACAGTGGCAAGTGTTCTCATCCATCGTTCCAGGACACGGACATGCCGAGCAGGTAGCCCGACCTGGTTTTTCCGTGCGCATCGAGTGCAAGTGAGGCCGTGACGCCTCCACGCAGACTACCGCGCACGACAACTACCAGCGCACCGAGCTCGGGGCATGGCCGACAGCTGACCTGGTCGGCCGCGAGTTGCCCGAGATACTGGCTCACACGCTCGGCGGTCACGCCGGCGACCAGCGCATCGAAGTCCTGTGGGTCGTACGGAATCACGATGAACAGCCCGGTGTCGCCCTTATCCCCGAATCGGCAATGCGCCTTCTCGCCTAGTTGCACCGTTACGCTCATTCCAGCACCTCCACCTGTGGATCGACGAGCTCCCGTGGCACTAGCGTCGAGATGACCGCGATGGTATCACGCACCGAAGTTTCTACACCGCCGCCCCCTGCCGGGCCGTTGGTATACAACGACTCGATTTCACGCGCGAGGTCCACGGCGATTCGCCGGTCGAAGGCTCGCACTGCCGCACGCAGGCGCACCTCTGGCGGCTCGGGCATCTCCGGCGCGTGCAGGCCACGCCAGGGGGTGCAGCTGGTCAGCCCGATCAGATCCATCTGTAGTGCCGACGGATCGCGGCCATAGACGCGCGCCCAACGCTGCTGCACGATGTCGGCCGCGAGCTGGGCGCGCGCCAGGCACCCCGGCCCCGCGTACGAGATCGCGCCGGTGCCGATGTACCCGCCGTCAATCCCCAGACTGACCTTCAGGGTATCCGGCGCCGGCTGTCCCACAGCGCCAGACACCTGCACCGCATCGGGTCCAACTTCTTCCAATCGTACGCTGCGAACGTCGACGACAACATCGGGCGTGAGATAACGCGCCGGATCCTCAACCTCGTACAGCAGCTGTTCAAGGCATGTGGCCCGGTCCACACGCCCGCCCGCTTCGGGTAGCTTTGACACCACCGCTGAGCCATCCGCCCACACGTCCGCGTAGGGAAAGCCAAGCTGGGCGAGGTTGGGCACGTGCTTCCGAACCCCATCCGCGAAATAGCCGCCGGTGAGCTGCCCCGCACATTCCAGCAGATGCCCCACGACTGAGCCGCGTGCGAGCAAGTCCCAGTCGTCTTTGGCCCAGCCGAACGCATGCACAAGTGGGGCTAAGAACAGCGCGGCGTCCGTGGTTCGCCCGGCGATGATCACATTCGGCTCCGTATGGAGCGCTGCTAACAGCGGTGTGATGCCCAGGTAGGCATTCGCGGAGACGAGCCGCTCCCGATACGCTGCGAGCGCCTCGCCCGTTTCCAACACCGTACACGCTTCCAAGTCGAGGCGCTGGAGGACATCATCGCCGGTCACCACGGCCACCCGACAGTGAGGGAGGCCAACCTGGCGCGCCACATCACGGATCGCAATGCCGGCGCCCTGTGGGTCAGCCGCGCCGCCGTTCGTGATGATCCGCGTTTGCTGACGTATGGCTGCTGGTAGGACCGCATCTATCCGCTCTGTGAGTCGGCCGTCGAACCCGGTGCCGCTCCCCGATCGCCTGCGTCGCTGCGCCAGGGCGATAGTGCGCTCGGCCAGGACCTCAAACACGAGTACGTCCAGGCTGCCCTTGGCTACTAACTCGACCGCGGGGTCAATCCGATCGCCCGCGAACCCGGCGCCAGCCCCCAAGCGCATGGTTGCCTCAGGGCGTTTTTGATGAGGTCGGTTCATCCTCGCGCCTCTCCAGCTACCTCGGCAAAGTGATCAGTGGTCCGTATCACCGATCTTTGCGCCATCCGCCCTTGGTCGATCGTCCTGGTACCCAGCGAGGCGCACGGTGAACACGCTCACCGAAGCCGGCGGAAAGGTGTGCCGCCAAGGTCCCGGTGGCAGCGCGGGCAAGGTATCGCGCTGCGGAACCAGTGTGTTGGGCTGATCGAACGTGTTGTGGGCGAGAATGTCGGTATGGCTGAGCCACGCCAATGAAATCTCGTCGGCTGCGCCACCATCGATCGTAATTTCGGCATCTACGCGATCGTCGGTGTGGAGATTGACCACACTGAGCGTCAGCGTGCCATCCTTGATCGAGGCCGATCCATGCAGCGTGGGCAAGTGCTGATCGTGGTCGGTTGCGCCAAAGCTGATCTCCTCTGCTGCGAAATCGACGCGCAGGCTCTGGCCGCCCCGATGCCCCTGATACATATCGAAGACATGGTAGCTGGGCGTGAGCAGCGTGCGCTCGCCGTCGGTGAGGATCAGCGCGTGTAAGACATTCACCGTTTGGGCCAGGGTCGCCATGACGACCTTATCGGCGTGGCGGTGGAACACATCGAGCGTCAGCGCCGCGATCAGTCCATCGCGAAGCGCACTCTGCTGCCAAAGCAGCGGCTGCCCTGGCGTAGGGGGGTGCCACACGCCCCACTCGCCGATCACCAGGCCGATCGCGCGATCCGGATCGAACTCGTCAAGCAGGGCGCGCTGCTGAAGGATCAGTTCCTCGATCTCCAGGCTGTCGGCGATCAAATGGTACCACTGGTCAACGGTGTAGTTCGTCGCCGAGCCAGCCACGGCTTGCATAGGCACCGGCCCGCTCCCGAACCGCATGTTCCAAGTGTAAAAGTGCGCGTCGTATCCGTGGATGCGCGGCCAGCGCCACTCGCTCAGGCGCTTGAAGAAGCCCTCCGTCCAGGCTGCGTTCTCATGTGGCTTGTTGCCGTCCGGACCGCAGGCGATCAGGAACAGCGGCTGGCCCTCGAAGCGTGGGAAATGGCTTTCGAAGCGTTTGTACGCGTCGGCGTAGGTTTCGGGGTGAAATTTGCCCCCGCACTCCCAACTCTCGTTGCCGATGCCCCAAAAGCGTACGCCAAAGGGTTCCGGCGCGCCGTTGACCACCCGGCGTTGCGTGATAGTCGTGTTTCCCGCATAGTTACAGTATTCGACCCATTCGCTCAGTTCGCGTGGGGTACCGCCGCCCAGGTTGCCGTTGATCCACGGTTCGGCGCCGACCAGTCGGCACAGGTCGAGAAACTCGTGCGTCCCGAAGCCATTCGACTCGATTTCGTCCAACCCCCAACGATTGGCCACACGCACCGGACGCTGTTCGCGCGGTCCAATCCCGTCCTCCCAATGATAGCCATCAGCGAAACAGCCTCCCGGCCAGCGGATAACCGGCGCGTGGAGTTGCTGCAACGCTTCAACGACGCTGCGCCGGATGCCGTTGATGTTGGGGATCGACGACCGCTCACCGACCCAGATGCCATCGTAGATACACGTCCCAAGGTGTTCAATGAACTGGCCATGCAGCTGGGGCTGAATGGTCGCGATTGGCCGCTGGAGGTGGACAGTAATTGATGCAGTGCGCATGTGACCTCATAGCACGACGTTGACAATTTTCATATACAAAATTGCGCGTTCATGGTCAAGACGCTTCATGTGGCTTTGTACGTTCTGCCTCGTTGTTCTACTATCGTGCCTCCTTGATACATCCGCCCGTTCTATGATGGCATTCGTCGTTATTCACGCATTGTAATTGTAGTGGACCCTTTGTCAAGCACAGAAGATGGGCCAATTATCACTGGGACGCGCTCCTTTCCGCCGCAGTACATGATTGACATCGGGCTCAAGGGGAGGGATGCTGCCCGCACCGTCCGCAGTACCACCCGCCAGGCAGCTGGCTGTGAGGCCGCCGGAACCTCCTCCTTTCCATAAGAGACAGCAGCTAGCGTACGAGAGCCGAGCATGGAGCGATGACATGCGCGAGAACCTGTTTACCTTGAGCCGCACCCAACGCGAGGATATGTGGCGACGCTTCAAGCAGACCTATGACCGGCGGGTTACAGAGCGCCTCCACGCGATCCTGCTGCTCGACATTGGCCAGAACGCCGCCTCCGTCAGCAGCATCCTCTATATTCATCCCAAGACCCTCAAACGCTGGATCAAGACCTTTGTGACAAGTGGCGAGGAGGCCCTCATAACCTTGCACTATGCGGGCTGCGACGGCCTGATGACTGATGAGCAACAGCAGCAGTTCACCGCCTGGCTCGATACCGAGATCCGCACAACCGCCGAAGCGATCAACTGGGTCGAGAAGGAGTTTGGCTTGTCCTACAGTGACAGCGGTATGCGCAAACTGCCAAGCGAGACGCTGTAACGAGATCCACACGCAGCGCATCGACGTGGAAGACATGCACCCGCTTACCCCATCTGCCTTCTTACAGACGCACATCGGTATCATCAGTTGCGCAAAAAGTGGGGGAATCTGTGTTGGGATGCTGTCGATCTCAGACGCGGCCGAACGACTATCTGGTGCCAGCTATTGGTTCCTTTGAGTGGAATGCTGGGAGCGACTGTGCTTTCGACTGGTGCCGCATGTGGAGCGGCACTCGACAAGGAGATGACTATGCGCAAGATTGTGGTGGCAGAGTTTGTCTCGTTGGACGGCGTGATCCAAGCGCCGGGTGGTGCGGATGAAGATAGGGAGGGCGGCTTCGTCCACGGCGGGTGGACGCATCCGTACTGGCACGACGACATAGGCGCGCACTTCTTTCAGGCCTTGCGCCACCTGCTGGCTTGGCTGCTCAGCCTTGAGATTACCCACGTCGCGATGGAGAGCACCGGTGAGTTCTGGAAACCGGTCTTCAACCTGCTGGAAGGTCAGTTGATCATCCTGGTGGTCAATGCCGCGCACGTCAAGTACGTGCCTGGTCGCAAGAGTGACGTCAAGGATGCCGAGTGGATTGCCGAACTGCTTGCCCACGGCCTGCTGCGGCCCAGTTTCGTCCCACCCGCGCCCAGCGTGCCTTGCGCGACCTGACCCGCCAGCGCACCACCCTGATCCAGGAACGAGCGAGCGTGGTCAACCGACTGCAGAAGGTTCTGGAATGGGCCAATATCAAGCTGGCCTCGGTGGTGACGGATGTCACTGGCGTCTCGGCCCGCGCGATGGTGGAAGCGCTCGTGGCTGGTCAGAGCGACGTGACAGCTCTGGCGAACTTGGCCAAGGGGCGCTTGTGCAGCAAGCGGGCCGAGCTGGAGCAAGCGCTGCGTGGAAGGCTGGAGCCATACCACGCCTTTATGCTGGCTCAACGTCTGGCGTTGATTGATATGTTCGACGAGCAGATAGCGGCCTTTGACGAGCGCATCGACCAGGCGATCGAGCAAACACGACCGGGCCCGCCGCCAGCAGACGGTGCCAGTGGACCAGAGCAGGAGCAAGCTACGGCTGAGGCGCCGAGCGCGCCAGATGGAGCCTGGGCGGCTCAGGCGATAGTGGATGCGATACCAGGAATTGGTGAGCGAGTGGCCGAAATGATCGTGGCCGAATTGGGCACGGATATGAGCCGTTTCCCAAGCCAGGCACACGTAAGCAGTTGGGCCGGACTGGCGCCAGGCCAGAATGAGAGCGCCGGCAAACGCAAGAGCACGCGTATCCGTGATGGGAACAAGTACTTGCGAAGCGCGCTGATGCAAGCTGCCTGGGCGGCGGTCAAGAAGAGCGAGAGCAGCTTGGCAGGCTTCTACCGCGGCGTGGCGCAACGACGCGGCAAGAAGAAAGCAATTGTGGCGCTGGCACATAAGATACTCGTGATTGTCTACACGCTGCTCAAGACTGAGCAGCTGTACCAGGAACGTGGCGTTGCGGCGCTTGACGACGGCCAGAAGGAACGTCTGCTGGCGCGGATGCAACGCCGGATCGAGAAGCTCGGCTACAAGGTGGCACTCGAACCGATCTCGGCTACTGCCACGACATAGCCACTCGGAACCGTATTTTCGTATTAGGAACGAAGACACCAGCGATGGGTGCCTCCTGATCGATCATAGCGCACATTATCAATCGTGAGTGAGATTTAGGTGATTACAAAGTGCAGGAGTTCTAGTCCTCAACAGTGGAACAGCTAAGAACTCCTGCCCTGTGTGCGCTCGCTCTGTCTTCAAAACTAGGGATGATAGTATGTTTCTGGGGAGAATCCCCGTTAAGGGCACATCCATGGTTTAGCTCATTGTAGTGAGCAATTCCTTCCTTTCCTCGCACACTTCGCTGGGTGCTGAATCGCTCGCACAGCCACGCTCGTCCGAGAATCTACGTCGCGGAATCTTGCTCCGCGCCCAGTCATGCTTGGACGGGTTTTAGTCTGTACGTGCATTTCTGGTTCCCGGGTGCGTGCTTTTTCAGACATGTACCGCTGGGAAACGATGGTGCGGGCACGGAAGATCGGCATCGAAACAGCCTGACTATGATGCCGGGCGCCACACCCAGTTGCGCACCTCGGGCAGATCTTCGAGGTGCTCCCGCACGTAGGCTGCGTGCCGCTCAAGCATGGTCGTGCACAGCTGCAGCATGCTCTCAGCG